>Ga0070734_10000179_pt1 | contig 169750 bp, 155 predicted proteins | sample Coa_R1_8_FD_66444 | JGI IMG/M metagenome (GOLD analysis project Ga0070734, IMG submission 66444) | Surface soil microbial communities from Centralia Pennsylvania, which are recovering from an underground coalmine fire - Coalmine... | ecosystem: Environmental > Terrestrial > Soil >... | reverse complement strand
CCAGAAACTGCACAAAATGCAGCGCCTCCCGTTCGATCCCCAGGAGCACGAGTTCGTTTTTTCAATTTCCGAGATCGAGCGCGCCGCCGCCCGCCGCGACCTCCTGGCGGACGCCGAGGTCGCCCCACGCGTCGATTACAACCGCGCCAAATTCGTCGCTTACCGCAAAGAGCGGCCCTTAAATCCCCCCGAGGAGCCTGTCCAATAGCGAATTTCACTCTCCAACTTCGCATCTATCCATGCGAAGAAGCCCGCCGTCCGCCTCGTTCCTTCTCCATTCCGTTGTCTGGAACGCGGCAGCAGCCGCGTCCGGCAGAGCATACCCCGGTGCCAACGCGGCCAAACCGCCAAACGCAACCGAATTGCACCGGTGGCGATAGCCGCATTATTATGAGAAGAAGCACTAACGGTGCGGATTTGCATGTCTGGTTGCAGCATTCCATGCGTAGTCCCATGAGCAAAAGTCCCCGGTTCCACGTTGCTCCGGGTACGGTAACCTTCGGCGTTGCCCTCGCGGTCTGCTTCGCGGGCTCGTGTTTCCCCGCCCGCGCGGCCGACACCAACTCCTGGCGTCCGCTGCTAACGCCGAATTCCGTCTTTGCGTTTCGGGGTGCCCCCGCCGTGGGCGATTTCGATGGCGATCGCCGCGCTGACGTCGCTGTGGCGCAGCCCCGAGGCTTAGTGAATGGCGCCTATCGGTATCGCGTCCAGGTTCTCCTCAGCGCCCATCCCGGCGCCGCTTTCGATGTCGATTCGGGCCCTGCCGGCGGCCTTCACATCAGCGCCCGCGATGTGGATGGCGACCGTGTTCTGGACCTGGTCATCACTACCGAGTTCGGCCGCGAGCCGGTCGGGGTCTGGATCAACAATGGCCACGGCCAGTTCACCCGGGCAGAAATCGCTGTCTATCCTCCCTCCATTTGGCAGGTCAGTGATCGTTCTCTGGAAATTCCACGCTCCCTGCCGCATCCGGGAATGGCTTTTGTTGTTCCCAACTCTGGATCGGTTGCCAGGCCCGCGCCGTCCGCCTTGCCGCCCCTTGCGGACACAGAATGGATTTCCCGCAATTCCCAGCATTCGCACCGGCCTCACCCCTTAAGCCTTGGCCATCCTTTCCGTGCTCCTCCGCCCTCCTAAACGCTGCCTCTGTAAATCTGCCGTCTGGCGCCGCCCCGGCAGATATGGCCTCCAAAATGAAAAAGGAGAGGGATGAGATTGAAGACATTCTTGTGCGCCCGCACCCCGTCTTCCGGGCTGGTGTGGCGCTGGTGCGCGCTTGCAGTCCTCGGCGCTTCCGGGAGCACTGTCGGCTTTGCGCAACGGGCCTACACCTGGACTGAGATTCGCGACCGCTTCCTGGCCGTGAATCCCACCCTGCAGGCCGGCCAGCTCAATGTAAACGAATCGCGGACCCAGGAAATTACGGCATACTTGCGGCCCAATCCGGATTTGACCATCACCGCCGATGGCACGCAGATCGTTCCCAACCAGGGCGTCTACCGGCCTTTCTCCGGCACCACGGCCTCGCCCTCCGTCAGCTATTTGCATGAGCGTGGCGGAAAGCGCGAATTGCGCCTCGAGAGCGCTCAAAGAGGTACCGCCGTCGCCCAATCGCAGCAAGCCGATCTGGAACGCAACCAGGTGTTCGGCTTGCGCAATGCTTTTGTCCAGGCGCTCCAGGCGAAGGCGGTTCTCAATCTCGCCCGCGAAAACCTGGCCTACTACGATCAAGTGCTTTCGGTCAGCTCCGAACGGCTCAAAGCCGGTGATATCGCGCGCGTGGAACTCGATCGACTGCAATTACAGCGCGTTCAATATGAAACCGATGTCGAGACCGGCTCCACCAACCTGCGGACCGCCAAAATCCAACTCCTCGCTTTGTTAAACGACCGGACCCCGGTAGAACAATTCGATGTCACCGGGCCATTCGAGAACCTCAGTGAACCGGTCCTCGCGCTCCAGGAACTCCGCTCCGTAGCTTTGGCCAGCCGCCCCGATCTGCGCGCGGCGGCGCAAGCCATCGCCAAGGCCCAAACCGATCATCAACTAGCTTTTGCCAATGGCGCCGCCGACATCACCTTCGGAACCTGGTGGACGCACAATGGTTCCTTCGCCAATCCTTATGCCACCGATACGATTGGCGCCAATATCAGCTTCCCGCTCCGAATTTTCGATCGCAATCAGGGGGAAAAGGCGCGCACCGAGCTCGATATTACCCGCAATGAGCGGCTGCGCGACGCCAATGAAGCCCAGGTCTACAGCGACGTCGATTCCGCCTATGCGACTGTCAGCAGTAACCTGGCGCTGTTACGCCGCTACAAATCCGTCTACTTGGATCAGGCCGCTCGCGTCCGCGACACGATTGCCTTCTCGTACCAGCGCGGCGGCGCCTCGCTGCTCGATTTTCTGAACGCGCAGAGCGACTACCGGACTGTGCGCCTCAACTACTTAAACCTGGTGGGCTCTTATATGACCGCCGCCAGCCAGCTCAATCTCGCTGTCGGGCGGGAGGTGATCCCATGAATCGAATGTCTTTGTGGGGCAGGCTTTCAGCCTGCCGGCCGGATTTTATCCGGCCAACCGGCCGAAGGCCGGGACCCTTGGTTTTGCCCTCTTCGGTCCACCATCCGCAGGCCGGGTCTGGCGGGCCACCAAAGGTGATGACGCGCGCCGCGTCGAACAGAGCCGCGACCGTAAGGGAGCGTCCCCAGGTCCAATCCAGGCATGCCGGACTTGCCTTCCCTGCAACAAACTGCGCCGTTCCTGCTTTACTTGCTTTGGCCCTCCTTTTGGCCGGCTGCAACGCCAAAGGTGGCGGGGTCGAGGCCGGTAGTAATCCGGGCGCGCCTCCACCCGCTCAGGTCGAGCACGAAGGCGACGCCAATGTCTTCAAGGTGGAGCACCCCGACCGTTTCCCGCTGGTGACCGCCGCCGAGCGCGTGGCCGCGCCCGAGTTGAACGTCACCGGCGTGGTGAACGCCGATGTTTCCCGCAATGTTCCGGTCGTCTCTTTGGCCTCCGGCCGCGTCGTGGAAATCCATGCCCGCCTCGGCGACCAGGTCACCAAGGGCCAGCTTCTGCTGCGCATCCAGAGCAACGATATTTCCAGCGCGTTTTCCGATTACCGCCACGCCCTCGCGGATGAGAAACTGGCTGCCACCCAGCTCGACCGCGCCAAAATCCTGTACGACCGCGGCGCCATCGCCCTCAAAGATCTGGAAGTTGCCGAAGACACCGAAGCCAAAGCCAAGGTGGATGTGGAGACCGCCCAGGAGCATCTGCGCGTTCTCGGTGCTGACATGAATAATCCCTCCGCCCTGGTGGATGTGACCGCGCCCGTATCGGGCGTCATCACCGAGCAGAATGTGACCGCCGCCGCCGGCGTCAAGACCCTCGATAATTCGCCCAACCTGTTCACCATCTCCGATCTGTCCGATGTCTGGATCGTCTGCGATGTTTACGAGAACCAACTGGCCAATGTCCACGTCGGCGAATCCGTGGATATCCGCCTAAATGCGTATCCCGGCCGGGTTCTCAAGGGCCGCATCGACAATATCGCTCCCATTCTCGACCCCAATATTCGAACCGGCAAAGTCCGTATCGAAGTTCAGAACCCCGGCATCCTCCGCATCGGCATGTTCGTGACTGCCACGTTCCATGGCCAGAAGAAGGAAATGGAAGCCATGGTGCCGGCCTCGGCCGTGCTCCATCTCCACGATCGCGATTGGGTCTACGTGCCCACCGGCGATGGTAGGTTCCAGCGCCTGGAAGTCACCGGCGGCGACATGCTCCCCAATAACATGCAAGCCATTAAAGCGGGTCTTTCGCCGGGGCAGCGCGTCGTCCAGAACGCCTTGACGCTGGAAGACACCCTGGACCAGTGAGCACCTTCCCATGATTCACGGTCTCATCGATAGTGCCCTCAACAATCGGTTCCTGATTGTGCTGGCCGCGTTGCTCCTGCTGGTCTGGGGCGCGGTCTCTTTTCACAACCTGCCCATCGAAGCCTATCCCGACGTCGCCAATAACTACGTCCAGGTGATCACGCAATGGCCCGGTCACGCTGCCGAAGAGGTCGAGCAGCAAGTCACCATCCCGGTCGAGATCGTCATGAACGGCATCCCCCATCTCGACCACTTGCGCTCCTTTTCCGTCTTCGGGCTTTCCAGCTTGATGCTCATTTTCGACGATCAGTCCAGCAACGATTGGAACCGCCAGAAGGTCTTGGAGCGCCTCTCTGAGGTCAGCCTGCCCAATGGCCTGCAGCCGCAGATCGGTTCCGATTACAGCCCGGTCGGCCAGATCTATTGGTACACCCTGCACAGCACCAATCCTCGCTACGATTCCATGGAATTGAAATCGCTGCAGGACTGGACTCTCGAGAAGCAATTCAAATCCGTGCCGAACGTCGTGGACGTCGTCAGCTTTGGCGGCATTACGCGCGAATACCAGGTGTCTATCGATCCCGACAAACTGGTTTCCTACGGCCTGAACATCGGCCAGGTCGAGCAGCAGCTTGCCAACAACAACGTGAACGCCGGGGGCAGCTTTGTCGAAGCTGGTCTGCAGCAAATCAATATCCGCGCCATTGGCTTGGTCCGCGATGTGCGCGATATTCAGAAAATCGTCCTCAAAACGGAGAATGGCACGCCCATCCGCATGGCGGATATCGCCACTATTTCCCAAGGGCCTAAGATCCGCCTCGGCCGCATCGCCAAAGCGATTCATCGCGAAGACGGCAAAATCGTCGATAACGGCGATGTGGTCGAAGGCATCGTCCTATTGCGCAAGAGCGCGAATTCGGATGAAACGCTGGACGCCATTCACGAAAAAGTGAACGACCTGAACGAACACGTTTTGCCCAAGGGCGTGCAAATCGTGCCGCATCTCGATCGCAGCGACCTCGTCCACTACACCACCCACACCGTCCTGCACAATCTCACCGAAGGCATTATCCTCGTCGCTTTCATCCTGCTGCTTTTCCTGGGCAATATTCGCGGCGCGCTCATCTGCGCGCTCACCATCCCCTTCTCGCTGCTTTTCGCCGCTACCTGTCTCAATCTCAACGCCATCCCGGCGAACCTCTTATCGCTGGGCGCGCTGGATTTCGGCATGGTGGTGGAGGGCGCCGTGGTAATGGTGGAAAACATAGTCCGCTACCTGAGCCATCCGCAGGACGCTTCGGAAAGCAAGCTCGCCCTGATTCGCCGCGCCGCGCATGAGGTGCAGCGCCCGGTCTTCTATTCGATTGGAATCATTATCACCGCCTACCTGCCGATCTTCACTCTCCAACGCGTGGAGGGCCGCTTGTTCAAGCCGATGGCCTGGACCGTCTCCTTTGCGCTTTTAGGCGCGCTGATCTTCTCCATGCTCATCGCGCCCGTACTGGCCAGCTTTGTCTTTGGCCGAAGGACCAGTGAATGGCGCAACCCTGGAATGGTCCTGCTGACCAGAATCTACCGTGCCACCCTGGGACAGGCGATTCGCTTTCGATGGGTAACGGTGGCCGTTGCTGCCGCGGCGCTGGGAGTCTCGGCCTATCTCGGACTCGGCGGCGCCATCGGTTCCGAATTTCTTCCCCATCTGGATGAAGGAGCCATCTGGGCGCGCGGCACCCTCGCGCCGAGCACCGGGCCGACCGAAGGCACCCGCGTCATGGACCAGGCCCGCATCATCTTCGCTTCCTTCCCGGAAGTGAAGCAAGTCGTGAGCCAGGTCGGGCGGCCCGACGACGGAACCGATGTCGCCGGCTTCTTCAATACCGAGTACTTCATCGACCTCAAGCCGAAGGACCAGTGGCGGCCAGTTTTTAACCAGGATAAAGAAGCTCTCATCTCCGCCATGGATCGCGAGGTCGAGAAGATCCCGGGCGCGCTCTGGAACTTCTCCCAGCCCATCGCCGACAACATGGAAGAAGCCGTGAGCGGCGTCAAGGGTCAGTCCGCAATCAAGATCTACGGAGACGATCTCCGCAAGCTGGAAGAAACCGGCGACAAGATCGTCAACGTATTGAAAACCGTAAACGGCGTCTCCGATCTCGGCTTGTTCCGCGTGATCGGCCAGCCCAATGCCGAGTTCGCCGTCGATCGCGATGCGGCCGCGCGCTATGGCATTAACGTCTCCGACGTGCAGGATGCCATTGAGACCGCCGTCGGCGGTAAAGCCGTGACTCAAGTCCTGCAAGGCGAGCGCCGCTACGATCTGGTGGCTCGTTACCAGGCGAACTATCGGAATACGGATGAGGCCATTGAAAATATCCGGATCGTGAGCCCCAGCGGCGAGCGCGTTTCCCTCGCGCAACTCTGCAAAGTCCAGGTCCTGGACGGCGCCTCCGAAATCTATCGCGAGGGCAGCGAGCGCTATGTGGCCATCAAGTACAGCGTTGTCGGGCGGGACCTCGGCAGCACCGTCGAAGAGGCTATGGCCAAAGTGAGCCGCCAGGTGAAACTCCCGGAGGGTTATCACATCGATTGGGCGGGCGAATACGAGAGCGCCAAGCGATCCTCCAAGCGGCTCATGATCGTGGTCCCGGTGACCTTGCTGGTGATCTGCGTGATCCTTTTCACCATGTTCAAGTCGGCCAAGTGGGTGGGTTTGATTCTGGCCAACGTGGCGATGGCCCCTATCGGCGGCTTATTGGCGCTGCTGTTGACCGGCACACACTTCAGTGTTTCTTCCGGTGTAGGCTTCCTGGCGCTGTTTGGGGTGTCCGTGCAGACTGGCGTCATCATGCTGGAGTACATCAACCAGCTTCGCGCCCGCGGTCACACCATCCTGGATGCCGCCATCGAAGGTTCGGTCCAACGCCTCCGTCCCATTACCATGACGATGCTGGTAGCCAGTCTGGGGCTGCTGCCAGCCGCGCTTTCTCGCGGCATCGGGTCAGATTCCCAACGGCCCTTCGCCATCGTAATTGTCGGCGGTTTGATGGCCGCCCTGGTGTTAGGAATTTACCTGCTCCCCACCCTGTACGTGTGGGTCGCGAGCGAACGCGACGCTTTGCCAGCCCCGGATGACCACGCTGTCGAAGAATAAGTTGCTCCCGAGCCGCTGCTTGCATCTCGACCGCAAGGGAGCGCGGCTCCCAATAGAACCGCGACTGCCCAGCTAGCGTTCATTGGTTTTTCATGTCCTGGGAACGTAAGCTCGTCGACCCACCAGCCGTAGGCCGGCGATGAGTTCAGTGCAGGCGGTCGGTAGTTCCGGAATCTTCCGGGTAATCGTTCGATTGGACGGCTTAATCGCTAGATCCGAATGCGATAATGGCGCTCTAAAATTCCATGCTGCGCGTAGCGGATTGGTTTGAAGAAAGGCACCGAGCCCCTGTTCTCCTGATCAGCGGCGCCATCATTCTGGCAATCGCTTTGGTGGACTGGTGGACGAAGCCCTATGTCTCTTTGGGCTTCCTCTATCTGTTTCCCATCATGCTCACGGCCGCCTTTCTTCCCCGCTGGGCCATCGTCTTGTTGGGAGTTGTCTGCGCCTTCCTCAGTGAGATGTTCAGCCTGCTGGATCCCTCCGATCGCGCCATTCGCCTGAGCTTTGAAGCCTTGGCGTTATCGGGCTGCGGCCTGTTCGCGGCCGAACTGCTGCGCAACCGCCGCCTCGTGGTCGAAACCGACGAGCGCCTGCGCATCCTGGTGGAGACCAGCCCTGCCGCCATTGTCACCGTCGATGAGCGCGGCTTCATTGAACGCGCCAATCGCGCCGCCATCGAATTGATTGCACCAGCCGATAACTCGCTCGTGGGAAATCCCATAGCTGCCTTTCTTCCGGAGTTGCACCGTGCCCTGCGCGGCGAGGAAGGGCCCCAATTCCGTGCATCTATGCAATGCCGCGGACACCGCGGCAATGGCGAACCGTTTCTCGCCGATGTCTGGTTTTCCACATATAAGCAGGGGTCCACCCCGAAATTGGCAGCCATTATTGCCGATGTTACCGAGGAACGCGCCGCCACCGGCGTTAGCGCCCCCATCTTTAACCACCACGAACGGATCCCCTTGAGCACTCGCGAAACCGAAGTGCTGCGTCTACTCGTACAAGGTCTCGCTAACAAAGAGATCGCCTCACGCATGGAGATCTCGGAGAGCGCCGTCAAAAATACGTTACAGCAGCTCTTTGCTAAAACCGATGTCCGCACGCGCAGCCAACTCGTGCGCGTGGCCCTCGAACGCTACCGCGATCTTTTGTAGACCGCGCGGCCAATCGAAAGATTGCTGTCCGATATCTGGCGGCCGCCACCCCCATCCGCCACATTGAAAGAGAACCCCTTTGTTCTCAGCCCCTGATGATCCGCAGTCTCGTCGATTTCGCCCTCAACAACCGCATCCTGGTGGTGCTGATCGCCATCCTGTTGTTCGTCTGGGGCTATATCTCTTTCCGCGCGCTGCCCATCGAGGCCTACCCGGACGTTGCCAACAACTACGTGCAGATCATCACGCAGTGGCCCGGCCGCGCGGCCGAAGAGGTGGAACAGCAGGTCACCATTCCAATCGAGATTGTCATGAACGGCCTGCCGCACCTGGAGCACTTGCGCTCCACTTCGCTGTTTGGCCTTTCCAGCCTCATGCTCATCTTCGACGACGACTCCGAAAATGACTGGAACCGCCAGAAAGTGCTGGAACGCCTTTCCACAGTCACCCTGCCCCAAAACCTGCAACCGCAGATCGGTTCCGACTACAGCCCCGTAGGCCAAATCTACTGGTATACCCTGCACAGCGCCAACCCGCGATATGACCTCATGGAACTGAAGAGGATCGAGGATTGGGTGCTCGAAAAGCAGTTCAAGTCCGTACCGAACGTGGTCGACGTCGTCAGTTTCGGTGGGACTACCCGTGAATACCAGGTAAAGATCGATCCCGAAAAGCTCGTCTCCTATGGCCTTACCATCGGCCAGGTGGAGCAGCAGTTAGCCAACAACAATGTGAACGCCGGCGGCAGCTTCATCGAACAGGGGCTGCAGCAGATCAATATCCGCTCCGTGGGCCTGATGGAGCACACGGACGATATCGGCCTCACCGTCATCAAAACGCAGACCGGCACTCCTCTCCGCATCAGCGATATTGGGGAAATCGAGCAGGGCCCCAAGATCCGGCTGGGCCGCATTGGCAAGGCGATTCACCGCGCCGATGGCAAAATCATCGACAATGATGACGTTGTGGAGGGTATCGTGCTCCTGCGCAAAGGGGCGGAATCCGATGCCACGCTCGACGCTATTCACGACAAAGTCAACGAGCTGAACAATCACATCCTGCCTCGCGGAGTGAAGGTCGTGCCGTTCCTCGACCGCAGCGACCTCGTTCACTACACCACGCATACGGTCCTCCAAAATCTTGGCGAAGGGATCTTCCTGGTCACGATCATCCTGTTCCTGTTCCTCGGCAATGCCCGCGGCGCGCTGATCGTAGCCTTGACTATTCCGTTCTCGCTGTTATTCGCATCCATCTGCCTGGACCTGCGCAAAATTCCGGCTAACCTGCTCTCCCTCGGCGCGCTGGATTTCGGCATGGTGGTGGATGGCGCGGTCGTTATGGTGGAAAACATCGTGCGCCACCTTGGCAAGCAGGATTCCGAGCCCAAGCCGGTAATCGCTAAGATCCGGGAGGCCGCGCACGAAGTGCAGCGCCCGGTTTTTTACGCCATCGGCATCATCATCACGGCCTATCTGCCCATCTTCACACTCCAGGCCGTGGAAGGCCGCCTCTTCAAGCCTATGGCTTGGACGGTGGCGTTCGCTCTACTAGGCGCTCTGATCTTTTCCATGGTGCTGGCGCCGGTTCTCGCCAGCCTCATTTTCCCGAAGGGTACGCGCGAGTGGCGCAACCCGGTCCTGACTTGGATTACCGGCCGCTACCGCGCCGCCGTCAGCCTGGCGATTCGAGGGCGCTTCGTTACCGTGGGCGGCGCGGTAATTTGTCTGCTGATCAGTTTCTACCTCGCATCCAGCGGCATCATCGGCTCGGAATTTCTACCCCACCTCGATGAAGGCGCTATCTGGGCGCGCGGCACCATGGCGCCCAGCACCAACCTCACCGAGGGCACGCGCCTCATGAACCAGGCCCGCATCCTCTTCGCCTCATTTCCGGAGGTGACGCAAGTAGTCTCTCAGGTGGGGCGTCCTGACGACGGAACCGATACCACCGGCTTCTTCAATACCGAATACTTCGTCGACCTCAAACCCAAAGAGCAATGGCGTCCCGTCTTTCACGAGGATAAGGATGAGCTGATTGCCGCCATGGATCGCGAGTTGGAGAAGATCCCCGGCGTGCTCTGGAACTTCTCGCAGCCGATATCCGACAACGTCGAAGAAGCCGTTAGCGGCGTCAAAGGCGAGCTGGCGATCAAGATTTACGGGGACGATCTGAAGGTCCTCGAACAGAAGGGCGATCAGATTGTCGACGTGATGAAGCACATCCGCGGCATTCAGGATCTGGGCTTATTCCGTGTGATCGGCCAACCTAACGACAACTGCATTGTGGATCGCAAGGAGGCTGCGCGCTACGGGATTAACGTGGCGGATGTGCAGGATGCCATCCAGACCGCGGTGGGCGGCAACGCCCTTACCCAGGTACTCCGCGGCGAGGAACGCTACGACCTTGTCATGCGCTATTCGCCGGCGTATCGGGATACGCCCGAAGCGATTGCCAATATCCGCCTGGTGGCGCCTTCGGGCGAACGCGTGGCGCTGGATCAGCTCTGCCACATCCAAGTCGCCGACGGCGCCTCGGAGATTTATCGCGAGGAAAACTCGCGGTATGTCGCCATCAAGTACAGTGTCCGTGACCGCGACCTTGGCAGCACCGTCGAAGAAGCCATCCGCAAGGTGGATCAGCAGGTGAAGCTGCCGGAAGGCTATCGCATCGATTGGGCGGGTGAATACGCCAGCCAGCAGCGCTCGCAGAAGCGGCTGGCCATCGTACTTCCCATCACCATCCTGGTGATCTTTTTCATCCTCTACATCATGTTCCACTCCTTCAAGTGGGCTTCCCTCATGCTGGCAAACATTGCCATGGCGCCATTAGGCGGCTTGCTGGCCTTATTGATAACCGGCACGCATTTCAGCGTTTCTTCCGGGGTCGGTTTCCTGGCCCTGTTTGGCGTTTGTGTGCAGACCGGTGTCATCATGCTGGAATACATCAACCAGCTCCGCGCCCGCGGCCATACGATTTTCGATGCGGCCGTGGAAGGCGCCGTTCTCAGGTTGCGGCCTATCATGATGACCACTCTCGTGGCCACGCTCGGGCTGCTGCCGGCTGCCATGTCGCGCGGCATCGGGTCGGATTCCCAGCGCCCCTTCGCCATTGTGATCGTGGGCGGCCTCATGGTCGCTATGCTCGTCAACATATTCCTGCTGCCCACGCTCTATGTTTGGATCGCCGGCAACCGGGATGTTCTCCCCGCGCCCGAAGCCAGCTTCCAGGAGGAATAAAGGCGGCCTCCGTTGCGGCTCTTCCTGCCACGCGTTACCCTACGGTAGCGATGACCAAGGAAGACGTTCGGGCCCACCTGGAGGATATCGGCATCATCCCTGCCATTCGCGTCTCGTCACCGGACGACGCCCTGTTCGCGGCCAATGCCGTGAGCAAGCATGGCATTCCCATCGTGGAAGTGACCATGACTGTGCCCGGAGCGATTGCGGTGATTGCGGAATTGTCCCGTAGCAGCCCCGAGTTGATCGTTGGCGCCGGGAGCCTGCCGGACGTCGAGACGGCGCTCCGCTGCGTGGATGCCGGCGCGCAGTTCCTCACCAGCACCGGGCTGGACCTCGATATCGTGGAGTTCGCCGTGAAGCGGCATATTGTGGTCTTTCCGGGTGCTTTGACCCCCACGGAAGTAATGCGGGCCTGGAGGGCCGGACCCGACTTTGTCAAGATCTTCCCCTGCGCGCAGGTGGGCGGCCCGTCTTACATCCGGGCGCTGCATGCACCGTTTCCCGATATCCCGCTGATCGCTGCCGGCGGCGTGAACCAGCAGACCGCCAGTGATTTCATCACCGCCGGCGCCGCGGCCCTGGGCATCGGCGGCGAACTGATCCCGCACGAGGCTATCCAGCGCCGCCAGGAGCACCGCATCGGCGAATTGGCGCGCCGCTTCTTAAGTATGGTGAAGGAAACGCGCAGCCTCGTTGCCGCGCGTGCGTAACTCTCAGACGGTGGAGCCGGCCCTTCCGAGCCGCCGCTTCTCGGCCGTTGCCGAGCCGCGACCGCAAGGGAGCGGTCCTCTTTCCAGCCCGCCGTCCTCCCTTCATTCCATTTCAAACGACCGATAGGGCTTGGCTTCCGCCTCCCGCTCTTCCACACCGCGGACATCCGCCCAGCGCGGCCCCTGGCGTAACAGGCCCGCCAGTTGGGCCAGTTTGTCTTCGGGGCCGACCGCATATACTTCCACGCTGCCGTCATCCAGGTTGCGGGCATAGCCGGCGAGCTTCAGGTCCGCAGCCGCGCGTTGCGCGAAGTAACGGAACCCGACGCCTTGTACGCGTCCTCTGATAAACCATTGCCGCGCGGGGTAGCTGGTTGCCATTCCGCTGAGAGAATAGCATGGGATTCTGTGACGAATTTTTGCCGCGCGCCGTTTCGCCGTGGCATTTTTTTGGCGCGTTCCATCCTGCAATGCCTCAATACAAGCCGCTTACGCGATGGCCACACTCTTGCGTAGCACATTGTGCAATGCTGGACCCGATTGCCGGACAACTCGAGCGTTACATGGACCTGCTGAGCGCGCGCCAGAAGCTGGTCGCCTCCAATATTGCCAATGCCGATACTCCCGGCTACGTCACCCGCGATATCGACTTCCAGGCGGAGTTCCAGAGCGCCATGGGAATTCCTCCCGACGTAGTTCCGGTCTCCGGTCTCCCGATGAAAAATGACGGCAACAATGTCAGCCTCGACCGCGAATCGCGGCTCCTGGCTGAAAATGCGCTGCGTTTTCAACTGGCGTCGGTGCTAATGAAGTCGGAGCTCAGCCGCGTGAAACTGGCCATCAACGGAGGCAGTCAGAGCTGATGAGCTTATTTTCGGTACTGTCGATCGGAGCTTCCGGCATGGCGGCGCAGCGCACGCGTGCCGAGCTACTCGCGGAGAATCTGGCCAACGCGGAAACTACCCGCACTCCGGAAGGCGGCCCGTACCGCCGCAAAGACGTGGTGTTTACTTCCAGCGATATCGCAGAGCCGTTCGCTTCCGTGTTCAGTAACCAACTGCAAAGCCCCACGGGGGTGAGCGTGGCCGGCGTTATGACCGACACGCGCGATCCGGAAATGCGCTACCTTCCGGGGCACCCGGATGCCGATGCAAACGGGTACGTAGCGTTTCCTCGGATCAACCCCGCCGAGGATATGGTCGATCTGATGGGCGCGGCCCGCGGATATGAAGCCAACGTGGCGGCAATTTCGGCGGTCAAAGACATGATCGAGCGCTCGCTGGACCTGTTGCGATGAGGAAATGATGCCTGGACCTATCCTGCCTATCTCCGGTGCGGCGCTTCCCGAGGTCATCCGGCCGGCTGGAGAGTCCCGTGGTGGTGGCTTCCAGGACGTTTTTGCTTCTGCGATCCGCAGCGTGGAGGGATCGGCGCAGGAAGCTTCCGCTTCGGTGGAGCGGTTCCTTTCCGGCGATGGGGAAGAGTTGCATACCACGATCATGGCGACGCAGCGCGCCGAGCTCTCGTTCGAAATGTTCCTCCAAGCGCGCAACAAAGTGGTGAGCGCGTACCAGGAAATCATGCGCATGCAGATGTAGGAAGCAGCCGCATCTCGCCGTGTCTGGCCCTCAACCCTTCATTCCCTCCAAGCCGCGCATTTCCGAGCCGCGACCGGTGCGCGCAAATCAAATCCGAGGTTGACTCAGCACCGTGGCTCATCTTTTCGGAAGAAACAGCCGATTAGATCAACAAGCCGCCCCGCGGCTTTCTGAAATGAGCCGATTAACGGACGAGCCATGAAAAAGATTATGGCCAGCCTCTCCCTGCGCCAGCGCATTACGATCGGGCTGGTAGCCCTGGCTGTGATCGGAGGAATCGTTGGCCTGATTCAGTGGAGACGCGAAGCGGATTTCCGGCCGCTGGTCACTGGGCTTGCGCCCGAAGATGCTGCCGGCGTGGTGCAGAAGCTCAAAGAAATGGGTGTGGAGTATCGGCTCCCCGACGGCGGGAGTTCCGTGTTGGTTCCGTCGGCCAGGCTGGCGGAGTTGCGGCTCGCGTTGGCCGCCGCCGGCCTGCCCAAGTCCGGTCGGATCGGCTTCGAGTTGTTCGATAAAGCCAATCTAGGCGCGACCGAATTTACCGAACATGTCAATTACCGGCGGGCTCTCGAAGGCGAATTAGAGCGTTCCGTGATGGGGCTGGCAGAGGTCGAAGGGGCGCGCGTCCATTTAACGTTTCCCAAAGATTCCGTCTTCTTGGATTCGCAGCAGCCCGCCAAAGCCAGCGTGCTGGTCCGGCTGAAGACCGGCGCCCATCTCTCACCGCAAAACGTCCAGGCGATCAATCATCTGGTTGCCAGCGCCGTGGAAGGATTATCGCCCGATTCCGTTTCGGTGCTGGATATGAATGGGAACCTGCTGGGCCGGCCCAAAGCCACCGGCAGTCTGGACGGACCGGAGCCCTCCGCCGCCGCACTGGAGTACCGCCACCAGGTAGAAACCGATCTGCTGGCCAAGATCAACTCCACTCTCGAGCCGCTGTTGGGCCCGGACAAGTTTCGCGCCGGAGTATCAGTGGACTGCGATTTTACGGGGGGCGAGCAGAGCGAAGAAATTTTCGACCCGGCACGCAGCGTGATGCTCAGCTCGCAACGGACGGAGGATAGTGCTGGATCGAGTTCTTCCGGCGGCGTGCCCGGCACGGCATCCGCGCTACCCAAGCCTGCTCCCCGGGCCGCCGCGGGCTCCAATCGCTCGACGCGAGTTTCGGAAAACATCACCTATCAGTCCAGCCGTACCGTCAAAAAGACGCGCCTACCGGCAGGGGGTATCCGTAAGATCTCGGTGGCGGTGCTGGTGGATCAGACGCTCTCCTGGGAAAAAGACAAAACGGGTTTCCGCCGCGTGCTGTCGCCGCCCTCGCCGGAGAAGCTGAAAGTAATCCACGATCTGATCGCAGGGGTGACCGGATTGAATGCGGAACGCGGCGATCAGCTCATGGTGGAGACTCAGCCCTTCGAGACCACGCTTTCGATAGAGCCCCCGGAAGTGCCGGGCGCCGTCCGCCCCGCCAATCCTGCCATTGGAAAGCCCATTCAGTTGGATCCAAAAACCCTTTTCGGCGTCGGCGCGGCCATTGCCATCCTGCTGTTCGGGCTGATTTGGGTGATACGCAAGCGGCGCCCTGCTCCCGCCGAATGGACCGGTCCGCCGGAGATCCCCGCTGGCTCCGGAGTGGCCACCAAAGAGATCGACACGCGCCGGGCCCAGGAGGAGGCGCTAGAACAGGAAGCAGAAGCCAAGGCGCTCAATTCCTTGAAGCTCACCCCGGTAATTACCAAGACCGCGGAGATTATGGCCAAACATCTTCGCGAAAAGATCTCGCAGGAACCGGAGGTCTCGGCCCAGGTGCTGAGAAGCTGGATTCGGGAAGAAGAGAGCTGAGCGTGATCCTCAATACCACCAAATCGGATTTCGAAAGCCTCAGCACGCTGCGCAAAGCCGCCATGCTCTTGATCGTTCTGGGAGAGCAGACCAGCGCCGATCTCCTCCAGCATTTATCAGAAGACGAGGTTCAGAAAGTCAGCCGCGAGGTAGCCAAGATTACCGCTATTTCGTCGGAACACGCCGAGGCCGTATTGCACGAGTTTCACAATATCTCCACGGCGGGAGATTACGTGGCGCGCGGCGGTATCGATTATGCGCGCAAGCTCCTGCTCCGCGCGTTTAACCCGGATCAGGCCAAAAAGCTCCTGGACCGGCTGGCCAAAGCGCTGGGGGCGGAGGCAGCCTCGTTCGACGCCATCGAGAAGGCCGATCCGCAGCAATTGGCTAAGTTCATTCATAACGAGCACCCGCAGACCATTGCCCTGGTGCTCTCGCATCTCAATTCCACGCAGGCTGCGGCGTTGCTCACTTCACTGCCCGCGGGTTTGCGCTCGGATGTGGCGCAACGTATGGCCAGCCTGGACCAAATCTCGCCTGAAATCATCCACAAAATTGCGGGAGTGATCGGCCAAAAGCTAAAGGCGCTTGGCGAGTTCAGCCGCGAGTCGTATGGCGGCGTCCGCGCCGTGGCTGAGATGCTCAACCGTCTGGATTCTTCTGACACGCGCGACCTGCTGGAGAAGATCGAACAACAGGATCCCAACCTTTGCGAAACCATCCGTCACCTGATGTTCGTCTTCGAGGATCTGCTGCTTATCGACCAGATCGGCCTGAAGGAGCTACTGGGGAAAGTGGATCGTAAAGTTTTGACGTTGGCCCTGAAAGGGACCAGCGAGCAACTGCGCACCCACATCCTGGCGTGCATGTCGCAACGCGGCGGAGAAATGCTGAAGGAAGACATGGACGCCCTCGGTCCGGTCAAGATCAAGGAGGTGGAGGGCGCGCAGCAGCAGATTATAAATGTTGTGCGGCAACTCGAAGCCGAGGGGGTCCTGAGCTTGAAGGGTGCCGTCGGAGAGCAGTATGTCGTCTAGGCTATTCCCGCCGGGCGACTCGCACCCGGCCCAACCCATGTTGTGGCGTTCCGTGGGGGCCCCCGCGCAAGATGGCTTGCCCTACGTGGCCGAAGTGAGTTCCAACAAGGTCCCCCCGCCGGACAGCCAGATCGGCCAGCGGCTGCGCGAAGCCCATGCGGCGGGGGTGCGGGAGGGAGAAGCCGCGGGCCGCAGCCGGGCTGCAGCCGAATTGCAGCCGGTGATCGAGAAAATGTCCCAGGCCATCGCCGAAATGGGCGGGTTGCGGGCACGCCTCCGGCGCGAAGCGGAAGCCGACTTGGTGCGATTGGCAGTCGCCATTGCGCAGCGTATCCTCCGCCGCGAGCTCGTTGCCGATCCTGAGGCGCTGCACGGGCTGATCCTGGGCGCGCTCGAGAAACTGCACTCCCAGGAGGTCTGCCGGGTGCGCGTGCACCCAGCCCAGGCAGCCCTGGTAAAGGCATGCCTGGAACGAGTCAATCCCACGTCCGGGGCCGAGATCGTAGCCGACCCTGCCCGCGAGCCCGGCACGGTAATCTTCGAAACGGCGCGCGGCAATCTGGATGCCTCGGTGGAATCGCAGTTGCGCGAAATCGAACGCGGTCTGGCCGACCGCCTCAATCGTTCCCAATGACCCAGCGGATCTCTCTGGATGCGTACCTCGCCGAAGTGGGACGCATCTCTCCGTTGCGGTGGACGGGTGAAGTTACGGGAATGGCCGGGTTGCTCGTTGAATCCCGCGGGCCCAATGTGGCTATTGGCGATTTTTGCGAAGTCACCACGGCGGGGGGGCGGGTTATCCGGACGCAAGTCATCGGTTTCCGGGATGGGCGGGTCCTGGCCATGCCACTGGAAGAAACTGACGGCCTGCAACTCGGGAACGTGGTGGCCGCCCGCGGGGAGGATGCGTGTGTGGCCGTAGGCCCGGGACTGCTGGGCCGCGTGATCGATGGCTTTGGCAAGCCCATCGACGGCGGGCCCGCCCTGGAGGCGCGCGACGCCTACCGGTTGTATGCCGCTCCCGGCAACCCCCTCGACCGCGAACCGATCAATCGCCCGCTGGTCACCGGCATTCGCGCCGTCGACGGGCTACTGCCATGCGGCCTGGGACAGCGCATCGGGATCTTTGGCGGCAGCGGTGTCGGCAAGAGCACACTCATCGGCTCGATGTCGCGCCACAATTCCGCCGATGTCACGGTGATCGCTCTGATTGGCGAGCGCAACCGTGAAGTGCGCGCTTTTCTGGAACAGGACCTCGGGCCTGAAGGCCGCCAGCGCTCCGTGGTGGTGGTGGCAACCTCGGAACGGCCGGCACCTTTGCGCGTGCGTGCGACCTTTGTGGCCCTGGCGGTGGCGGAGTACTTTCGCGACCAGGGAGCGAACGTGCTGCTGGTGATGGATTCCGTGACGCGCCTGGCCATGGCGCAGCGCGAGATCGGATTAGCCGCGGGGGAGCCTCCCAGCCAGAAGGGCTATACACCCTCCGTGTTCCATATGCTTCCCAAGGTGCTGGAACGCGCCGGAAATTTCCCCAAGGGTTCTATTACCGGATTTTTCACCGTGCTCGTCGAGGGCGACGACTTCAATGAGCCGATCTGCGACGCGGTACGCGCCATTCTCGATGGGCATATCATCCTCTCGCGGAAACTTGCCGCGCAGGGGCACTTTCCCGCTATCGACGTTCTGCACTCAGTCAGCCGCCTCACGTCGCAGTTGGCCACGGAGCCTCAGAAAGACGCTTCCCGCCGGCTGCGAGAAGCATTGGCGGCGTATCGCGATGCCGAAGACCTGATCCAGCTCGGCGCGTACGTAGCCGGCACGAATCCCGTGCTGGATGCCAGCGTCCAGCTTCGGCCCGAACTTTTGGCTTTTCTCCAGCAGGATCAATTCGCGCACTCGCAGGCGGATGAAACCTGGTCGCGGATGCAGGAATTGGCAGCGCGCCTCGAACACGGGGCGGTGGTCGCCGCCGGTAACCGGAAAACGCGATGACTCCATTCCGTTTTCGGTTAGAGAAGGTACTCGCGTGGCGGCGCACGCAGGTGGAACTGGAAGAAGCGCGCTTCAAGCAACAGATCTCCGCCCTGAACCACCTCGATCGTTCCCGCGCCCAGTTGGAGGCGGCCGGTATCCGCGCCGAAGTCGAAGTGCGCGCCTGGGCGCCGCTGGACGGCTCAGACCTGTCCGCCCTGGCAGGCTTTCGGCTCCACGTTCGACATCAGGAGAAGACCATCGCCGCCCGCCGCGTGGAGGCTCAGAAGGAGTTGGAGGCGCGTAAAAATGCCTTGCTGGAAGCGCGGCGCCGGTGCCAATTGATGGAACGCCTGAAGGAGCGGCAGTTGGCCGATTGGCAGGCCGCCTGCGATCGGGAATTGGAGGAAACGGCCGCGGACTCGCATCTCGCAGCCATCGCGCGGCGGCGTGCTTCCCTATAATGAGAGGCATGACGCCCGAGACAGTGGTCGAAACCGCTTTGCCCCCCGTGCCGCTCACGGTGGAAGGAGCCAGCGTCCTGCACCAGATGATGCGCTTCCGTTGGTCTGCCTGGCGCGCCCTCTCCGCCCATGCCCGCACCGCTATTCTCGAGGAAGCGGTCCATTCGGTAACGTTGGGAGGTTTGGAGCAGCCCGCCGGCGGGCGCCAAAGCGCCATCTATTCCCTGCTCGGGCACAAGGGAGACTTCCTCTTCCTCCACTTTCGGCGCAGCTTCGAAGAGCTGAACTCGGCCCAGAATACCGTGGCGCGCCTCCAACTCAGCGATTACCTGGAGCCCACAACTTCCTATGTTTCCGTGATCGAGCTCGGCCTGTATGAATCCACGTCCAAAGTGTATGCCGGATTGGCTGCCAAGGGTGTGGCCCCCCATTCGGAAGCGTGGAACCAGGAAATCGAGTCGGTTTTGGAGCGCCAGCGCCAGGCCATGGCCCCGCGTCTGTGGCCCGATATCCCCGATGCCAAATACATCTGTTTCTATCCGATGGACCGCCGCCGTGGGGAATCGGTCAACTGGTATCGCGAAACCATGTCCGATCGCCAGCGGATGATGCACGAGCACGGCATGATTGGCCGGCGATACGCCGGCGATGTCCGCCAGATCATTACCGGCTCGATCGGGTTCGACGATTGGGAGTGGGGAGTGGACTTGTTCGCCGATGACCCTTTGGTGTTCAAGCGCCTCATTTATGAAATGCGCTTCGACGAAGTCAGTGCCGTCTATGCGCTGTTCGGCACGTTTTACGTTGGCCTGCGCACACCGTTAACGGCACTACCAAATCTGCTTCAGGTTTGACCGATGCCGGATCTCCCGCAACTCGACGCCTCCGAGGTGCGCGTGCTCGGATCGCTTCTGGAAAAGGAAATCACCACTCCCGACTACTACCCACTCTCTTTGAACGCCCTGGTGAACGCGTGCAATCAGAAATCCAACCGCGAGCCGGTCGTCTCCTACGACGACTCGGACGTCGAAGCCGCCCTCAGCGGCCTTCGCGCCAAAGGACTGGCGGTGCGTATTACGGGCGACAGCCGTGTGCCCAAGCACGGCCAGCGGTTCACCGAAACCCTGAACCTGGGTCGCCGCGAGGCCGCCCTGTTATGCGTGCTGATGCTACGAGGTCCGCAGACGGTTGGCGAACTGAGGGGCCGGGCTGAACGCCTGTACGCCTTCGATGATCTCGAAGCGGTCGAGAGCACGCTCAACAAGCTGGCTGAAGCAGGTATGGTGAAGAAACTTCCGCGCCAGGCAGGCTCACGCGAGTCGCGATACGCCCACTTGCTGGCAGGCGATGTGGAGGTCGCCGAAGAACCTACGCCCGCAGCCGTTTCCGCGCCGAATTCCGCGGACCGAATCGCCGCGCTGGAACGCGACCTCGCCGATCTGCGGCGCGAGTTCGAAGAGTTCCGGAGGAGGTTGGAATGAAATCCTCGCTCCTGCTGCTGCTCGCGCTGGCAGCGCACGCCACTACTCTGCATTATTGGATCGAACCCTGTTCTCATCCCGGCACCGGCTGTCGCGCGGCAGATCCTCAACTGGCGCAGTGGGCCTTGGAGGCCTGGCAGTCGGCAGCGGCTGGAAAGCTCACGTTCGAAAAGGCGAGCACCGTAGAAAAAGCTCAGATCCGCGTTTACTGGGCTAGCGGCAACGACGGATTGTACGGCGAAGCGCGGCCCATTACGGTGGACGGCCTCCGCGGCGCGGAAGTTTATGTGTTACCGCCTGCCGAAACGCCGGCGGACCCTCTGCTGCGGGACACCATCGTCTATCTCACCTGCCTGCACGAGACCGGCCACGCGCTCGGGTTGTCGCATACCGCGGCTTTCGCCGACATCATGTACAGCTTCCAGTTCGGCGGAGACATCCCGGAATATTTCGGCCGCTATCGCCGGCTGCTCTCTTCGCGCGAGGACATCCGCAAACACGCCGGTATGTCCGCCGAAGACCGAAAGCGCATTATCCAGCTTTATTGATGGCTGTATGATGTGCTCATGCCTCTCCATCCGCAAGCCAAGTTCGTATTAGACGCGATCGCCGCCCAGGGCGGCCCGCCCCTGGAACAAATGACGCCAGCCCAAATCCGGGCCGACCGCGCGCAGAATGCCGCGGCATTCGCGGCCCTGGCAGGACCGGTGCAGGAGGTCGCGCGCGTCCAGGACCGCACTATTCCCGGTCCGGCGCAGCCTATCCCGGTCCGCGTGTATTCGCCCGAAACGGGAGGCGCTCTGCCGGCCTTGGTCTATTTCCACGGTGGCGGATGGGTATTCGGAAATCTCGACCAGGTGGACGCGGTTTGCCGCACTCTTGCCAATGCCGCCGGGTGCGTGGTCATCAATGTGGATTACCGGCTCGCCCCCGAACATAAGTTTCCTGCCCCGGCGGAAGATGCGTATGCCGCGGCCAAGTACGTGGGCGAGCACGCCGCCGAATTCGGGGCCGATCCGAACCGGATCGCGGTGGCCGGCGATAGCGCAGGCGGCAATCTCGCCGCGGTGACGTGCCTGATGGCGCGCGAGCGCGGCGGCCCGAAGCTCCTCTTTCAATTGCTGGTTTATCCGGTCACGGACTATGACGACGACCGGCCCTCGACTTACGAATTCGCCGAAGGACACCTGCTCACGCGTGCCATGATGCCGTACTTTTGGAGCCATTACGTTGGTTCACCCAAAGACGGCCGCCACCCCCTCGCCTCGCCGATGAACGCCGATTTGCACGGTTTGCCGCCCGCCCTGGTGATCACGGCCGAATGCGATCCGATACGGGACCAGGGGGAAGCCTATGCCAAGCGCCTGGAGCAGGCCGGCGTGCCCGTCACGCTGCGGCGGTACGAAGGCGCGATTCACGCGTTCTTCCAAATGGGCGGTGTGATCGATTCGGGAAAACAGGCCGTATCTGATGCTGCCGCCGCCCTCCGGAATGCATTCTCCGCCGGCGCATCCGCGGCGGTATAGGCTGAGGTTCCGAGCACCCGAGCGCTAGGGAACGGTCAAAGAAGCAGCTATCGAGCCTGCTGCTGCGCTAAAGGCCCTATCACGGGCAGGACCACCATGCGGCCCTGGAACGTCATGACCATAACGTAGATCCAGAGGACCACGAACCCCAGTTCGAGCACCTGCGTGACGAAATAAAGCCGCAAGGTGGAAAATAGAATTCCGGCCACAAACAGGACGACGAACCACGCTACCGACAGGAATATTGCCTGGAACGCGTGAAAGCGCACAGTGCGATTGCGGCTGTAAGGCTCCAACACCAGAAACAGAATGCCCGTAATGAACAGGAGCACGTAACAGAGCCCGCAAGCCACGCTCTCCGACAGGCCCGCTGATGCGGGGCCGGAAACCAGGGGCGGATCACTTGCTGGACGAGCACTCGCACCGGCGGGCGTTCCGCATTTGGCGCAGAAACGGCCGTCCACCGGAGCGCCACAGTTGGCACAGAACGGCATAAGGTATCCTCATCTTCCCGGCGAACCGAGAACTAGAAGCGGGAGAATGGCGCCCGCCACCGCGCCGACGATCAATGCCGGATTGCCGGCGCCCATGGCCCTCGCGAAAAGACCGGCCAGCGAGCCCATGCCCGCGCCGATCACCATCACCATGATCCGTTTCGCCATAATAGGACGCTACATCTACCATAACAGGGCGAAAATAGAGGTATGCGGGCTTGCATTCTGCCGGCGCCGGCTGCCATCGAATCCCGCCCATTGCGGATGATGGAAGCGCCCAAGCCCGTCCCGGCGGCAGGCGAGGTTTTGGTGCGCATCCACGCCTGCGGAGTGTGCCGGACCGATTTGCACGTTACCGAAGGCGAACTGCCGCCCCGCAAGAGCCCGATTATTCCAGGCCACCAGGCCGTGGGCGTAGTCGAGGCGCTCGGGCCGGGGGCGTTGCGCTTTCAACCGGGCGCGCGCGTGGGCATTCCCTGGCTGCATCGGACCTGCGGCATCTGCGAATACTGCCGCTCCGGGCGCGAGAATCTCTGTGAAAACGCCACCTTCACCGGCTGGGTCGAGGATGGCGGGTACGCCGAGTACGCTACCGCGCCGGAAGGATTCGTTTATGCGTTACCGGAAGGATTCGCAGATATCCATGTAGCCCCACTGCTGTGCGCCGGGATCATAGGCTTTCGGACACTCCGGCTTTCCGGCATCCAACCGGGCGGCCGCCTGGGGATGTACGGTTTCGGCGCGGCCGCCCACGTGGCGATCCAGGTGGCGCGCCATTGGAAAATCGAAGTCTACGCTATGACTCGCGATCCGCGGCACCGGAACCTCGCGCTCGATCTCGGCGCGGTGTGGGCCGGGGATTCCGCAGACACACCTGCCGCCAAACTGGATGCGGCGCTGATCTTCGCGCCGGCGGGCGAACTGGTCCTCGCCGCCCTGCGCACGCTCAAACGGGGTGGAACCGTGGCCTTGGGCGGCATCCACATGAGCCCCATTCCGCAGATCGATTACGGTTTGCTCTATTACGAACGCGTGGTCCGCAGCGTCGCCAACAATACGCGGCGCGATGGCGAAGACTTTCTGCAAATCGCGGCTGAGATTCCGATCCATACCGAAGTGCGCGAGTTCCCTCTGGAAGAGGCGAACGAAGCTCTGAACGCGCTGAAGAACGACGCCATTCGCGGCGCAGCAGTGTTGAAGATCTGAGGCTTGGGCGATCTATAACGCGGACTGCCGCCCGAGCGCTTCGATCATCGGCCGGAGCGCTTGCCCGCGATGGCTCACGGCAAACTTCTTCTCGGCCGGACTCTCGCCAAAAGTGCACCCGAAAGATGGGTAATAAAACAGCGGGTCGTATCCGAATCCGTTTTGCCCACGCGGTTCGGTAACGATTACGCCTTCGACAGAGCCATGAAAGACTCCGATCAGCCGCTCTCGTTCCACCAATGCGATCACGCACACGAACCGCGCGGAACGCTGCGAAACACCTGCCAGTTTTTCCAGAAGCAGCCGGTTGTTCTCTACGTCCGTCGCATTCGGCCCGGCGAACCGCGCCGAGTAGACACCGGGAGCACCGCCCAGCGCGTCCACTTCCAGGCCGGAATCATCGGCAAACAGCATCCCTGGAGCGTACGCACCATAATGCCGTGCCTTGCGAATCGCGTTCTCCTCAAAGGTGGCGCCGTCTTCGACACACGCCGGCAGTTTGCCGAAGCCGGGGAGCAATTCGATATCAATCCCGGGATGGTTCGCTGCGGCCAGCCGGAATTCGCGCAGCTTTCCCGGATTGCCGGTTCCGCAGTAAAGCCGGATCAAATGCCGGCTGCCTTTTTTTGCAGTTCGACGAGTTGTCCGACGCCCGCGCGTGCCAGTCCGATCAGGCTGGCCATCTGATTGTCGTCGAACGGTGTATGTTCGGCGGTGGCCTGCACTTCAATGAAACGCCCGCTGCCGGTCATCACCACGTTCATATCGACGTCGGCCCGGGAATCCTCCTCGTAGCACAAGTCGAGCATGGGGACACCACCCACAATCCCTACACTGGTGGCGGCCACATAATCACGCAGAGGCATTGACTTCAGAACTTTGAACTCTACGAGTTGCCGCAGAGCCAGCGTCAGCGCCACGAAGGAGCCACTGATCGCCGCCGTTCGCGTGCCCCCATCCGCCTGCAAGACATCGCAATCGAGCACGATAGTGCGCTCGCCCAGCGCGGCCATATCCACCACGGAGCGCAAAGAGCGGCCGATGAGCCGCTGGATCTCGTGGGTTCTGCCGGAAGGGCGTCCCTTGGTAACCTCGCGAGGGGTGCGCTTGGCCGTGGCGCGCGGAAGCATGGCATATTCCGCCGTGACCCACCCTTTCCCGGAATTGCGCAGGAACGGCGGAACCGTGTCTTCGACACTGGCCGCGCAGAGCACCTGGGTATTGCCCACTTTGATCAGAACCGAACCCTCCGCAGTCACCAGGAAGCCAGGAACAATCTCGGCCGGGCGCATCTGGTCCGGCCGGCGTTTATCGAGCCGCAGGTTGCTCACGAATTCGAGGACCTCAGAACAAAGTAAAGGAACAGCATCACTAGAGCCATGCCCACGAGGATCAGGATGACACAAGGGAGGGCCGCAGCCGGCGGCGCGCCCGCGCGGCCTTTTTTGCCTCTCGCGGGCTTGAATTTGGCCATAAATGCGATGGTAGCACTCGCTGTTCCGCGGGCATGTGAGAATCGAAGCTGATGCACCGGCGCAATTGGTTGTGGTTCCTGATCGCGGCCGCCGCTTGCCGCCCTTCGCGTCCGCTCCCGGACCTGTTCCCTGAAAGCATGCCAGGAGGCTGGCATCGCACCTCGCTAACCAATCCTTCGGTTTCCGACGCGCCTGATCCCGTGCCGCGCACGGCCGTGGACCGGTTGCAGATTGCCGATTACGAAGGCCCCGGAAAGCTGGAAGGCCGCGTCTATGAAGTGGACTCTTCCGGCGTCGCTTTGGATTTGGCGCAGCGCTGGCGGCCTTCTTCCGACACCGTCTTCTTTTACCGCGACCGCTATTTCGTCGTGGTGAAGTGGCAGGACGCTGACCGCCAAGCCCTGAAAGCCTTCGTAGATGACCTCGAGACGCGGCTCGGGAAACCGAAGGAGCCCTGAGCGGACTCTATAATAAAGAGTTCCCATGTCCTCTTCCGCTATGGATCTTGCACCACCCGAGGTGATGGCGCGTTACGAGCCGGTAATCGGGCTCGAGGTGCATGTCCAGCTTGCCACCGCCACCAAGATCTTTTGCGGCTGCCCGACCAGCTTTGGCGCGCCGCCTAATAGCAATGTTTGCCCGGTGTGCCTGGGGCTGCCCGGGGCTTTGCCGGTGCTAAGCCGGGAAGCGTTGGAGTTGGCCATCAAGGCGGGCCTGGCGCTCAACTGCGATATACGGCGGCAATCGCGTTTCGCGCGGAAGAACTATTTTTACCCCGACCTGCCCAAGGGCTACCAGATCTCGCAGTACGATGAGCCGCTGGCCGAGCACGGGTATGTCGATATCGTGTCAGGCGACGTGCCGAAGCGCATCGGCATCACACGCGTCCACATGGAAGATGACGCCGGCAAGAGCATCCACGACGGTTTCAAGGATTCCAACCGTTATTCGTATGTGGATCTCAACCGCTGCGGCACGCCCCTGATCGAAATCGTCAGCGAGCCCGATATGCGCAGCTCCGACGAAGCGCACGCTTACCTGACCCAGGTGAAGCAGGTGCTGCAGTTCGTCGAAGTTTCCACATGCGACATGGAAAAGGGCCACTTGCGTTGCGACGCCAACGTTTCCGTTCGCCTGCGGGGCGCCGAGAAGTTGGGCACCAAGGCGGAAGTGAAGAACCTGAATTCGTTCCGGTTCCTCAAGCAGGCATTGGACTACGAAATCGCGCGGCAGATCGCGGTGATTGAAGGCGGCGGCAGAGTGCATCAGGAAACGCGCCTGTACAATCCCGATACGGGCGAAACTGCCGGCATGCGCAGCAAGGAAGAAGCCCACGATTACCGCTATTTTCCGGAGCCGGATCTGCAGCCGATTCGCGTAAGCGAAGAATGGCTTGCCGAAATCCAAAGCGCCATGCCGGAACTCCCGGCGCACAAGCGCGCGCGGTTTGTCCAGGAGTACGGTCTGCGCGAGTACGATGCTGAAGTGTTGACGCAAACGCGCGCGGCCAGCGAATATTTCGAGACAGCCGCTAAGGCTTCCGGTGACGCCAAAGCCGCGGCCAATTGGGTGATGGGCGATTTGTTGGGGCTGCTCAAGGCAGAGGGCAAGGAGATTGCGGACTCGCCGATCCGCGCGGCCCATCTGGGCGAACTGATTCAGCTCATGGGCAAAGGGGAACTCTCCGGCAAGCTGGCCAAGGAGATATTTCCGAAGATGTTCGCGTCGGGCGAGCCGCCATCGGCCATCATGGAACGCGAAGGCTTGCGACAGATCAGCGACAGCAGCGCGCTGGAGAAGGTCATCGCGGAGACGATCGCCGCCAACCCGAAGCAGGTGGAGCAATACAAAGGCGGCAAAACCACCGTGCTCAATTTTCTGGTGGGCCAGGTGATGCGCGCTACGCGCGGCCAAGCTAATGTCGCGGTCGTGACCGATCTGCTCAAACAAAAGCTGGGGTGAGGCATGCTGCAGGAAGGCGACAAGGCTCCCGATATCCGGCTGCAGACCGACGCGGGCGAGGAATTCCGGCTATCCGATCTGAAGGGCAAGCGGGTGGTGCTGTATTTCTATCCGAAGGCCGATACGCCCGGCTGCACCACGGAGGCATGCGAGTTCCGGGACGACATCAAGGCATACGCCAGGAAAGGCACGGCGGTAGTGGGTGTCTCGCCCGATAAGCCCGCGGCGCAATCGAAGTTCAAGGATAAATACAAGCTGCCCTTCACGCTTCTAGCCGATGAGGAAAAGACGGCCGCACAAGCTTATGGAGTGTGGCGCGAGAAGAACATGTACGGCAAAAAGGTGATGGGCATTGTGCGAACGACCTTCGTAATCGGCCCGGACGGCAGGATCGAGAAGATCTATAACAATGTAAAAGCCAAAGGCCACGCCGCGCAGGTGCTGGCGGACCTTTGAGATGCTTGCTCCGACCACGCTCGCTGCGATTCGCATCGCGGCTGTCGGGCTGGCGCTGGCGGCCGGTTGTCTAGCGCAACAGACGCCGGTGATTTTGATCTCCATTGACACGCTGCGCGCCGATCATCTGAGCGCCTACGGTTACACGAAAATTCGCACTCCCAACATAGACGCCTTATCGCAGCAAGGAACAGTATTTACCGCCATCGACTCGCAGATCCCGTTGACGCTGCCGTCGCACACGTCGCTGTTCACATCGACGTATCCTTTCGCGAATGGAATCGAGGAAAACGGGCAACGCTTGCCCGATGGCGCCGTTACGCTGGCATCGGTTCTGCGCGCGCACGGCTATCAGACCGCGGCATTCGTGGGCAGCGTTCTATTGGACCGTCGAACGGGGATCGCGCAGGGCTTTGACACGTATGACAGCCCGTTTCACCTGCCGGAAGGTGGCGGCGAGAATCCATACGGCGTGCGCGTGCGGCGCGACGGGGCGCTGGTTGTCCGCGCGGCGCGCCAATGGCTCGAAGCGCACCGAAACCAGCCGGTCTTCGCGTTCCTCCACTTTTTCGATCTGCACACGCCGTATAGTGTGGCGCCGGGGCCGGACGCGCTGCCGCGGACAGCCGGCTACGATGCCGAACTGGCGTACATCGACCGTTTATTGGGCGGTTTCCGGCAGGCTTTGGTTGCGGAAGGATGGTGGGACCGGTCGCTGGTTGTGCTGCTCTCGGATCACGGCGAGAGCCTGGGCGACCACGGCGAAACCAGCCATGGGTACTTCATTTACCAGAGCACCGTATGGGTGCCGCTGATCGTCCACTGGCCGGCAGGGAAGTTGAAACTAGCGGCGCGAGTGACTCAGCCGGGCGGATTGATCGACGTCGCACCGATGATTCTCGATTTCCTGGGCGTTCCGCGGCCACCGTCGTTCTCCGGCGAAAGTCTGCTCCAGACATCCGCCTCGCACATTGTCTATAGCGAAAGCACGTACACCCGCGATGCCTTTGGTTGGGCGCCTTTGCGGAGCTTACGCGACACGACGTTCCAATACATCGAAGCGCCCAAGCCGGAGTTATATAACCTCCAGGCTGACCCTCAGGAAACGAACAACCTGGCCTCGATCGATGCCGGCCCTGGCCGGCCGCTCCGCGATCAGTTGGACCGGCTGATCATGCGGTTCGCACCTCATTCGGGCGCAAACGCCGCCTCTTCGCAAACTAACGCTCTGCTGGGATCGTTAGGCTATGTGGGCTCAGGGCCGCACATCGCGCGCAGCGGCCCTATGCCGGACCCCAAGGACCGCCTGCCGGAATACGACGTCTACGAGACAGCACTGGCGGCTCTTTACGCCGGCAATCCCGCGGGCGCGATCCGGGATTTGCGTGGTCTCTTAAAGGACGACCCGCAGAATACGCTGGCGCATTACTACGTGGGCGAAGCTTATCTAAGGGCGCATCAATCCGAGAGCGCCGTCCGCGAATGGACGGCCACGCTGAAGACCGATCCCACCTATGTACCGGCCGAAGAAGCCTTAGCGGAAGTCTGGATGGCCCGCGAAGACTACGCCAGGGCGCGCGGCTATTATCAGCAGGCGTTGGCCGCCGCGCCGCTCGATTTCACCGCGCTGCTCGGAGCGGGAATTGCAGAGAAGCATTTAGGGATGCTGCCCGAAGCGCGCAAGCATCTTGAAGCAGCTTGCGCGATCGACCCGGAATCGACGCGCTGCCGGAATGAATTGGCAGGCGTAGGAAGGTAAACCGGCTATAATTTCGGGTTGACTCCCAAAACAGCGTTCCTTTTCCCCGGCCAGGGCTCGCAATATGCCGGTATGGGCAAAGCTTTAGCCGAGACGTTTCCGGCGGCTCGGCGCATCTTTGAAGAAGCGGATGCGGCGCTGGAATTCCCGCTCTCAAGACTGTGCTTCGCGGGTCCCGAGGACCAACTGAAGCTGACCGAAAACCAGCAGCCGGCGCTGCTCACAGTTTCCACGGCGGCATTTGCGGTCTTGCAAGAGAGAGGCTGGACGCCGGATTACGTAGCCGGCCACAGCCTGGGTGAGTACTCCGCGCTGGTGGCGGCTGCAAGCTTGCGTTTCGCCGATGCCGTACGCCTGGTTCGCAAACGCGGACAGTACATGCAGACCGCCGTCCCGGCAGGCGTCGGCGCGATGGCGGCGCTGCTGAAGATGCCTCCGGAGAAACTAGACACGCTGTTGTCTCAGGCAGCACAGGGCGAAGTGGTCTCGGCGGCGAACCTTAACTCTGCCGACCAAGTTGTGATCGCGGGACACGCGGGCGCTGTGGCGCGTGCTATGGAATTGGCGAAAACCGCGGGCGCCAGGCGCGCCATGCCGCTGCCGGTGAGCGCACCCTTTCATTGCCCGTTGATGAGTCCAGCGCAAGCGCGCCTCCGCGCCGACTTGGATTCCACGGAATTCCGCGATCTCTCCTTTCCGTTGGTGAACAACTGGCAAGCTCGCGAGGTGCGTACCGGGGCAGAAGCTCGCGAAGGGTTGTTCGAGCAAGTGCCGAACCCGGTCCGTTGGGCGGAATCAATGCGTTACCTTGCGAGCCAAGGCGTCACCCGAGCTGTGGAGGTCGGGCCGGGCAGCGTGCTGACGGGGTTGCTGCGCGGCATCGAGCCCCCGATTGTCGGATTCAAGTTCGGGGAACCCGGGGACCTGGAGAAGCTCGCTTAATCGGCCGGCTCAGCAAGCTGCGCAAATAGGGGCCCGAAATCGACTGCGCCCACCAGCTCAGTCTCGAGTACCAGTTTGTCCGGATGAACCACCCGTCCGTTAGCCTCGAACACCGTTCTTGCGTAGGGATCGACGATCCAGATATGCCGAATGCCAGCTTTTTGGTAATCGACGATCTTTTCAAGCAGGTCGCTGGGCCGATCGTCCGGGGAAAGCACCTCGATCACTAGATCGGGGCGTTCCAGGATTGGGGTAACAGCGTGTGGAAGCGCCTTGACGCAGATATCGGGAATGCGATAGCGCGGCTCATCGCTCACCCTTACGCGTTGCTCGGTGAACACGCGGAAGCGCCGCTTCTGCTCCCGACCGCCGAGCAGCAGGGCAATCAGCAATTGCATTCGGCTGTGGTAGTATTCACCCACGTTCCGCTCCACCAATTGACCAGCAACGTATTCCCGATCCGGATCGTAGGTCGTGTGAAGGTATTCTTCCAAAGAGACAGCCGCCGAAGTCAACATACATCTCCCAGTTTACTTGCCGTTTGATCCGTGCGGTATATCATAGCAATCAGCCATGAAGGGCACGCGGTTAGGCAAATATGAGATCCTCGACAAACTGGGGGAGGGTGGCATGGGCGAGGTTTGGCGCGCTCGTGACGAGAGCCTGCACCGCAACGTCGCGGTCAAGATTCTGCCCGGCGACTTGTCGCGCGATCCGAGCCGCCGTGCCCGCTTCGAACAGGAAGCACGCTCTCTCGGCGCGCTCAATCATCCGAATATTGTCGCCGTTTACGAAATCGGACAGGAGCAAGGAACAGCCTACCTGGTTTCGGAGTTGATCGAAGGAGATTCCCTGCGCACCATCCTGGATTGCGGACGCCTGGCTTCGCGCAAGGTAATCGAAATGGCCGTCCAGATTGCTGAGGCAATGGCGGCGGCGCACGCGGTGGGAATCGTGCATCGCGATCTGAAGCCGGAGAACATCATGGTGACGCACGCCGGCCTCGTGAAGGTGCTCGACTTTGGCCTGGCCAAACAGACCGTGACTGCTGCCGGCGCCACGTCCGCGATGACCGTCACTCAACCGGGCACCGTGATGGGGACGGCCGGCTACATGTCTCCCGAGCAGGTGCGCAGCGAGCCCACCGACCATCGGTCTGACGTCTTCAGCTTCGGCGCCGTGTTGTACGAGATGATCACCGGCAAGCGCGCGTTCGTGGCCGGCACCTCGGCTGTCGAGACCATGAATGCGATTCTGCACCAGGATCCGCCGGCGATCGAATCGGATCTGGCGGGAGTGCCGCCTGCATTGGCTACAGTGGTGCGGCGTTGCTTGGAGAAACGGCCTGACCAACGGTTTCAATCGGCGGCAGACCTGGCGTTTGCACTCCGGGCGATCGTGTTGAGCCACACTTCCGGGGTGCAGCCCGCGATTACCGGAAAGGACGCTCCCTCACGGTCGCGGCTCGGTATTGTCGTCGCTGTGGGAATAATCGGGTCTTTAGCGCTTTTCGGTTTGGGCTTGCTTTTGGGCGCGCGGATCTTCCGCCGCGAGCCGCCGCAGTACCAGCGGCTCACCTTCCGCCACGGCCTCGTTACCAATGCGCGGTTCACAGCCGATCCGCACAATATCATTTACTCCGCCAGGTGGGATGGCGCTCGCGATCGCGTATTTCTGGCCACTCCAGGCAACCCCGAATCCCGCGATCTTGATCTCCCGGAGGGGAGCACGGTTCTCTCGGTCTCTTCCAAAAACGAATTGGCCATCCTAAACGGCCCTTACACGCCGGAGGGCGCCGGGACACTCTCGCGCCTATCGGTGTTCGGCGGCCAACCGCGACCGTGGCTGGAAAACGTTCGCGGGGCGGAGTGGACCCCCGACGGCTCCGCAGTAGCTGTACAGCGCGTCGAAAAGGGGCAATACCGGCTCGAATATCCGCCCGGCAAAACGGTCGTGGGGCCGAATCCGTATCCAACGCTCGCCTTCCGCATCTCGCCGGATGGAACCCGCCTCGCGTATGCCCACTTCCACGAAGGCAGCAGCATCGGGATATCCATCATCGACTCCTCGGGCAAGGACCGGGATTTGGGCGCCGTCTCCGGCCAAACGTCCGAGCAGGCCGACCCCATGCTGGCCTGGTCGCCCGATAGTAAGCAAGTGTGGTTCCGTTCCTTCGACCTGGCGGAATGGGGGACGATTTACGCGATTGACATGCAGGGCCACCGGCGCGTAGTGGCGCGGTTGCCCAGTCATGTGACGCTCTATGACATCGCTCGCGATGGCACTCTCCTGATTCGCACCGACACCCGGCAGGTAGGCATTCTCGGCAAGACTAAAGCAGATACCGCGGAGCGCGACCTTTCCATTATGGATGCCAGCAATCTGCGAGGCATTTCCGCCGATGGCTCCATGATCGCGGCTAATGTGGTGGGGGAAGCCGGCGGCCCCATGGGCAGCGTCTATGTGCGCAAGACCGATGGTTCTCCAGCGCTCCGTGTGGCTAGCGGGACGGCTTTTCTGCTTTCTCCGGACGGCAAGTCGGTCTCCGGCTACTCGTCGAAGAACGGGATTGCGCGGCAATACAAGTTATTCCCCACCGGCGCAGGGGAAGAGCAAACCGTCGCGATCCGCGGTTTACAGTGGAATGCGGTGACCGGCTGGCTCGGCGATCAGCAGTACGTCGTGGTAGGCACTCGCCCCGGCAAGAAGGAAGAGTGCTTCGTTTGGAACGCAACTAATAACAGCCTCCGCCCAGTATGTCCCGAGGGTATTCCCGATGATCTGGGAGTCCTTTCGCCAGACCGGAACTGGGTTCTGATCGGCGCTGGCGGCGGCCAAGCCAAAGCGTATCCGGTCGCCGGCGGCACACCGAGAGTGGTACCCGGCTTATCGCCGCATGACGAAATCGTCGGTTGGCGGGCGGACAGCCGTTCGTTGTTCCTCACGACGCACCACGATACGCAGCGCACCCTGCCGATCGACACGCTTGATCTCGATAGCGGCAAGAGAACCTCATGGAAAGAACTTCGGCCATCCCGACCGGTCGATGAGGTGTCCAATCCGCATATCACTCCCGATGGCGAAGCATACGCTTACAACTTCCGGGTGAAGGTCTCGGACCTTTACGTCGCCACTGGCTTGCGCTAGCGCCTGTTACTTTTGCGGCGTGACTTTCTCAAACAGTTCGCGCCACGAGGGATCGAGCGCCCTCCAGCGGTCCGGCTCACTGTGTTCGGTTTCCGGCACGCATAACGATCCATGCCCGGCTTCGCACAGAAACTCGGTCGTAACCGGATCCAGCACGCTGGACCAGGACCCAATCGTCACCGGCATGGCGAGCCGCTCCAGGCATTCCGGGCAGCGCTGCCGCTGATCGGCGAAACTCCACCAGAAGACCAGGACGATAGCTCCTAGAAATAGCAGGGTGAAGGCGGCGCCCGTCAGCCCGCTTTCGATCCAAGCCAAGGAAGCCAGCGCGGTCAGTAAGAAGGTCTTCGCAAACAGAAACCGGCGGTAACGCGCACCGTGATGCAGCCGGAGCCCCTGTTGCCGGGCGATAAGAACGAGGGCCACTCCGATCGCAAACGCGATGCCGAACAAGTATAAGAGGAGCAGCGGCCCGGGCACGCCGGTGAATGCCACCACCTCAGGCCGGCGCGGCAGGAACTGATGGGCGGCTTTGGCGGAGTCGAACAACTCCGTGCGCAAGGCTTCCATCTGCTGCGTACTGCGAGAGCCGGTCTTGAGCCGGCCAATGGCGCCGATCAATGGGGGAACTCCAGGATCGGGCTGCGGCTGCAAAACGAGTGGAGTCCATACCGCGATCCGCGGGGAAATGGCCCAGAAAGAATCGGGAAGGAAACCTACGAGAGTGTAACTTCGGCCTTGTAACCGGATTCGTGTACCCAGCGCTGGCGCCTCCTTGCCGACAGCGGCACGCCAAGCTGGCCGACTGACGACCGCTACGTCGCGATCGCCCGCGCGAAACAATCGGCCGCCGATGGCATTGGTTCCGAGCAGCGCGAAGAAGTTGGGCGTGACGCTGGCATTAGCAGCATAGGGACGGTGCCAAAAGCCCGCGATTGCCTCCAAGCTCGGAGAGTTCGCGGCCCAAACGGGGAGCAATCGCGGCGGAACTCCTGCCGGCTGATTGATCGATCCGGTGTAGCGAATCGAAACCAGGCGGTTGGTCTCCTTCACCGGCAAAGGTTCGAATAGACGGCGCGTGGCGGCGAAGCCGTGGGTCAAAATTCCTAATACAAGCAGGGCGGTGGCGGCTGTGGCCAGCACAAAACGCGGCGAGCGCGGGGAGTACCGGCTCCGGCCCCAGGCGTCGGCAGCGCAACTCCGGGCGCAGGCGATCAGATCGCGACGCCGCAACTCGCCACGTTCGAACAGAACCCAGGCGCTGGCAAGCAATGTCGTCCAGCGTTCGCGCCATTCGGCGCGCACCGGTCCGGGCACGATCCAACCGGCTGCCCGAACCAGCCCACGTTCCGCCCGGGGCGGGGATGATCGGCCTTGCTCCTGCATCCTATTTCAGCTTAGTCCAGAGTGAAACGGTTTTCTCTCCCATTTCACATTGATGGCGAGGTTTTTGAGATATGCCGCAACTATGGCGAATCCAAATGTATAAACGAAGCCTCGATGGAGCGTCCGCGGAGCAGTTGCAGCGGGAATTCGGCATGCCGGCGGAGGAGATCGAAACTCGGGTCGAAGCAGCCCGGCTCTGCTTCGAGAAGCAGTGCCTGCTAGCCAGCGTCTTGGCGTTCAACGAGACCGCCGAGAAGGCCATCTCCGGCGCGACGCGCAACTGACGGCCCGCTCATCGCGCCATCAACCGTTTCACGTTCTCTACATAGAGATCACAAAACGGCCGCCGCAGCCCTTCCCCCGCCTGCGGCCCGTGGTCGGTAAATTCCATAAAGCCGCGCGCGGAAGCATCGAAGCGGGGCCACCGCGGCAGGCCCGGTCCGTTGGGGTTGCCGGTTTTAGCGAAGTTCGTCCAATACTGCTGCATTTCGGCCGAAACCTGACGATCCGCATCGGAGTAGGCCGCCCCGAGCGAACCGAATACATAGCCTACTTCCGCGCCATGCACCGCACCCAGCGCTTCCCGACCCGGCGCGGCGCGGTCGAACTGGTATTCGTAAGCCGGGTTACCGGCGTTTGCATGCCAGACCAGTTGGGCAACTACAGGGCAACGATACATGGTGTCGACGACCCATTGGGCGTCCGCGGCCCCGTAGAGCGGGTCGGGAGGCCCGTACAGAGCCGCCGCTTTCGAAGCCAGTGGCCCATACATCGCTTGCATCGCACCCTGCAACTCTTCAGGCGTGGTTTTCGGCGTTCGCTCGCGCGAGTTGTTGCCCACCAGCAGCGGAATACGCTGCTCCTTTCCGGTGGCGAACACCTCGGCCGGCGGTTTAGGAAAGGCGTAGCCATCAACCGATACGCCATTGGCCGGCCCGATGCTCATACGCGGCGCCGCCACGGCTGCAAGCAGATCCGCTGCGGGCATACGCCGCAATTCTTCAAGACTGCGCCCCAGTCTTTCACCGGAAGCCTCGGCTTCCGCGAGGCCAGCCGCGTCCGAGTAGCTCACGGGCCCGCTCTTCACCTGCATGACTGCGCCCAGCGCAGTCATGCGGAGCGTCGCGTCATCGGGGTTGCGCGTCACCGTACCGCTCTCTGCGATGGCCCGTTGGAACAGACCTTTTGCCAAGGGAGAGGTCATCAGGACATCAACGTCCACCGCTCCTGCCGATTGCCCGAAAATCGTCACGTTGCCGGGATCGCCGCCAAACTTCGCGATATTCTCGTGTACCCACTGCAACGCGGCAATCTGGTCGAGCAGACCGTAATTCCCCGAGGCGTGGTGCGAAGACTCCTTGGTCAACTCGGGGTGCGAGAAGAAGCCGAAAACCGTGAGCCGGTAGTTGATGCTCACCAGCACCACTCCGTGCCGGGCCAGGCGCTCGCCATCGAAGTTGTTGCTGGAGGCAGTGCCGCCATAATTGCCGCCGCCATGAATCCAAAGCATGACGGGTTTGCGCGACCGCGCCGGCCAGTCCGGCGTCCAAATGTTTAGGTACAGGCAATCTTCGCTGCTGGCCGGAAGCATACGCCCATTGGCGTTCTGCGCGCAAGGCGCGCCAAAAGCCATGGCGTCGCGAATCCCACTCCAAGGCTTCGCCGGCCAGGGCTCGCGCCAGCGCAGTTCGCCCACTGGAGGCTGGGCGTAGGGGATACCTTTGAATACAGCGCCGCCCTGTTCCAGCAAAGCGCCGCGAAGCTGCCCACCGCTCACAGCGGCGATCGGGGCCGGCTGCGCTGCCGTCAGCAAGCCAGAAGGTAAGAGCCAAGCCACCGCGGCTGCGGTAGCCAGTACCGTTCGCATACCTAAGCCCTCCGCCCGTCGATTGTATCGCTTAGGCTGAGGGTCTGGAGTGCACCCTACTGCAGTTGTTGTTTGCGCCGGGCTGCCCAGTACTTCTTCATGCGCCGGGATACTTCCTGGCGCTCTTCTGCTGCCATAAATTTCCGCCCGCGACTGCTGCGGGGCTGAGCCGCGGCGCCGCTCTCATCGCTTTGGAGGCGTTCCAACTCGGCAATTACGCGATCCAGTTTTTGTTTGTCCGCATAGAGATCGCGGATTACTTTGTGATAGTCCATTAGATTTTCGCCGAGCCCTGAGTGTTTGTCACCCGGCCCAATCTCATAGTGCGCCCCAGGGTAACAAACGTGAAGTTCTGCCGGTACTTGTCTGGTAATAGGAAAGGAATAGGAAAAAGGGCCGATAGGCCCATTGGTTCTTCTAAGGCCGCTTCCGGCACCTTCGAATCCGGTTATACTGGTATTTTCCTTGGTGCGTGCGTGGCTGGTACTGGCAGCCCTGGCAGGGGGCCTTGCCAGGGGGGCGGCGCCGGCCTACTCCGCCGATAGTATCGTAAATGGTGCGAACTTCGCCCCGGGACCTTTCGCTCCCAATTCCGTGGTGACAGTCTTCGGCAGCAACCTGGCTTTTGGAAGCGCCGGCCTGCCCCCCAACCAGTCAGCCGCCGCTGCCTTGCCTGAGCAGTTGAGCGACGCGCGGGTTTATGTAGACAACATGCCCGCTCCCTTGATCTATGTGTCGCCTACCCAAATCAATCTCCTCCTGCCTAGCAATCTCAAACCCGGCAGCTTCCCGCTGCGTGTGGTGCGTCAAGGCGTCACGGGGCCGGAGGTAACCGTGGTCCTGGCTGGCGCGGCGCCTCAATTCTTCGTGCTCAACGGTAACTATGCGATTGCGCAACACGGGAAGGACTACTCGTTTGTAACGCCCGATTCTCCGGCGGCGCCGGGGGAAATCATCGTTATCTACGCCACCGGCTTGGGGGCCACGTCTCCGAATCCAAACCCAGGAGAAATCCCCAAATACGCCGGCGCCATCACCAGCAGCTTGCAACTCTCGCTGGGCGGCACACCGTTAAGCGCGGATCATGTGTTCTACGCCGGTTTAACGCCCGGTTCCCCAGGTGTGTATCAAATCAACCTGCTGGTACCTCAAGGCGTGAGTGGAGATGTGGAAATCCGCGCGGTTTCGGGCGCCCAGACCAGCGCTCCCGGTGTGAAACTAGCCACGCAACTTTCCTCCGGCGGTGCGCGTTAAACAAGTAGGATAGAATCGGGTTCAGGAGTTCAGGATGTTCGCACGTGGTTCGGTGACCGTCGCGTTAATGGCTTCCGGGTGGCTGCTGGCTCAAGAGCCCGCGGCGAAGCCTGCTGCGACCGCACCGGAAAGCCCCGCTGCTGCCGCTCCGGCAGCGTCCTTTGTCATCGAAGCCGGAACCAAAGTGCCCTTGAATCTGATCAATAGCGTGAGCACCAAACACTCCGCCGAAGGCGATCGGGTTTACCTGGAAACGGCCTTTCCGGTCGTAGTGAACGGCCGAATCGTAATTCCGGTCGGCAGTTCGGTCGTTGGCACGGTAACCCAGATCAAGAAGCCGGGGCGCGTTAAAGGACGCGGGGAACTGTACGTGCGCTTCGATTCCTTGATTCTGCCCAATGGCACGACTCGCGATTTCCGGGCGCGGATCGGCGGAATGGACGGAGCCACCAACGACGATCTCGATCGCAAAGAAGGCAAGGTAACGGCCGCCGGCAACAAGAAGGGCGACCTGCAGACCATTGGAGAAGCCGCTTCGGTAGGCGCGGGAGCAGGCGGATTGATTGGAGGCCTGGGGGCCGGACATCCAGGTCTGGGTGTAGGAATCGGCGCGGCCGCCGGAGCTGCGGCGGGCATGATGGGCGTGCTGCTCTCGCGCGGTCCCGATGCCATCTTGGACAAAGGAACTACGCTCGAAATGGTTTTAGATCGCCCTCTGACTTTTCAGACGAACGAGCTGGATTTTGGAAATTACCAACCGCCGCGCGCATCCAGTGCACCGGCTCCGGCCAATGCCGCTCCCGCCGCGCGGCCCAACCGGTTTCCGTTCTAAGACTGCTACCCCTACGTCTTTCGTCACGAGCGCGCCGGCACACGTGAACGGATCACGGCCTGAATCTTTTCCGCCAGCCGTGCCGCCGAAAACGGTTTTTGTAGAAAGGCGGATATGTGTTGTCCGGAGAAAATTCGGAGGGCCTCCGATTCACTGTAGCCGCTCGAAACAATTACCTCGATCGCCGGTTTAATCCGGCGGAGTTCCAATAGCGTTTCCTGCCCGCTCATGCCCGGCATGCTCAAATCGAGGACCACGATCGAAACCCGGTCACGTTCCCGCTTCAGAGTTTCAATGGCTGCCTTTCCGCTCTCCGCCCGGAGGACCTGAAATCCACGCTGCTCCAGCGCCGCTTTGGTTGTGCGCAGAACGATCGGCTCGTCATCCACCACCAGAATCGGTTCGGGGCCCCCCACGGCGCCGGTTGCCGGAGCAGGTGCTTCCGGCTTGCTAGCGCTGGCTTCCGCGGCGGGAAACAGAACCAGAAACGTGCTTCCTTTTCCTGGGGCACTAGTCACTTTCAGCGCGCCCTTGTGTCCCCTAACGATTCCCCAGACCGCCGCCAGCCCTAATCCGCGTCCCGTGAATTTGGTGCTGAAGAACGGGTCGAAGATGCGCGCCTTGGTGGCCTCGTCCATCCCGTGACCCGTGTCGCAAACCTCCAGGCTTACGTATTGCCCTGGCTGAATTTCCAGTGCATCGGGCAAGCCCCGCAGGAAGTCCCCATCCACTTCCTGGACTCCGGTGCGGATCGTGATGACGCCGGGCTCATCGCCGATAGCTTCCGCGGCATTGATGACGAGATTCATAATCACCTGCTGGATTTGGCCGACGTCGGCTGACACCGGCGGCAAGTCCGCCGCAAGCTCGAAGCGCAGCAGAGTCCGGTTCGAAATCGAAGATTCAATCAGCCGGGTAACCTCCGGCGTGATCTGCGAGAGGTTGACGGGCTGGATGAGCAGTTGTCCCTTGCCTGAATAAGCCAGCATTTCGCGGGTCAGGTGCGCCGCCCTTTCACTGGCATTGACGACTCCGTCCAAGACCCGGATCACCGGGCTTCCGGCTGGGAGCATCTCCTGGGCCAGGCTGGCATTACCCAGAATGCCGACCAGGAGGTTATTGAAATCGTGCGCAATGCCGCCAGCCAGCAGACCAATGCTTTCGAGCTTCTGCTTTTCCGCCAGCTTCCTTTCCAGAGTCTTGCGCTCCGTGATATCGGTTAAGGTGACCACGCACCCCAGCAGGATGGAATCGGGGCTGGAGAGCCGGGCAGCGCTCAGGAGCAACTCGATTCGCCGCCCGGCGATCTCTGCGACGGCCTCCATGCTCCGGATCGGCCCTTTTTGGCAGACGGTCTCCAAAATCTCGCGATAAGAGCAGGCGGCGCCGGAAGACAGCCGAATGGGAAAGACCTCGTCAAAATTCCGCAAAAAAACGGACTCGCCCGCCAATCCCTCGGCGGCGCTGCTGGCGCGCAGAATGCAGCCCTCCGGGTCAAGCACCAGAATCGCTTCGGCGGCCTGCTCCAGAATCGAGCGCGCCAGTTTCTCGGCGGCGAGAATCTCTTCACTGCGCTTTTGCTCGGTGAGGTCGGTGACAATCAGGCAGAAGCAGTCGACGCCATCCAACATCAGGTTGTCGGCGGATATGTAGACCGGCACGAGCAGGTCGCCTCCGGCGCCGCTCAAACGCATTTCGGCTTTGCGGCCATTCCTGCCTGCCAATAACGCCGCCAGCACATTGCTGTCTTCGGATGCAACGAAGTCCTGGATCGTGGAGCCGATTACGCGCTCCAGGGGCTTGCCAACCATCCTGGCAAAGCGCTCATTGGCGAACAGGATCAAACCGTCCGGGCGCAGCGTCAGCGCGCCGTCGCCCATCTCCTGGACGATTTTGCGGTAAGCCTCGTCTGCCCCCTTGAGCGTGTAGACCCGGTCACCGTCCTCCCCGTAGACCACGACGGCATCCACCTCGCCGTTCCGCAGGGCGCGCAGCAGTTCTTCGGCTTCTTCGAGCCGCTCCTTGAGGTCGCGGACTTTTTCCAGAAGGTCCTGTGGCTCAGGCGCCATGCTCCTCCTCCGGACCATTCCGCCGCAAGCCTCGCGTGACGATATCCAAACCCACTAGCACGCGCTCGCGGTCGGACAGATCGCCGATGATCTTTCGCACTGGCAGCGGCAGTTTCCGAACCAGAGTCGGCGTAACCACGATCTGTTCGGGCTTGGCGTACTCCGGATGCTGATAGACGTCGATGACCTCGAGATCGTAGCGGCCTTGCAACCGTTCTTCGCAAATCGCACGGATATTCTGGATGGCGCGCAGCGACCGCGGCGTGCTGCCGGTGACGAACAAACGCAGCAGGTAATGAACGTTCGAATCGGACGGGGCAGCCAGAGATTTTTCAAACGCTTCGGTAGCAGATTCCGCTCGTGCAGGCTTCATTCAGTTCCTTTATTGATTCCGCGGCCGCAAATCGAGTCCAACTAACACTCGTTCTGCGTTCGACAGGTCGCCGATAATTTTCCGGACCGGCTCCGGCAGTTTGCGCACCAGCGTGGGCAGCGCCAGAATCTGGTCGCCCTGGGCCAGTTGCGGGTTCTTCAGCAAATCGATGACTTCAATGTGATATTCCCCCGCCAGGTGTTCTTCGCAAATGCTCTTCAGGTTGGCGAAAGCTTGCAAGGATTTGGCCGTTTGACCGGCGACGTATAGCTTCAATTCCCACTTGGCGTCCTTATGCCTGGTGGGAACGCGCTCTGGTTTCGCAATCATTTTCCCGCTCCCCGAGTTTTTGGCGCCGTAGCGCGGGCCGGAGGCGCCACAATGATGTTGAGGTTACGGCTGCGAGTCATCTTCTCGCGGTCATACTGTCGTTTTTTCAGCTTCAGATCCTCTTGTGCCTGAAATTCCTGGTTCGCCGATTCCTCGTTTTGCAACTCGGCTTGGAGCGCGGCAATCTGGGCCTGCAGGGCACGCCGCTTCTGGTCGAGCGAAGCCTGTTTCCGATGGAGTTCGCCGCGGGCACGCATGGCCGCCGCTTCATCACGGGATTCCTGCGCCAGCCGAGCGGAACCGGTCAGCAGCCCCGCTTCTCCCAGATATACATCCCGCAATTCCACTCCATGGTCTGTCAAAACAAACTCGCGGATTTGGTTGGAATGCGCCAGCCCGCGTGCCTTCAGAATGTAAAGCCCCCGATTCCGCTCGCTGCCGCTTTCGATATCGCGCACGAGCAGCCAGGTATCAACCAGCGACGAGATATCCACTGCTGTCCGTTCCAGGAAATCCTGGCCGGTGCTGAGAGTCGTCATTAGAGCGGTAATCTGATTTCCCTTGAGGTAATCGATTAACCGCAGCAACATGCCGTGAGTCTCGTTTTGCGGGCCGGAGTGAAGCAGCGCGCTGGCGGGATCGACGACCACCAGGGACGGCTTGAACTCCCGGATGGTCTTGTGCATCTTGACCAGGTGCATCTCCAACCCGAAGGTCGTGGGACGCGCGGAGTCGATATGGAGGAGCCCTTTATCCACCCACTTGCGCAGGTCGATTCCAATCGACCGCATGTTGCGGATGATTTGATTCCCGGATTCTTCAAATGAGAAAAAAATACATCGTTCGCCACGGGAACACGATGCATTTACAAAATGCGCGCTCAGGCTGGTTTTGCCGGTACCGGCGGTGCCGGAGACCAAAATGCTGCTGCCCCGGAAATATCCCTTTCCCCCGAACATGGCATCCAGGGCGGGCACACCTGTAGAAACGCGCTCGTCCGATGCCGCGTGTTTCAAGCCGATGGAGGTTACAGGCAGGACGGAGATACCGTCTTCCTCGATGAGAAATGGATATTCGTTCGTTCCATGCGTCGAGCCGCGGTATTTCACGACGCGCAAGCGCCGCGTCAGAACGGAATCGTTCACGCGGTGGTCGAGCAGGATGACGCAATCGGAGATATATTCCTCCAGGCCGTGGCGCGTCAGTTCGCCGTTGCCCCGCTCGGCCGTAACAATCGCGGTGAGGTTATGATCCTTGAGCCAGCGGAAAAGCCGGCGCAGTTCCGAACGGAGCAGAGACTCATTCTTCAACCCCGCGAATAACGCTTCCACCCCATCGAACAACACACGCCTGGCGCCGACCGATTCGACGGCGTGGCCCATGCGGACAAAGAGGGCTTCGAGGTCATATTCTCCGGCTTCTTCTATCAAGGATCGTTCCAGATCTACATGGTCGATCGACAGTTTCTTCTGCGAAACCAACGCACTCAGGTCGAATCCGACCGATGCGACATTGGTGCGCAGCTCCTCGGCGCTCTCTTCGAAGCTGATGCATACCCCCGGTTCACCGAACTGGGCCGCGCCGCGCATCAGGAATTCCATGCCGAGCAAGGTTTTTCCACAGCCCGGCCCGCCACAGACCAGCGTGGTGCGGCCGCGGGGGAGTCCGCCGAGCGTAATTTCGTCCAGGCCTTGAATACCTGTCTGGCACTTCGCGGGGCCGTTGGACGGTCTACCGTTCTTATGATTCCTGGTTATCGGTTGCCTCATTGGTGGCGCTCGCTTCCAACAAACAAGAAAGTCGGATTTAGATAGAGAATTAATCTACTAAGAGCCGGGCAACGTGTTTCAGCCTGGCTGTCACGTTCCGGTACATGCGATCCAGCACATCCGAGTGCAAACTTCATTCCAGAGCAGGTTTTCGCAACCTAGGCCGATGGACGTTTTTTCACAATCAGGCTGGGCAGCCAGCAAGGCTTGCCTGCTCACCATCAGCACCATTGTCAGGGTTTTACTGGCAGCCGTTAATGCCTTTTGTCAGGCAGATAGACGAAGTGGGCGGCGGGGGAATTTTCAAACCGCGGTCGGTCATGAGCTTAACCAGAAGCTTTTCGGCTTCCGGGTGCGCGATTGCCGACTGGACGCCGACGCGGACGAGGCCGCGCGCCCAATCCAGCGGAATCCAGGTGAGACCTTTCATGGCGCCGTTCACGGTGTCGCGGCTGCCCAGGTCATGAGCTTCCAAGTTGGCCCCATGATCCACGAGAAGCTGAATGACTTCGGTACGCCCTTTGTGAGCCGCGCCGTGGAGCGCAGTGCGCCCCTGGTCATCGGCCGCATTCACGTCGATTCCCAGGTCGAGGCACATTTTGACGGCTTCGACACTCTCAGCGGGCGACCATTCGAAGGTTACGCCTTCCACCCAGCCGATCCCCGACGCGACGGCTAGCGCGGTATCGTTGTGCGCCGTGGCAATCTTGGGATCGGCGCCGTGATCCAGCAGCAGCTTCATGAGGGTAACGTCGCCCGATTGCGCGGCGCGCAGGAACGGCGTGGCGCCATCTTCATACAGCCACTGCATTGTGAAGTTGGTGCGGGTTTCGGTGGTGTCGCCTTTGCAGTCCTTGGCCGTGGATTGCACTCCACAGATACGCGCATTGACGTTGGCGCCTTTGGCCAGAAGGAACTTGATGTAATCGAGATGATCGATATCAGGCCGGCGCACGGGGTAGTCGCCGCCCTCGATGTTCCGGTTATCGGTAGCCAGGTACAGCGGAGTCCACCCGCCCTTATTGGCCAGGTTGGGGTCAGCACCGCGATCCAGGAGATATTCAGCGAGCTTGTAGTGGCGGTTCTGGGTGGCGGTGAGCAGCGCCGACCATCCGTAGTTGGTGACTTGGTTGACGTCGGCGCCTGCATCGAGCAAAGCTTTCGCGCATTCCAGGCAGTCTTGGCGCGCGGCATAGACCAAAGGCGTGAGGCCGCCGCCATCCTTGACCTGCGAACCTCTGAAGAAAGCGGCAAAATCATCTTCAAAGTTGGCGTCCCCACCGGCGGGAGCTCCCGGAGCGCCAGCTCTGCCGCGTCCACGTCCGGCAGTACCCCGTCCGGCCCGGCCAAGCCCGCCCAGGCCACCCGCGCCCTGCGCCGAAGCTGCGCGCTGCTGCACGCTGGGAGCAATATTGAGCCGGGAGTTCCGGGTGTCGGGGTTTGTGGCGGCACGGACGTCGGCGCCGGCCGCGATCAGCGCCTTTATGGCGTCGGGATGTACCTGCTCGGCAGCCCACATCAAGGCCGTGGTTCCTCGAAGGTTCTCTTTGGCGTTCACATCAGCCTTATGATCGAGGAGCACCTTGATGGCCTCTACATTGCCATTGCGCGACGCCATCATCAGGGGCGTCTCACCGTTGAGCTGCCTCTCGTTGGGGTCGGCGCCGGCTTTGAGGAGTTTCTCCATCATCGGAGCGCTACCATTTTCGGCGGCGAGCCAGAGCGGCGTCACGCCATCATGGTTGGCGAGTTTGACATTGGCGCCGACGGCGATCAAGACGTCCGCCAGTTCCAGATTGTTGCGATAGGCAGCCCACTGGATGGCGGTGGCGCCATCCGCCTGGGGCGCGTTGACGTCGGCCTTCTTTTGCAGAAGGGATTGGACGGCGGCTATGTCGCTCCGCTCGGCAGCATCAGCCACGGGGCTGGCGCTCTGGCCAAAGGCGGTGAGATACAGGCCCAGAAGCGCCGCCGTAGAACTTATGAGTATGTATCGTAAACGCATGGTTACTCCTCAGATAACCGCTCCCTTACGGTCGCGGCTCGGTAAAACCGGCTACGCCAGGCCTGTGAGGCGGCCGGTGCTGTCGCCGATGCTGTCCTGGTGAATGCCGTACATGTCCAGGATGCTCAGCAGAAGGTTGCCCGTCGTTACTGTCTTAGTCGGAAATGCCAGGTGCCGTCCGCCCTTCAGCTTGCCCGAAGCGCCACCCACCAGGATATGCGGAACGTCGTAGTGCAAGTGCTGGTTGGAATCGCCCATATTCGTGCCGTACAGAATGAGCGAATGATCGAGCAGATTGCCGTCGCCATCGGGCGTGTTCTTCAGCTTATCGATGTAATACGCCAGGCATTTCACATGATACTGGTTGAGCTTGGAATATTCGGCGATGCGGTCGGGATTCTCAGCGTGATGCGAACCGCCGTGGAAGCTGAGGCTGGGCACGTCGCTGGCGGGATAGGCGCGGCCGGTCAAATCGCGGGCATAGAGCAGCGCCGAAACCCGCGTGATATCGGCCTTGAATGCGAGAGCCTGCAGGTCGAAATGCAGCTTGATGTGCTCGTCGAACGATTCGGGAATACCGGTCGGCACGACGACGCCTTCGGCGCTCACGGTGCCGGTGGCCTTCTTGGCGATCTCCAAGCGGCGTTCGAGCTCGCGGATATCATCGGTGTATTCGTCGAGCTTGGCCTTATCGGTAGCGCCCAAGTCCTTCTTGAAGCTGACCAGGGTCTCGGTGATGGAATCCAGGATGCTACGATCCTGCTCGCGGCGAATCTTACGCTCCTCCTGCGATCCGCCTTCACCGAACATCCGCTCAAAGACGACTTGCGGGTTCAGTTCCATGGGAAGCGGCTGCGTGGGCGAGGCCCAGGAAACCGAGTTGGTATATGCGCAGCTATACCCTTCGCCGCAGTTGCTGGAATTCGCGCCGGGATCTTCGATAGCAAGCTGCAGCGAAGGCAGCAGCGTATCCTGCCCGATTTTCTGCGCGATGATCTGGTCGATGGTGGTGCCGTCCTGAATGTCCGCGCCAGTGGTCTTCTTGGGCTTGCTGGCACACATGAAGGCGGCCGCGACCCAGTGATCTGCACCGGTTACGCCGGGGGGCGGCTCCGCGGACTTCGACCACATGCCGCTCAGAAGCACGGTGTAATCCTTGAACGGCTCCAGCGGCTTCATGATAAACGGAAAATTGCCGGCTTCCAGCACCGGTTTATCGGGAATCCAATACCCGGGCGCCATCCCGTGCGGAACAAAGATACCGGTGAAGCGGGTCTTCGGCACGGCCGCCGTCTTGGCAAGCGGCGTCTGCGCCGGAAGCATGGCATCGAGCAATGGAAGCGCGAGCGTAATCCCAGCACCGCGCAAAAGAGTGCGCCGTGAAATGTGCTTCTTGGTGATATACATGGTATCCCTTTCCCTCAAATTGCTATCAAACCTGAAGAAGAATCACACCGCAGAGACGCTGAGACGCAGAGATTTTTGAAAGTGTTTCTCAGCGTGCTCCTGCTCCTTTGCGCCCGTCGGATTCGCGTCCATGTGGAACCGAAAATCTGAGGTCGCCAAGAAAGCAGAGGGCGCAGAGAAATCATTTTCTTGAGTTGTTTCTCTGCGTCTCTGCGCCTCTGCGGTGAATTCATGACTCTACCTGGCCGCGCGGAGGTCTCCGCCCGGCTCTTTTTCGGTCACTTGCGGCAGTTTCTCATTCATCTGGAACGGGGCGCTCTTCACCACGCCTAGCACCAGCGACGAGAAACGGTAATCGGTCTTTTCCGCGTCGTGCACGATCGAGCGCACGAGCGGCATATCGTAGTATTCGGTTCCGCGGCCCAGAGCGTAGATCAGAAGCTTCTCTGTGACCACGCGAACGAATTGCGGCGTATAGCGCACCAGGGCCTCCCGCAGGCCCTTCAATCCATCGATATTGGTTCCGTCCACAAGCTTGCCGGCAGCATTGATAGGGCTGTCATCGTCCGTGGTACGCCACGCTCCCACGGCGTCGAAATTCTCCAACGCAAACCCGATGGGGTCCATGATTTTATGGCAACTCGCGCACGGCTCGTTCTTTCGGTGCATCTCCATCTGTTCGCGCATGGTGGGTTTGCGGCCGCCATGGACGTCGGTGGCGCTTTCCTTCAGAGGCGGCACATTGGGCGGCGGATTGGGAGGTTCGACTCCCAGGAAGACCTGCAATACCGTCTTGCCGCGCTGCACCGGCGACGTCCGGCCCGGCTGTGAGGAGACGGTCAACAGCGACCCCTTGCCTAACAGTCCGCGGCGCATATCGAACTCCGGCCCGAGCGTAATGCGCCGGAAATTGCTTCCGTAGACATTCGGAATGCCGTAATGCTTCGCCAGCCGTTCGTTGACGAAGGTGTAGTTCGCATCGAGAAGGTCCCGCACGCTGTGATCTTCATGCACAATGCTATCTACGAACAACTCGGTTTCTTTCTGCATGGCGCGCCGCAGGTTGTCGTCGAAATCGGGAAACTCAGCGGTAACGGGCGTCTGGGTCTTCAGAGCGCGTAACTGCAGCCACTGCCCAGCGAAGTTGAGCACCAGTTCGTCGGAGCGCTTATCGGTAAGCATGCGCCGAACCTGCGCTTCGAGGACGGCGGGTTCATGCAGCTTATTCTGGGCGGCAAGGTTCAGCAATTCGTCATCGGGGATGCTGCTCCAGAGGAAGAACGAGAGCCGCGACGCGAGTTCCAGATCGCTGATGCGATACGGTTTCCCCGGCTCGGCATTGGCGGGCACGGCTTCCTTGCGAAAGACAAATTGGGGATCGGCCAGGACGCGCCGGAGCGCCAACTCGATGCCGTGATCGAAATCGCCGCCTTCATTGCGGCCCTGCTGGTAGAAGCTCATCAGCACTTCGGTATCGCGGTCGGTGACCGGGCGGCGGTAGGCGCGGCGCGCCAGTGTGGAAACGATCTGCTTGGCGCACGTAGTCTCCTGGCTGGCATTGGCCGGCCGGCATACGAAGATTCTGCGCCGGCTGGCGGTGTCGCTGGCGCCATGCGCGTTCTCCGGCCCATCGATGCGGATCTTGCCGACATGGGGGAAGAATTTGAAGCCGGGCAGGCCGCCGGTTTCGATTGTGCTCCGCAGGAAGTGCTCGTCCAGATCGTTGCCCGGAGCGTAATTCGTGGCCAGGAACGTCACCACCACGGTATGCAGCCCGGCTTTGGCCGGGAATTTGAAATTGTAGGTACCGTCTTCGCGGAGGCGTTCTTTATCCCAATCGAATAGCTTCAGCCGCTGGCCATCGAGGAGGAATTCGAGCTTTTCACCGGTGATTTCGCCGAACGGGCTGGTATCACCCATGTTGCCTTTGCTAATGGGCGTGATTTTAATGGCGTACTCGCCATCGGCGGGGAATTCATGCTTGACGATCATGCCCCCGCGAGTTCCAAACGGCATGCCTTCGATGTGGTAATCCTGCGAGGTATCTTCGGCCACGCGATAGACCACTTGGCTCGGTTCGGTAACGTCGCCAATGGCCAGCCGGCTGATCTTGCTGGCGGCCGAAGTGTAGCCTTCGAGCAACGCGGGGGAAAGCCCCAGGGCACCCGCGATGTTATCGAAGCCGCGAGTGGAATCGTCGGAAGGGAGGTACTTAGACGGATCGATCTCGACCGCGAGCAAGTCGCGGACGGCATTCGTGTATTCGGTGCGGTTCAAGCGATGCAGGCCGGGCGGGGGAAGTTCGGAAACCACATTTTTATCGAGCTCGTTTTCGAGCCACTCAATGGCCGCTTCCAGGGTGGCGGGATTAGGCCGCGGCATGCCAGCTTTGGGCATCATACCGGCACGCAGCATGCGGACCGCTTTTTCCCAGGTCTCGGCATTTTGGCTGACGTGGTTCAGGTCGAGCTTTTCGAGCGTGATGCCGCCGGTCTTGAGCTTATCGTTATGGCATACAACACAATATTGATTGATCAGCGCACGTTCGGAGGCCGCCGTCATGACGGGAGCCGTATTGGAAGCCGGAAGCGGCTGCGATCCGCTGGTTTGGGCATAGACCACAGCGCCAATTGACAAAACCGTCACAAAAACCGCAAGTCCATGTTTTTTGTTCATTTTAAATGGCCCCAGCTTTGTGCGTTCAGCATGGCAGACGCACCCCCAAAACCCGAATTTACGGAGCGCCTTCCAAATTTCGAGGCGTCGTAAAATTCGACGAAGTTACTCGTGTCCGCAGCTTATCGAACCCGGGCCAGTAGACGCAAGACCTCAATGGGGCCAAGGGGAAATAGGCCGAATGGCCCCGGGAAGTCATACAAGGAAAAGGGGATGCAACGTAGGGTGTGGACATGAGGCAAGCTCCTGCGGACCCGCCAGAATCGAGCGAACGAACCCGAGGGCTGAGCAGACGCCAAAACTACCTTGCCAGTATTGTCGGAATCTGATATAACGGAATCCGACATGAAAGCAGACCCGGACCATTTTCTTCCGCTCGCGCCGGCCACGCTGCACATCCTGCTCTCGCTGGCCGGGGAACCGATGCACGGCTACGGCATTATGCAGGAAGTGCTGCGACAATCGGCAGGGCGCTACAAACTGGGGCCCGGCACTCTCTATGACAACCTGCAGCGGTTGATGAAGCAATCCCTGGTGGAGGAAGTTACGGGACCGGCCGAAGAGGAAAACTCCCGCCGGCGTTATTACCGGCTGAGCTCGCTGGGCCGGGGGGTACTCTCGCAAGAGATCGCGCGGCTGGAAGACGTGGTGCAGGAGGGTAGAATGCGGCTCCGCTCTCTGAAACCCCGGAGGGCCTAATGCTGCGATGGCTATATATCCAATTGATCTGGCTTCACCCGGCGGCGTTCCGGTGCCGTTTCGGCGAAGAAATGCTCGACGATTTCGATCGCGCTCGATTTCGGGACAAGCCCGGATATTTCGCCGATGCCCTGGCCTCGCTTGCGCGGCAGTGGCTATTGCGCCCGGAATTCCGGCGGCTGGACGAGCAGACAGCAACGCTAAGAACGGCAGGCATTCCGGTCTTTGAAACCATCGCGGACTATAAGCCGTGCCCGGCGGCGTTGTTGCAGGGGGGCCTGCTAGGGATCGTCTCCATGCTTGCGCCAGTGGTCCTGATTGGCATGGGCGGCGGCGCGAAGCTTTTTTTGATCGGCGCGCATTTTTCCAGGCCCGGTCTCTTACCGATTAATCGCAGTTCGGTGCCCGGCAAAGATCTTAATACCAGCGTCGACGTGGGACCGGACGCCATCGATCGGTGGCTAAAGCTCGCGAAGCCGTATTTCGGTTCGATGCCCGTGCTGCGCGCGCTTGACTCGGATGGCAACTTTACGCTTTCACCATCTGAGATCAGCAGCGCTCCGGCGGCGCTTCGCAAACTGGACACCAACCACGACGGGAAGATCACAGCCGAGGAATGCGGCTGGGGCATCGCTCCGAATTTCGTGTCCGCGGCGATGCAGGCCGAAGTTCACCGCCGCTTCATGACCTATCATCCGGTGCTGGCCGTTCTCGACGCGGACCGTGACGGCGTGATCTCGGCCTGGGAGATCGATCACGCGGCCGCGGCGCTGGAAAATCTCGATCTGAACCACGACGGCTATGTGACTCCCGACGAGTTGATCCCATTCGATATAGCGAAGCACGCGGGCCTGCGGTAAATGGAAATGGACATGAAGACTACGTATTTGCTAGCGATTGCGTGGAGCGCGGTGTTGCACGCACAATCCACGACGCCTACAGCGGATCCTCACTTCGACGTCGTCTCGGTCAAAACGTGCAAGCCGGGCGTTATGGTGCCCGGTGGCTCATCGCCCGGAAGGCTGCACATCGGCTGTGGGACTCTGGCCGACCCCGATCACACGGGCTTGATTCAGCTCGCATACAACCGGTATGCCAGCGGCCAACTGACTTCCTATGCAGTGATTCCGATCGAAGGCGGCCCGGATTGGATCCATTCGGAAACCTTCGAAATCGACGCCGAATCGGAGGGCGGTCCAAGCATGCAGATGATGGAAGGCCCGATGATGCAGAAAATTCTGGAGGACCGGTTCAAGCTGAAGATTCATCGCGAGACCAGGCAAGCACCGGTTTATGAACTCGTTGTGGGCAAAGGCTCTCCGAAGTTAAAACCGTACCAGGAAGGAAGCTGTATACCTGTGGCTTTAGGCCGTTCCATGTCGCCTATCACCCCCGGCCAGCACTATTGCCGGAACGTGGTGTCCCCAGGCTTGGTTGACTTCGAAGGTGGCACGCTATCGATGTTCGCCGGCCTGTTGAACCTCATCCTGGATCGTCCTGTGATCGACAAGACCGGGATGACGAATTACTTCCAGATACACCTCGTATTTTCACCCGACGATTCGGCCGCGCCTCGACCAGTCGCCGAAAATCCAGGCGCGCCCACCGAGGCTACGGCGCCAGACGCTCCGTACATCTTTCAAGCCATTCAGGAACACCTCGGCTTAAAACTGGCGCCCGCCAAGGGGCCGGTGGAAGTCCTGGTGATCGATCATATAGAGCGGCCTTCGGAAAACTGACAGGAGCCCGACGGATGGAACGAGAAGAAACCGCTCTGGGGGAATTTGCAACTGCCGTGACTCAGGGAAGGTTGCTGCGTTGGTTATCAGCGAATGAACTCGATTTGGCAGATGCCGGCCGAGAGAATTGGTTCGAACTCGTGCCGATCGGCCCGAGACCAGGCGGGCCCCAAGGCGGCGCGCCAGCGCGAGGGCGCAACAATCTGCAAGAGAGACTCTGCGGTGCACCGCTTTGATACTTCGGGCCGTTTTCCAGAAATTCCGCATCCATGTCGGTTCGTTCTTCGATCCCCAGGCCCAGCAGGTCTGAGATCGCCGCCTCAGCCGTATCCCGATTGGAGGCCCTGAATAAGTCATAGTAAACTTCGCAGAGGTTCAAGGCATGCGCGTAACTACTCTCCGAACGGCATTTTCGACTACCCCTGCGCCAGATTCGTCGCGAAGGAATGCGATGAGCGCAGAAGCATCGATCACGCTGCTCACTAGTGCTCCAGTCGCAGTTCATCTGGCTTGCGAGCGATGAATTCGTCACTACTGGTGCGAACAGATTTGTACTTGCCCCGAACTGGGCCGGAGGTCTTGTTCGACCTCGCCGTGGAACCAACCCCCTGGCCCGCTCCGGGGGTTTGAAGCAATAACCGTCGGACACCCACCACCATCTCTTTTGCTTCATCCAGAATCAGAGTACGCCCGTGATGATGAGCAGCGTCGTTTCGCAACTTTACCCACTTCTGGATTTGCTGCGGTTCGTTCGGGGCTGCCTGATGTTGTTGTCCTGCAACCAGGTACTCGAGCACAACGCCGGCAACCATAATGGCGGCAGCCGGAAACTGAAACGAGAGGAGAGTTTCCGCTTCTTGCAAAAACCGCAATTGGATGCGCTTGTTCGAGAGCTGGATCGCAGCAGCGAGGTGCTCGGTGACATCTTACGGCAGTAGCGGTGCAGCCATAGCGGCCCCCTTAGGGTAGTATGGACTATTCGGAGTTCACAGCGGCAGAGGATAATCTTTACGCGCCACTGCAGAATGGGGGTGTTAAGGAAGCCCGCTCCCTGGCGGTCGCGGCTGGCTAAAATCGGCGGTGGGCGAACGGTGAGCTCGTGGCCGACAACCGTCGGCTAGAAAGACGCCGGGGGGCTAAAAAGATCGCCCCACATGGCCCACGCTACAATCGGTCTATATGAACAATTGGGCCCGGCGGCTGCTTGCGCTGGGGGTTCTCCTCTCGCTTCCGCTGGCCGCGGAGGTCCGCTCCCTCACCATTCTCCATACCAACGACCTGCATGCGCGGCTCTCGCCGCTCGATAATGGCCGCGGTGGCTTCGCAGTATTGGCCTCTGTGATTCAGCGCGAGCGCGCCCACTGCACGGATTGCATCCTGCTGAATGCCGGTGACCTGGTACAGGGCTCACCGGTATCCACGATTTTTCAAGGGCTCCCGGTCTATGAAATTGCCAACCTGCTCCACTTCGATGCCTCGACGATCGGAAACCACGAATTCGATTACGGCTGGATGCAGGTGCGCAAGTTTATCCAAACCGCCAACTACCCCATCGTTTCGGCTAACGTGACCGGCGCCGATGGCCAATTGCTCGCCCCCCACCCATACGTGATCCTTAATGTCAACGGGCTGCGGGTCGGCATCATCGGAGCCATCACTGACGATCTGGCAACTCTCAGCACGCCTAAGCTGCTCGAACAGTGGCACGCGACTCCGGTGGTGACAACCGTCCGCAAGTACGCCGCCGAACTGCGCGGCAAGACCGATTTGATTGTTCTGCTGGGGCACATCAACGGGACCGAAGAATCGCAGTTTCTGAACACCGTGCCGGAGATTCCCGTGCTGGTGACGGGGCATCTCCACAACGGTCTGAAAGAGGCCCGCACGCGCGATGGGCGCATCCTGGTACGCGTTAAAAGCTACGGGGAGGAATTGGGCCGTCTCGAACTGCGCGTGGATACGGATCAGAAGGCACCGGTGAGCTGGACGTGGAAACGCATCCCGGTGGACGGGCGCGAGGCGGCTCCGGCTCCGGATGTCGCCGCCCAAGTCAGCCGGTGGGAAGGCGAGGTTGCCCGCCGCGTCGATGTCCCTCTGGCGATCTCCAAGCGGCGTTTCACAGCGCGGCAATTGAAAACGGTTTTGGAACAGGCGATCCGCGAGGAAACCGGCGCCGACATTGCCTGGATCAACGAGGGAGGCGTCCGCGACGGTCTGCCGCAGGGGCAACTGATGGTCCGGAACATCTGGAACGTGATGCCGTTCGACAACCGAATCGTCTTCGGCAAATTCAAAGGCAAGGACCTGCCAGCGGTTGTGATCGGGAGAAGCGTCATCGATCCCAACCGCGAGTACACTCTGGCGGTGACCGATTTTACCGCGGCCAATGAAGGCGCCCCCGATCAACTGCACGCCACGGGGCTGGCTTTCGGCGGTGATGGCGGCATGCTCCGCGATGTTCTGGTGGATTGGTTCCGCAAGAAGAAGGTGATCGAGTGAGACTCGGGCTGCTCTTCACCTGCGCCTTAGCAGTGCTGGCCGGCTGCAGCCGGAGTCCCCAAGCGGCGGCAACCAAGGATACCGGTAGTTCGGCGGGCGAGGTTCCGGACCATCCCGAATTGCCGGCCAAGATTCCCGCCGACGTGCCGGCTTATCCCGGCGCAAGGCTTGTGGGCACATTCGCCGCCCCCGGCAACGGCGCAGATGGCCAACCCGGCGCGTCGCAATACGAGTTCTCAACCCACGATGCGCCCGCCAAAGTGATGGATTATTATCACCACCTGCTGGAGAAGGCGGGAATGAAGATAACCCTGCACACGGACACTTCCGACGGCGGCATGTTCGTCGCGGAGGACGAGGCCGCTCATCGCACGGTCAATATCATTGTGGAGAAAGGGACGGACGGAACCAGCATCCGGGTCACGCTTCGTCCGAACACCCACCGGCAGTCGAGTCCTAGCGGTGGCCCAAGTACATCAGCCAACCCAGAGCGAACAGCGCCACGATAAAGCAGATGAATACGTAGATCCCGTAATGCAAGCGGTCGCGGTCATTTTGCTTGGTGACCACGCCTAAAACGACAGAAGTAAACAAGGAGAAGAGCAGGGCGGCTTCGAAATGCGTCAGGTTCATCTTGGGCATTAGTCCTTTCTCCCCGCCGCGATTTCAAACGCATCCACCATCGCCAGCACATTCAGCAGCCCGGCCGTCACCAGAAATTTGGTGCCGTAATCATGTACGTGGCCGGCCATATCCGGCTGGTTATACCCCAGCCAGACGCTCAAAAGATATAGAAGCCCCGAACAGACGTCCCCCACGAAGCCGCCGGTATTGATTAAGGTGGTCAAGAGGTCGCCCGTTTGCGGCTGGAACATTGCGCCGCGCATCATCAATCCCGACAAGAACATACCGGTCACGGCCAGCAGCAACAACACGCCCCTGCCGGTGCGTTTCAGCAGCAGGTGGCCGGCGCCTGGAATGAGCCAACCCAAAGCTACCGCAGGCGCCCAGACGCCGATCGGCGGCATGGGCCGCTTGGCTTCTTTTTCCTTCGTCATCTTATTTATCTGAGTTTAGCAGGAGCGGCGCAAGCAGCAGCCAGGGACGAACCCACACTGCTCTCGCTTGCATCGCGGCTCGGAAAAACGGTCAGTCGCGGTCCAGATCGGCGCTCACGGAGCGCTCGGCGCATTTCAGGCAGACCATGCCGTTGGGACGCATTTCATGCGTGGTCTGTTCACCGCATGCTTGGCAGGACCGAATGGTCCGGGGGTAAGGACCGTTACTGGGTTGATTGGAACGCGCCCGCCCCCGAGGATCTCCCCAACGTTCCAGGGCGCTGGCGGCATGGGAGCGCTCGTAGTTGCGCACGTATGAGGCCATCATGCGATCGGTCACGCTGGTGTGGTCGTGCAGCCACCCGGCTAGGAATTCCAGGAATAGTTCGGTGGCTTCCTTGTCGCCGGATTCGACCATTGGAATGAAAAGCTTCAGCCGTCTGCGCGCCGTATCGTGTTGCTGCTTATGCCATGCGTATGACGGATAGGCAACCGATTGCATCAGCCACTCCTCATGCGAGAAGTGCTCTTCGGCATGAGCAGCGATGGCCCGTAGGTGCTCCCGTACTTCGCCGGGCGCGCCGGCAGCGATCGCCCTGTGTAAAGCCTCCGCGAAGCGGAATAGTTCGCGGTGCTCGGCATCGATTTGGACGAGGAAAACTTCGTCCTCCTGGCTCCACGTAAACTCCCGCATGACCAGTATTTTACACCAGATTCAGGATGCGTGGGTCCGATATCGGATGGGTACGGCTCAGCCGGTACCATTCAAGGGCGCCCCTGGTCTGGAATCCCGGTTGCAGCGTGGCGGGTACCGTGCGTTTTAGAAGCTCATTGCGCCCGAATTTGCCGGTTTTCCAGGCAGAAAGTACTCTGTGACGGCCGAAGGTACATCCCGGGGCGGGCGGGGGCAGCGGGTAGCGGGGGCGGAACTCGCCGGTATCAGGCACCATGTCCGCACCCCCGTCAAGGAGATTCTCGGTTCGAGCGAAAGCTTAATTGAAGACGCTTCGGCCTCGGGAAGCACTAAGCCACTGGAGGCGCTTCGCGGAATCCACTCGGCGGCGGGAGCCGCTCTGGCCGATATCAATGAGTGCCTTGCCAATCGCGATTCCGTGATGGCGGCGGAACTGTCTTCTCTGGGCGAAAAAATACGTCCGCGGATGGACCGTATCCAAGCGGCTGCCCAGGAACTGTCGAGGGAAACCGAGTCGTGGGTGGCGCCGGATTGGCCCCGCGATCTGGACCGAATGCGCGTGGCGGCCCATTCTCTGCTCGAAATCCTGAATTCCGGTTCGTTCGCGGCGGCTGAACGGAAGCTCGCGGAGCCGGAGGCCAGCGCCAAAAACGGGCCGAGAGTGCTGGTGGTGGACGACAATGCTCCCCGACGGCGTTTCCTTTCCCGCCGCCTGGAACGCCAAGGCTACGCCTCCGCGGAAGAGCCCAACGGAAATGCAGCCCTGGACCGCCTGGCGAGTGAACCGCATGCGTTGCTGCTGCTTGCATTGAAGCTGCCTGGAATGAATGGCCTCGATTTCCTGGAACGGCTCAAAGGCGACCGCCGTTTGCAATCGCTGCCGGTCATCGTGATGGCCGGGATCGATGACGTCGATCGCATCGTCCGCGCTCTTCAAATGGGCGCTGACGATTACCTGTTCACGCCGTTCGATCCTGTATTGCTGCGCACGCGAGTGGCCGCCGTTCTCGAAAAACGACATCTGCGGGACGAGATCAATCGCGGCGCAGTGCAGCTTTCGGGCGGCGAACCAGAGCGGTAAAATCGAAGCGGCCTATGGTCCGCATTCTGTTGCCGCTTCTGGCGCTCCCGGCGGCTTTCGGAGCGCAAGCCCCGGTGTATGAACTGTCGGGCCGTATGGTTCCCCGCATGGGCGCGTATGTCGCCATCTACGGCGTGGAGGCACCTTTTTCCGCGTCTACCCTGGTGGATGTCGCCGGACATTTCAAATTCAAAAAGCTGCAGCCGGGCGCCTATACCATTTCTGTCTTTAGCCGCCGGCGGGGAGAAGCCCGCCGCACGATTGAAGTCGGCCCGGCTTCGGCGGATCGCAAGGGGCGCGTCTCGCTCACCCTCCGCTTCCAGGAATCCGATTTCGCATTCGCCACCCTTGTTCGGCACAACATGGTTTCGGTAGACCAGCTCGCCATCCCCGAGGCGGCCCTCCGCGATTTCCGCAATGCCCAGAAGGAGCTCGAACGCCACGATACCGATTCCGCGGTGAGGCTCCTGGAGCGTGCGGTGGATCGGGCTCCTCATTTCGCGGGCGCCTGGAACACTCTGGGAGTGCTCGCGTACCAGACGCAAAAGTTCGATCGGGCGGAAGAATGCTTCCGCGAAGCCGTCGCGCAGGATCCGCAATCCTTCGAAGCCATGGTCAACCTCGGCGGCGTACTGCTGACTTTGCGGAAATTGGATGAAGCCATGGACTACAACCTCAAGGCCGTTCTGGCGCGCCCCAACGACGCCTTGGCTAATGCCCAGTTGGGCATCACGTATTTTTCGCTCGGCGAGCCGGATCTGGCTACCAAATACCTGGAGAGAACCCGCGAACTGGATCCGGCCCACTTCACCCATCCGCAACTGGTGCTCTTCGAAATTCACATGCGCCGCGGCGAACGCCAGATTGCCGCTGACGATTTGGACGATTTTCTCGGGCAACATCCCGATTGGCCGGAGGCCTCCAAGGTTCGTCAAACCATCTCCACTTTGCGTGCCGCTTCCCATTGAACCGCTCATTCCGGAGATTCAGGCGCATCTGCGCGAGGCTGCCAGCCTGGTCCTCGAAGCGCCGCCCGGTGCGGGAAAAACCACGCGGGTTCCGCCTGCGCTTCTCAGCCTGGGGCCTGGCCAGGTATTGGTGTTGGAGCCGCGCCGGCTAGCGGCGCGCCTGGCCGCTCGATTTGTCGCCGCGGAGATGGGCGAAGCGGTGGGTGATACGGTCGGATATCAAGTCCGCTTCGAGGAAGTGGCTGGCCGGCACACCCGGCTTCGATTTCTGACGGAAGGCGTTCTAACGCGGCGGCTACTTTCCGATCCTGATCTGGCGCAGGTCTCCTGTGTGGTGCTCGACGAATTCCACGAGCGCCATCTGGAAGGCGATCTGGCCTTGGTCCTTTTGCGCCGGCTGCAGCGCGGCTCCCGCCCGGATTTGAGATTGGTGGTCATGTCCGCCACGCTGGATGCAGCGCCCGTCGCGCGATACCTGGGCGGAGCTTTCGTCATGAAATCTGAAGGGCGCCAGTATCCGGTTGCGATCGAATATACGCCTCACTCTGCCGCTGCGTTGGAAGACCAAGTGGCGCGAGCGCTGGAGCGGATCGAAACTCGTGGACACACGCTCGTGTTCTTACCCGGCGCGGCCGAGATTCGCCGCGCGCAGGCTGCGTGCGCGCCACTAGCGCGGCGCCGTGGGTTTTCGCTGCTCACGCTGCACGGCGACCAATCGCCGGAGGAACAGGACCGCGCCGTGGCGCCTTCCTCGCAACCCAAAGTCATTCTGGCCACTAATGTCGCCGAGAGTTCCATCACCATCGAAGGAGTCACCGCGGTCATTGATAGCGGCCTGGCGCGCCAGGCGGGCCATTCGCCGTGGTCCGGGTTGCCTACGCTGCACGTGGCCCGCATCAGCCAGGCCTCTGCCAACCAGCGCGCCGGGCGCGCCGGCCGCACCGGACCCGGACGGGTCATTCGCCTTTACCCGCTTGAAGACTTCGCCGCGCGCCCCGCTCACGACATTCCCGAAATTCACCGCGCGGACTTGGCGCCTGCCGCGCTCTTACTTCAGGCGATGGGGCTCGGCGGCATCGAGTCTATCGACTGGCTGGATGCGCCTCCGCGGCCTCATGTTGAGCAGGCGGGCGGTTTGCTCCGCCAACTCGGCGCCGAGGGAGCTACGGGCCGTGAAATGGCCCGTTACCCCTTGCATCCTCGCCTCTCACGCCTTGTCCTGGAAGCGCGCCGGAGAGGCGTAGCCGAAGACGGCTGTACCGCCGCGGCATTGCTCAGCGCCGGAGAGCGGCTCGTGGCCCAGCCCGATCACGCTTCACGTTCCGACTTGCTGATCCTGCTCGAAGCCGAATGGGAACCCCGCACCGGGCAAATCGTCCGCCAGCTTCGTCGTCTGGTCAATCCACCGCGCCAGAAGACCCGTAATGACGACGCTCTGCTGATCTCCATTCTCACCGCCTTTCCCGACCGGGTGGCGCGCCGCCGACAGGGCAGCGAACTCCAACTGGCCGCCGGCGGCCCGGCCCAGCTTGCTCCGTATAGCACCGTGAACGACGCGGAGTTCCTGGTGGCGGTCGAAGCCGAATTCCGGCGCGAGCAGAAGGCTCCGCTCGTGCGGCTGGCCAGCGCCGTGGAACCGGAATGGCTTGTGGACCTCTTTCCGGAGCGCGTGCGCGAGACATCCGAACTCGTTTGGAATCGCGGGGCGGAGCGGGTGGAAATGGTCACCGCGCTCCGTTTCGATGAAATCGCGATCGAGGAGCGCCGGCAGGTCCCCGGCGCCGACGCCGCCGGTGAGTTGCTGGCGCGTAAGGCCATCGAAGCCGGGCTGGAGCGCTTCGTGGATCGTGCGGAACTGGAAGGTTACCTGGCCCGGCGCAACTTTGCGAGCGAGCATGCCGATCTCCCCCTGCCGGATACGGAAGAGGCGCTGCGTGCGGCGGCGTTCGGCTTAAAAAGTTTTGCGGAACTGCACGCGGCGCTCGCCGATGGCGGGTTGGCGCGCGCGTTCGACCAGCAACTCTCCGGTCCGGCCCGCCGCCGCTTCGAAGAGATTGCTCCCCAGCGGCTCCGTCTCCCCGGTGGACGCCAGGTCACCATTCACTATGAGGCCGGCCAGCCGCCGTGGATTGCTTCGCGCCTGCAGGATTTTTTCGGCATGCGCGAGACGCCGGCCATCGCCGGAGGAAAAGTGCCGCTGGTGGTGCGCTTACTGGCGCCCAATCAGCGCCCCGTCCAAACAACTACCGATCTTACCGGCTTCTGGCAGCGTCTTTACCCGCAGGTGCGCAAAGAACTATCGCGACGCTATCCGCGGCACCGGTGGCCGGAGGATCCGCTGGGGTAGCCGCTATTCCCATATATCTCGCGGGCGGGCGTTCTCGCTTGACTATTGTGACTTGAACCACTTACTCGCGCTGGAGGTGATAGCGTTGTCCAGCCTTATTGCCCGGCGACGACGTCCATCTCTATCATTCCTACCTGCAAAAGCAGATCAATGCCTGGCAGCCGGCCAACGACAAGGAGCACGAGCTCGTCAAGCTTATGGTCGATGAACTCTGGCGCATGCGGCGCATCCGCGAAATGGAGGACGGCGTCTTCGGCGTTGGCCACTTTGAAAAAGCCGGGGACTTCGATACGGATGACCCCGAGACCCATGCCCTGTTCACCGCCGCTCGCGTCTATCGCGAAGCGCCCGACAAGATCACCAACCTCTCGCTCTACGAACAGCGCATCTTCCGCATCTACCGCCAGGCCAAGAAGGATCTGCAAGAGATGCAGGCCCAACGGAAAGCCGAGGGGCAAGCCGCCCGCGAGGAAGCTATCTTGTTGTATCGATATGCCAAAATGCTAGGTCAATCCTACGACCCCAAGGAAGACCAGTTCGTTTTTTCGAGCCAGGAAATCGCCCGCGAGGCCACCCGCCGCGAGCGCCTCGAACTGGCGAAAATCGCGCAAAACACCGGCTTCCACCTCGGCCGCTTCCGCGATCGCACCAAGCACAGAGAGGAAAAGCCGCCGCGTAGCCACAAAAAACATCAAAGGAAACCGAGCCGTCAGGCGAGGTGTACGTCATCACTTTTGACTTTTGACTTTTGCCCTTTGACTTTTGACTTTTGTTTTTTGTCCCTCGCTACTTCGCGCTCAGCATGTTCGCGAACAGCCGGTACGCCCCCGGCACTCCCGCCGGAAGCTGGCGGAACCAGGAGTATGCGGTGTAGATATAAACGCCTTTCCCGAAGTGGGTCCACAATTCGCCGCCGGCCAGTGGTTTTTCGTTCCGGTCGTGCGATTCGAAGAGCGTTTCATAATGCGGGTCCCACTTGCTGGCGAAATACGCTCCCCGTTCCTGCACCCAGCCCGCGAAATCGGCGGGCGTGATCTGGTTGGGTGCGTGCAACAAAGCGGCGCCCGGATGCGGCAGCGCCACGGGCGCGTCTTCTTCCGTCACGCGGTAGTCGTTGTTGTTCGGCACCGTGAAAGGATACGGGCCCATGTTTTCGGTGCGCTCGCGATTGTATTGCACGATGTAGACGCCGCCGCCTCGGACGTAATTCATCAGGCGCGGCTGGCTGGCCCGAAGGTCGGCCCGCGTGTCATAGGCGCGCACCCCGGCCACGATCGCATCGAAGCGCGAAAGATCCCCTTGTTCCAGATCCGGCTGCCGCAGCAGGGTGACTTCGAGCCCGAGCTGGCGCAGGGCCTCCGGCATGTCATCGCCCGCGCCCATGATGTAGCCGATCCGGTGGGCCGTCACCTGCACGTTCACGCGCGCCAGCTTATCTTCTGCGGGAGGAAACAAGGTCTCCACCGGAATATGCGGATAGGAAATCACCTGCATCCCGGATTCGATGGCGCGCCCGCCGGTCGAGGCCACCGCGCGCAGCTTTACGACGGATGGTCGGGCCGGAGGCGTCACTTCGAAAGTCAGTTCCTCTTCCTGCCCGGCGCCGGGAACATTGAATGGTTGCGACGCCGGGGCCGCCTTCCATCCGGCCGGGATCTCCAGGCGCACTTGGCCTTGCGCGTTTTCCAGATTCGCAGTGACCACAACGCCGATCTTGCGCGGGAGGGAGGTGGGGAACATCGCCACCGCTTCGGGCAGGTTCACAGACACGGGCGGAATCACCACCAGCGGGCGGACGCGCGCGCCCTCCGCGCGATCGGCATAGCGGAACTCCACCGGCCGCGCCAGTTCAAACGGCATGCCGTCGATCGAAAACCGCAGGCGCGCTTGCAAAACCGGCGGCGTATCGGCCAGGCCGATGAGGCGCTGATCGTCCACCGTGTAGTTGTCACGCGAGGGCGGCTTCACCAGCCAGTAGGGCTGCGTATAGGGCTGCGCAGCCGGCACGCGGCGATCCGTCTTGATAACGGTGTTCTTATTAAATTCGAGTGGGCCGGGTTGGACCGGCAGCGAATCCTGCAGCATGCCTTCGAAACGCGCGCTCTCGATCCGCAGCGGAAGCGGGGAGCGGTTGAGCAGGGTCAGAGTGATGTTGAGATCCGCGCCGGGAGTGATCTCCGGCGCTTTGGACTGCACCTCGACCCACAACCCGGCGCACTCCGCGATGGCTTCATCCAAATCGGCGAGCTTATCCTTAGCCACGGGATCGGAGATCGCTGCGAGCAGCGGCCGCGCCTTCAGCAGAGGCGGGACCGATTTTTCAGGGTGCGCCGGATCGAAGGCGCGCAGGGCCTCCGCCATCAGAGCGCCCACCGCTGCCCCGCCGGGCAGCCGGTTCCACGAGGTGTCGATGCCATCGAAGAGGTCCTTGGCGGGCGCGTCGCCGCCGACCACCACGAATTCGCTTTCCACCTCCCCGGTTCGCCCGATGTTGCCCATCCCCTGGCTCCGGTGCATGCTGCGGCTAAGTCCGGCGATCTGTTCGTAGGAATAGCCCAGGATGGGATTGTAAGCGCCCGTATCTTCTTTCACGTGCGGCCCTTCGGGCAGTGGGGGCAGGGGCGGCTCAGCCGCCGGCGCCGCGCCGCGACCCGCGCGCCCCTGGCCCGCCGGCTGCTGGAGCTGCGGAGGCAGCGTGAACAGGCTGATAGCCAGCCGCCGCGCCCGCCACGGCTGCACGTACCGGAGTTGTTCCAGAAAACGCTTGGGGTCGCCCGCGGCTTCGAAAGCTTCCTTCCCTACGATCGCCGAAGCCTGGTGTTGGCCGTGCCCGTCCCGCGCCGTGCCTGTCCAGCAGAGCAGGATGACGTCAGGGCGATACTTCCGGATCACCCAAACCATATCGGAGAGCAATTGTTCGCGTCCCCACTTTTCCAGCGTTTCCTCCGGAGTTTTGCTGAATCCGAAGTCGATCGCGCGCGTGAAGAACTGCTCGGCGCCATCGATCTGGCGGGCGGCCAGCAACTCCTGGGTGCGAATAATCCCGAGCTGGATTCCCTGTTCCGGGCCGATCAGATTTTGGCCCCCTTCGCCTCGCGTAGCCGAAAGATAGGCCGTGCGCATGTGGCGGCCACGGGCGAAATACGCCAGTACGGGGGTGCGCTCGTCATCAGGATGAGCGCCGATCATCAACACCGAACCCAACTCATTCAACTTGCGCAGCGACTGCTCAATATCGGGAGTACCCGAAAAAACTGGCGCGGCGCAGAGGGGTACGATTGCCTGCAAGAAAACCGCAATTAGGAGAAACCTGGAAGCCAAGTTGCTCATCCGAGCCATTAGAAGTCATTCTACGACGGCCGTCGGAGAGAGACGACTCGCGGCCGCACAGAATGACACAGGAGGGGTCATGAAGGCTGCCCAACGTATGCGCAGCTTTTTCACCGGGCTCCGCCGGTATGCGCGTCCGCCGGCCTCGCTGCTGCCCGTTTCGGAGATCATTCCGCCACCGCCGCCCAAAATCGGACTGGCGCTCGGAGGCGGTTTCGCCCGCGGGATCGCCCATGCCGGGTTGCTCAAGGTCTTTGAGCAGCACCACATCCCGATCCACTGCATCACCGGAGTCAGCTCGGGGGCCATCGTAGCGGCAGCCTACGCCAGTGGCGCCACGCCCGGCGAGATCGCCCGCGCCGGCTGCGCCATGCGCTTCGGCGACATAGGGCGCTGGAGTGTCTGCCGTATGGGCTTCGCCGCCAGCGAGCGGATGAAAAAGTTCTTGGAGAAACTGCTCAAGAACTACCGCTTTGAGGAGATGCAGATCCCGTTAGGCGTGTTGGCCACCGACTTGGCCACGGGCGACCCCGTGCTCTTTTACGGCTCGGGCGACGTCTTTCTTCCCATCCGCGCGAGTTGCGCCTATCCCGGCCTGTTTCAACCGGTGCGTTATGACAACCGGCTGCTGGTAGATGGCGCCATGAGTATGGAGATCCCCGCGCGCTTGGCCCGGCACCTGGGAGCGACCCACGTCATTTCGGTGCACCTGCCGGCCCACGGCAATGGAACCCTGCCGAGCAACATGTTTCAAATCGTGAACCGCTGCTTTCAAATCCTGCAAAGCAAGACGGAGGACAATTGGCGGGTTGCGAGCGACCTGGTGATCTCACCGGACGTGCGCGGCGTGCATTGGGATGCGTTCGCGTGCGGCCCCGCCCTGCTGGAGGCGGGCGAAAAAGCGGCGCTGGAAGCCCTGCCGGTAATCCGCAAATGGGTGCCGAAAGCGGTGGCTCCGCCGGCGCAGCTTATGCCAGGTTCAATACCTGCTTGATGGTCCCGCTCTGGCCTTCGATCTTTTTTTGCAGGATCATCAGCGCGTAGATGAGTTGCTCCGGACGCGGCGGGCAGCCCGGCACGAACACATCGATGGGAATCACCTGATTCACGGGCACCAGGGCGTAGTTGTTGAACACGCCGGTAGAGGTGGCGCAGGCGCCCATCGAGATGGCCCATTTCGGCTCCGGCATTTGCTGATAAAGATGCCGGATCACCGGCGCCATCTTATTGGACACGCGTCCGGCGATGATCATCAGGTCCGATTGCCGCGGGGAACCGCGGAAGACTTCGGCCCCAAACCGGGCGATGTCGAAGCGGGAAGCGCTCATCGACATCATTTCGATAGCGCAGCAGGCCAGCCCGAACGTCATCGGCCAGATGGAGTTCTTGCGTGCCCAGTTCACCGCGCTGTTCAGCGTGGTGAGCACGATCCCTTCGGATTGCGCCGCGGCGGCGTTGGCCGTCGCGTAATCGTCGATGCGGGTAAACAACTCGGGCGGTCCACTGGCCAGGGGCTTATCCATACGTTCATTTTCGCATGGCCGGCGGTGCAGTGTCGTAGAATCGAAGTTCTCGCATGCCCGCCGAGAGCTTCGAGCAACTCCTGGACCGCGCCGCCTCGGAAATGGGGATCGAGCCCGGCTATTGGGACATCTGGGGCAAGCACCACACAATCTCGACGGCCGGCAAGCAAGCAATCCTCCAAGCAATGGGCGTGCCCTGCGGGAGTGCGGCCGAATTGGAAGAAGCTCTGGCCAGGCGCGCGCGGCGGAGCTGGGAACGGTGGCTGCCGCCGTGCATCGTGGCCGGCGAATCGGGTCCGCACTCGTTCCCTTTGAATGTGCCGGCGGAATCGCTTGGGGAAGCGGCCGTGCTGACACTCCGGCGCGAGGATGGCTCCTCGGCCTCAGTGAACCTGAACTTGTGGGACCTGCCGCAGGCGGCTTCCGTGGAAACGGACGGTCGCACCATCGTGCTCAAGCAGGTGCCGGTACCCGAGCAACTGCCGCTGGGATACCACGAAATCTCGCTCCGGATTGGGTCGCACACCGCCGGGACGCGGTACATCGTGACTCCCGAGCGAGCCTGGAGCCATCCGCATCTCGGGCGCGGCGGGCGGGTGGCCGGCCTCGCGCTCAGCCTCTATGGCCTGCGCTCTGGACGCAACTGGGGTTGCGGAGACTTCACCGATCTGCTGGCCGTGATCGACTGGGCATCGATGGAACTGGAGGTCAGTTTCATCGCATTGAATCCGCTGCATGCGATTCATAACCGCCGCCCGTTTAACACCAGCCCGTATCTGCCGAATTGCATCTTTTACCAGAACTTCCTGTACCTGGATGTGGAAGCCATCGAGGATTTCCCGCGCTGCCGCCGCGCGCGCGAGTTGCGGCAGACCAGCGACATCTGCGTGGAACTCGAGGCTCTGCGCGCGGCCGAGTTTGTGGAGTACGAGCGCGTCAGCGCGCTGAAGCTGCGATTCCTGAAGCTGCTGTTCGTCGAGTTCCGGCAGGAGTGCGGCCGCGCGCGGCGGAATGGGACCGAGTGCGCGCGTGAGAAGGAGTTCCGCGCTTTCCAGGAGCGCGAAGGAGCGTTGCTGGGGGACTTCGCCACTTACTGCGCCCTCGACGAATATTTGCGTAAGCGGAACCCGGATGTGTGGGTTTGGCCGCAGTGGCCGGCCGAATACCAGGATCCGAATTCCACCGCGGTACAACAGTTCCGAAAGAAACACTTTCGCTCGGTTCTGTTTTACCAGTACCTCCAATGGCAAATTGACCGGCAATTGCGGCGCGCGCAGGAGCGGGCCTTGGGGCGGGGGCTTCCCATCGGCCTGTATCATGACCTGGCGCTGGCGACAGACCAGTTCGGATCGGATCTTTGGGCCCACCGCCCGTTTTACATCACCGGCTGCCGGGTCGGAGCGCCGCCCGACGATTTCTCTCCCGCGGGCCAGGATTGGGGATTTCCTCCGCCCCGCTCGGAACAGCACCGGGAAAACGGCTACCAGCTTTTTGTGGAATCGATTCGCAAGAACTGCCGGCACGGAGGAGCGCTGCGAATCGATCACGTGATGCGCTTGTTTCGGCTTTACTGGATTCCCGATGAAGCCAGCGCCGCCGAAGGCGCCTACGTGCGGGAGCAATCGGACGATTATCTCCGGCTTCTGGCGCTGGAGAGCGTTCGCAATCGCGTGGTGGTGATCGGGGAGGACTTGGGCACGGTCGAGCCGGAGGTGCGGGAAACGCTAGCCCGGCGCGGAATTCTCAGTTACCGCCTGTTCTATTTCGAGCAGAACAAACGAGGCGAGTTCTTGAGTGCGGAAGAGTACCCGGAGAAGGCGCTGGTTACATCGACCACGCACGACCTGCCGACGGTCGCAGGCTTTTGGGTGGGAGCCGATATCGAATCGCGGCGCCAAGCCGGAGTGCTCGACGGCCGCGGCTATTCCGCGCAACTCGCCGCACGCCAAATCGAGAAACAGAAAATCCTGGATTTGTTGTTCCGTGAGGGCCTGCTTGCGGGGCACCTGCCGCGCTCAGCCGATGCCTATCCCGAATTGACGGGAGATCTGCACTACGCGCTCGTCGGATTCCTGGCCCGCACGCCGTCGCAATTGATGGCCATTAATCAGGAAGATCTGACCAAAGAAATAGCGCAGCAGAATCTCCCTGGCACCACCTGGCAATATCCCAATTGGGGCCGGAAAATGAAATTCACGATGGAACAACTGCGGGACGATCCGGCGGTCCGGGCATTCACCGCGATGATTCGAAATTGGATCGTGAACTCAGGTAGGAGCAGCCGGGCCGCCGAAATTGACTGAAGGGGCCTAAGAAAAAAAGGGCAGCCAACGAGGGCTGCCCATGAACCGAAGGAAAGATCCAGCTCACGCTTTGCGAAGGCGCGAACGCAACAGCAAGGCCGTGATAACCAAGCCCGATCCCAAAGTGATGAGCGAATCGGGCTCCGGCACTGGGCCGCCTCCCGGACCGCCACCGCCTCCCGGCACCGTATTGATCACCGCGGAAACTCCCGCGCTGCTCAAGGTTCCAGTCGTTCCACCCTGGACAATGATGTTCTTAGTCACTTCGACCGAGCTCACCGCTGCGAAGGTGGTGCTATCCGAGGCCTTGATCCCGCTGGAATTGTCAAACACATTCAAGCTGCCGGTAGGTCCGCTGCAGTTCCCGGAAGTCAACGTACCCTCGCAGAAACTTTCCGCGACTTGTACGCTGCCGTTGCCGGACTGCCCGAACCCTTGCATGGAGAGAGCCTCCCCTGTGATCGCCGTCCCCGAGATGGTGAACCCGATCAAGGCGTCCATGGAGAGTCCAGCGCCCGCTCCAAACGGTCCGATAAATTCCAGGCCGGGATTACTTCCACTGATCACATCCACCTGCACGTCGCTTGCGCTGGGCAGGGGAGTCTGCGAACCGCTGGAGCTGTAGTTGAACATTGAGAACGTTACGCCGCTAATGGCGCACCCGCTGGCGAGAGATTCGTATGCAGCCAGCGATTCGTTGACACACGCTGGCGCCCCCCAAACTGTCGTCGCCACGAGCAGTAGAGGGCACAACAAGAGTAGCTGTTTCCTCATCTCTGTCACACTCCGATAGTGAGCTTTCGCTCCTGACTTTGAATTGGGAAAGTAAGCTTATCACCGGCGTGGCGCAACCGGCTAACCACCAGACCCGCTGTTGGTTTTGAGCGGCGCTCGGGTCGGTTCCCTCCCGTTGCCCTATCCTCCACTCAATAACTCTGGGTCGAGTGTAGCGTGCGCCCTATAGTGAGTCAATCCGCCTAATCTGTTGCCATGTAAGTCGTATTACCGGAAACTTATCTGATATGTGTTGGCCGAGTACTTTTGATTGTCTTACCGGACCTCTTGGTGGCTAATCCGTCCTAATCCATCACGGTACTGTAAGATCCGCCTCTGCGGCTAAACACAAATCCAGAAGGGCAGTCCTGAAAGCCGCTTCACTGTCAGCGTGGAGATGGGAGCAGGGCGCTGTTCGCAGGCTGCGCGGAGTAGGAGGAAAAAACAGGATCTGTGCCGAAACAGCCGCTCAGTGAACCGGCTGACGCATCGAACAAATTTAGAGGAGCTATGTGCAATAGGGCGAAAATCGTATGGAGTAGGCCAGGAATACTTTCATTTGTGTGCATCACCGAACCTCGCTTCGCCCAAGGTCCCGCACAAAGTAACAACGTGCGGTGAGCGTCAATGTGATCCGGCCCACGATTCGAGTCTTCCGTGATAAACACTACCATGCTGTTCCACCACTTACTGTGGGATAGGTACTCTACTATACGGCCGAGGGCCAAGTCGTTGTCAGCAATATAAGACTCCGAATAAGGATAGTCGCTTGGCGCGCCGGAATCCGACAGGGCATCGTCAGGAATATATATGGATACAAATTGCGGCAGCTCATCCGAGCCCTTTGCGAAGCGACCATCTATCTCCTTGATGAAGCGCGCGGCGCGCTCGGTGTCCGTTATCTGTGGGTTATATCCGGGAAAGGCGCGGGATGTATGGGCATATAAAGGCATCGCGAGAGGAACGTTCGAATGATAGGTGGCGCCGTTCGCGCCCGCCAGTTCCAGGCCAAGGCCGAAGTTAAGGAAGGAGACGCCATGGCGCGCAAGGTGCGTCCAGAGGCTTCCTCCTTCCGCCCAGTCTTCCGGTTGTGCGGAAACGGACACGAACGGGGAAACGGCGGGGTTGATGAGCAGCGCGGCAATCGTTCGAGGCAGAGGGTAGACGCCGGCAAGCGAACGCTGGCCGAGCGGCCGCGAATCGGAATCCACGTAGAAGTTGTCGCTGAAAGACCACCTGTCCGCAATCGCGTGGGTATTCGGTGTGACATCGATGCCATGAAGGCTGAGTCGCTTGCCTTCTCCATCGGCATACCCTTGGCGGCCGAAGTGCGCTAATTTCGGATCCGCCATAACCGCGGCGCCAGGGCGATTCGTATCGCCGAGTACCTCGTCGAAAGAGCGGCCGGATTTGACAATCAAGACCACATGGTTGATACCAGCGGGCATACGCCGCTGCGGTTCAGGTTCTGGCTGGAAGCCGGCCGCGTGCGATACAAAGCGGGTCATCCCTGCGAGCGATGCTTTCGACGGGATTGGACTGATCGATACTGACCCAGCCAGCAATCCCCGCGTAGGAAAATTGCCGCGCCCCGAAACGGGCGCACCTTTGGGCGCAGATCCCTCACCCATCAAGTTGGCGGTGAAAAGCGTATTTTGCCGGACCTGCACGGCGGCCGGAAACCACCCCGCTGGAATGTGCCCCAGAACGGTTGCTGCGTGTGCATCAATAACGCCGACCGCATTGATCCCCGCTTCGGCGACGAATAGCCACCCAGTCTCCCGGTCGAACGCAAGGCCGGCGGGAACGATGCCACGAAGTGCTTCGAGGCCGGGAATTCGAAGCGTTATCTCGGCAGTCGCGCGGTTGGTCTTGCGGTCGATGACGGTGATGGAGTCATTGGCGGCGTTGGAGACATACACGCGATCATCGGTTGCCACAATGCCCGAGGGGCTGCTGCCGGAGTAACTGCTTTCGCCAAACGGCAAACCGGTGCGGACGAAGGCTCGCAGTTTCGGCATGGCCGGCTGCGAGACGTCGATCACACAGATCGAGTTGGCCGCCTCACTATTAGGATCGCCGAGGCCGGGAACAACGATTGAGCCATCGGCGGTCTCGCGCCGGACGCCCAAACGGGCTTCCTCGCTGGGAAAGCCAAACGGCAGGAAATCGAGGCCATTGCCTCCGAGGGGCTGATAACGGAACATGCCGGCATTGGTCACGTACAGAGTTTGCGTGTCGGGCGCCAGTGTCATCGCGAAGGGCAGATACCCCACCCGCGCACTCCCCAGGGTGCGGCGGTCGCGGCTGTCAAGGGCTACCACGCGCGAGTTCGTCTCATCCGTGACGTAGAGGATGTGCCGCTTGGAATCGAGCGCCAGCGCCCCGGTGACACTGCCGGTATAGCCGCCGCGGTTCAGGTCAATGGTGTGGCGGCGTTCACCTGTCTCCAGATCGATCGCGGCCACCCGTCCGGAGGCGCCCTCCGAGATGAATACTTCGTGCTCGCCGGAAAACACGATGCCGTGCGAAACGCCGCGCCACTCTCCATCCTCGAAGCCGCCGGCCAAAGGAGGTGAAGCGGTCCAGTGGCGGCCCTGCCATTCCGCGCCGTGCTCGAGCACGGTAATAGACGCAATGCCGGGGCCTAGATTCGCGGAGGCCACTCTTGTCCCCGAAGGGCTGACCGCCAACGCGAATGGTCCGGGGCCAGTGAGGTGCTGTTCTCCCGAGGGCGCGATTACACGGCCGCCCGGCAGGATGGCGGAGTCGCGGCCCAGAGAAGGGGGCCGAATACCGGCGGGTGGAGCGTACGTCTGCGGGGAAGCCGGTAGGTGCAATAAGACCAGCGCCCATACGAGGCGCCGCGCCGCGGACACTTCCTCATCATATAACCGAAAAAGCAGATTCCCGAATGATTGCGAAACGGCATCACCGTACGGTGCGTATGCGCGGCTCAGTCAAAACTCTCTTTGCGCGTCTCCGTACAGTACTGCCGGAAGTACTGCCTATGCTTTACGCGCTGCATCGTACCAAACCGGTAAACTTTTAGAGGCGTGGTAAAGATTTCAACGATCAAATCCCTTTGTTCCGATCCGAACCAAATCGACGTATTTGCCGTCGATTCACCAGTTTTCCGAGCCGTTGCATCTGGAGAAAATCAGGCGTATCATTTGGCACGTGACGTGCAGAACACTCGTCCTGGAACGTAACGGAAGTATCAGGCGCCATGTCGCACTTTCCTTCTTGTAAATTTTCGCTCTGGACACCGCCCACCGGGCCGGCGAATCCTTGGGTTCGCCCGGCCGGAGAACTAACCAGCAGCGATCTGTATGCGCGGGCCAGTCGGGCGCGCGGTGCGGACACAGCTAGCCAGAGGCTTTCGTTCGGCGAACGGGCAGTGAGCCCGCTCGTGTGTTGGGGTGCGAATGGCTTTCTCACGGAAGGCTTCGCGAAATGTCTAGGGCCCAAGGTTACCGTACGGGGCGTTTCGACCCCGGGGGAGACCGGCCCTGCTTTCCAGGCGCGCGCTCAAAAAAGGTGCGTGCCACAGACACCGCAGTAGATACCAATGTCTTTGGAGGAGATAATGGCAACCAGTCCCATACCCGTAGCTCCGCAGAAACCCTTGGAAGATCCGCTAGCTCATCTGCCTTGCTCCAGCATCGTCGAATACCGCAAGAACCAGATGATCTACAACCAGGACCAGCCGTCCACGGCGATCTATCTGGTCATTGATGGCAAAGTGAAGGTCTCGCGCCTTGCCGATGACGGCCACCAGGTGGTCGTCGACATCTATCAGCCGGACGAGTTTTTCGGCGAATCGGCGTTTCTCAACCTGGCGCATCGGTCCGAACAGGCCACTGCTCTCGAAAACACCAAGTTAATGACTTGGACCACTGCTGAAATTGAAGACATCGTCATGAAGCGGCCGCGCCTCGCGGTGGCGCTGCTGCAAATTCTCGTTCAACGTACTATTGACTTCACGCACCGCATCGAGAGCTTTTCTGTTGACAATATCGCCCGGCGCTTGGCGCGGTCGCTCATTCGCTTCTCGGAGCGATTGGGAACACCGGAGGATGACGGTTCCATCCGCATGGTTCCGTTCACGCACGAGCTGCTCTCACAATACGTGGGCACCTCGCGCGAAATCGTCACGCATTACATGAACCAGTTCCGGCGCCAGGGATATTTACGGTACTCGCGCAAAGGCATCATCTTGTACCGCGATGCGTTTCGCGAGTGGCTGCGCCAAAACGCCTGAGCGCCAGCCGGCGCGCCGTCCCTAGAACACCGTACGCGCCGTGGTTGCTGTTCCAGCGGAATTTGTGATCGCCGCCTGGAACGAAGCGATCCGCGACGCGTCGCCGGTGACGGGGAACAGCGCGCGTAACACAAAACTTCCCCCCAAGTTCGATCCCTGGAAAAATTGGCTGAAGGCGGCCGAGGCGTCCGCTTGGATGGCGCCTGGAGCAATGGGAGTCCCTGCCCCGTCGAAGAAGCTGAAGCTCAACGAGCCAGCCGTGCGCGTGTTGTCGAAGCCCGTCAGGTCCACTTCGATGCCGGAGGCGGACCGGGTGCCTTGCGGCGGGCTAAGTGAGACTTGCGCGGGGGCGATCGCGATCGAACTTTGGCTGGTAATGCCGCCTAAGAGGGCAGTAACGATCAAACTACCCGCCGTAGTTCCGGTTTGAAACGCAAGGGTTGGCTGGCCCGCGAAACGGCCTTGTGTATCTCCGGGTGCCACCGTGAATTGGGCGCTCTGCCCGCCGGATGCGAAGGCAATGGCAGGGTCGCTGGCACCGGCAACGGATGGCTGAAAACCGAGCATAACGGTCCCACTCCCGGAGGTGCGGGCGGCAACATCAAAAGCCACCGTAACCTTACCTTGCTGGCCGCTGGCCGGGTTCGCCAAGTCAATGCTGATTTGAGGCTTGGGCAACGGTATCGGCAGGCCGGTTCCGCTGAGGGCGAATACAGCCGCACCGGCCACGAGAGCACCTTGCCGCGCACCGGGTGCACTGGGGCTGAACTGCAGGGCGAATTCGATGCGTGCTCCAGGCGTTAGGGCGGCGGTCGCGGGTGGCGCTACCGAAAAGCCAAAGTCGCTCCCGGTCAGAGTGATCGTCGGGATGGTAAGCGATTGAGTGGTGTGGTTGTCGATCAGAAACTGAAGAATTGCGGATTGTCCAACTTCCACCGAGCCGAAATCAGTTACTGCACCTAACGGAAGCGGCGCCGGCGAGGCTTGCAACTCGTAAGTGAGAGCGGGCACTACCGTCGCCGTAAGCAGGAGAGAAACTCCATCCGCCTTCACAGCCGCACTGTAGCTGCCGGCGTCCGGCGATTGAAAGGTTACCGCGAAGGCGGCTGTACCTTGCACCGGGATGAGCAGTGGTGTGACCGGTGCGGACGATAGGGCGAAGCCCGTGCCCGCGACGCCCAATAGCGTAAGGGTGGCGGGGTTGTTCGAGACATTGCGCAACCGGAACTGCGCCTGGAGCGGGGTTGCCGGCGCAATCGCGCCCAAATCATAGGTTGCGCCGACGGAATGCTCCACCCCATTCACCACAGCCGAAATCTGAAACTGCGCATGCGCCGCGGGCAACAGCGCCGCGAACCAGATCGCCGCGTGAAGTTTCATGGTTTACCCACCGTGATCGAGGGCGCTCCAATGGTGGCGGGGGCAGCGGTTGGGGCGGGAGTGGCAGGCGAGCTGCGATGCGAGCGCCCTGCCGCCAAACCTGCGGCCGCTCCTCCTCCGGCCGCCGCCAGAATCGCGATCCATTTGGCGTGCCCGTGGTTCCGGGAGGCGTGTCGAACGGGCGCGGAAGGCGCCAATGTGCCGGTGGCGCCCTCCGGGCCGCCGATATACTGCGACGACACGATACCTGCTCGAGCCTGTTCCTTGGAAGCGATAATGCGAATTTGAAAACGGCCCGGAATCCGGTTTACCTGCAGGGAGCGCAGGGTGGCCCGGCCGAGATCATCGGTGGTCACAACATCGGTCCGCAGTCCATTGGCGAACGAACCGCTGGGACCATCTTCCGGCAGGTGAAAACTCACCGCAGCGCCGACCACCGGACGGCCGGTCTCGTCGGTCACTTCTACGGTCAGAGGCCGCGCGCTCCGCTCTCCCGGCGCATGGACGCCGGCATCACCGTCTACGACTCGAATTTGCAGGATTGCGACCTGAGCCATCGCCGAGACGGCAAGCGCTACAGCGAGCGCCGCCGCGGCCCAACCAGGTTTCACGAGATACGCTATTGCTACCGGCGGCTCCCTGCCATTCGCTTACTGAGCTGCGACCGCCAGGGAGCGTTGCCTCTTACGCTACCTTCCTTACCAGCACCGCTGTTATATTATCCGGACCACCCGCTTCTTTTGCGGCTTCAATCAGCCGTTTGCAACTGTCCTCGAGCGAGGTGCCATTTCGGCCACCGCGTATGATCCGCTCCAGTTCGCTGTTTTCCAGCACGCCATGCAGGCCATCGCTACACATGAGAACCAGCGCGCCTCCCTGGAGCGGCACCGAGTAGTAGTTCACGGACAGAGGACTGCTCGCTCCAATAGCCATAGTTAACACATGGCGCATCGGATGGGTACGCAAACTTTCTTCGTCCAAGCCAAGGGGCCGCCCCACCTCGTTTACCCACGTCTGATCGTCCGTGATGGTGCGAAAGCCGGTTTCATCGAGCACGTAGGCACGGCTGTCACCGACGCTGGCGATATCCAGCCCGCTTTCGGATTCGAGAGCCACCACCAAAGTGGTCCCCATGCCTTCCAGTTCGGGGTCCCGTTGGGAAGCTTCGAGGACGCGCCGGTTGGCCTCTTCGACGGCTTTGAGCAGAACCTGAGAATCGCGGCGGCGCAATTCGTGAACCGTTTCCGCCACGGTTTCCACGGCCAGGCGCGAAGCGCGCTCGCCGGCCCTCGCGCCGCCCATACCATCGGCCACCACATACAATCCGCGATCCGGTTCAATCAGACAATAGTCTTCATTATTCGGGCGGACGCAGCCTCGATCGGACAGGGCGAAGGCTTCCAACATTCTTGTTACGCCCAAATTAACACGATAGGGGCAAGTTAAAATAGGCGCGTTAAAATAGGGTACTACTCTGAATGCTTTGGAAACGCCTACGGCTCACGCTCGAAATGATTAAATTCGAGCATTCCGTATTTGCCTTGCCGTTCGCGCTCACCGGGGCCCTACTGGCGTTTCGCGAGGGGAATTTCGGCTTTGGCCTTTTGGGCGTGAAGCTGTTGTGGATTTGCGCCGCAATGGTGGGCGCGCGCTCCGCGGCCATGGCCTTCAACCGGCTTGTGGATGCGGGTATCGATGGGCGTAATCCCCGCACCCAGATGCGCCATCTGCCCACGGGAGCGCTGAGCACCGGCTTCGCATGGACGTTCGTGGCGGCTTCATGCGCGGTTTTCCTGTTCGCCGCAGCGGAACTGAATAGACTGTGTTTCCGCCTGGCTCCCGTAGCCCTGGGGGTGGTCTTCTTCTATTCCTTTACGAAGCGCTTCACCTCGTTTTCACACCTGGTGTTGGGGTTCTGCCTGGGCATTGCTCCAGCCGCTGCGTGGATTGCGGTGCGCGGATCGCTCGACCCGCGCATTTTGTGGCTCACGGCCGCAGTCACCTTCTGGACTGCCGGGTTCGACGTCATCTACTCCTGCCAGGATTACGAATTCGACTGCGCTGAAGGGCTCTTCAGCATCCCGCGCCGCATAGGCGTCGCGGGGGCGCTGTACGTCGCGCGCCTGCTGCATCTGCTAATGGTAATTTGCCTGCTTGCGTTGGTCCGCGATCTGCATCTGGGAGTGCTGGCCCTGGCTGGTGTCGCTGCGATCGTGGTGCTGCTCGTTTACGAGCACAGCCTAGTGAAACCGCACGATTTGTCGCGCGTGAACGCCGCCTTCTTCACCATGAATGGCTACGTGAGCGTGCTATTCTTTTTGTTCTGGGCTGCCGACATATTCCTGCTCAAAGCGAGTGCCTGAAATGCAAGTTCTGATCGAAGATCCCCGTCTGCTCCCGATACGCGAGAAGGTTGAGGCGGGCCATAGGTTGTCGTTAGAAGATGGAGTCGCGCTCTACCAGAGTAATGACATCCTGGCACTGGGCTATCTCGCAAACCTGGTGCGCGAGCGGCTGCACGGTAACAAAACCTACTTCAACGTCAACCGCCATATCAATCCCACCGACGTGTGCGTGGCCAGTTGCCGCCTGTGCGCTTTTGGCAAGCGCGTGCGCGACCCCAAGGCCTACACCATGTCGCTCGAGGAAGTGTGGCACAAAGCCGGAGAAGGCTGGAGCGAAGCGGTCACGGAATTCCACATCGTGGGCGGCCTGCACCCCGAATTGACGCTGGATTGGTATTGCGAGATGCTGCGCGGCTTGAAGCAGCGTTTTCCGCAGGTGCATCTCAAGGCGTTCACCATGGTGGAGATCGCCTACCTGGCGCGCCGCGCCAAGATCTCGATTCGCGATACGCTGGAGCGGCTGCGCGATGCCGGCATGGATTCGCTGCCCGGCGGCGGGGCTGAAATCTTCAACGAGCCGGTGCGCCGGATCATCTGCGATCACAAAATCGACGGCAATGAGTGGATCGAAACCGCGCGCTCCGCGCACCAGTTAGGGCTACGCTCCAACTGCACGATGTTGTACGGCCATATTGAAAACGAGCACGATCGAGTGGATCATCTCATCCGCCTGCGCGAATTGCAGGACGATACGGAAGGTTTCGTCACCTTCATTCCGCTCGCTTTCCACCCCGATAATACGCCGCTGCAGCACATTCCCAAAACCACGGGGTTCGACGACATCAAGAACATCGCGGTAGCGCGGCTGATGCTGGACAACATTCCGCATATCAAGGCCTACTGGGTGATGATGACGCCGCGCATCGCGCAGATCGCCCTGCGCTTCGGCGCCGACGACATCGACGGCACCATTGTAGAAGAGCGCATCTACCACGATGCGGGCGCGACTACCAAACAGGGCTTCCGCCGCGCCGAACTGCTGCAACTGATCCGCAAAGCCGGGCGCGAGCCCATCGAGCGCGACACCCTGTACCGCCCGGTAGAGCGGACGGAAGCGACGTTTACGGTACTGGTGTAGCGCTGCGGCCGGCCCTGAACCTGTCCCTGTCAAAGTTCGCGAAGTGATCAGAGCTTTGGAGAAAGCCGGGTGGCGCCATGTGCGAACGACCGGGGATCATCGCGTATTTCGATCCGCGGACGGGCGGATCACCGTCGTTTCAGGAAAACTCGGGGACGATGTGCGGCCTAGGACGTATAGCGCCCTTTTGAGGCAAACTGGTCTCAAGGGTAACCAATGACGCGGACGTATTCGCTCGTGATTGAAGGCGATTCGAACGGCTACAGCGCCTATGTGCCTGAGCTTCCCACTATCCTGGTAACCGGCGAGTCGATCGAGGTGCTCACCGACCGCGCCAAGCAGGCGATTCGCATTTATTGGGATAACGTTGCGATCGACCGCTCCTCAACCGCGACAGTGCACGAGATCGAAGTAGAACTGCCTGCTTGATGAAGATGGAATCAGCGCTCACGCCGAAAGGACAAGTAACTATCCCGAAGGCAGTTCGTAAGTATCTTGGGCTAAAGCCCGGGGACCGCGTGAAGTTCTTCTTGCACCCCGATGGCATGGTGGCTTTGTTGCCCAAACTGCCAATAACGGCGGTGCGCGGTGTTCTGAAGCCGCGGCAGCGCGTAAGCCTTCGACAACGGTGCGTCCGGTCAGATTATGCTTACACGCATTCAGGGAAGAGCGAGCCTTGCCCGCGGCGCTGATAGGTCCACCCTTACGTGGAGGGGGCGGCCTCGGTGTTCTATTTGTACGAGATCGTTATTCTGCACGGAAAAACGGTCCTTTTTTGATTTGAAATAGCGAGAGGGGCTGCAGGATTCTCTCCGCAGCCTCTCTCCATTCACAATGTAGCAGGTGCTTTTCAGGTTAATGGCTGCTGGTTATCTTAAATCGTTGATTTTGAATCGGGATACTATTTTGGCAAATCCGGTGACCGATCGAAATTTCCACATCCGATGGGAGGATTTCCAGCGCGGGGACGGCTGTGTGCGCCGCCGCAAACGGGCTGGGTGACTGGCGACGCGTCGTTGCCGATGATCTGGCGATCTGATCGTTGCGACCGCGATCCGCGGGTCCGCGAGCCCTGCTATCCTGCAAGGAGAAGGCGCTGCCGGCAAGGCTTTAAGCAAGAGACCATGAGAACGACCAAAAACCTGACTGTTTTATTGCCGCCAGCTATGCTCCGGGAAATGGAGAAAGTGGCCAGCGGGAAAATCGCACAATGAACGAGCTGGTCAGGGAGAATTCCGGCGCTCGCAGGGGCAGCCGAACCCGGATATCTATGAGATCATCCGCCACCTGGCGCCCCCTTCCGCTGAGCTGCAGGCCATGTGGGAAGAAGCGAAACGCAAAGGCACAGATAAGCTGACTATGCCCCAGATCAACGGGAAGTGCGGGCTGTCCGTAAGCAGCACGAAAGCAAGACGAAAGCCACTAAACGCCGGCGCCCATGATTCAGGTAGTACTGGACACCAACGTTGTGGTGTCTGCCAACCTGGTCGATGCCGGCCCATCGGCGGCGATTTTCCTGCTGGCAACGAATCAAGAGCACATCCCGATGTGCATTTCGCCGCTGATCCTGGCGGAATATGAAGAAGTATTGCGCCGGCCGCGCTTCCAATTCTCCGCGCCAAAGTCGAGAATACGCTGAAGCTGATACGCAGCGCCAGCCGACTAGTCCATCCAAGCAAACCCCTAAAAATCTCTGGTCACGAGTCCGATAATCGCTTTTATGAATGTGCTGAAGCAGCCGCGGTCGACTATCTGACTTACTGGTAACTCGGGAGACTTTCCGAAAGACCACGGCGCCACCAAAATCATCACTCCGCGCGTTTTCCTCGACCAGATCGTACTCCGATTTCTGCGTGGAGAAAGTTGAAAGCCTCTCTAGTATCCTCGAAAGGGGGCTGAAACCATGGAAGTGCATTTTACGCCGGAGCTTGAAGCCAAGCTCACCGATACCGCCGCCCAGCAGGGCCGGAACGCCGACGAACTGGCCCAGGAAGTCGTTGCTCCATATTTCGATGAGGAGGCCCGGTTTATCGAGGCTGTGAAACGCGATGAGGCGGCCCTAGCGGCGAGTCTCTCACGCATGAGCAAGTGGGCGAGCGGCTTCAACGGTTCCTGCACTCCTGATGGAAATTCGGCGGTCGCTGCCGGCCACGGGCGACCTAGAGCGGATTTGCGAACGCATTACCTTTTGCCGCCACTGGCCGCCTTGGCTTTCCGGTTTCGGCGTGCGAGCTCAGCCTGCTTGGCGGCGCGGATGCGCTCTAGTAGTGCCGAGGCGGGTTCTAGTCGCGGCCTTCCTGGCGGGCGAGCTCGGCTTCGGTGGGGACGAGTTCGCCGCGGAACGCCTTGGCGAGGATGGCTTGGGTGAGGTGGTCGGCACGCGTTCGTGCCAGTTCCAGTCGATCCTCGATAGCATCCGCGAGTTTCAAAATTGAGTCTCGGCGGATGATTTCTTGCTGCTCGGTCACTGAATGCCGCGATGCGCCAGCCGGCGGCCCGCAGCTTGCGATCGATGAAGCGTTTGCGGGTCAAGCGTTCCGAAGTGACGGCAGTGCTTTTCGGCATTGCGGAAAAAGGCGCATTGGAACAAGCCGGCGCCGATGTTTGATTGTATATTGCGGCGGTGAGAGGGGCAAACGGAGCGGCGCCACGGGAGCGGTTTGCGTTCCGTGGTTTGTTACTATTGCTGACGAAGTAGTGTGGTGCGGTGTCCATTCATTTTGACAGTGCCGCGCAGAAACGTGGGGGCCCCGGTCTGCGTGGGTCCCCCCGGACGCGCTGTTTGGCTGGGGAATCAGTGCGCCGCAAACGCGGAAGCCGGCCAGGGGGCCGGCCGCGGACGAGGGCGTCCGCCCCACAAGTGATACAGGTGTCCGGGGTTGGCAAAACTAAGTGGCATTGGCCTTTGGGGCTGAGGGCAGGAGTCTAGGACATGGCGTCTTCCAGTCTCGCCAATCTGTCGGATTGCGCCGCGATCCGGCGGCGCGTCGCTCAGTTGGACCCGGCGCGGCGTCCGCGATGGGGGCGGATGACTGCGCCGGAGATGGTCTGCCACCTGGCTGACGCCTTCCGGGTGGCGCTGGGAACCAAACCGGCGAAACCTCTCAAGGGCTTCGCGCCGTGGTTTGCCAAGTGGTACGCTTTGCACACGCCGCTGCCCTGGCCGCATGGGGTCCCCACCGTGCCGGAAGTGGAACCAGGGAAGGCTGGAACGCCTCCGGCGCGGTGGGAACAGGACTGCGCCGAACTCGACGGCCTGATCGAAGCTTTCGCGAAGCGGCGGCAGTTCGCCCGGCATCCCCTGTGGGGCACGCTCACGGAATCCGAATGGCTCACGTGGGGCTACCGGCACACGGATCATCATCTGCGCCAGTTCGGGGTTTAGACGGGCATCGCTTCAGGAGAGCTGGGCCGGCCGGCGCTTCCGCAGTACGAGGATCCCGAGAAGGCCGGCCGCGGCCACGGGCCAGAAAGCAGGCTCGGGAACGGCGGCCGTCAGGAACACACCGGAGGCGGAAGAGTATGTGCCGGGCTGAGCGTCAATCGAGATCTGCGCGGTGTGCGAGAAATCGGCGACGGCTCCTCCGAAGGCGTTTACGGAAAGATCCAAGAACACCGGCACTTGCTCTCCGTCGGTATAGGAGAACTGACCGGTGAAATCGACGCCGCTCAAGGATTGGTTGGTGGCCGTGCCGTTGGTGAAGGTGTCGTTTTGGACGAAGAATTGGCCGGCATCCCCCAGTGACTGATTGGCAAAGTACCGGAATACGTCTGCTCCCAGGCCCGCCGTCAACGTGTATTGGAAATTCTGGGTGTTCAGGCCGGCTTCGTAGGTGATGTTCCCATCCAGATGGATGTCGATCGCCACGGTGCCCGAGCCATGGAAGGTGAGGGTATCGTAAATCTGCGATTCGTCGCCGCTCACATCCACGTTCGAACTGGTGCAGGGCACGCCGCCTGGACCGGTGCCGCAACCCTGGTTCGGGCCGGTACTGTCGGCAGAGCTGCCGACCGTGCCGCTGGCGAGGCTGGCTTTCATAGTGGCGACCCCGGGACTTTGGGTAAGGGTGAGATTGCCGCCGGCCAGCCCCACGGGCAGGGAGTTCGGGTTGATGGTCCCGCCGCCGTTCAGGTTGGCCGAGAGTCCGGCCAGGGAAGAATAGAAGACGTTGCTGTTGTTGCCCTGTCCGGGAGCCGTGACGCCGCCGTCGAACAGGATGTAAAAGGTGTCGGCCCCGGCTGGCAGCGCCGATAGAGCAAGCAGAGCCGCGGGGCACAGAAATTTGCCGAATCCCATGGTTTCCTCCGATTCAGTTTGGCTACCCCCCTAGAATGCTCCGGAAGGAGCCCCGGACGTAAGTCTCAGGGCGTCGCGTGACGGTCTCACGACGGGCTGTTAACCCTTATTTTGAATGAGTTAGTTGATTCACCCAACGGACGTACTGGTATCGGCGAGGGGCGCTGGTACCTCCACTGCCGCAGCTTTTGCGGATATACTGTGGGGACATCCGCCTCCATGCACAATCGCACCCCGGCAGTTTCTCCCATTGAAGAGCAACTCGCCCGCATTCTGGCTTCCCCACAATTCGCCAAATCGCCCCGGCTGCAGAGCCTGCTGCGGTTCGTTTTGGAACTCGCGGTGGCGGGCAAGGCCGACCAGATCAAGGAATCGACGATTGCCGTAGAGGTGTTCGGGCGGGCCGATACTGCCGGGGATTCGCTGGTGCGGTCGGCGGTAGGGCGGATGCGCGCGCGCCTGGGGGAGTATTACCAGGAGACCGGGGCGGGAGATTCGATCGAGATCGTGATTCCGAAAGGGCGCTACGTGCCGGAAATCCTCCACCGGTCCGCCTCCGTCCGGAAGCCAAGCGATATAGCCGTGCCGCGGCGAAGGTGGCGGCCCGCGGTTGCGGCGGGAGGCGCCGTGGTGGTGCTGGCCGCGGGGTCCGCCCTGCTCTGGAACGGTCCCGCGCGCGCCTCGCGTGCCAACGGAGAAGTCCAGGAGTTGTACCTGAAAGGCCGCTACTACTGGAATAAGAGGACGCCCGAGGACCTGAACCGGGCTCTCGATTCCTTTACGCAAGCCGTGGTGAAAGATCCGCGCTACGCGCAGGCCTACGTCGGGCTGGCGGATACCTACAATCTGCTCAGCGAATATACGGTGATGCCGTACCAGGAAGGGTTCAAGCGGGCCATGGCGGCGGCAAACACGGCCATCGAACTGAACGGCAAACTACCGGAGGCGCACAATTCGCTGGCGTACTCGCTCTTTTATGGATTGTGGGATGCGGCGGGGGCGGAGCGGGAGTTCCGGCGTGCCATCGAGCTGAATCCGAATTACAGCACGGCCCACCACTGGTACGCCACTTTCCTGATGTCCGCGGGCCGGGAGCAGGAGGCGCTGGAGCAGATCGGGCAAGCCCAGGCGCTGGAACCTTCTTCGCAGTCGATCCTGGCGGATAAGGGACTGATTCTTTTCTGGGCGGGCCAGACCAGCGCAGCGCGGCTCTTGCTCGAGGAACTGGCGGCGGCCGCCCCGCAGTTTGTTTCCCCGCACCGCTACCTAGCCAATCTTTACCTGGTGGAGAAGCAGTATCCCCGAGCTCTTGCGGAATGGAGGAAGGATGCGGCATTGGCGCAGAACGCTTCCATGCTGGCGGTGACGAAAGCGGGGGAGGCCGGTTTCCAGGCGAACGGCGCGCGCGGCATGTTCCAGGAGATATTGCGGGCGCAACAGGAAGCAACGCCGGACGGCAGCACGCGCTATTTCTGGCTGGCGCAGATGAACGCGGTGGGAGGGAACCGCCAGGAAGCGATGCGCTATCTGGAACTGGCGTTCGCACGGCACGATGCGGGGATGGTGACGATTGCAGCCGATCCTCTGCTTGCGTCGTTGCGCCAGGAACGCGGATTTCAAGACCTGGTGAAGCGCAGCGGCATATCGCAGCCTGGAATTGGGAACGCCGCCGCCGTACTGACGAAGCTGTTGTGGTGAGGGGCGGTTCAGGGACGCGGGGGATAAAAGCTCTTGGATACGCGCACCCGCTGGGAAGCGCTCCCTCACGGTCGCGGCTCGGATCGCAACGGCGCCGGCGGTCCCGATTTTTAGAAATGGGGTGCGCCAGTTGGCGAGGTGGTACTAGAAATGTGAACGTCTGCTGAACCGCCGGTCTGGTTCGAATGCAGTCGCCACCAAACGGCGGAAGGAACGGACCGCAGCGATATGGGCGTAGGAATGACTGATCACATCTCCGCGGTTGGCAATGGCGGTGTCTAACCGGTCCGCTGTCAGCCGCATCCTCTCGGTCTGCTCCCTTACGAGCTTCTGATCACCGTGATTCGTCATGCGCGGATTCTATGCAAGAAGGTAACCACAAAGAATCGGGGCGATTTCCTATTTTCATACCTTGTTTGCTGCAGAACGCAGCAATGCGCGCTGCCCGCTGCGGAATTTCCCCCGGTTGTGCGGAAGCGGAATGTGGAAAAGGACGCTACGGGGATCGACGGGCGCCGCAGAGTCCTGCGATACAATCCAGAGGAGGTCCGATACCAAGCGAGGAGAAATACGACATGAAACGAGCTACTTCCTTAATCCTGGCGGGCGGGATGGCGTTGGCGGCTAGTTCCTACGTGGCGGCCCAGCAGGACGATTACATCCGGCCGGGGCCGGTGGTGCGCAAGGGATTGGCTCCGAAGATGAGGGTGAAGCAGCTCAGCAAATCGCCGCGCAGTTTCCAGGTGGTGATGGGGCGGGGCGACGATGTCATGTCGGGCATGACCGAGTTCGCGGACCGCTATAACTTGAAGAGCAGCCAGGTGACGGCCGTGGCCGGGCTGAACCCGCTACTGCTGGGATGGGGCGATCCGAGTCCGAATAGCAAGGGGTTCAAGAAAATTCCGGTGAACGAAGAAGTGGAGACGGTGATCAACGGGAACATTACGCCGGACCGGGATGGCAAGCCGCGCTTCCACGGGCACCTGATCTGCGTGTACCCGGACGGGCACACCGCGGGCGGACACATGATCGAAGCGCACGTCGGGCTGACGTTTGAAGCGATGGTGACGGAGTTGGAGACCGATCCGGACGCCAAGTGGGACAAAGAACCGGAAGGCCGCGGCGGCCGCTAACGTCTATTTCGGTGACACTACGAACCCCCCAAATTAGTTTCGGTGACAGTCTACGAAATCCCGAAACTATCGACCTGGCAAAATGGCGGCAGGGCGCCGTAAGTGATTGAAATTGCGTAGCGGCTCTTTAAGGCAATTTGGGGGTTGAGTAGACTGTCACCGAAATTAGTGGACCATGACTTGGGTTTCGACTTTGGCGGCGCCGGGTTTGATTACCCAGTGCATGGCGATCATCACCACGGCGGAGATGAGCGCGGGGACGGCGGCGGCCAGGAAAAGCTGGTGCGCCGTCCAGTGCAGGCCGATCAGGACGCCCGCTACTTGCGGACCCACAATCGAGCCCATGCGCCCTACGCCCAGTCCCGCGCCGATGCCGGTGGACCGGAGATCCGTGGGATAGAGCATTGCTGCCATCGCGTTCAGCACGGATTGGCCGCCCGCCACTCCCAAGCCAGCCACAAACACGACCACAAACAGCAGCGCCAGCGACAAGCCGGGCTGGCCGATTAGGGCAATGTTAATGCACGCCAGGGTGAAGCAGGTGGAGAGCACCGCGACGAAGCCAAGCCGCGCGGCGAACCAGCCGAGCACGATGGCCCCCACCACTCCGCCAACCTGCATGGTGCTTCCCACGAGTAAAGCGTAGGAGCCCGAAACGCCTGCGGCCTTCACCAGCGGGGTGGTTACGGTGGGCAGCCAACTCGACAAGAAGTACAGGTTCAACAGGTTCATGAAATAGACGGTCCACAGCAGGATAGTGCCGGTGGCGCGCCCTTCCTGGAACAGCTTGATCATCGGCACGCCCTTTTGCTTGCGTTCCCGCACGATGAATTCCGTTTGCGAGCTTACCTGGAGCGAAGGCTCGACGCGCTTGAGCCATTTGGCCAAGGTGGCGGGGCTCTTGCCGTGCAGCGCCAGGTACTGCAACGATTCCGGGAGCCGGAAGAACATAAGGGTGCCGATCACCAGCGGCACAGCGCCGCCGAAATAGAACATCGACCGCCAGCCGTAATTCGGAATCAGCCAGAAGGAAATGAAGCCGCCGATGACTGCGCCGAGGGTGAACCCGGTGCCCACCAGGACCATCAACGGCACACGCAGCCGCCGGGGGCTGTATTCGCCTACCAAGGCCATGGCATTCGGCATGATGCTGCCCAAGCCGACGCCGGCCACGAACCGGATGGCGATCAACTGGGGAACGGTTTGGACGCGCGCTGTTAGTAGCGTGACCGCCGAGAAGAACAGGGCCGACCCGATCAACACCGGGCGGCGCCCGATCCTATCGGCCAGCATGCTCAGCAGGATGGAGCCGAAGAGCACGCCGACCAAGGCCGCTGTCAACACCGTTCCGAGAATGGCGCCGGAGATCTTCCAATCCTGGCTTAAGGCAGGGGCCACAAAGCCGATCGCCTGCACGTCGAAGCCATCCATGATGAGGCACAACCCGCATAGAACGTACAAGCCGATCTGGAAGCTGCCAATTTTACTGCCGTCGATTACATCGGAAACGTTAATTCGGGCGGGGGTCTGCATTCGGAAAGGTGTTACCCAGGTAGTATACATGTATTCTGATATGTAGATGATTGCCACACACTACACCTGGGGCGCGCTGCTTTGCGTGGCCGCAGGCGCGGCTTTTGCGCAAAATCCGCCCACCACGCCCGCGTTTGACGCCACGTCCGTTAAACCGGCTGCGCCGCTCGATCCGGCGAAGATCCTTTCCGGCAAGATGCACGTTGGAATGTCGATCGATAAGGCACGGGTCGATATCGGGAACATGTCGCTGGAAGATTTGATCCGGATCGCCTACCGCGTAAAGAATTTCCAGATCTCCGGGCCGGATTGGATGCGCGGCCAGCGGTTCGACGTGCTGGCGACGCTGCCGGAAGGAGCATCCACCGATCAGGCTCCCGAAATGCTGCAGACCTTGCTGGCCGAGCGGTTCAAGCTCGTGGTACGGCGGGAAACCAAAGACCAGCCGGTTTACGCGCTGGTGGTGGGCAAGAATGGGCCGAAGCTGAAAGAATCCGAGCCGGATGCCGTTCCGGACTCCACTGCGCCGCCACCCGCGCAAGCGCCGCAGATCAAGCTCAGCAACGATGGCAAGGGAGTTTCCGTGAGTGGGGGCGCCAATGGGCCGGTACGAATGTCCATGGGACCGAATGGCGCGATGCATCTGGAGGCCGCGAAGATGAATATGGCTGCGCTGGCCGAAGCGCTGGGCCGATTCGTCGATCGCCCCGTGGTGGACCATACGGATATCAAGGGCAATTACCAGGTAGCGCTGGACATTTCGATGGATGAGATTCGCAACGTAGCGCGGAGCGCCGGGATTGCCGTGCCGGGCCTGGCCCCTGGTGGCGCGCCGGGAGGAGCACCCGAGAATGCGCCCGTGGCTTCCGACCCATCGGGCAGTTCGATCTTCGCCTCTGTACAGCAACTCGGCCTGCGGCTAGAACCGCGCAAAGAGCCGCTCGAGATGATCGTGGTGGAGCACGCCGAGAAGATGCCTACCGAAAACTAGCATACCGGCGGCGAACTTCTCAGCCGGTGCGATTCACCGCCGGCGAGACGGGCGGCGCTACTCGGTTCGCAGTGCCTCCACGGGCGAGATAGAGGCAGCGCGATTGGCCGGAATAATCGCCGCGAGGAAGGCACACAGCGCGAGCGCTGCCCCGGAGACGGACAACGCTAGCGGGTCCCGGCTAGATACGCCGTACAGTTCGGCCGCAATTAGCTGCCCGGCGCCGATGGCCAGCGGAACCCCCAGGAGGAGCCCGGCGCACACGCGCCGGTAAGCGCCACCGAGCACCAGCCCCACGACTCTGGCGCGGCCCGCCCCGAGCGCCATACGAATGCCGATTTCATTGGTCCGCTGCGCCACCGAATAGGCGGTCACACCATATAAGCCCACCGCGGCCAACAGCAATGCCACGATTCCGAACAGGCCCGCCAGGCTCGCCACTGCGCGCTCTTTATCGAACGAGAGAGCCACTTGCTGCTCCAGTGTATGCACGCTGGAGACGGTCAGGTTCGGGTCTACGGCCGCCAATGCGTTGGTTACCGGCGGCTCCAACGCGCCTGGCGGCGTATTGGTCATCAACAGGATGCCGCCGATGAAATGCGAGCGGAGGTCCAGTTTTTGGGCCAGAGGGTTAGTGTATTTGATGCTCTGCGCCAGCGGCGCGAAGAACATGGGGCGCACCGGCTGCCGCAAACCGAAAGACTGAAACTTGGCATCCTTGACCACGCCTACGATGCGGAAGCTGTGGGCAGCCTCGGGCAGGTCCAGGCCGAAATATTGATCGAGCGGGTTTTCGCCGGCTTTGAAGAAACGCTTAACGAAAGCTTGGTTGACCACGGCCACCGGCTCGGTGGTTTCGTTATCGGCCGCAGTCAAACCACGCCCACGCAGGATTTGCATACCCAAGGCAGGCAGATAATCGGGGCTGACGCGGTCCCAGGAAGCGACGGTTTCATCGCTGATCTGAGTGGGAGCGGGATGGCCGGCCAAAACAATCAACTCACCCCAGTTGTCGGTGAGCGGATTGTAAAGGGCCAAGGCGGAGCGCTGCACACCCGGCAACCGATTGAGGCGCTCTTCCAACTCGCGATAGATCGCGTTGAGCTTGGGGACGGTATAAGTAGCGGACGGCCGCTCGATGGACACCAGAACCCGCCCGGGAATGTGGTAGCCGAGATCCTGCCGTTCCAGGTTGTTGAGGCTGCGCCCCAGCATGGCGGCGCCGGCGACCAGGACCACGGATAACGTGGCCTGCACGACCAGCAGCGCTTTCCCAGCCCATGAAGATTGGCCGATGGCGCCACGGCCGCTGGCACGCAAGGCTTCGGCCGGATCGGTTCGCGTGGCAAACCACGCCGGACCAGCGCCGAATACGACCCCGGTCACGAGTGCCAAAGCCAACGCGAAGCCCAGCACGCGAAGCGAAGGGGCTGCGGTGATCGGCAGGAAATGAGCGCTATGAAAGGCCAAAGCCATCAGCAGACGCGCCGCAGCGTAAGCCACGGCCAATCCAGCGATCCCGCCGCCGATAGCCAGCAAAATACTTTCCGAGAGAGCTTGCCCGACAATTTCGCGCCGCGAGGCGCCAATGGCGAGGCGCACGGCCGTCTGCCCGCGCCGTGATACCCACCGGGCCAGCAGCAGGTTCGCCACGTTGGCACACGCAATCAGCAGCACCAGGCCGCAAACCGCGAGAAGAATGCGAAGGCTCCGGCCATAGTATTCTTTCATCTCCGCCACACCCGCTCCGGCGGGCACCACGTTGATCACCTGTTTCGATAAAGTCCGGATCACATCGGGCATCCAGTTGGGCGGGTAACCGGATTCGCGCTGGATCCACTGACGCAACACTCCGGTCAGCCGCGGTCCAGTGGCCGCTACCGACGCACCGGGGCGGAGGCGGCCAACGACCCGCAGCCATGCCGAAACCGGTTGGTGCAACAGAGAGCCTTCTCCGGCGACCAGTGGTTCCTGCTCGAGCGGCAACCATATCTCCGGAGGATCGCCACGCAAGGTCTCGCCATAAAAGCCGGCTGGAGTGATGCCGATGACAGTGAACGGATGGCCTTCCACGACCAGCGTCGAACCTACGATTGAAGGATCGGCGCCATAGGCGCTCTCCCAAGCCTGGTGACTCAGCACAGCGACCGGCGGAGATGCGGCGCGATCGTCATCCGGCGTAAAGACACGCCCGCCGAACGCGCCCACACCCAAGGTTGCGAAATAGTTTCCGGTGACATATTCGGAGCGCATAGAGCGGCCCGCCGCTTCTACGCCTTGCCGGCGCACGCTGGAGCGCGCGGGCGCGGCCTGGAACGCAGCCACTTGTTCGAATTCCGGCGCCTGCGCCCGCAAACGCTCGAAGAGTGGAAAGGAATAGATCCCCCACCGATCCTGTGGACCGCCTTCGACGCAGCAATCATCCCCATCGCCGATGCGATACAGCATGGCCGGATCGGAGACCGGCAGCGAGCGCAGCATTACCGCATCGATCAAAGTGAAGATGGCAGTGGTGCCGCCGATCCCTAAGGCGAGCGTTAGTACGGCGGCGGCAGTGAAGACCGGCGCTTGCCGGAATTGGCGCAGGCCATACCGGAGACTCCCAGGCAAGTTCCGCATTTCGGCACCTCTCGAATGGATACGGTCTCAGAGCGCAGGATGTTCCACAAAACGGCTTGCTAAGCGGACGGTACCATAGGAACGGTGCCCCGCCGCCTGCTCCTGTTTGCCTCCACAACCGGTTACCAGATCCGCGTTTTCGGCGAAGCGGCACGGAGGCTCGGCATCGAAATAACGCTGGCGACGGATCGATGCCACGTGCTGGACGATCCCTGGGGCGATCGGGCAATTGCCGTCAAATTCGATCGCATCCCGGAATCGGTGGAAGCTCTTCGCGGGCTCGAGTTCGACGGCGTCGCGGCGGTGGGTGACCGGCCCGCAGTGCTGGCCGCGGCAGCGGCGGAAGCGCTCGGACTTCCATTTCATCCTCCCGCCGCGGCGCAGGCCTGCAACGACAAGTATCTGGCCCGGCAACTGTACCAAGCCGCGGGACTGCTGGTTCCGGCCTTTTTCCGCGCGGGAACGGAAACGGCTCCCGAGACTCTCGCCGCCCGATCGCCTTATCCCTGCGTGCTGAAGCCGCTTGGCCTTTGCGCGAGCCGCGGGGTGATCCGTGCCGACAATGCGGCTCAGTTTGTGGACGCTTTCCACCGCATCCGCAAGATGGGCCAGCAACAGGTTCAGGTGGAAAGCTACATCGAAGGGCGCGAATTCGCCGTGGAAGGGCTGGTCACCGCCGGCTGCTTTCAACCGCTCGCCATCTTCGATAAGCCCGACCCGCTGGAAGGCCCGTTTTTCGAAGAAACGATCTATGTGACACCTAGCCGCGAACCGGAGGGCGTGCAACGAGATCTCCTCGAGACCACGGCGCGGGCGGTACGCGCCCTGGGCCTGTACCATGGGCCCGTGCATACCGAACTGCGGTATAACTCGCGGGGCGCATGGATGCTGGAGACGGCCGCACGGCCGATTGGCGGCCTGTGCGCGCGGGCGCTTCGGTTCGAACCGGACGTGCCGCTGGAAGAACTGATCCTACGGCATGCGCTGGGCGAAAAAACAGCGGGAGCGCGGGCCGCCGATCCCTCTTCCGGCGTGATGATGATTCCCATTCCCAAAGGCGGCATTTATGAGTCGGTAGAGGGATTGGAACGAGCGCGCGCGGTGAGCGGCATCGAAGACGTGGTCATTACGGCCAAAGAAGGGCAACTGCTGGTGCCGCTGCCGGAAGGCGCCAGCTATCTTGGTTTCCTGTTCGCCCGCGGCAATACGCCCGCGGAAGTGGAAGCGGCGCTGCGGCAATCGCACGCGGAGTTGCGTTTCCGCATTGCGACGGCGCTCGAAACGTTCAAGCCTTCGTCTTAGGCGGCACGAAATCGGGCGGGAGCGCCGCGCCCTCGCCGAAGAAGTAGGCGTCCATCTGCTGTAGCAGGAATTCCTGGGCTTCCTTAGTGCCAAGGTTGAGCCGGTATTCGTTCATGATCATTTTCATGTGCTCGACCCACATTTTCCAGGCTTCCTTGGAGACATTCTCGTAAATTTTCTGCCCGAGCGGATGGCCCTCGAACGGCACCTCGTCGAGCCCTTCCATTTCGCGCTGAAACTTCACGCAGAAGACCTTGCGCGCGCCCGGCCGGATCGCATTTTCGATGCCGGTCAACCCTCCATTGCCACAGCCCATGAGTTCAGGATACACCGGACATGCGGCAGAAGCCGCATCCTCGTTCGCCCGAAGATGCGGCTGGCGCCGCGTGTCCAGGCTTCACAGCGTTAACGTCACTTTGCGCAGCGTGCGCGGGTGATCCGGGTCGAGGCGCTTTTGTTCCGCCAGGCAGCCCGCGAAAAGCTGCGCGGGCACTATGTATGGAATCGGCGTCAGGATTTCTTTAACCGCCAGAGGTATCTGTAGGAGGTGATCCGCGCGGCCGCGCGCCTCGGCATTGTTCCGATCGGTAATCGCTACCACCTCGGCCCGTAGAGCCTGCAGCTTTTCTAGGGTGGCACTCATCGACCCCCAGGTTACGCCGGACGGCGCAAACGCGAAGACCGGAAAATCCGGCTCGACCAGGGCGATGGGGCCGTGCAGAAAATCCGCCGAAGAGAACCGCTCCGCCACCACGTAGCACGTCTCCATGAGCTTGAGGGCGAATTCAAACGCATTGGCGTAGTTCAGGCCGCGCCCTACCACCACCGCGTGATGCATGAAGCGATAGCGGCCGGCGAACTCGCGGATTTCCTCTTCGAGCCGCAGCGCGGATTCCACCATCTCCGGAATACTCTCCAGTTCCCGCAGGCGAATGGAGCCGCCCAGCGCATAGGCCAGGAGGTACAGCAGCAGCATCTGCCCGGTGTACGTTTTGGTGGCGGCGATGCTTTTTTCCTTGCCCGCGCGTACCAGGAAAACGTGCTCGGCCAGTCTGGCGAGCGAGCTGGAGCGCTCGTTGGTAATGCCCAGCGTAAGGGCCCCTTCCCCGCGGGCGCGTTCGATCAGGAAGTTGGTGTCGGTGGATTCGCCGGATTGCGAGAGCGCTACCACCAGCGTGTCGCGATAGTCCAGGCGCGCGCCGTATAACGTGGCGATCGATGGCGCGGCCAGGGAAACCGGAATGCCCGTGGTGATCTCGAGCAGGTAGCGCCCAAACAGCGCCGCATTGTCCGAGGTGCCGCGCGCCGCCAGCACGATCCACCGCGGCCTGCGGCGCGCCAGAATGGCACGAAAGCGCTCCGCACGCCTGCGACCCTCGGCCAGGGTCCGCTCCAGCACGACTGGCTGCTCCCGGATTTCTTCAATCATGCGAGAAGTCATGGTTCGGCCGAACTCTCCTGCGACATGCGCTCGTACACGCCGCGCGCGGCGCGCTGGGCCGCAATCTTCTTGGTGCGGCCCTCGGCCTGGCCGGTCCACTCCTTGCCCACCCGTACCTCCACGGTAAATGTTTTGGCGTGCTCGGGTCCCCGCTCCTTCACGATAATGTAGCGCGGCTGCGGCAGCTTGCGCGCTTGCGCCAATTCCTGCAGGGCGCTCTTGAAGTTGGTAACAGCGGGTTGGATATCGGTATCGTCGGCTTCGTCGCCCTGGAAAGAAACGTCGAGGATGTGGGCAGCCACGAACTGTCGCACAGGCGGCAACCCGCCATCCAGGTACATGGCGGCGATTAAGGCTTCGAGCGCATCGACCAGCAGCGTTTTCTTGCTGCGTCCGCCGCTCATCTCCTCGCTGCGCCCCAGCTCCAGGTAACTGCCGAGTTCCAAGCGGCGCGCTACACCATGCAGGTGGGCCGCGCTTACGAGGTGCGCCTTCAGCCGCGACAACTCGCCTTCGCGATAACCGGGGAAGCGGCGCACCAGCTCATCGGCGACGAGGAACCCGAGGATGGAATCGCCTAGAAATTCGAGCTGTTCGTTATCCCGCAGAGGCGCATCGGGGGAGACACGTGCCTCGTGGGCGTGAGAACTGTGAATCAAAGCGCGGCCCAACACCTCCGTATCGGCAAACCGGTAACTGATCTTCAGTTCCAGCGATGCTGGGTCCGCGCGCATGGGCGGCAGGACTACTGCTTCTTGATGTCGACCTGTGGCGGGGCGGAGTTCGCAGCGGGCGCCTTGCCATTCTTGGCCACCGTGGCGGCGGCCCGAATCGATTGCGCCACCGATTTGATCTGCTGCGGCGTCTGCGCCTCATCCATGACTTTCTGTGCTTCGGCGATGGCCTCATCGTTCTTGCCGGCCTGCTGGTAGGCAGAGGCCAGCCGCACTTCGAATGCCGGCTCGGGATGCGCCGCTCCTTCCACCGCGGACTTCAATTCGGTAATGGCCAGCTCGTAGTTCTTCTTTTGCAGAGCGCTCATGCCGAGAACGTCATGCGCCTGCGCCGTGAGGTCCTTCTTGGCCTCGTCCCATTGCTGATCCGACAGGGCCGGGTTGGGCTTGGCGGCGGCGGCAATGCTCGCAATGGCGTCATTGGCTAATTGGTCGGCCCTGGCGAGTTTCTGATCGTGGTCCAGGTCGTGCTCGCGAGTACCCTGCAGGGTCATTTCCGCCAGCATCAGCGATGCCTGAAAGTGCTTGGGATTGGTGGCCAAGGTGCGCTCCAGGTAGACCTGCATCTTGTCTTTATCGCCTTTGGCCTGGTAGGCCGCCGCTTCCATGAACAGAGCAGTGTCTTTGAATTGCGTATCGGCATACTTGGTGAGCAGAGCCTCGGCCGCCGTAATAATGCCATCGGGATTATTCTGCTGCTGCGCCGTAATCAGCGCATTCAGGGCATCCGCCTCGCCTTTCGATTTCGGAGCGGGGCCGTTGGCCGCCCCCTGTTTCCCGTTTCCTTTTGGTTGCGCCAGCAGGCCCGGCATGCCAGCCATCAAAATCATGAGGCCGGCCAAAATGATTCGCTTCATATTCATTCAGCTCCTTGAAAAAGAACCGCCGGTTCAGGGCCGCGGTTCCGCGTCCTTTACGCCCTGCGAGGCGGCCTGTTGCGCCGCGGTCGACGCCCCTTCCACCTTCAAAGCGGTTTGAAAATAGTTCTTCGCTTCTTCGCGGTCCTCGGAAGCCAGGGCCAAGCGGCCCAGGTAGACCAGCGCCCAAGCTTTCACCGGCGGTTCCGGCCCGAGTTCCAGGGTCTTCTGGAAGAGCCGCACCGCCAATTCCGGGTTCTTCTGCAAAGCTGCGATCCGGGCCATGCCGTAATAGGCCGCGCTATGCATCTTCTGATCGTCGGTCTGCTGCAGAACGTCCAAATACAACTTCTTGGCTTTATCGAGATCGCGCGCGGTGTAGAGTTGCTCAGCGTCGTCCAGCGTTTTGGCAGCACCCGTAGGCGCTGGTGCCTGCTGCACGGGGGCCGGGACCGCTGCCACCACTCGCGCCGCGGTTGCGTCCTTGTCGAACTCCACGCGAGCGAGCCGCGCCTCCTCGATTTTCATATCGATGGCACCTACCAGTTCCGGGTAGTAGAACAACATCGCCTGTTCCTGCTTCTCATATATCGGCAGTTGTTCGGCAAAAAACTGCGTCAGGATGTAGCCTTGGCGCATGGCTTCCTGCACGCCCTGAGGGTGGCGGTCCAGCTTGGCCTCGATGGCCTTGATCAGGCATTCCGTGGTCAGCAGCAGAAAATCGTCTTTGAATGAAGCATCCAGGGCTGGAGCCCGCACCGCAAACTGCCCGATCGGCTTCTTCCGGTTTACGACCTCCTGAAACCGGGTGGAAAGCGGATCCAGCAGATAGTGCAGGTAGGCATGGCGCACATCGAAAGTGCGCGGCTCCGGCGAAGGCGTCACTACGACCGTGTACTGGTCGCCATAACTGCGCGTCTGGATCTGGTTCGGCGCGGCCAGCAGTTCGATGAAAATTTGAAAATGGCGGCCTCTGAACCCGGAAGTCTGCTGCCGCAAATAGCTATTCACCTGCAACACGGCCTCGGAGACCGGCTCATGATAAATGTCTACGTACTGATCGATGGCCGCTTGCGAACGCTTCCATAACTCGGAAATATCGGCTTCCTTATAGAATGCAGCCAGCAACCCGGGCAGGTCCTTCATTACGGCGACATCCGGCGGGAGATCTACATCCCGCATCTTCAGGGCGAAATTCGGGGGCGGGCCGGCGGTGAGAGCGAAGGATATATACTGCGCCAGTTCCTGAGCATCGCTCTTTTTGCGATGGCGCTCGAAAAAGTTCTGAATGGCCGGCAGCGACGGAATATTCTTCTTGCCCAGTTCCGCGCGTACGGCGTCGCGCAGGGGGTGGTTATTGGGCGAGGAGAGATCCGCCGTATAACCCACGGCATTGATGGCGCACAACACGGTGAAAAGAGTCGGGCTGGCATCCAGTTGCCCGAGTTCGGGATTCTGGGCGCGGGCCGCCACCGCCAGTACAAGCAACGCTGGGAGCAGAAAACGCTTCAAACAGGAACCGCCTTGAATACCCCAGTTTAGCGTAATCCGGAAGACACCCGTAACACGCGTAATCGTGCGTAACCGCTCCGTAGAAAACGCGCCCGGCTTAGCCGGAGGGACCGGCGAGGGCGCCGGTCCGCGGGGCAGGGCACCCGCCCCACCAATCGGTCGCGGCTCAGAAACGATTGCCTGCAAGACCGCGAACGGTAGCGAGATCAACTCTGGTATTGCGGGGCCACCCGGTCGCCGGATTTCAGCGGGACATCCGAAGGCATGGCGATGCGGTCACCGTCCGCCAACCCCGCGGTGATCTGCACCTGGCTGAGGCTGGAGTTTCCGGTGGTAACGGAGCGGCGTTCGATCATGTCGCCGTCGAGCCGGAAGACAAACGGGCCTTGCGCGTCGCGGCGCAACGCTTCTTTGGGGATGAGCAAGGCGTTTTCGACCACCGCCGTGCGGATGGTGGCATCGACATTGGTGCCTGGGAGGAGTATATGGCCCGCGTTTTCGATGAGGCAGATGACCTCTCCCACCTGGCGCGATCCGAGCGGCTGGATGGAGGTCGGCCGGCGCTCCACGCTGCCGTCCCACTGTTTGCCGGGCAGCGCTTCCCATGTGATGCTGACGGGCTGGCCTTCCGCGACGCGGCCCAATTCCGGTTCGTCCACATACAACCGGATGCGCACGCGGTCCAACTGCCCGACGTTGGCCACCAAGTCCCCTGGATTGAGGTACGCGCCTGCGCGAATGGCGAGGCCATAGATGGTGCCGGCGATGGGCGCCCGCACCAAGACCTGCGCGGCGCGATCACGGGCCAGCCGCAAAGTGGCTTGCGCATCCTGTAGACGCGCCTGGGCCGCGGCCACATCGGTTTTGGCCACCAGCGACTGCCGCCGCCGCTCCAGCCCTTCAATCGCCGTTTCCGATTGCTGCACTTTCTGGGAGGCAGCGTCCACGTCCATCTTCGTTGCGGCCTGCTTCTCGGCCAACCTGGTCAGCGCGGCCTGATCTTTCTTCTGCTGTTCCAATTCCAGGCGGGCCTGCTTGAGGCTGTTGTCGATCTCCACGAGTTCGGCCGGTTTGCCGCCGGAATTCAGAGCGGAGAGATTGGCTTGTGCTTCCGCGACACGCGCTTCGCCAGCCTGGATATCGGCTTGCAGCGTGGGATCGGAAATGGTAGCGATCACCTGGTCCTTGCGCACGGTATCACCGTTGCGTACCGGCACGTCATTCACGATCCCAGGCCGCTCGGCGCGGATGGGTTGCCATTCGAATGGCTCGACCTTGCCATTGGTGGGCAAGGTACTGACAAGGGTGGCGCGCTTCACCTGGGTGAAATTCACTTTGGGAGGCGAACTCTTTCGAAAGACACCCAATCCCAGTACGGCGGCCGCTACCACCAGCACCGCGACCAGCAGCTTCTTCAAATCTGCATCTCCATCACCATATTAACTGTGAGGAAATGGCGCGGCATCGAATCGCATGTCACCCGATTTGCGCCGTTCCGCTCGCTATACTTGGGTTTGGCCGAGTACGATCGCGAACTTTCCAAAATCGTGGCGGAGTTGAACCGCGCCGCACCCAGCCAGAAGTCCGTTGGCCGCGGGCCTCAATCCACCGCATCGTTGGATGAATTGCTCGATTTCGCCGCGCGCCGCGGCGCTTCCGATATCTTATTGATTGCCGGCGCGCCCGCGGTCCTGCGGGTGAATGGCGCGCTGGCGCCGACGTCCGGTCCCCTCTTGGAAGCCGATGATGTCCGGGCCCTGGTTCTTCCCCTCCTGGAACCGTCTCAATTGGAGGAGCTACAGCGGCGCAAGTCGGTGGACCTGGGCTTCGAGCGCGAAGGCTTGGGCCGGTTTCGCGTCAACCTGCACCACCAGCGCGGTACCGTGGCCGCCAGCATTCGCCTGCTGCCCTCCCGCATTCCGTCGCTCGAATCGCTGCACCTGCCGGCCTCCCTGGCCCGCCTGGCGGAACGGCGGCAAGGTCTGGTGTTGGTGACTGGCCCCACCGGTTGCGGCAAGACGTCGACGCTGGCCGCCCTGATCGATATTGTCAACACGCGCCGCGCGGCTCACGTGGTCACGATCGAAGATCCCGTGGAATACCAGCACACCAACCGCAGCGCGATTATGGAGCAAATCGAAGTGGGCCGCGACACTCCCGATTTTGCCGTGACGCTGCGCAGCGTGATGCGCCAGACGCCCGACGTCATCCTGGTGGGCGAAATGCGCGATGCCGAAACCATGGCGACCGCGCTCACCGCAGCGGAAACCGGTCACCTGGTGCTCTCGACTCTGCACACCAATGATTCCATCCAAGCCGTGGCACGCATCCTCGATTCGTTTCCCGCGGCGAACCAGCCGCAGATTCGCCAGCAACTCTCGCTAGCCCTGCTGGCTATCCTGTCCCAACAACTGGTGCCTGGCACGGATGGCGGAACACGCTGGCCCGCGACCGAAATTATGATCGCGACCGATGCCGTGCGTTCCTTGATCCGCAAAGGCGATGACCACCAGCTCCGTTCGCAGATCTCCGTCGGCCGGGCCGAAGGCATGATGACGATGGAGCAGTCCCTGGCCGAACTGGTGCGCGCCGGCCGCATCGCGCGGGACACGGCCTTCGCCCATTGCTTCCGGACGGATGATTTGCAGCGGTATTTGGGTTGATCCGGAATGATCTTCCACATCGCCAAGGGCGGAGATTGGGGAGAAGCCAAGCGTATCGGAGAGTATCGACCCGAAAGCCTCCGGACCGAAGGTTTTGTTCACTGCTCCACGGCAGATCAGATTGTTGCGATGGCCAACCGCCTGTTCCGGGGGCAGCCGGAACTCGTGTTGCTATGCATCGACGAGCACCGGCTCGCTGCGCCTGTTCACTTCGAGCCGGCTCCGGACGCGGAAAATACCTTATTCCCCCACATCTACGGCCCCGTGAACCTCGAATCAGTGATCAACATCATCGACTTTCCCTCTCGGGCGGACTGTTCTTTCGTGCTGCCAGAAGAATTGAAACTCATTTAAATTAAGAAAATCATTGACAGTTGGCGCGAAATGGGCACAGAATGCGCTATAAATTCTTGAGTGTGTCCGCCAGCGGTCTTTACGGACACGATTCCCCGCGCCAGGTTTGGCGCGGCCCGCGAAGAGACCAGTACCGGGTTGGGAACCCGAGACTCTAGCCAAAAGGAGCGCCTTAATGCAGACGGTGGCCTCACTTTCCCGAAGCGCCAAGCTCTTTTCTTTCTTGCTTTTTGCCGCAGCCCTGCCCGCCGCCGCTCAATCGAAACTCAAGATCAACGTGGGCTGGCTCCCCATAACCGACGAAGAGCGGCAGATGAAAACGCCTACCATCGATCCGGACGCGGGCGTGGAGGCGTTGTTTTGGCAGGTATATGTCGTCGACACTGTTCAAGGCGATCACGATATTCAGCGCGAGCTCTATCACTATGTCCGCCTGAAGATATTCACGGACAAAGGAAAGGACGTCGCCTCCACCATCGATATCCCGTTCGGCAATCGCACCTCGATTTTAGATGTCGCCGGGAGGACGGTGAAGGCCGACGGGTCCATCACGGAGTTAAAGTCCGGCGCCGTCTACGAGCGGGACGTGCTGCGCCTCGGCGGCATCATGCGTAAGGTGAAATCGTTCGCCCTGCCGGGAGCGGAGGCGGGAGCTATCGTGGAATACCAGTGGCGCGAAGTGCGTTTCAACGCGCCGATGCTGTACCTAAGGCTGGAAATGCAGCGGGAATATCCGGTGCACCGCGTCACCTATTACATCAAGCCGCTGCCGGGCGACCAGACCGCCTATCTCATGTCGCTCCGTGCGTTCAACTGTAAACCCAGTCCTCTGAAGCTGGAAAACGACGGGTATAATTCAACCAGCCTGGAAAACGTCCCCGCCTTTCGGGAGGAGCCCCTGATGCCCGGCGAAGGCAGCGTGCGCCCTTGGGTGTTGGCTTACTAACACATGGATTCCAATCGCGTCCCGGCTAAATACTGGAACGAAGTCGGCAAGCGTGCTTACCAGGAGCTGAAGCCTTCGTTGAAAGTGAACGAGGAAATGAAAGCAGCCGCTCAAAAAGCGGTCGCCGGCGCTTCTAACGATGGTGAGAAGGCCATCGCTCTTCTCCGGTTGATCCGCCAGAGCGTGCGCGGCCTTTCTTGATTCCCGCGTTTCCGATTCCGAGCGCGCTGCCGTCCTGAAGCAGCTATCCAACCGCCGCGTGCGCGCCACAACCGAGGTATTTAAAACCGGTATCGGTGCGCCCGACGAGATGAATGCTCTATTTGCGGCTATGGCGTCCGCTGTCGGCCTTGATGCCAGGCCTGTGATGGTGGCCGATCGCACCGATATTGGTTTCGATCAGTCGCTGGCGGACGAGTATTTCCTCCGCAGCATCGACATGGCCGTCCGCATCGGACAAGAATAGCGTGTGTTTGATGCCGTCGCGCGTCTCCTTCCGGCAAGCATGCTCTCTTGGACGGAAGAAGGCGCCCCGGGGCTGCTCAGCGATCCCAAAAATCCCATCTTCATCGTCGCCTCAGTGGCCGCGCCGGAAGCCTCCAGTTCCCAGCGCAAGGCTCAGCTCTCGCTTTCGTCCGATGGGACCCTGGAAGGGCATATAGAACAGAGTTTCACGGGTCATCGCTCCGAAGCGCGGCGCGGCGAATGGAACGATCAGGATCCGGCCCACCGCACCCATGAGTGGAAAGAGGAGCTCACATACGCATTCCCCAAAGCTGAAGTGAGCGCGATTCAAATCGAGGGCATGGAGAACCCCGAGGTCCCGCTCGCGATTCATTACCACCTCAAGATCCCGGCATATGGCCAGCGGACCAGCCGCCCTATGCTCTTTCAGCCGCTGATCTTCGAGCGGGGTGCGCCGCCGCAGTTCGAAGCCGCGGAGCGCCGGTACGATATTTTCTTTCCGTACAGCTACCGGGACCGCGACGAGCTTTCCATTAAGCTACCGGAAGGGTTCGTCCTCGATAATGCCGAGAATCCGGGTTCGTTGGATTTCGGAAAGCCGGGCGCCTACCAGCTTCAGATGGGCGTCACACCGAATCGCGAATTGATCGTCACGCGGGAACTCGTATTCGGGCGGGAGGGCATCCTGTATTTCCAGCGAACTACATATCCTCAGATCAAGAAACTCTTCGATTCGATCCATGATCGGGATACGGTCACTCTTTCCCTTCGGCAGGAGGCGCCATGAAGATCTTCGCGTTGGTGCTGATGGCCAGTCTCGCCCCGGCCGAGGAAGCGCCCCCATGGGTGCGCCAGGCCTCCCTCCCTGTCGGCAAGTACCCCCCGCGCGTGAGCACCGTCGTGCTGCTGCATCAAGAGCAACTCACGGTGGCTCCCGACGGCCGCCGAACCATGCGCGAACGCGGCGCGATTCGCATTGTAGCCCGTAGCCGCGGCCGCGTAGTTGCTTTTCGCGCCTACAACACGAAGACCGGACGGATTCGGGACTTCCGTGCGTGGCTGTTGCCGCCTGATGGACGCGAGCAGCAGTTCAAGCCCAACGAAATCCCCGACGTGGCGCTTTCCCAGCAGTACACCTACGATGAAGCCCGAGCCAAGGCTCTCGAGTGTCCAACCAATGCACCGCTCGGCTCTGTCTTTGCCTACGAGATCGTAGAAGAAGAACGGTCAGTCTTCACTCAGGCGGACTATTCTTTCCAGGAACGCGAGCCCGTCCTGGCATCGCGCTTCGTGTTGGTCCTGCCGCCCGGATGAGAAGAGCGTCATCTGCTTTTCAACCACGCCGCGATTGAGCCGGTTGTGGCAAACGGCGCCCGCACCTGGGAATTGACGGATCTTCCCGCGATTGACGAGGAGGAACATGCTCCTGGCATTCATAGCCTCCAGCCTTGGCTGGCCGTCACCCTCTTTCTACCGTCGGACAACACCGCGGGGTTGCCGTTGTGGAAAGATTGGGCGGGGGTATCCAACTGGCTCTCGGGATTAGTGGAGCCTTCGGCGGCCGTCTCTACGTCCATTCGCGCCAAAACGGGCAGTCTCATTGCGGGCGCTCAAACGGATCTGGACAAAATTCGGGCTATCGCCGCATATGTACAGAACGTGAATTACGTTTCCGTGCAGATGAATTTGACCCATCGTGGCGGCTATACCCCGCATCCTGCTGACCAGGTGCTTTCCGCCAATTATGGGGATTGCAAAGACAAGGCTACCCTGATGAAAGCTCTGCTCGCGGCGGCCGGAATTGAGTCGTTCGTAACGGCGGCCTACTCCGGAGATTCGCGACATGTCCAGGCGGAGTGGTCATCTCCTATGCAGTTCAACCACGCGATTGTGGCGGTTCGGGTAAGTTCAGAAACTGATTTGCCGGCTGCTGCCGATTATGGCCGTCTGGGCAAGTTGCTGTTCTTCGATCCGACCGATCCGTACACTCCTTTAGGTGATCTGCCGCTGGAGGAACAGGCCAGCCGGATGCTAGTTCTAGCCGGTCCGCAAGGAGAATTAGTCAGTGCCCCCACCGTGAAATCGGAGGCGAGCCGGAAGGAATCGACGGTGGAAGCCCAGTTGGCGCCGTCTGGGACATTGAGCGTAAAGCTGGTCCGGGAGCAATTGGCGAGAGCGCCAGTTCGCTGCGGGCCGCGGTGGCCTTGCGTGGTAAAGACGGGGTGCGGCGTGTATTTGAAAGTGCTTTTGCCCAACGCCTGGGAGGCCTCAAATTCGCATCGCTGGAGACTGCCGATCGCACTGCGGACCGGCGTTTCGATGTGACTCTCACCTTCGACGTGAATCAGTTTGGTCAAATCCAGGGCAAGTTGCTTCTAATGAAACCGGGCGTCGTAGTCTCTGGTACGCCGTACACGTTTTCCGCCGCTGAACGTAAGCTCCCGGTGAAACTGGAGCGTTCGCTCAGCCGCGATCGAATCACCATTCAGTTGCCGACCGGTTTCCAGGTAGATGAGATGCCGGAACCCGCCGAGTTGCAGACCCCATACGGAACCTATCGCGCGCGGTATTCCCAAGCGGGCGGAACGTTACACTTCGAGCAGTCTTTGGAGGTGACCGATCTGGTGGCGCCTCCACAGGACTATCCCAAAGTCCGCGATTTCTTCGACCGGGTTGCGGGATACCAACAGTCGCTCGTGGTTCTGGTAAAGCAGTAGAAGAGTAAACGCGGGCCGGAGCGCCGCGCCGCCAACCCCGATATAATGCCGCTTGTCATGAGAACTCTACTGTGTGCCGCCGCGTTATGGGCACTGCCGGCATGGGCGCAGTTGCAAAAGATCACCATTAATTACCCAGCTAAGGCTCCCGCCAACTGGCCGCTTTTTCTGGCGCAAGAGGGTGGTTATTACAAGAAGTACGGCTTCGATGCGACGCTGGCGTTTGCCGTTCATCCCGCCGGAATCGCCATGCTGGTGAGCGGCGAAGCCGTCATGACGAATTACCCGATGGACCAGGCCATGCAGGCCGCCATGCGCGACGGCTCCCTGGTCATCGTAGGCAGCCCGCTCAACCGCGGCCTGTTCGCCATGATGGCGAAGGGCGATTTTCACAGCGTTCGCGATCTGAAGGGCAAGCGCATCGGCGTGAGCCAGATCGGCGATCCGCCGTACAGCTTCGCGGAAGCCATACTCGGCAAATCCGGCCTCGGCCCGCGCGATGTCACATGGGTGCCCTTGGGTACCGATGGCAACGGGCGTGTGGCCGCGCTGGTGGGAGGCCGTGTAGATGCTACCATGATCCCCCCGCCGGCTTACTTTAAACTGGAACCCCAGGGCTTCCGCGAAGTCGCCAATCTCGGCGACATGGCCGATCTATACGCCCCGCTGGCCTATGTCTTCAAGAAAAGCACCATCGCCGCGAATCCCAAACTGCCCGAACTTTTGATCAAAGCGCAGGCCGAAGCGATCAAGCGCTACTACGATGACAAAGCGATGGCCATCAAAGCGTACGGCGCGTATGACACACAGAGCGCGGCCGATATCGAACGGATCTACGATCACGACCGCGCCGCCAACACTTATGAGCGTGTTCCCTACGTGCTCGCTCCCGCAGTCCAATACATCGTCGCCCACCAAGCCGATGGGGACCTGGCTGCCAAGATGAAGGCCTACGATTTCCGCAAAGTGATCGATAACAGCATCGTCGAGCGCCTGGTGCGGGAGCACTTCTTCGAGCAGCTATTCGGCCCCGCAATCAAGTCCGAAGAAGAGAGCAAAGAGCGAATCGCCGTCCGCTGAAGAGCGTCCGCGCGAACGGGTTAATGCGTCTGCCGCGGCGAATACTTGTTCAACTCGGCTATCAGTTTGCCCGCGCCGGCCGGCATTTTGGCGCCGCTCATCAGGATCTGCTTGTTGTCCCACGGCTGCCCGTACATAGCCTTGTTCTCGTCGAGATCGTTGCGCAGCGTGGCTCCATCCAGGGAAATTCCCGCGAACAAGCCGCGCGACCGAGACCACGAAAGGATTTCCGCCGTCAGCAAAGCATCGGTTTGCGCCGTGGCGTCGCGCCCTACCGGACCCGCTGCTGCCGTAGCTTCTCCGCCGATTGTGAACTTGCTGGTGGTAAGCCGCTTCATGCCGCGATCGTTCATGATGAGCAGGATCACGTCGCTCGACGACACCCCGATTTGGAACCCCACACTACCGCCCTCGATGCGAATCGCTGCCGGAGGTCCCCACCCCTGCCCGCCAGTATGCCGGCAGATGGCGAACCCGCGGCCATACTTCGCCGCCAGCACCAGGCCGCCTTTCTTGAGTCCCGGCACCAGCACGATGCAATAGGATTTATCCAGGAGTTTCTGCGGGATCGCTCGATCCGGAGTCCCCATCACCTCCGAAAAAAGACTCGCCGAATCGTCCAGCCGCTCATCCGTCTTGGTCTTCTCGTCTTTCGCCAGCAGGGGCGCGCATGCGATCGCCGCCGCCAGGGTCCAAGTCATCCAGCGCATGGGTATATGGTAGCGCGGCTAGCCCATCTTTCCCCAGTGTGTGACTCTTTCGGGAGTAATGCGGATAATCGGGGCATCGTCCGCGAGCATACCCTGGGCATATTGCGGGTATTTCGTTCGGAGTTTCCGAATCGCGGCGGCACGTTCCTTAGCAGCCGTTTCCGGAAGCAGCCTTGCCTTCCCGCGAATGAGGACGTACCAAAGCCGCCGCCAGTCCTCTTCGTATTCATCGATCAGCAGCGCCACTCGCGGGGTTGCGTGGATGTTTTTCAAACGGGCGAGCCGCTCCCCTGGAACGCGCTTCGGTTTCCGGTCTACGGCTGTATAGAAGACTTTGCCGTCGTACGCAAAACAGATCGGCACCAGGTGCGGCCAGCCCTTGGGATCTATGGTGGCGAACCGGGCGACCCTGGCCTTTTTGAGCACTCTCTGAACCGCGCCGGGTATTCTCAAGCTGTCAATCGCGCGTACTTGTCTAGCACTGCGAGGATTTCGTCGCGGCTGAGATCCGGAATGGATAGAACCGCCCGATGAATGCCGGCTTCCCGATATCCAGCAAGGACGGCCGCATCGGCCGGCGCGGCAAACGCGCTGATCGACAGGGTCGCGTAGTCTCGTCCCGCCGCCGAGGCGGCCTGCCGTAGCCGCGCCACCGCTTCGGGCGCGTTGAATCCGGGCCTCGCGATGGGCAGCCAGCCATCACAAAACTCCACCACGCGTTTCACGGTGTAGTCACTGGAGCCGCCAAGGAGGATAGGCGGATTCGGTCGCTGCTTGGGTTTCGGGTACAACCATACCGGGTCGAAGTTGACCATCTCTCCGTGGAAAGCCGCCGCCTCCTCCGTCCACAATGCCTTCATTGCCAGGATGCGCTCGCGCAACAGTTTAAAACGCGTTTGGTAGCGCGCCCCATGATTCTCCATTTCATCGACGTTCCACCCGCCGCCGATGCCGAAAAGGAACCTGCCATTGGATAAGTGGTCCAGGCTGGCAATGGACTTCGCCGTCACGATTGGATCGTGCTGCGGCACGAGCAAAATGCCCGTGCCCAGCAGGATCTTGCTCGTGACAGCCGCGGCAAACGAAAGCGCCACAAACGGGTCGTGCGTATGGGAGTAGCACTTCGGCAGTTCTCCGCCGCCCGGAAATGGCGTGCGCCGCGACGTCGGGATGTGCGTATGCTCCGGCAGAAGCAACGATTCGAACCCGCGCTCCTCCGCCGCGCGCGCAAGCTCGCGAATGTCGATCCCATAGTCCACGGGAAAATAGGCAACCCCAACCTGCATTGTTCCGATCTCCTTTTCGCTGCCAAATCTTACCACGGCCCTGCAGGGATGCGCGGTGTCTCCGGCGGCGAATGAGAAGCTCTGTTTGGGAAGCAGAACGGTAACGCGGACCTAGCAGGCCGGTACAATAGGAGGAGTGCTTTCGTCTTTTGATCCCCTCGTCTGCGAGTGGTTCACAACCCGCTTCGGCAAGCCTACGGAGCCGCAATTGCGGGGCTGGCCCGAGATTCGGGAGGGGCACGATGTCCTCATTTCCGCGCCGACCGGGTCGGGGAAGACGCTGGCCGCCTTTCTGCTGTGCATCGACGATCTGATCCGGCGCGGGCGCCAGGGCCCGCTACCCGATCGCACGGAAGTCCTTTATGTCTCCCCGCTCAAAGCCCTAAGCAACGATATTCACAAGAACCTGGACATCCCGATGAGCGAGATAGCGGCCCTGGCTGCGAAGGAAGGAGTGCTGCTTTCGCCTATTCGGACCGCATTGCGGACCGGGGATACGCCGCAATGGGAGCGCGAGCGGATGATCCGCGAACGGCCGCACATCCTGGTGACTACGCCGGAGTCACTTTATATCTTGCTCACGGCCGGCCGGCCGCGCGAAATGTTGTCGGGAGTGCGATCCGTCATTGTAGACGAGATCCATGCGGTGGCCGACGATAAGCGCGGCTCGCACCTGGCGCTCACGCTGGCGCGCCTGGATCACCTGGTCGAGCAGCATGGCGGCCGCAAGCCGCAGAGGATTGGCCTTTCGGCCACGGTGAAGCCACTGGAGGATGTAGCGGCCTTTCTTAGCGACGGCGCGCGTGTGATCAATGTGGGACACCGCCGCGAGATGGAATTGGCCGTGGAAGTGCCCAAGGATGAACTTGGCCCGGTGGCCAGCAACGAGATGTGGGGCGAGATTTACGACCGCGTGGCCCAGCTCATCAACGAGAATCGCACCACGCTGGTGTTCGTGAATACGCGCCGGCTGGCAGAACGCGTGGCGCACCATCTGGGCGAACGGCTGGGGGAATCAGCCGTGCTGCCCCATCACGGCAGCCTATCGCGCAAGCTGCGCCTGGACGCAGAGCGCCGCTTGAAGAACGGCGAACTCAAGGCGGTGGTGGCCACGGCATCTCTGGAACTCGGCATCGATATCGGCACGGTGGACCTGGTTTGCCAGATCGGCTCGCCGCGCTCGATTGCGGTGGCGTTGCAGCGTGTCGGCCGCGCCGGGCACTGGGTGGGTGCGCTGCCGAAGGGGCGGCTGTTTGCCACCACGCGCGATGAGTTGATCGAGTGCGCGGCCCTGGTGCGGGCGATTCGCGGCGGGCTGCTCGATCGGCTGGAAATCCCGGTCAATGCCCTCGATATTCTGGCACAGCAGATCGTGGCCTCCTGCGCCGCCGAAGATTGGGGCGAGGATGACCTGTTCGCCATGGTGCGCCGCTCCTGGCCTTATCGCACGCTGGAGCGCAAGGATTTCGAGAGCGTCCTGGAGGTGCTGTGCGAAGGCATCTCGACCGCGCGCGGCCGCAGCGGCGCATACCTGCATCGCGACGCCGTGAACCGCCGGCTCAAGGCGCGGCGCGGGGCGCGGCTTACGGCGATCACCTCCGGTGGCGCCATTCCCGAAACCGCGCAGTACTTCGTGGTGGCGGAACCGGAAGAAGTCAACGTGGGTACGGTGGATGAGGATTTCGCAGTGGAGAGCCTGGCAGGCGACGTATTCCTCCTCGGCACGACCGCATGGCGCATTCGCCGCGTGGAAGCAGGGCGCTTGCGCGTGGAGGATGCGAAGGGCGCGAATCCGACCATTCCATTCTGGCGGGGCGAAGCCCCCGGCCGGACACAGGAACTCTCGCGCGAAGTATCAGTGCTGCGGGAAGACATTGCGGCCCAGCGCTCGATGGAGTGGCTGCAGCGGGAGTGCGCGTTGGACCGCCGCGGGGCCGAACAGGCGATCGAATACGTACTGGCCGGAGCCGCGGCGTTAGGCGCGATGCCTTCGACGGAACGGATCATCGCCGAGCGGTTCTTCGATGAAGCCGGGGGGATGCAATTGATCATTCACGCGCCATTCGGCTCGCGGATCAACCGCGCCTGGGGTCTGTCACTCCGCAAGCGTTTTTGCCGCACCTTCAATTTCGAGCTGCAAGCCGCCGCCACCGATAACGGCATCGTGATCTCGCTGGGGGAGCAGCACTCGTTCCCGCTGGAAATCGTCTTCGAGTTCCTGAACCCCGCCACTGTTGAAGACCTGCTGGTGCAGGCCATGCTGCCCGCGCCCATGTTCACGGCGCGCTGGCGATGGAATGCCGGGCGGTTCCTGACGATCCCGCGCTACAGCGGCGGGCGCAAGGTGCCTCCCCCCATCCAACGCATGCGCGCGGACGATCTTCTAGCGGCGGTATTTCCCGATCAAGCGGCTTGCGGCGAAAATCTGACGGGCGACATTCGCATTCCCGATCATCCGCTGGTGAACGAGACGATCGATAACTGCCTGTACGAGGCGATGGATCTGAACGGCCTACGCTCACTGCTCTCGGCGATTCGGGAAGGACGCATTCAGACGCGAGCGATCGAAACACCCGCGGCCTCGCCCTTTTCGCACGAGATCCTGAACGCGAATCCCTATGCGTACCTGGATGACGCGCCGCTGGAAGAGCGCCGGGCGCGGGCGGTGCAATTGCGCAGCACCTTGCGCCAGGATTTCGCCGACGGGGCGGGAGCGCTCGACCCAGCGGCCATACGGCAGGTAGCCGAGGAAGCCTGGCCGCCCATGCGCGATCCCGATGAGCTGCACGAAGCCCTTTGTGGACTCTCGCTGCTCAGTTGCGATCACGCCGCCGCGGCGTCGCTCATACCGGCGCTGATCCAAGCGCGACGCGCTACCGTGCTGCATATCGGAGAGCAGCAGTTCTGGGTGGCCGCTGAACGCCTGGCTCTGGTGCAGCGCGTGTACCCGCACGCTGTAATGGATCCGCCGATTACGGCTCCGGCGGGGATGCGGCCAATTCCAGAAAGCGTCGAAGCCTGCGCGGCCGAAATTCTGCGCGGCTGGTTCGAGTGCTGCGCACCGCTGCGGGCGTCCGAACTGGCGCGCGATCTCGCGATGCCGCGAGAACTAGTCGATCAAGCGCTGGCGCAATTGGAATCGGAAGGACAAATCCTGCGCGGCCAGTTCACTTCCGGCGCGGAACTGGAATGGTGCCACCGCCGTTTGCTGGCTCGCATACACCGGCTGACCATCGGACGGCTGCGCCGCGAAATCGAGCCTGTGACTACGGCCGAGTTCTTTGCATTCCTGAATCGCTGGCAGCATGTGGCTCCAGGCCAGCAACTGCACGGGCTGGACGGCACGCTGCAGATCATCAAGCAATTGCAGGGCAGTGAATTCGCGGCGGCGGCGTGGGAAGCGGAAATTCTTCCGCGCCGTGTGGCGGGATATCAGCCCGAATACCTGGACCAGTTGTGTCTTTCGGGCGAAGTGAGCTGGGGACGCCTTTCGCCGCACCCCGCCTTTGAGCGTGAGGGCGAAGACGGCCGCCGCGTACGGCCTACGCGGGTTGCACCCCTGGCCATCTTTCTGCGCGACGATGCCGCCTGGCTGCTGGCCACGCCCCAGCCTTCGCCGAGAGAGTCGCTCTCCCATCCCGCACGCGAAGTGTTTGCAGTGCTGGAAGCGCGCGGCGCATCCTTCTTCGCTGACCTGCTGCGCGCCACTGGGCGGCTCGCCAGCGAAGTGGAGGACGCGCTCTGGGAACTGGTGGCCGCCGGCTTGGTGACCGCGGATGGCTTCGAGAACCTGCGGGCCTTGCTCGACCCTAAGCGGCGCCGCGGAGAAGGCCGGGGCCGCACGGCCCGCCCGCGTCACGCACCCGGCCGCTGGGCTTTGCTGCGACACACTGAAGTGGTGCCGGACGGCAACGTCGAAGCGTTTGCGCGGCAGTTGCTGGTGCGCTGGGGAGTGGTGTTCCGCGACGCCGCGCACCGCGAGCCGCTGGCGCCCGCGTGGCGCGATTTGCTGGTGGCCCTGCGCCGTATGGAATCGCGCGGCGAAATCCGAGGCGGCCGGTTTGTGTCTTCCTTTATTGGCGAGCAGTTCGCGCTGCCGGAAGCGCTGGACCTGCTGCGGGCGATTCGACGGAATGGCGAGACGGCGCAAGCGCCCGCTGGGCCGGGGCCGTGGGCGGCATTGCAGGGTGCGGGGCAGAACGCATCGTTACCAGCGTGAAGCCACCGCTCCCTGGCGGTAACGGCGGCGGTGAAATAGGCGGCACCGGCTCGGTCTAGCTGAACAGTTCGTTTACCGGCAGGAACTGGACGGGGCCGGTGGTGGGCACGTATTCGAAGCCGCGGCCGAGCGGGTCGTCGTGGCGTACCGTGGTCCAATCGATTCCCAGGGCGGAATAAATCGTGGCCTCGATGTCTTCCGGATAGACGTACCGCTGAGCCGACCAACCGAAATCCGCCGTGTCCGAACCGGCCGCGTTGGTCGAGCCGATGATCTTCCCGCCTTTCACGCCGCCGCCGGCGAACATGGCGAATTGCTGCGGCCAATGGTCGCGACCCTGCGCCGCTGAAAGCGGTCCGACGGTACGGCCAAATTCTCCGGCCATTACGACTAGCGTGCTATCGAGCAGTCCATTGGCCTTCAAGTCGCCCAGTAGCGCGGAAACAGCGTTATCGAGGAGCTTGCCCTTCGCGGGAAGCTGATTCGCTGCGTAGATGTTCTGGTGCATGTCCCAGCCATCGTTCGATGTGATCTGGATAAAGCGCGTGCCCTGGTTGGCTTTGAGCACTTGCATGGCGACCAGGCAGGCATTGCCGGTGCTGGTGCCGCCGTAGCGTTGGCTATCGGAAGTCGCGAACCCGAACGCCTGATTGACTACCGGGTTGTACATCAGCTCCTGGGCGGAACTGTAGAAATCGTTGTAATCCTCCAACGGCTTGCCGTAGGGCGAGTTGACCCGCAACGTGTCATCGAGCGAGTGCATCAGGTTCCAGCGGCTGTTGAAGCGGGTCTGGCCATCCGGGTTGGTGGTATCGGCAATGCCGTTACTCCCGGGAATGACTTTGAATGGAGCATAGATGGCGGGGAAGTAGCCATTTCCCACACCGGCTCCGGAATTGAGTGCCAGGAACGAGGGAAACACTTGGCCCGGCAAGCGCTGACCGTCCTTTTCGATGGCGACCACGCTGCCGATATTGGGAGCGATGTTCCCCAGAGCCGCGGCGGGATTGCGCCCGATCTGAGTCCAGGTTTGCGCCAGCGAATGCACCAGGGCATGCGACTGCATGGAGCGGACAATGGCGAATTGGGAAAGCATGTTCCCCAAATTCGGCAGCAAACCGGTAGGCCAAAGCACGCCATTGAACGTCTGAGGCGCGAAACTGGTGGGCGTAACTCCGTTCACCACCTTCAGGTCGAACGTATCGGTGTGGCTGGGCGCTCCGGCCAGCAAGATGAAGATGACATTTTTGGCGGTGTTGAGAGTCGTGGCGCCGGAGTTGGTGGTCACCGCGTCGGCTTTGGCATAGCGCTGCGCCAGGAACGCTCCCGTAACCCCGGCCCCGGCGATTTCAAAGAACTGGCGGCGGGTCCAGTGCGGCCGGCGAAAGAAGCTGGGGTTCGTCCAGGGATGTTTCTTAAACTCGCGATTGATTCTTTCCTGTTCGCTCATGTTGTCCTCCGCCAATCAGTAGTTGAAAACGAAATCCACCTTGTTATAGAGCGACCAGACCAGATCCTGCACGGCCTGTTGCCGGTTGCCCGAACTGACTTCCGCCATCGCCTTGGTCATCTCGTCGGACGACGGATAGCGCGACAGAATACTGAGATAGATGTTGTTCACAAGGTCCGTATTTTGCAATGGAAGGCTGCCCGTGATCAGGGGGGACGCCGTCTTCCCTGTGGGCTGGGTGCGCGCTTCGACGAACGGATTGTTCATGAGATTCAATGCCTGCAAGATGGAACCATTTCCCGACCGCGGCTGATTGTCACGATTCCCGCGCAGGAAGCTATCCAGGAAGTTGCTTCCGATATCGCCGGGCGGCATGTTGACGGTATCCGGCAACTGCATGGCGTAAGTGGGCTTGGGATATCCCTGATCGGTGAAGCCGGTGACTGTGTAACTGGGAAGCAACCCACTCGACACGACCAGCGCATCGTGCACTTCTTCGGCCCAAAGCCGCCGGACGAACTTACGGGCAAAGTAAGGGTCCCACGCTTCGTTGTACTGTCCCGGGTAGCGGCTCGAAAGCTGGTAAGCGGCGGAATTGGTGATCTGGCGCATGAGAGCCTTGATGTCATACCCGCTATCAATGAAATTCTGAGCGAGCGAGTTCAGCAGAGCCGCATTGGTGGGCTGCAGAGTCCAGGGAGCGGGCGGCGGATTGTTGGGGTCGAGCCGGAGCGGATCGAAGGTATCGGGCGGGTCGACCATTCCCTGCCCGAAGAACTGCGCCCAGATGTAATTCACCGCCGCCCGCGCGAATTGGAAATCGCCGGTGACATTCCGCGCCAGCGCCGCGCGGTAGTTCTCGCCGGCCTGTGGAGTATTGCTGTTGAAGATATATTGCGGCGGCACATAGTAACAGGGCTGGCCGGCCTTGCAGCCCTGGGGCGCCGTCCGCGCCGGGCGGTTACCGCTGGTGGTATTCAGAGTGTAATCGACGGTGTAACCCTTGGCGTTGTCTTGGAGCGACCAGTAATACAGATTCTTATTGTTGGGATCGGCCGGCTGGCGCGCCGCCTGGGTGTGAGAAAGGAACGACGCCAGTTGCCATGCCTGGTAACGAGTCGTCTGGCTGCCCCACAGGCTCAATTGATCCAAGTGCCCCCGGCCGCTGTGGCAAAGCAGGCAGTTCACATGGGCTATGCCCAGGAAGGTGTCGGCTACGTTGGCGGTCATCTGGTCCATGATGTCCTGGCTGGGGCCGCCGGTCACCACGCCGCCAACCAGCCAGTTAATAGGTCCATCCTGGTAGCTGTTGGTCGCGGCCTCAGTGATTAACTGCGAAGCCATCTGGTTATAAGGCGTGTTATTGGCCAGCGAATCGTGAATCCATTGGTAGAACGCATTGCGGCCCTGCGGAAAACGGACCAAGCCGGTGGAAGACTTGGTCGCAGTGTTCTGGAACAAGTCGCCGTAATACATGGTCCACTTATCCACCCACTCCGGGGACGCCAGTAATTGATCGATCAGGGTGGCCCGCTTGTTGCTGTTCGGGTTGCCGACAAAGTTGAGCACAGCCGTCGGGGTCGGGATCCGGCCGGTGAGGTCGAGCGTCACACGGCGGACGAACTCCCAATCGGTGGTCGGCGGAGCGGGCGTAATCTGGTTGGCCTGAAAGTCGGCGAAGATATACGAATCAATCGATCCAGGCTGGAAGGTTTGATCGCCGCGTTTGACCTGGGTACTGTCCGGGACATAGCCGAGCATCCGGGTCACGTTTTCGGTGAGAGCGCCCAGGCGGCTGCCGGATCGGGCCGGACGGACGGTTCGGTCCATGAAACGCTCCTGCGGCCCGTTAAAGAAAGTGCATTCGGGATGTTCGACGGAGTATTGAAACCCAGGATCGGGGGCCGAATCCTCATCCGCCCGGCTCAACACGAGACCGGAAACCAGCACTGCACAGACACCACCAGCTACTGAAATCCACCGAGGCCGTTTCATTCGTTCCCTCCGAGCTCACCCATCGAGCGGTTGTTCCGCGACGCCCGTCCAGGCCGCAGTTCCGTCTGTGGCACGGAACCGCGAACCTGCGAGCAGCGCCTGGCGTTCTCAGCACCGCCGCAGCGCCTTTATGATATCCAAAACACGCGATCCCCCGGCGAGTTGCACCTTAATTTCGGTTAGTTGTGGAAGGGGGTATCCGGCCACCCGGTTAGCATCCGGGAACAGGGAAATCCCGGAAGGCTAACTCGTGCCAAGGTCCAGCCCGTAGCGGCACTTGCGAGGGTGCCCTTGCCTATAAATGGTGCAGTCTTTGGGCACTTCCACTATGTCCACGAACTCCGCCCCGGCGAGTTCGGCGCTCCGCCGGGACGCCGCGTTGTCCGGATCGCAGGTGATCCAAAGTTGAGAGAAACCGAGTTGCCGGGCTATCCCCATCAGAAGGCGGACGCTGCGCGCCGCATACCGGTGCCCCGGTGCGGCAGATGGACCGTGTACCCGATGTGTCCGCGTAACGTTCGAGGTGAGGCGTGCTGCCGAGGCGCGCATACGCAGCACATGCAAAAAGCGCTGACGCAAATGAATGTGCAGATTCACCACGTCATTAGCGATATCACAGGTGTGACGGGGTTGGGGATTGTGAACGCGATTCTGGCTGGGGAGCGTGAACCTGCAGTACTAGCGAAGCTGCGCGATCGGCGCATCAAAGCCAGTGAAGAGACCATTCGCAGATCTCTCGAAGGCGACTGGAAACACGAGCATCTGTTTACTTTGGGGCTCAACGCGATCTTGACCGCGACAAACGGGCCGACGCTAAATTGCGGAGGCAGGCGGAAAAGCAGGGCTACCACCTAGTCGCAATCGAACAAAAACCGCCAGCGTGAACCCGTTGAGATCGAAGGGTCAGTCGTGAGGTTCCTCAGAAGCGGGTCCGCAGCCAGGATTGGCTGCCCCACATGGAACCTCACACAATGTAAACAATTAACCAGGACACCACACTAGCGGACGCGGCTCAGTAACGTATACCCACCGTTCAACAGGTCCCAAATATGTCGGGGCTCTCGGGGCAGGAATGCGTTAACGGGGGCGAGCCATGCAGTGCTCAGGAACTGCATTCGCCGTTTCTGAACCGCAAATAGCGTCATCAGCTGGAAGGGCCTGAGCGCTGCCGTCTCCGGTTCGCCCAGTATTTTTTCATTCGAGCTGAAACCTCCAGGCGTTCCCCTGGAGCCATCGATTTTCGCCCGCGCCGCCGCTCTTGACCGGTTGGTAGCGAATCGGTCGCAACCGGCATTCCCCGCAGTTGCTCCAGGCAGTCGATCACCCTCTTGATCCGTTCCACATCATCCTGCAATTGTCCGATTATTTCATCCACGTCCATGGCGACACAGCCACTTTCCAGGTCGAAGTTGCATTTTAGCCGCAAGCCGCGCCCGGCTACAAGTATCAATTAGAAGTACTAATACCTGAGAATAGTAAGCGGTGTTGTCCTCGGGCAGATGGCGCACTCCGCACCGGACATCCAGCTCGCATCGGAGGCGCCACGCCCCGGGCCGCGCGTTTTCTTTCTGTAGGGAACTGTTCTACCGGTCTACTGAGCAGAGCGAGGCCGTAGACAGGCAGTCACGAACTTATCCGTGCGATATCGAGCCTCAGCAACGCCCTGCGTACGTAGCATACATCGGATCTATGCCCGAGTCTCCTCGTGCTATTACGAGGTTTTGCGGCCTGCCGACAGCGCCTGTTTTCCCAGGCACCTTTGTTCCCTCTGCCCTATCGGCGCCCTCAGATTTTGACTTTTGCTTTTTCTCCGCATCTCAGCACCTCCCGCGGTGAATCCAAGTCATCGCCACCACGAAAATACCGAAGCAATCCGCGCGGTCAGCGGGCGGGGACCTGCTGTGGAGCCAATCGGCGGTCAATCCGTGGCAGAATGGGGATTACAGGTTCGCCGGCGCGGTCCTCGGACGGCCCCGCCCGAAATGTGTTCATTTGCTTGCGAAGCACTCGCGAAGCCAGTTAAAATCATCGGGTTTGCACGTATCCCAGGAGGAAGCATGGATGTTGCGCAGAAGGTGAAGCAGATTATCGTCGAACAACTGGGCGTGGACGAAAGCCAGGTCGACAATAATGCCTCGTTCGTAGACGATTTGGGCGCCGATTCGCTCGATATTGTGGAACTGGTCATGGCCTTTGAAGAGGCTTTTGAACTGGAAATCCCCGACGAGGATGCTGAGAAAATCAATACCGTCAAGGATGCCATCGACTACATCGAAGATAAGCTTTCGAAAAAGAAGTAGCCGCCGTTCGCACCAGGGAGATGGATTTGTCGCGAAGAGTGGTAGTTACCGGTGTCGGATTGCTGACGCCGCTGGGGCTCGGAACCGAGGTGTCGTGGGAAGGGATCCGCGCCGGCCGGTCCGGTATCGGGCCCATCACGCAGTTTGATGCCTCCGCTTTCTCCTGCCGGATCGCGGGCGAAGTAAAGGGTTTCGACCCGGCCCGCCACATCGAGAAAAAAGAGATCAAAAAGATGGGGCGCTTTATCCAGTTCGCCATCGCGGCGGCGGACTGCGCCTTGAGTAGTTCGGGCCTGCAGGTAACGCCGGAAAACGCGGAGCAGGTGGGCGTCTACATCGGGAGCGGCATCGGAGGATTCGAGGTCATCGAACGCGAGCACCAGGTTTTCCTGGAACAGGGCCCACGCCGCATCTCGCCGTTTTTCATTCCGGCCACCATCGTGAATCTGGCTTCGGGGCAAGTTTCGATTCGTAGCGGAGCCAAGGGACCCAATTCGGCCACGGCGACGGCCTGCACTACCAGCGCCCATTCCATTGGGGATTCTTTCCGCATTATCCAACGCGGCGAAGCCGATGCCATGATCTGCGGCGGCACCGAAGCTTGCATTACGCCGATGGGGATCGGCGGATTCGCGGCCATGCGGGCGCTGTCCACGCGCAACGATGAGCCGGAGCGCGCTTCGCGCCCGTGGGACCGCGATCGCGATGGATTCGTCGTGGGCGAAGGAGCCGGAATTCTCGTCATCGAGGAATTGGAGGGCGCGCGCCGCCGCAATGCGCGCATTCTCGCCGAGCTCGTCGGCTATGGCATGAGCGCGGACGCCTTTCATGTGACCGCGCCGCCAGATGACGGCGACGGCGCGTACCGGGTGATGCGCAACGCGCTGCGCGATGCCGGCCTGACGCCCGAGCAAATCCAATATGTAAACGCGCATGGCACCTCGACGGAGGTTGGAGACCGGATCGAGACCCAAGCTCTGAAACGGGCCTTTGGGGAACATGCGTACAAGCTGGCGATCAGCTCCACCAAATCGATGACCGGCCATCTGCTCGGGGGAGCTGGCGGATTGGAAGCCGGAATCACGGTGTTGGCGATCCGCGACCAGATCGCGCCGCCGACCGTGAACCTCGAAAATCCCGATCCGGTGTGCGACCTTGATTACGTGCCCAACCACGCGCGTCCGATGAAGATCGAGTACGCGCTTTCCAACAGTTTCGGGTTCGGTGGCACCAACGGCTGTCTCATTTTCAAGCGATACCAGGAATGAAAATCATTATCGGAATCAAGCAGGTGCCCGCGCGCGATTCGCAGTTGCGCATCGCCGCGTCGCGCAAATGGATCGAAGAATCCGACCTGACTTACGAAATCAATGAGCCGGATGCCTACGCCCTGGAGGAAGGGCTGCAACTCCGGGAGAAACACGGCGGCGAAGTCGTGGTTCTGTGTGCCGGCCCGGCTCGGGCGGCGCAGAGCATTCGGGAAGCTTTGGCAAAGGGCGCTGATCGCGCCATCCACATAGAAACCGGCGATATGGGGTCGTTCGACCCGATGGAGACTGCGCAATTACTGGCAGCCGCGCTGAAATCCGAAGCGCCCGACCTGATCCTGACCGGTTTGCAGTCGGACGATTTCGGCTATGGCCAGACTGGCGTGATTCTGGCGGAACTGATGGGGTTGCCGCACGCCACCATCATTATGCAAGTGGAAAAGCAGAACGGCTCGGTGCGGGTGAAACGGGAACTCGAAGAGGGATGGTTCCAGAACGTCGAAATCCCCTTGCCCGCCCTGCTTACCATTCAATCGGGCATCAACAAATTGCGGTATGCCACGTTGATGGGCATCAAGAAAGCCAAAACCAAAGAAGTAAAGCGCCTTACGCCCGAGGAGTTGGGCGTAGGGAATTCGGCGGGGCGTGTGGTGCTGGACCGCTTGTACCTGCCAGAGCGGACCAAGCGGACGCAACTGTTTGATGGCAGCCCCAAAGAAGCGGCCGCCAAGCTCGTGGAAAAGCTCAAATTCGAGGCGCGAGTCATATGAGCATCCTGGCGGTGTTGGAACAACGCTCCGGTGCCGATGGGCAACCGGCGTGGAACCGCATGTCGTGGGAGACCCTGGCGGCAGCTCAACAAATCGGGAGCGAGTTGCATTTGCCCGTGAGCGCGGCCGTGCTCGGGCGGGGAATCGCCAAGCTCGGTGACGAACTGGCCTCCCGGCAGATGGAGAAGGCTCTGCTGGTGGAGCATGAACTGCTCGCCAGCTACACGCCCGATGCGTATTCGGCGGCCGTGAGCCAAGTTGTCGGCCAGATCAGACCCACGCTCGTTTTGTTTCCGCATACGTATCAGGTGCGGGACTATTTGCCCAAGCTCGCAACCGCAGCCGGACGTGTGGCCGTGAGCGACGTGGTGGGTCACCGGGTAGATGGCAGTTCGCTGGTTCTGGTGCGCCAGCTTTTTCAGGGCAAGGTGAACGCCGATGTGCGATTCGCCTCCCAAGCTCCGAATTTTGCTTCGCTACAGGCGGGCGCGTATCGCGCGGATCAGTTGGCTTCGGGTTCGGCGAAGGTGGAAACCTTCCAGCCACAGCTCTCGGCGGCCCAGGTCCGGACCAAGCCGCTCGACCTGTTCCGCGAATCGCAGCGCGCGGTGGATCTCAGCGCGGCCGAGTTGATCGTCTCCGTCGGCCGGGGTATCAAAGAAGCCGAGAACATCCCGCTGGTACAGAAGTTGGCCGATGCTTTGGGCGCGGAACTGGCGGCATCCCGGCCGATTTGCGATGCGGGCTGGCTTCCCATGGAACGCCAAGTGGGAAGTTCGGGCCAGACGGTCGCGCCTAAGATGTACATGGCCGTGGGAATATCGGGAGCCATTCAGCACCAGGTCGGCATGAAGGGAGCGCGCACCGTGGTCGCGATTAACAAGGACCCCAATGCGCCGATTTTCGAGATCGCCGATTATGGCATCGTGGGGGATCTCTTCCAAATCTTGCCGGAACTGATCGACGCGGTGCAAAAGGCGAAGTAAATCCCAGGCGCAAACCGGTTGCTGACGGGTCTGTGAAAAAACGTTGCTGGAGCCGGCCAGGGGGCCGGCTGCGGACGAGGGCGTCCGCCCCACACATAAAAGAAGCTCAAACTAAAATGGTTTGCTATGAGCGAAGCGCAGACCTTTCCTTACGATACGCGGTTGAACGTGCTGTTCGAGCCGCTGCAGAAGATCGATGTGCAGGAACTGGCAGATGCGGCCGAGCATAAGTGGTACAACCAGACCCTGTGTCAGGTGAATGGGTCGGTGGTGCGTCTGGGAGCGATCGAGGGTGAATATCACTGGCACAAGCACGAAGACGACGATGAGTTCTTCTATGTGATCGAAGGAGTTTTGCTGATCGACCTGGAAGGGCGAACCGTGGAGCTGGGGCCCCGGGAGGGTTTCGTAGTGCCCAAGAAGACCGTGCACCGCACGCGCGCCCCGCAACGGACGCTGATGCTGATGGTCGAAAACGCCGGAATCATTCCGACAGGGAATTAGCCGGCGATCCGCTCCAAGATTTCCGGGATCTCGAAGACCGCCCGATTCTGCAGCGCCTCGGTCGCCGTGCGAAAGCGGGCATAAGCCGCGGGATCGAGCATCTCGTCCACCACTGGCGCGATGCCGCGGAAGTTGGGCAGCACGATTCCCACACCTTGCTCGCGCACCCAATCGGCGTTGTAACGTTCCTGTGGCAAGGTCCACGCATTGCGCTCCACGATTACCGGCAAATGCATATGCACGGCTTCGCTGATGCTGCCCGGCCCGGGTTTGCCGATGAAGTAATCGGCAAGCTGCATGTACTTGGGGATCTCCTTCGTGAAGCCTTCCACGAACATGGGGGCCCCATGGGGGAGCGCCCGCAGTCTCGCCGCGAGCCGCGCATTGTGTCCGCAAACCAGCAAGAGTTGGCGGTCAGGAAGGCGCTGCGCGATCTCGTGCATTACGGCCGACCCCTGCCCTCCAAAAAGCACTAAGCCGACGGGCTTTTCCGGATCGAAGCCCAGGCGTTCCCGCGCGGCAGCACGCTGTTCGGCGGTCAGGGGCTCGATCTGGTAGAAAGCCGGATTGAGAATCATGCCCGAAACCCGAAACACTTTCGACGCCTGGTGCCCCAATGCCCGCGCCTGCCGCACCGCTTGATCGGTCCCGCAGATCACGTATTGCTCCTGACGCTCCATCCAGAAGTGCGGCGGATAATCGGCCAGATCTGTGAGAATGGTTACGAGCGGAATGCCGTGCAGGCTTTCGCACAGAGCCCTGTTGAAATTCGGGACCAGTGAGACCATCAGGTCCGGCCGGTCGGTTTGCCACAGTCTTTCCAGTAACGAGACCTGCTGGCGATGAAATAGCCGGATTACCAGGTGCATCCCTGCCATAAGCTGCGCCGACCCAAGCGTCCAACCCCGCTTGAGCATAAGGTTGTAAAGGTCCTGTAACCGGATGCCGGTTAGCTTACGGAAGACATCGATGGAATCCAGTAACTCCTGCAGATTCGCCATCCGCACCTGGAATGGCCGTCCTTGGTCCTCCATCACTTGGCGGAGAGCGCTAGCGGCGGCGCGATGGCCTCCGCCCGCGTCGAAGAAGACTAAGTCCAGCCGTTTCACAGTCCCAGTGTGCCATGGTGTGTGCGCGCACCGTAGGAAAACAGATTAATTCACGTATGTTTTTTCCACCTGTCATGTTTCTGTAGCGCCAGGCGGGTATAAGTGGGGCATGAGGTAGGCGGGCTGTCCCTTGCATCAGTGGGGCGCCGCCTTGGAAAATATGAATACAGCCGCAATGCTGACTTTCATAGCTCATCGCGACCATAACCTCATGCGGCGCATCAATCGATGGCCGGCGCCGCGCTGGATCCAGCTCTGGATGCTGTGCGCGACGCGCGGCGGCGATGGCTGGTTGTGGTACGGAATGGGCCTGGTGGTTCTGCTGTTTGGCGGAGCGGGTCGTTTTGCGGCAGTAGCAGCGGCCGCGCTGGCTGCCGGCGTGGGAATTGCCCTATTCCTCAAGCTAAAGAAAGCTACCGGGCGGAAGCGCCCGTGCGCGCTGGAGCCGCACTGCTGGGCGAAGCTCTTGCCTCCCGATCAATTCTCGTTTCCTTCGGGGCATACCATAACAGCGTTCTCGGTGGCCGTTTCGCTCAGTCTGTTCTACCCCACGCTGGCCGTGGGACTGCTGTTCTGCGCAATTAGCGTAGCCGCCTCGCGCATCATCACGGGCATGCATTTTCTCAGCGATGTGCTGGCGGGGGCGGCCATTGGAAGTCTGCTGGCGTTCGGATCGGTGGAGTTGTTCCGGCTGCTGCTGTAGAGCCTGCGCGGGGGACGCTCCCTGACGGTCGCGGCTCTGTTACAGTACGGGCGAGTCGTTCCCCAAAAGGGCGCGGCGCACGATTTTTAGAGGCGGCACGCCTTGCTTCAGAAAGGCATCGTGGAATTCCTGCAGGTTGAACTGCGCGCCTTTCATCTTTTTGTAGTCGTCTCGTAACTTCAGAATCTCCAGCTTGCCTAGCGTGTAGACAAGGTAGGTCGGGTCCGATGTGCCGCGCTTGGCCTCCTTCTCGGCAATCGGGCGCGGCTGATATCCCTCTTTTACAAAGAAATCCGTGGCCTGCGCCAACGTCATTTTCCCCGTATGCATCTGGATGCCGGCGATGTAACGCGCATCGCGCAGCAGGGCATCCTGCAACTGCCCCAGCCGCAACTTAGGATCTCCGTTTCCATAGCCCTCGTCGAGCATCATCTGCTCGCCGTAGTGGGCCCAGCCTTCGGCGTTGCTGTTCGAAGAAATCAGCTTGCGCACTTTGCTCGTCAGGTTCTGCAGCCAGAGAAACTGGACGTAGTGCCCCGGATAAGTCTCGTGGGTAGCCGTGCTGATGATGGTCCCACGGTTGAAATCCTCCAGGTACTCTTCGACCTGGCGCGGCGACCAGTGGGGATCGGGAAGAGTCACGTTGAAGAACGCTTCTTTCGCGACCTTCTCGTACGGTCCAGGCGTGTCCATGGAAGCGGTGGTGAGTGCCCGCATAAATGGCGGCGTCTCCTCCACGATCGGCATCACTGGCGACGGAATGGTCACGATGTGCCGTTTCTCGATGAAGTCGCGCAAGCCGGCCAGTACGTCGTGGAAAGACGGCAAGAGCTTGTCTGCGGGCGGGTGCTCGCGTTCGAGCTCATCCAGGATCTGCTGCGGCGTGCGCTTCGCATCGATCTGGGCGGCCACACGCCGGAATTCCGCCTGGTTGCGCCGCAGATCCTGATTCCCGATCTCCAACAGCCGGTCGAGGGGGATATCCACCATTTCGTCGTAGAGCAGTTTTTTCCGGTAGTTTTCCGCGCCGATGCGGAAATCTCCTTGCGACTTCGGAAGCAGGTCGCTTTTGAGCCAGCTTTCGTAACTGTTGAGCGTGGCGATGGAGGCGCTGTTGCTCTTCTGGAATTCCGCCCGGAGCGAACCATCCGGGACCTGCTGAAAGGCTAGGGGCACATCCTTTTGGAAGAAGCTCACGATTCCCGGCAGTTGCTCCAGGGCGATTTCGGTGTATATTCGGGGCGGATTCTTCAGGTTCTCGCGCGCGGAGGTAAACACACGCGGGATGAGCTTCTCTCGCGCGATTACCGATTTGAGCCGCTCGGGTTCCGGCGCGAACTTGCGGCTCATTATGACAAAAATAGCGGTGGTGACCGAGGAAGAATACGTATCCGGGTTCTTCTCCCACGGGCGTATGGCTTCCAGCGTGAGCAGTTGCCCCTGAATCTGCGCCAGCACCAACTCGCGATCCGCCGCGACGGAAGGAGAGAGCCCGCGCGGGTCGAACTGGCGCACCTCTGGCTCCCATTTACGGAGCGCCGCGATCTGCGCGTCGATCTCACTGCGGGATTGCGAAGGTAGCAGCGCATCGTACTGGTGGAAGCCCGCGGCCGTGCCTTGTACCGGGTCGAAGCGAAAGACCGCTTCGTCGAAATACCGGTCGGCGAGCCGGTTGAAATCCGCATCCCGGTTCTGCGCGAACCCCATTCCGGCCAATGAGAGAATGAATACGATGCACCGCACACGCATTGTGCCTTCATTATAGGGCGTGCTCACTGCTACCCTCATTTTCGCCGGCACCTATCTGGTAATGGCCATTGGCCGGCTCCCGGGATTCCGAATTGACCGCACCGGCGCGGCCATCATCGGAGCCAGCCTGATGCTCGCGGCCAACACTCTCACGGTCGAAGAGGCCTATGCTGCGATCAACTACGACACCATCATGCTGCTGTTCGGCATGATGATCGTGGTCGCGAACCTGCGCCTCTCCGGATTTTTCACCCTGGTCAGCCTCTGGGTGGTGGACCACGCGCGGCGCCCGCTTTTGCTGCTCGCGGGCGTCGTCGTGGTTTCCGGTGTCTTTTCCGCGTTTTTGTGAACGACACGATGTGCCTGGTGCTGACGCCGCTGGTGTTGGAGATCACCCAACGCCTGCAGCGCAATCCGGTTCCATATCTGTTGGCGGTCGCCATGGCGGCCAATATAGGCGGCGTGGCCACCATCACCGGAAATCCGCAGAATATGATGATCGGGAGCTTTTCGCATATCCCCTACCGCGCGTTTACCGCCGCACTGGCGCCGGTGGCGGCCGCTGGTCTACTGCTAACCGTAATCGTGATTGCGCTCGTGTACAGCCGCGAATTTCGGGAAGAGAAGGCCCTGACCATCGAGCACGCCGCGCCGGAAATCGATCGTGTTCTGCTCTGGAAGTCGCTGGCGGTCTCGGCGGCCATGGTGCTCTTCTTCTTTGCCGGATGGCCGGTGCCGAAGGTTGCAGTCATCGCCGGCGCCCTGCTGCTGGTCACCCGGCGCATCAATCCCGAGAACGTATATCGCGAAATCGATTGGGGGCTGCTGGTGCTTTTCATCGGGCTGTTTATCGTGATTGCCGGTCTGGAGAAAACCGGCTTGCCTGAAGACCTGTTCGCTGCCGCGTCGCAACACCACCTGGACCGGACGGCTCCGCTGAGCGCCTTCACCGCGATCCTTTCCAACCTGGTGAGTAACGTCCCGGCAGTGCTGGTCTTCAAGGGGTTCGTACCACACCTGCGCGATGCCGCGCATGCATGGCTGGTGCTGGCGATGTCTTCGACCCTGGCGGGCAACTTGACGGTGCTGGGTTCCGTCGCCAACCTGATCGTGATTCAAAAAGCGCGCAATACCGTGCGGATTTCCTTTTGGGAATACGCCAAATCGGGCGCTCCTCTTACCGTGGCGACGATTGCTCTGGGCGCTTGGATGCTTGGGTAACAGCCTCGGCGCGCTGAAATTTCGCGCGCAGCGCCTCCCGGTCGAGTTTGACGCCGCGCAGATACACGTTGTCGATAGCGCGCGTGTTGGCGATGTTTTCCAGAGGGTTGCGGTTGAGCACAACGAAATCGGCTCGCTTGCCCTTGGCGAGCGAGCCGGTATCGCTGATTCGCAAAACCTCCGTCGGGCGCGACGTCGAAACCACAATAGCCTCGGCGGGAGTCATCCCCAACTTCACGTACATGCCGATCTCATGATGCTCCGCAAAACCGTAAGAATACTTCTGCGAAACCCCCGCATCTGTACCGAGCACGATGCGTGCGCCAGCCGCGAGGTATTTGGGAAAGTTATATTTCAGGTTCTCCTCGCGCTGCAGCGCTTGGGCAGTGGGCGCCGCCGAGCACGGGGCCGATGGAAGCCAAGTTTTCCCGGCGCGGATCTGCTCGGCCACACCTTGGGGCAGTACCTGCTCGATAAACGGCACGTCGCCGTCGCAGAGTTCGGAGCGGTCGGCGAGCCCCATCACCGGAGCCCAGTACGGCTTCTTCTGCTGGAGAAGCGCCAGGAAGCCATCATCGACTTTCTCAGCCACGAGCGTGTGCACCAATACATCGACGCCGGCCCTCACGACGCCCTTTTGATCTTCCAGGTTGGTAGCGTGCGCGTGCACCAACATGCTGTGCTTGTGAGCTTCCGTGATGATTGCCGAGTAAACCTCCGACGGCATTTTTTTGTGAGCGCCGCGATTGTTATCGCGGTTGTCCACCCAGAACTTCACCTGACGCACCCCGCTGGCGGCAATCTTGCGGACGGCTGCCACCGCCTCCTCGGGCGTGGAGACTTCGAACACCGCGTGAAGCGGAGTGGTGCCCTGGATCAACAGGGCATCGGGACCGCCGCCGGGCGGCGCGAGACCGGCGGAAAAAAAGAACCGGGCCGCCGGCGGGAATTTGCCAACGGCCTGGTCGCGCTGAAACGCCTTGGCGAAGTCAACGGGCTGGTCGCCCATCGTCATAGCGGTGCCCACGCCGTAGAACGCTTCGCGCTCGAGATGATCCAAAACATTCTGCGACGTGTGGTTCGCCACGCTCCAGCTCACATAACCCTCATATCCGATGTGGATGTGGATGTTGTTCAGCGTGGGCATGACGGTCTTGCCCGTGAGGTCGATCCGCTGGGCGTCCGCCGGCATTTTCACGAAACCCTTGGCGCCTATCGCGGTGATGCGCCCGCCCTGGACCACGAAGACGCCATTCTCGATCGGAGCGCTCGCGTCGCCAATGATCAAGCGTGCGCCCTCGTAAACAGTGGGCTGCGAGTATGCGATTCCAGCACTGAGAAGAGCCAACGCCAGCGCGGTCCAGCGGATGTTCATAGTGCCTCCAGCGAGTAGCGAGTATACACAAAACCGGTGCCGGGCTGTCGCGGCGGTGCAGTGTGGAGTAAAATCGCGGAATGCAATTCCAATATGTAAGGCGCGCGGCGATGGGGCTCCTTTGCGGCGCGGCGGCGCTTTTCGCACAGCCTCAAACCCCGAGAGCTAATTGGCGGGGAGCCGGGCCGTCACCCTGTACCGGCTCCGATGGCGGCATCCACCAATGCGCGCCCGCCGGGCGGACCATCGCGGTCCGCGCCGGCCGCATGTTCGACAGCCGGACAGGCCGTATGCTGTCCCGGCAGGTGGTGCTGCTCTCGGGCGAGCGCATTACGGAAGTCGGCCCCGACGGGCAGGTTAAAATCCCGGCGGGGGTGGATGTGATCGATCTGAGCCAGGCCACGGTCTTGCCAGGCATGATCGACGCCCACACCCACATGTTCAATCAACGGCGCGCGAAAGGGACCACCGAGGAGTACATGCTCATAGCCGTGCAGAACGTGCAGTCGGACTTGCGCGCGGGCGTCACAGCGGCGCGCGATATGAGCTCCCATGGCAACGGCTATGGCGACATCGCCATTCGCGACGCCATCAATGAGGGTCGTTTCGATGGGCCGCGTTTTAAGGTCTCCACCCTGGGGATCGTTTGGGGGCCCAAGCCGCGCGATCCAGCGCACCCGGACAACCCGCTAGCCAGCACGGTGGTTCGTTCGGTGGAGGACGCGCGCGCCGCTGTCCGGGAGCAGATCGAACACGGCGCCGATTGGATTAAGCTGTTCCCCGCGGGCGCCTACTCCTTCACTCCCGATGGGCATGACCAGTACGAGGTTACTTACCCTTTGCCGGTATTGCAGGCGTTGATTGACGAGACGCACCGCCTCGGCCACAAGGCCGGCTGCCACGTGTACGGCGGCGAAGGATTGAAGAATGCGATCGTGGCCGGCTGCGACACCATTGAGCATGGCTTCGGCTTGAATCAGGAGATGGTCAACATGATGGTCGCCAAGAAACTGGCCTATGATCCGACCATCGTACGGTACACCGAGCCCAATATGGACGATACCGACGAACGGAACACGGGGGGCAAATTCCGCATCATCCCCATTTTCGAGAAGGCCGCGCACATGGCGGCGGCTGCGCCCGGGTTAAAAGTGATGTCGGGCAGCGGCGTGGATGGTTCCACGTTCGCCCATGGAACGCAGGCTCTGGAACTCGAAGCCCTCGTGAAGATTGCCGGCCTGACTCCGGCTCAAGCGATCCAGGCCGCGACCGTCACGAACGCCGAAGTGCTGGGCTGGCAGGACCAGATCGGATCTCTCGAGAAAGGCAAATATGCCGATCTCATTGCGGTTTCGGGCGATCCGCTGGCCGATATCACCGAGTTGCAGCGAGTCAAATTCGTGATGAAAGGCGGCAAAGTGATCAAAAACGAATTGCGCCGCGACTCCAAGTAAATTACGGCCGCCAGTCCAGTGAACTCCCCATCGTCACCGGCCGGCGTTGGTAATAGGTTGGATCCACGAATTTTTCGTTGAAAATCCGCTCCCACCGGGCGTTTTCCAAGCAATGCGCGCAGACTCCGCACCGGCAGCGGCGGGATTTGGTAGCGCGCACGGGTTCCCCCGCCGGCCCGCGTTCCACAGCCACTCGAGTCGAACGGGACCTTGGTCCGGCACTTTCCAGAAGCGCCAAAATTACGTCAGGATCGGCAAGTTCCACGGGTAATCTCCTTATCCGGGTGAACAATCTGTTTATCAATATCGGCAGAATCCGGCGTCATTCTAGGGTTTCTCGGCCTGCGTGATATAGTAGACGGCGGCTTTCGGAGGTTGGCGATGCCTCGACAGAGTCTTGCTCTTTTGTTTCTGGCCACATGCCTGTCCGGTCTTTCCCCGGCCCAGACGCGACCCTCCGCAGCCCTGCAGGTCTATGTCATAGACGTCGAAGGCGGCAATGCCACCTTATTCGTTTCTCCCTCCGGCGAATCGCTGCTAATGGATACCGGCAACGCGGGTGCCGCCGCCGCCCGCGATGCCGGCCGCATCATGGAGGCAATCAAAGACGCCGGCTTACAGCACGTCGATCACTTGATCATCACGCACTGGCACGGGGACCACTTCGGTGGCCTTTCCGAACTGGCCTCCCAGGTCCCCATTCGCGAGTTCATCGACCATGGCCCGAACGTCCAGCCCGGCGAGCTGGCCGATAATTTCCTGTCCAAGACCTACCCGCAGCTTTACGCCAAGAGCAAACATACTGTGGCGAAGCCAGGCGATAAGATCGCCATGGGAAGCGTGGACGTGCGCGTAGTCACATCGGCGGGCCAGGTTCTGAAAACGCCTTTGCCCGGCGCGGGCAAACCGAATCCGTATTGCGCCAATTTCAAAGGCGGAGAGAACAACGCGGAAGATCCGCAATCGGTGGGAATTTATCTGACCTACGGCAAATTCCGCACCATCCATTTAGGGGACCTGACCAAGAACAAGGAATTTGAGTTGATGTGCCCCACCAACCGGATCGGTAGGGTGGACGTCCTACTCGGCTTGCACCACGGGCAGGCCAGTTCCAATTCCGAGGTGCTGGTGCACGCCCTGCACCCGCGCGTGGCCATCATGAACGACGGAACGCGCAAGGGCGGCGAACCCGAAGTCATGAAATTGGTGCATTCGTCGCCGGGCCTCGAAGATCTCTGGCAGCTTCACTTTTCGCTGTTGAGCGGCCAGGAATACACCGTGCCTGGCATGTTCATCGCCAATACCATTGACGATGCGCCGTCGTCCTTGCCCATCGCGCCCATCGCGGCTCCGCAACCCGGTCCCGGTGCTCCGCCGGCCCCGATACACAACGGCAAGGCGTATTGGATTAAGTTGACCGCCCGGCAAGATGGATCTTTTTCCATAACCAACACCCGTAACGGATTCACCAAAGAATATAAATAACCGCCAGTAAGGAGGCGCCATGTCAAACACGTTGAGAGCCCTGGTGGGAGTCGCACTGGCTGCGTTTGCCTGCGGCCGCGCGGGCGCACAAGGCCTGGTCACGCAACGCAATCTATCGCTGGCCATGGCGAAGACCATCGCGGAAGCCACTATCGCAGAATGCAAAGCCAAAGGATTCAGTACCGCGGCAGCCGTAGTGGACCGCGCCGGACAGGTGCTGGTGATCCTGCGCGACGAGCAGGCCACGGCGCAAACCGCCGAGATGGCCCGCCGCAAGGCTTACACGGCGCGCATGTTTCGCAGCACGACCCTGGAATTTCAGAAGCGCACGGCCGCCGATCCGTCGCTCTACCCGCAAAGAGACGTTGCCGATATCCTGGCTCTCGGCGGCGGCGTGCCCATCATGGTTGGCAAGGAAATTATCGGCGGTGTGGGCAGTTCGGGCTCGAACCAGGAAATGGATGACGCCTGCGCCAAAGCGGGAGTTGCCAAAGTAGCCGATTTACTGAAGTAGGCCGCTTGGTGGGGCAAGCTGCCGGCCAGATATTGATCCGGCCATTTGCGGCGTTGGCCAAGTACACCCTTCACTGATTGTCGCTGGCCGGCTGTACCGCTCCCTGGGCGGTCGCGGCTCAGTAACGCATACCTACCGAGCCGCGACCGCTAGAAGGTGTGAAATATTCGCCCAAAACATTTTGGCGCTCTAATGTTTTCAATGTGTTACCCGGTGCAAAACTCGGCAAAAATCGAATATTTCACAGCTTCCTAGGGAGCGGTGCTCCGGAATACGTGGGCGCCGTCCCGCGCTCTACTGCATCGGCGCTTTCTTCCGAGGCCTCGGCGTTCGCTTCTTGGCGCCATCGCCGGCGGGCTTGCGCATGCGCGGCCGGCGTTGCGGCTTCGGAGGTGGCTCTGGAATCGGAATCTCGCCGGTGGCCGTGGGCTGACCCGGCACCAACGGCTGCGGCTCGTCGATCTCTTCTTCTACCAGTACCTCGACTTCCGGTTCTGGCGGGGGGGCCGGAGGATGGAACTCCGCGCCGAGGTAAACAGTCAGGCCCTTTTCTTCATCCGCCTGAATTCGCACCAGACTTTTGTCTTGCGCGTAGTTGAGTAGCTCGCTGAATTCCTGGAATCCGAATTCGCGCCAGTCGAAATTAGGCTGCTCCTGCTTCACCCATTCGGCCAACTCGTCGGCATTAGCGCCATTGTCCACGTCGAGCCGGTGCAACTCCAGCACGTCGCGGAGAATGGGAATCGCCTGCTCGGGCTTGGCGCCCGGCTTCTCCGGTACGGCACCCTTCATCCGGATCATGTACCGGCCTTCGCCACCGGACACCTCGACGAAATCCGCCTTCTGCAGCTTCTCCACGAAATCCGTAAACGAGCTTGCGCCGTAAGCCTTCTCGTTGAACGTGGAATCGAGCTGCAGCATGGTCGATTTCAACAGCCCCAGTTGCGGCCGTACTTCGCGCCGCTCCAGGACGCCTAGCGCCCGCTCCACCAGCGGCATCGCTTGAGCCAAGTCCAGGGCCACGCGCTTGTTGGGCTGGCGCTGCGGCCGTTCCTGCTGCTGCGGCCGTTCGCCCTGCTGCCCTTCGCGCGGCTGCTGTTGCGGCTGTTGCTGCTGGCGAGGAGGGCGTCCCTCGTCGATCATCGATTCGTACGCTACAAATTCGTGACAGTTCTTTTGCAGGATCGTGCTGGTGAAGGCGCGCCCGCCCACCACGAAGACCCGCTTATCGTACTGCTTCAGCTTGTTCACCAGGGCGATGAAATCGCTATCGCCGCTCACAATAGCGAACGCATTGATGTGGTCGTGGGTGAAGGCCATCTCGAGTGCGTCGAGGGCCAGGTTGATATCGGCGCCGTTTTTGTCGCCGCGCGGCGACGGGTCGCGCTGCACCATCTGGACCGCATGCTCGGAAAGAGCGCGCGTGGCGGATTCCTGCCGTCCCCAGTTGGCGTAGGCGAACTTGGTGACGATCTCGCCGCGCTCTTTCAGCGCGTCCAGTACGGCGGCGACGTCGAACTCGCGGTGCAGAGTGGATTTCACTCCGATTTCGATATTGTCAAAATCGATAAACACCGCGATCTTGAGCTTCTGTTCCATGTTTTGAACTTCCTTAAAACGAGCAGTCGGTGTGGCCGGCCAAAACGGGCCGTTCGCGCCGCTTGCGACTTGGGCCGGCAGGCGTTCGAAAACGCTCCGCGGAGGCCTTGTTCGGGTTGAATCCCTCAAGCGTAGTGTATCCTAAATCCGGCTTCGCAAGCGGGCCGCCAACTCCGCGCCGCGCGCGAACTCTTCCTGGAGCTGCCGGGTGCGTAGATTATCCCTTAAGTACTCCAGCTTTTGAATATAGCGTGCGAGTGCCCGGTCAATGTGCTCCGGATTAGTGGCTAGTATATCGCGCCACAGATCGTACGAGCTTAACGCGAGGCGTGTCATATCGTGAAGGCCCGGACCGGCAAGCCGCAAGTGGCGGCCGTCCGGCAACATTTCCGCGGCGGTGGCCGCCAGCGCCGTGGAAGCCAGTTGCGCCAGGTGCGAAGTGAGCGCCACCGTGCGGTCGTGCTCCTCGCTATCGAGGAGTACCACGCGCGCACCGATGCGATCCAGCCATGCGCGGAATTGCCGAGCCGGATCGGTCTCCAACTCCGCAGGCTCGTCCGGCGTCAGTGCCCAAGTGCGGCCGCGAAACAAGCCACCTTCGGCCGCCGCCGCTCCCCGCGACTCTTTCCCTGCCATGGGATGGCCGCCCAAAAACTGCCCCCGCCGGATGAGTTGGCGGCCAAGATCGACGATCTCGGTTTTGGTGCTGCCCGCGTCGGTCACCAACGCTCCCGGTTTCAGCAGCGGATCCAAATGCCGGATCGTGTCTAGGATTCTCCCAATCGCCTGCGACAGGAAGACCAAGTCCGCCTGCTCCGCCGCTTCGGACAGCGGAACTCCGCGATCGATCGCGCCCGCGGCGATGGCATCGGCGATCGCGCGCTCCGAACTGACGCCGAGAATGGAGCCCTGGAAGCCGGCTTCCCGAAGAGCAAGACCGAACGAGGCGCCGATCAGGCCGGTACCTACGATGGCGACGGTGTTCATTTAAGAGGAAAGAACCGCTCCCTGGCGGTCGCGGCTCAGAAACAACATTGAGATCGTCATAGAGTTCGACCTACCGCCGGCGCGATCATCCGCAGTTGCTTCATCAGCTCTTCAAATTGGTCCGGCCGCAGCGATTGCGCTCCGTCGCTCAGCGCATGGTCCGGGTCAGGATGAACTTCGATTAGCAGGCCGTCCGCTCCCGCCGCGACCGCCGCGCGCGCCATCGGGGAAACTTTATCCCGCCGCCCTGTGCCGTGCGAGGGGTCCGCCACAATCGGCAGGTGCGACAGCTTCTTCACTACCGGGATCGCTGAAATGTCCATCGTGTTGCGGGTATAGGTTTCAAACGTGCGAATGCCCCGTTCGCACAGGATCACGTCGTAATTGCCCCCGGAAAGAATGTATTCGGCGGAAAGCAGCAGCTCTTCAATCGTCGCCGAGATCCCGCGCTTCAACAACACCGGCTTGCGTTGCTTTCCCAATTCCCGCAGCAGATTGAAATTCTGCATATTGCGCGCGCCCACTTGCAGAATGTCCGCATAGACGCTGAGCAGCGGAATCTGCGTGTGGTCCATCACCTCGCTCACCACCAGCAACCCGTAGCGGCGGGCCGCCTCGCGCATCATTTGCAGGCCATCTTCCCCGAGCCCCTGGAAACTGTATGGCGAGCTGCGAGGTTTGAATGCCCCGCCGCGGATGAAGCGCGCGCCGGCCCGCGCCACCATTTCCGCGGAGCGCTCGATCTGTTCCCGGCTCTCCACGCTGCAAGGGCCCGCCATGATGACGACCGTGTCCCCGCCAATCGAGACATCGCCAATGCGCACAACCGTGCCGCCCGGGCGAAAGCTGCGGCTCGCCAGCTTATAGGGGGAGGCGATGCGGTGCGCCTCTTTTACGCCGTCCAACACCTCGAAGATCGCGGGGTCGATTTCTTCAGCGCGGCCCCCCACTCCGCCCAGCACGGTATACATGGTGCCGGTAGAGCGGTGCACGTCGAAGCCGGTTTCGATCATGCGGTCGATCACCGCCTGGATCTGCCGCTCCGTAACCCCGGCCTGCATCACCACAACCATTACTTCTCTCCGTCCGTTGCCATGCGCACCCGCTGCACCATCCGCATCTCATCGATGATGCGCTCGAAGATCCGCGTCACGGCCTCTTTGGTTAGCGGCCCATCCGCAATCGCCTGGCTGATGTTTTCGTATACCTGATCTTCGCGCCTCGGTTCGTAAATGGGCAGATCCGCCGAACGCTTGACCCGGCCGATGTCTTCCACGACGCGCGTGCGCTGGTTCAAGAGGTCAACGATGCGGCGGTCGAGTTCGTCAATGACGACCCGGTATTCCTCCAGTTTTTTGCGCGCGTCGTCGGGCTTCATGGCTGCCCTCCGAAGCCGCTCTTCAATTCGCGCGTGAACGATTCCAATTTGCTTTTCAACGCGGGATCATCGGCGTTCTTTTCAATCACTCGGACAAACGCGCTGCCCACGACCACGGCTTCCACCTGCCGTCCCACTTGCGCCACGTGCTCGGGCCGGGAAATGCCGAATCCCACGGCCAGCGGCAGGCTCGTGACCTCGCGCACGGCACGCACCAGGGGCGCCACTGCGTCGGAGAGGCTTTCCCGCTCGCCCGTGACTCCCGTGCGCGATACCAGGTAAACAAATCCCGTCGAGTAGCGCGCCACCAATTCCAAGCGCCGCTTGGTACTGGTCGGGGCAACCAGGAACACCGTGTCGAGCCCTTCGCGGCGCATGGCATCCACGTATGAGTGTGCCTCTTCCACGCTGGCATCCGTCAGCAGGCAACCATCGACGCCGCTTGCGGCCGCCTCACGCGCCAGCCGGTCGAGCCCGTACCGCAGCACAGGATTCAGATACGTGAACAGCAGCAGTGGCACTTCCGAATTTCGGCGAATCTGACGCCCGATCTCCAGCACTCCAGCCAGTGTCGTGCCCGCCCGCAGCGCGCGTTCGCCGGCTCGCTGAATGACCGGGCCATCGGCAATCGGATCCGAAAACGGCACGCCCAGTTCAATCAGATCGGCCCCGCCACGCACCAGCGATTCCACCAGCCCCGGCGTCTGCGCCGGCGAAGGATCACCCGCCGTCAGATAAGCGATCAGCCCCTTCCGGCCGTCCTTCTTGAGGCAATCAAACAAGCGCTCGATGCGCGTCATGATTGGTCCAGTTCCGGAAAGTTCTCGCGATAAATACCGATATCTTTATCGCCGCGACCCGAAAGGTTCACCAGCAGGATCTGCCCCTTCTCCGCAGGCGCGCGCCGCACCGCCTCGGCTACCGCGTGCGCCGATTCCAGTGCCGGAATGATACCTTCGGTCCGCGAGAGCATGCGCGCCGCATCCAGAGCCTCGCGGTCGCTGGCGCTGGTGTATTGCGCCCGATGCTCGTCGTGCAGCCAGGCGTGTTCCGGCCCAATCATCGCGTAATCCAGGCCGGCCGAAACCGAGTGTGTCAGCGCGATCTGCCCGTTCTCGTCCTGCAGCACGAAGCTGTAGGCACCCTGCAGCACGCCGGGCGCGCCGCCGCGATATCGGGCTGCGTGCTCCCCAAGAGCGTCGCCGCGACCCCCGGCTTCGATGCCGACCAACTGCACGGCGGTATCCGGCAAAAATGCATGGAAAATCCCTATCGCATTCGACCCGCCGCCCACGCATGCCAGCACCGTATCCGGCAGCCGCCCTTCCGCCTCCAGAATCTGCCGCCGCGCCTCCTCCCCGATCACCTTATGGAAATCGCGCACCATCATCGGGTACGGATGCGCACCGAGCGCCGACCCCAGCAAGTAATGCGTGTGCGCTACGTTGCTGACCCAGTCGCGCATGGCCTCGCTGATTGCGTCCTTTAATGTGCGGCTGCCCGAGGAGACTGCGACGACCTTTGCGCCCAGCATCCGCATGCGGAACACGTTTAGCCGCTGCCGCCGCATGTCTTCCTCGCCCATGTAGACAACGCACTCCAGGCCGAACAGCGCGCACACTGTGGCCGTGGCGACGCCGTGTTGTCCCGCGCCCGTTTCCGCAATGATGCGCCGTTTGCCCATGCGCCGCGCCAGCAGTGCCTGGCCCAGGCAGTTGTTGATCTTGTGCGCCCCGGTATGTAGCAGATCTTCGCGCTTGAAATAAATGCGCGCGCCCCCCAGCGATTGGCTCAGCCGGCGCGCGAAGTACAGCGGCGTGGGGCGGCCGGCATAGGAGTGGAGCAAGTCCGCGAGTTCGGCTTGGAAGGCGGGATCTTCGCGCGCAGCCAGGTATGCCCGTTCCAATTCCTCGATCGGCGCCATTAACACTTCGGGCACGAAGCGGCCGCCGTAAGGACCGAAGTGCCCCGAAGCGTCCGGTTGCGGAGTCATACGTGAAGCGCCGCCTTCCGGGCGGCGGAGAGAAATGCGGCCATTTTGACCAGATCCTTCTTGCCCGGTGCGCTTTCCAGGCGCGAGCAGGCATCTACACCCCAGGGACGCGCCAGAGCAATCGCCTGCGCCACGTTTGAAGCGCTTAACCCGCCAGCCACGATGATTCGTTTCTGCAGCCCCGCTGCCAGGCTCCAATCAAAGCTGCGGCCGGAACCGCCATACAGTTGGCCCGCCGGTCCATCCAACACAATTGCCTGGGCGCGACACTTGGCGTACCAGGCGAAATCGAAACCGGTGGTCACGTTCGCAGCTTTCCAGACCGGGATCTCTTTGGGGTAGTCTTGCCTTCTTTCGTTTCCGTGAAGTTGCGCCACATCGATTCGCGCGATACGGGCGGCATCCCGGATCTTTTCCGGCGGTTGATTCACAAAAACGCCCACCCGCAGCACGCCGCGCGGAGTGACAATCTCCGCGGCCCGTTCCGGGTCGATGTAACGCGGGCTACCGAGGTAAAAATTGAAACCCAGGGCGGTAGCCCCGCCGGCAATCGCTGCCTCGGCATCTTCCGCGTTCGTGATCCCGCAGATTTTGAGGATCATGCCTTCACCAACCGCCGCAGCGCCGCCGCCGGATCGCCCGATTTCATCAGATGCTCGCCCACGAGGAACGCGGTGTAGCCGGCGCCGCGGAGCAGCGCGATATCATCGGCAGTGCGGATCCCGCTTTCGCTCACCCGCACCACTCCTTCGGGCATCCCTTCAGCCAAGCGCAGTGAAGTTTCCAGGGAAACCGAGAAGGTAGTCAGGTCCCGATTGTTCACTCCAATGATTTCGCTGCCGGCTTCAATTGCGGCATCCAACTCGCGCCGGTTGTGCACTTCTACCAGCGCCGCCATTCCGAACTCCGCCGCCCGCTCGCGGTACTTCCGGATCTCGGGCGCGGAAAGAATCGCAGCGATGAGCAGGATGGCATCGGCCCCGTGCGCCGCCGCTTCCAGAACGTGCTCGGGAGCGATCGTGAAGTCCTTGCGCAAAACCGGCAGCGCCACCGCCAACCGCGCCGCTTCCAGATCGCCCAGGCTACCCTGAAAGAACTCCCGGTCGGTAAGCACCGAGAGCGCCGCCGCCCCGCCGGTCTGATATTCGACCGCCGTCCGCACCGGATCGAAATCGGTCGCAAGCACGCCCTTACTCGGCGATGCTTTCTTAATCTCCGCAATGATCGCTGGCGTCCTCGCGCGCAGAGCGGCCAGAAAGCCTCGCGATTCGCCCCGGCGCGCTTCGGCTGCACGCTCCCACGCCGCCACTGGCAGGGCCGCCGCGAGGTCTTCCCGTTTCTTAGCGACAATACGGGCGAGAATGTCTGGAACCGCTTCGATCAAAGGTGTTTCTTTATCGTATCAGACCACCACAGTCCGATCATGCGCGCTATTTGCAACGACTCCGGGCAATATGGCCTGATATGCTAATATGCTTTTATGCGTACCACCATCGATTTGCCAGACGCGCTCTTTCGCGAGCTGAAAAGCGTCGCCGCGCAACGCGGTACGTCGCTCAAAGATCTCGTCCGCCATGCCGTTGAAGCGGAGATCCGCAAACCCGGGCGAACCGCCGGCCGGCGCGTGAAATTCCCTGTGCTGCACTCCAAAAAACCGGGGACGTTGCGCTTGACCAATGCCGATATCGAAGACCTCCTTGCCTGATGTGAATGTATGGCTCGCGTTGGCTTCGGCGCAGCATGTTCATTCCGCGCTTTGCAGCCGTTGGTTGAACAGCGACGAATCGCACGAACTGGCCTTCTGCAGAATCACGCAAATGGGACTCCTTCGCTTATTAACCAATTCGTCGGTAATGGGTGCCGACGTCTTGAGCTCGCGCGAGGCTTGGCGCACCTACCGCGTTATGCTTGCCGACAGCCGCATTCGATTTGCTCCGGAACCCGTGGATCTGGAGGGACTTTGGCACAAACTCACGAGCCAAGATAAGTCCCCGCCGAAGGTATGGACTGATGCCTATCTCGCGGCTTTCGCTGCTGCAGCCGGGATGCAATTAGTGACGCTGGACCGGGCCGTGCTATCCTTCGCCGCCGATGCCCTCCTCTTGATCTGACGGCGACTTCCTAAATCCCTCAGCCTTCGCATATAATGCCCTCCAGCCGCCAGCCCGGAGGTCCCATGAGCAAAAAGAACCGGATTTCCCGCCGCACGTTTTTGGAAGGAACCGGCGCCGCCTTCGTGGCCGCCGAGGTTTCTAAAGTCCAGGCCCAGCCGCCCACCGCTTCAGCCGCCCCCCACACCGCCATCCGCCTCACCGTCAACGGCAAGCCGCAGCGCGTGGAAGTCGAAGACCGCTGGACCCTCGCCGAGGTCCTGCGTGACCACCTCCGCCTTACCGGCACCCATATCGGTTGCGACCGCGGCGAGTGCGGCGCCTGCACCGTTCTCCTCGATGGCAAGCCCGTCTACTCCTGCAGCCAGCTCGCCGTGTGGACCGACGGCCACTCCATCCAGACTGTAGAAGGCCTCGCCCAGGGCGACAAGCTCGATCCACTCCAAAAAGCTTTCATGGAGCACGATGCCCCGCAGTGTGGCTTCTGCACCTCCGGTCAATTGATGAGCGCCAAAGCGTTGCTGGCGCGCAACCCGCATCCCTCGGCCGAAGACGTTCAGCATGCCCTCACCGGAAATCTCTGCCGCTGCTCCAACTACAATCGCTACGTAGAAGCTACGCTCGCCGCCGCGGCGCCGGTTCCCACCGGCGGCACCGCGCAGTTCGTAGAATCCGCCCCCAAGCTCAATACGGTTGGCCACGCCACCACTCGCATTGACGCTCTGGAGCGCGTAACCGGCCAGGCGGCCTACACCGGGGACGTGCAGTTACCCGGCATGCTTTACGCCCGCGTGCTGCGCAGCCCGCATCCGCACGCGCGGATCAAAAGCATCGACATTTCCAAGGCAGCCGCCCTGCCCGGTGTCAAAGCCGTGCTTACGCATGAGAATTGCGCTGTCGTCTGGGGCGCCGGCGGCATCGCCGGAGGCGTGCAGTACAACGATCAGATCAAGAAGATCACCAAACAGCGCCGCTACGCCTTCAACAACCCCGTGCGGTTCGTGGGCGAGCCCGTTGCCGCCGTCGCCGCTACCGATCGCCACCTGGCCGAAGAAGCACTGCAGCACATCGCGGTGGAATACGAAGTGCTGCCGCACGTGCTCGACGCCGAGGAGGCCCTCAAACCCGGCGCGCCCCAGCTTTGGCCCGAAGGCAACCTTTCTCTGAACAACCAGAATGAGGCCAAACCGCTCACCCAGCGCCGCGGAAACGTGGACCAGGCCTTCACCGCTTCCGATCACGTCTTCGAGAATCGTTTCACCACCACGTTCGTGCACAACGCGCAGATGGAGCCGCGTGCCGCCCTGGCCGCGTGGGAAGGCGACAAGCTCACCGTCTACACGCCCACCGGCGGCATCGCCAACTGCCGCAACGATATCGCCCGAGACTTGGGCATTCCGCTCGAAAAAGTGCGGGTCGTTTGCCAGTATATGGGCGGCAATTTCGGTAACAAGAACCAGAACCAGGATGCCGATCTCATCGCCGCCATGCTCGCCAAAGAGGCTGGCGCGCCCGTCAAGCTGGAAATGTCGCGCCGCGAAGATTTCATCGGCATGCACGGCCGCTGGCCCACCATCCAGTACTTCAAGGTCGGCGTCAACCGCGAAGGCGTCCTCAAAGCTATCCAACTGCGCGGCTACAGCAGCATGGGCGGTTACCGCAAGAATTCCGGCTCGATCGGCGGGCTCGATGCTTTCCAGTGCGCCGATACCGAAACCGTCGTTTATCCCGCCTACACCAATCGCACCGTCTCCGGCAATTTCCGCGGCCCCGAATTCCCGCAGGGCTATTTCGGATTCCAATCGATGATGGACGATGTAGCCTACAAAGTGAAACTCGATCCCGTTGAGTTCGCTCTGAAGAACATGGTCCGCAAGCCCGAACAGGGTGAGTTCACCAACTACACCCTCGAAGAATGCATTCGCCGCGGCGCGGAAGCCTTCGAGTGGAAAAAACGCTGGCGTCCGCAGCCCGGCTCCGATTCCGGGCCGATCAAGCGCGGCGCCGGCATGGCCTACATGGCTTTCCGCTCAGGGCTGGGCCGCAGCAACGCCGTCGTGCGCGTCGATTCCAAGGGCCAATTCTACGTGCATGTGGGAGTCACTGATGTCGGCGCGGGGGCCAAAACCACCATGGGCCTTATCGGCGCCGAAGCCCTCGACGTGCCGCTCTCAAAGGTGAAAGTGATCTGGGGCGATACGGACCGCTGCCCCTATTCGGTCGGCGAATCCGGCAGCCGCACGACCATTATGACGGGCTATGCCGTCATCGAGGCCGCGCGCGACCTCAACCGGCAGATCGCCGAAAAAGGCTTGCCCCCGGCCGGCGAGTTCCTTACCGCCTCTTCCGGACCCAACCCGACGCTTCCGGCCGGCAAGGTTCGCAATGCGTTCGGCGCTCATTTTGTCGAAGTCGAGGTCGATACCGAACTCGGCCGCATTCGCGTCTTGAAATACCTCGCCGTCCACGATTGCGGCCGCATCATCAACCCGCTCACTGCCGAAGGCCAGATCAAGGGTGGCGTCACCATGGGTATCGGCATGGCGCTCCACGAGGACCTCATTTATGATCCCGCCTCTGGCCAGCCGCTCACGCCCGGCTATTACGGCGCGCGCATCCTCACGCACCGCGACGCCCCGCAGATCGACGTGATGTTCGTCGAAAGCGACGATGGCTACGGAGCCTATGGAGCCAAGAGTATCGGCGAATCGGGCAAAGTCCCAGCCGTGGGTGCGGTGGCCAATGCCATCTTCAACGCCCTCGGCCGCCGCATCAAAGATCTGCCCATCACCCGCGACAAAGTCCTGTTGGCATAACCGGACCGGTCCCCAAGCTTGCCGGGGCCATCAGAGTGCGGCCCCGTCCCCCTCGTTCAAATCCGCACTTGTTGCCGGGCGTATTCGGCTGAAGTGCTGCTTCGCGGTGCAAATACTTCGAGAAGAGTTTCCAAAGGGGACTGCTCGCAGGAACCCCCCATTTCGTGCCGTCGTTGAAAAATCTCCTTTACTCTCTGGACGGCGCTTCGGGTTTCCTGGACCTCCCGGCTGGCGCCCCTTACCTCCTCCAGGATCGAATCAAATGTAGTGCGGTTACCGGTTGCAGGGAAAGATGTGAGTTTCTTGACTAACTCCGCTGCGGTGGTGCAGGCTCGCGCATGATGGTACACGAGTGTGCTAAGAACACGTAGCTCGTCCGGGGAAAGGCGAGCCAATAGACCATTATCGGTTGGCGCCGGGCCAAACATACGGTGAAACTATATTGTACCCCCGGCCTACTTAGTAAAAGCCCTAGGTCCAGATTTGCACCGCACGCATGTGTGCATCCCCACAAGCAAGCGGCCCCCGCAATCTTCCCGGCCGGGGCCACCGGCCCTGCGCCGCTAGCTTGCGGGAACAATCCCGGACCGCTCCTTTTTGCCAACCGCCGGGTCCAGAGCGGGCATCACACGTTCTGCAATCATCTTGCGAATCCCGGCTGCATGTTGCTTCAATTGAGCCGCCTCTTGCAACAACTGCTCGCGATGCGTACCTTCCACCCGGTCCGCCATGAACTCAGTTAGAATCTCCCCGTCTTCTAGCGATAGAATCGCTTCATAGAGCTTACGTTCTTGTGTGGAAGTATGTTCCTCCAGCAGGCTATGGGGCGAAAACACGTGCCCCACGCGGCAGCGGAACTCAACTAATGAGGATGTGAGGTCCTCGCGAAAGAGGGGCCCATGGCATTCCGGGCAGGTCAACCCGCTGAACTGCTCTGGCCGCGCTCCTTCGTTTGTCATGGTAGCGGGAACGGCACCCCCTTCCACCAGCCGGAGTAAGACAGGCGCAATCCCACTGGATGGCAGCCGGAAATGAATCGGCGCGTCACGGAGGGCATTAAGCGGCATACTCGGGCACTGCGCTTCATCGGGATCTTGAATGATGCCCACACCTCCGTGCCTGCTGATTTCCCAAAGACCGGATGCCCCATCATCCAACATGCCGGACAGCAAAATGCCAACCACCTTTGGACCGTAATTCTGGGCGGCCGAGCGAAAGGTCACATTGATGCTCGGCCGGTGTAGTCCTTTTTTCGGGCCGCGTGTTAAGTGAATATGGTTCTTGGCGATCACAAGATGGCGATCGGGGGAGCCACGTAAATACGCCGGGTTCGAGCCGGCCGCCTTCAACCGATTCCTGTGCCGATAACGGGCCTGTGAAATTCAACAAGAACGCCAGCTCACTCCGGCTCCGTGGTGTCGTATGGAGTACAACGCAAACTGCGGCGGCAAAATTTTTCGGTAGGCCGGCTATGATGGTCCGCACAACCGCCAGACTGCCGGCCGATCCGCCGATCACCACGAGATCGCGTTTTATTCAGGCCTCCTTGAAGGACCAGAAAGGGAACGAGCAACACCGAGGCCTAACAGTCTCCGGTCGTAAGAATTTATGGGGCTGCGGGATCGTTTGGTACGGAACAGGCGTGGAGTATCGTACCGAGCGGCCAAGACTTACGGTTTGCTGGCCCGGATAAAGGCGCTCATGAATTTGCCCTGTACCCGCAGCGCCATCGCATCCACATCCACGCCCTGCCCGCTCAGGAAGGCCCGCGCGTCTTCGACATCGTAAACTCGCGTAGGTTCCATATCGATGCCGGCAAAACCGGCGTGCGCTAGCTTTGCGACATACTCGGTGTCGCGCAACGCTCCCGCGATGCACCCGACCCACAGCAGCATGTTCTTCCGCAAATCCTCCGGCACGTCCCCGGTCGTGACCACATCGGAAACGGCCAAGCGGCCCCCTGGCTTCAATACGCGAAAGGCTTCGCGCAAAACACGGTCTTTGTCCCCGGAGAGGTTAATCACGCAATTACTGATGATCACATCCACCGAGTTGTCCGGTAGTGGAATATTTTCGATCTCCCCTTTCAGAAATTCGACATTCTCCACCCCGGCTTTGCGCTGGTTCTCGCGGGCCAAAGCCAGCATCTCGTCGGTCATGTCCAGGCCAAACGCTTTGCCGGCGGGGCCGACACGCCGCGCGGAGAGCAGCACGTCAATACCCCCGCCCGAGCCCAGGTCGAGGACGGTTTCCCCCGGATTGAGCTGCGCCAAAGCTGTCGGGTTGCCGCAGCCGAGCGAAGCCAGAAGCGCTTCCTGCGGGATTTCGCTCGTCTGGGCGGCATCGTATAGATTCGCCGTGATCGGATCGCAGCAACCATCCGAAGCCGCGGAAGCCCCGCAACAGGAGCTACCGCCGGTATTCACGCGCAACGCTGCTTGACCATATTTTTCTTTGACGATTTCCTTCAGTTGCATAAATCCTCCTCATTTGCACAAGCGGAAGATCGCCTGTGGCGCGATTGCTTTATTTCGGGTGCAGCACTCGGCATACAAGAAGCCCAGCAGCTCTTGTAGAGCTTCCGTATGGGCCGAATACCACAGATAGGTCCCTTCCCGGCGGACCTTCACCAGCCCCTCGTTTTTCAACTTGTCGAGGTGGTGCGAGAGCGTTGAGGCCGGAATATTGAGTTCGTTTCCGATGTCGCTGACCACCATGCCATCCGGGTGCGCTGACAGGAGTACTCGCATAATGCGCAGGCGCGGCTCGGTTCCCATTGCCGAGAACATATCCGCAAACCGCGTGATCTCTTCCTCACTAGGCTTCGCAGGCATTCTATTCTATAATACTACATCTATGGAATTACCGAAATACAGATTGCAACGGCATTTGATGCGGGGGCACTCCCGGAAGGGTGTCTCCCGCCGCGTGCAGAAACCGCCGTTTCTGATGAATTGATATAATCGAGCCGCAAAATCGTTCAGAGGAAGCCGGCATGTACGTTCGCAAACTGCTCGATTGGCGGAAGCTCCTCATCTATTCTCATCGGTGGCTGGGCATTGCGGTCACTCTAATGTTCCTGCTCTGGACGGTTTCGGGCGTGGTCCTGATGTATTACGGCCACCCGCAAATCACCACCGGAGAGCGGCTGCTACGGCTGGAGCCGATCGACTTCTCGACGGCCAACTTCGCGCCCGCTGCAGCCGCGGCAAAGGCCCATATCAAACCTTCGCGCGTCCGATTGTCGATGTACAATGGCCGGCCTGTATACCGCCTCGCCAGAAACAGCATCGGCAACTGGACGGCAGTTTATGCGGACACCGGTGAACTCCTGCCTGCCATGGGTCCGGAGCAGGCCTTGCGGTGGATGAAGCAATTCGTGCCTGAATATGCCTCCACCATGACCTACAGTGGCTATCTCGAGAGCCCAGACGAGTTCACGAGAATCCCCACCTTGGCCGGTTATGTTCCGCTGCATCGGATCGCGCTTAACGATCCGGCCGGCACCGAGTACTACGTCTCCGAAAAGAGCAACGACATCGTTCAGAAGACCGACCGGCGAAGCCGGATGCTGGCCTTTTCGGGATATATCATTCACAACCTGTTCTTTTTTCGGCAGCGCGCCTGGTGGACCCCCTTCCTCGATTTCCTCGCCTGGACTGCCATGCTTATGGTGGTGACCGGCGCCGCCGTCGGAATCTGGCGCGTCGCGCTTAAGCCGCGATTCCGTCGTAAGGGTGTTCGGTCCTACACGCCCTACTCCGGTTGGATGAAGTGGCACCATTATGCCGGCCTGATATTTGGGTTGTTTTCGGTCTCCTGGATCCTCAGCGGAATGATCCCCATCACCACCTTCCCTGTGCCTGGCTGGTCGCAGGTGGCCAAGCGCGTCGAAAGCAACGGCGAGGGTTTCATTATGGGGACTCCCATCGTCCCTCGCTCGTCATCCATGACGAAGGATATGGTGCACGCAATCACCGGCGGCCCTTTAAACCTGCAGCCGCTCCACATCGCAAACCTTCGGAGCGCCATCGGGAAAATCCAAGACAAGTTCGCGCCGAAGGAACTGGAACTCATCCAGTTTCGAGGCGAGCCCTATTTTCTCGCCTATCAGCCGCCCACAACCAAAGAGGAAGCTGGCCGCTGGAACACCAACAATGCGATCAACTCTGTAAATCTCCCGCAGAACAACCCGCACCTGTTCGTTTCGATCAACCATCCCGAGAATGGCGTCATGGCGTCGTTCAGCAAGGAAGTGATGGAACAGGCGTCCCGCGAAGCGATGCCGCATACTAAGGTTATCGACCGCCAATGGTTGACTGATTATGACAACTACTACCACCAGACGACGCCGTCCTTCGAGCTCGGCCGGCACAAGCCGGCTTACGTCTTGCCGGTGCTGCGGGTGCGTTACAACGACCAAGATCAGACCTGGCTGTATTTCACGCCGTCTCTCGCCCAGATGGTGAAGTTCGACAAACGCGACCGGGCGAATCGGTGGGCCTATTACGGCCTGCATGTGATGGACTGGCCGGGAATGTATAATCGCCGGCCGTTGTGGGACATCGTAACGATCGCCTTATTAGCTGGCCTTGTGGCGATCAGCATTACGACGTTATTGCCGGCCTGCCGCCGGCTGAAGCGGCACGCAGTCCATGCCTGGAAATGGGCGGTCTCACGGAAAAAGGTGCGAGCTGCTGCAACCTTGGGATGGGCTATCTCCGAGCGAGATCGCATTTCCGAAGGCTGACAGCATTGCGATGCGACCGCGAGGATCCGCTACTCGGAACGCTGCAAGTGTTTCACCACTGTTTCTTTGCCGATGGGGTGTCCGCCGCATGGCGAGGTCCAATCTGTCTCTTGTGTGTATACCAAAACAGATCCGCTTAGCTGCATCGTGAATATGTTCACGCCGGGGTTAGTGTAATCATAACCGGACGTTTGGAATCTCGGCCCGCACCCCTGGGGTTCCCTCCAAACCGCTTTGCCTCCATCAACAGTACCTTGGCCATCAGCCCGGGGGCTGAAAACATTGGTGTAGGATATCGACGCGCTAAATTGATTCCCAGTCTGCGAAATCTTGAGTCGCATTGGCGGAGTGCCTTTGGGCGGATCGGTCTGCAACCAAGTGCCGGTAAATGTGGGCGATCCCTGGCTTCCACCGCGTTGCGGGCTGACATTTGTCGAATCCGCTGGCGCACTCGGGGCTCTGCGGCGCAAGGAAACGGTATACCCCCACGCCTTCAGCCTCTCTGTGACATTATCAATGCTGGCGGCTTCACCGTTAGGGGGTTCGTCTTTGCGGACGAGCCCGATGAGTTCATATTTTCCATTCAGCAGCGCCCCTCCCGAATTCCCCGGATACAGAAAAGCGGACTCGAACTGAATCGAACCTCCTGCTGCGTTTGCTACGCGATCTTCGCTCACCGGCATATCCCACGCCCTGCCGCTGGGGTATCCGAGCGTATGGGCGGCATCTCCACGTTTAAGCGAAGTCGCATCGCCCAACAGATCGAACGGCACTGTGCCGTTGCTGATGCCAAGCTTGTTGAGCCCGGTTACGGCCAGTACGGCAAGGTCGAGGTTCGGATCCGCCGTTGTTAGCAATGTGGCTTGCTGGGGCTCGCCGGGCAGCCATTTCAACTGCACCTTAAGTTCGCTGGCTTGATCGGCGCCGCGCCGCACCACGTGGTTCGCCGTGGCTATGTACAGCCGGTCCTGTCCGAGACCGAAGAGGATCCCCGCGCCCTGCGTAGAAGAGCCCCCCAGTTTTCCGTCGATCATCACCACCAGGTTCTTCACCCGCTCGTCGGGAGACTGCGCCCGAAGGCCGTGCCTGCTAGCAATCGCCAATGCGCACGTCGGGAGTATTCTCATCCAGCGCCTTTTCATAAATCGATCCCCCACCACCGAATTATCGCCGCCGCCATGGTAAACAAATACACCGCCGCGCCCCAAAGCAATGGCAGGCCATGCTCGGCGCGCAGCCATTCGAGCCGCGTGGGCATGATATTTCTGGCGGTTCCCTCATACCCCGTAGTCAGCCCCATAACTTTCCCATGAAACTTCAGGACGATATCTTTGTCCTCCAGAGAGAGCGTGCGAATCTCGCCCACAGCCGACCCAATCAACAGTTCCTCCGCGGGCCTCATCACTGTTTCCGTGCCCAGCGCCTCGAAATATGTGCTGCCGCTTAAGACGGTCGAAACACGGCGCACCATGGTTTGATCGTTGTCCGCGTACTGTTCGACGCGAGAGACGAAAAGTCTCTCGATCGGGACTTCCTGAAAGAAAACTCCTGTTATCGTCTGTGTAGGTGTGAAGTCGAGGTCCACCGCGTCCGGTCCGCTGAGCGATCCAACAGATTGCGGAATCGCAGAATCGAAGTGGGCGGGTGGAGCGCCCGGACGCAAGATTGCGGCCGGACCGCTCGTATCCACCCGGATTTCGATCCCTTTGGACTGGAAAGATAGCCGGTACTGATGCGGGACGCTGGTCTTCTGGAGCCTTACTATGACTCGGGCCGGTAGTTCCAATGGCTCCAAGTTCGCGAAGCCTTGCTGTCTTCCTTTGGATTCGGTCTGTACCTTAAACTGAGTGTCTGAGGAACTACCGCCCGTCTCGTTGGCCGGCGCGGCCAATTCGATCTCCTTCACTCCGGAAACGCCTGCCGCACTCACACTCAGCCTGTCCCATAGCTTGTAGGGACGGGATAGTTGAAACGCCACTTCCGAAGCTTTTACGTCCATCTCAACATCAGCGGTTCGCATCCGGTCGAAAAACAGGAAGCTCGCCAGCACAAGTGCAAGCAGAAGAGTTCCCACTACCGGCCAGCGCCTGTGACGAGGTTTGGGCGCCAGAAAACGGCTGATCTCGATGAGCTCTTTCAACCGGGCTATGGACTCTACTTGTTCGGCGGGCACTTCGCCGGCTTCTGCAGCGCTCTCTCTCGCTGCGCGAATATGATCTCGAAGTAGTTGTTCGAAATCCCCCTTCTCTTTTCCGCTCGGAGCCGGGTTGGGCGCAGCGCTCATTGAAGTCATCTGCCCGAATGATAAAACCACATTCTCATGGTGGACGGTTCACCAGTATTCAGGACAGCCGCGACATCCAGCGCATAGATCCCGGGCGGGCCCGGGTCGGCAACCGGAAAGGAAAAGGCGCGCAGCGCCGGGTAATAACCCAGCCCCAATTTCTTTCCATTCAGCACCGGCGCTTTAGAGCGTCCGTCCGGGCCAATGGGTGAAAGTGTTACGTAGACCTCGGACAACTCGGCACTGGGAGACAAGGTTACACGGTATCCTGTGTTGGTCCCGGTGCTTTTCCCCTGGCTGACTCCTAGCGGAAGATAGACGTCTCGCGTCTGAGCGCCTACGGGTGACGGCACCCAGGCCAGCATCCCTAATTCTTCAGGCTTCAGATTCAGGTTCGCCAGCACGCCGGTGTTCCAGGTGTACGACGTTGTCCCGGCGGGACGCACCGCGTCCATCTGATAATAGAGCCGCTGGCGAAGTCCCACGCCGCGCAAGCGGACGGGTTGCTGGTTCGATGGGGCGCGCCAGTCGATCGCGAGATCCCCGCCCGACTTAAGGTCGTAATCAAGCACCGAACGTGTGAGCGATACCAGCAAGACGGCCGAACTGCCCGCTACTTCCCGGATGTAGATACCCTCGCAGCGATCGCCTCTGAGTCGATAGCCGTTTGGGTCACTGGCAGGTTGGAGCAGATGAGGATCGCAAGGGCTGGGCTGTGCCTGGAGGGCGCCGCTGCAGCACGCTGTCCAAAAGACCGCTGCTCGAGTCAGGCGCATGATTTCACCCCGATCCGATGAATTATCGTCTGAGATATTGTAATCCCAATCGGCTTGGGTGCGGAAAATTGCCGGTACCAGACGTAACTCGATTCAAATTGCCTCGCGTTGCTGGGCCGCGAGCGTCAGCAAATGCTTTTAGAATTCGTCAACGATATTAGCTCCCTACACTGATTCCCTGTTGCTCTCGACTCTGCGGCGGGTTCGTCCATGTAAGCTCTGGGACAGCGCCGCAGCTAGATCGCCGCGCTTGTTTACTTCGATGCGGCCCAGTTCCAGCCACGATTGCATTTCGCGAAGCTCGCACGCCAACTCCGCAGCGACGCGGCGCGCGTTCTCTCCCGGCTCCAGGAACGCGCCCTGCACGATCAGAACCTTGCGCGCGCGATCCGCTTTGAGATCGCACCGGGCTACCAGAGTATCGCCCAGCAGAAATGGGCACACGTAATATCCATAAATGCGTTTCGGCGGCGGTGTGTACATCTCGATCCGGTACTTCATCCCGAAAAGCCGTTCGATGCGGTCGCGATCCCAAACCAGCGAGTCGAACGGTGTGACGATCGCGCGAAGGCTCTCCGTTCCGCCAATGGATGCCCGCGGATGCAGGTAGGCCTGTTCTTTCCACCCCTCGACGAGCGCCGGAAGCAAGCGCTTCTCCTCGACAAGTTCGGATACCAGGCGCTTGGCAACGGACTTCGCGCGGCGGCGCACGTCTTTGGGATATGCCCACCACGGACCTGCCGGCAATCGGTCGCGCCAATCGTCGACAGTGAAGTAGCCCGCGATATCCTGCAATGTTCCGATGCCACATGCCTTCGCTCCGAGACAGATCAACTGCTTCATCGCTTCCTCGCGTGGAGGGGCGGGCGCTTCCAACGCCGGTCTCGGGATGACTCGCTCGGTGAGATCGTAAGTGCGCTCGAAGCCGCGCCGGCCGGCGATCGCGACGAGGCCAGCGTCGTATAGATGTTCCAGCGCCGACTTCCCGTTGCCCGATCCCCACCAGCTCCACCAGCCCTTTGACCGTTTGCCGGGATCGCTCAGCTCGGCGGCCGTGATGGGACCACGCTCGGCGACCTCGGCGTAAACGCGTGCCATGTAACGGCCGGCATCGGATCGCATGTACTGCTGCGTCGCCTCGTGATGCTTGTCCATTCGATACCGGAGCAGCGGATAAAGCGAAACCGGCATGAGGCAAGCCGCGTGTCCCCAATATTCAAAAAGCTCACGCTTGGTGTAAGCCAGACGATCGAGCGCCTCCATCCGATACGGGCCGAGGCGCGCGAACGCCGGAACATAATGAGCGCGGATCAACACGTTTACTGAATCGATCTGGAATGCGTGCAAGCGAGCCGCCAGCTTGCGGAGAGCAGCGGCAGACCCGGACGGCTTCGCGCCGAATCCTTGGGATGCAACGGCGAGAGAGCGGGCTTGGGATAGCGAGAGAGTCTCCGGCATGAAATCAACCTGACTCACCGGCTTGGAGATTTTGATTTCGGATGCGCAAATGAGAGGACGCCACCTTAGTCCAGAATATCGCTTGCCTCCTCTGCCGGTGCTGCGGGAGGCAGTGTAATTCCGGAGTGCTGGCTACTGATTCTCGCGACTCTGATATATTGATCCGGTTGAAAGAGGGAGGCGGTATGCGGGTTGGGGTCTGGCTGCTGTTCGCGGGGCTCGTGTGGAGCGCTCTGCCGGCGGTGGCGGAAATGGATTTCTCCGGCGATTGGGCGCCGCGGTTCTACGAAGATCAGCCGGAGCGCGTGCCGGGACCGGAATTGGGCGACTACCTGGGGCTGCCGGTGAATGCGGCGGCGCGCATGCGGGCCGATACCTGGAGTGCTTCGCTGCTGACTCTGCCGGAGTGGCAGTGCCGGCCGCACGGAGCCGATTACATCTGGCGCGGGCCTTCGAATCTCCGGATCTGGAAGGAAGTGGACCCAGCCTCGCGCGAGATCGTGGCGTGGCATGCGGAGTGGCTGCGCTCCGTGGACCGGCCCGTCTACATGGACGGGCGGCCGCATCCGCCGGATTACGCGCCCCACACCTGGGCAGGATTCTCCACGGGCAAGTACGAAGGCGATGTCCTAACCACGTATGTCACGCATTTGAAGGAAAGCTACATACGCCGTAATGGCATGGCCCGCAGCGAAAAAGCCACTGTCACGGAGCACTGGATCCGGCATGGCGACTGGCTAACCGTGGTCACTATCGTGAACGATCCGGTTTATCTCACCGAGCCTTTCATCCGCAGCACCGATTACGAGCTGGACGTGCACCAGCACATTCCGCCTTATCCGTGCGACACGGTGACTGAGGTCGAGCGTCCTAAGGGCGTGGTGCCGAACGTGCTGCCGGGGGCCAACCCGTCGCTGAATGAGTTTGCCGACCGCTACGGCGTGCCACGAGAGGCGGCGCGCGGCGGAGCCGAGACGATGTACCCGGAATATCGCAAGAAGCTGCAGGGCGCCACCGCCAAGCTGGTGAAGGATCGTTAGGGCTATGCTAACCATATGGACACGCGGCCGTAGCCGCGCCTTGGGATGGGGCCTGAGCGTGGCTATGCTCGCATCACTGTTTCTCGGAGTGGCCGCCGCGCAACCAGCCTCAGACATCCATGTCCTGCATGTTCGCGGCAATGTGTACATGTTGGCGGGAGCGTCGGGCAACCTGACGGTTTCGGTGGGGCGCGATGGGGTGCTGTTGGTGGATACCGGCCCGGCGGCGATGAGCGGCCAAGTGTTGGCAACCATCCGCCAGATTCAAACCGCGACGGCCACGAATGGCGTGGAGAACTTGGGGTTCGGCGCGGAAGGACGTTCCACCCTGCGCGAAATCGTCGATACGAAGGAACCCCCGAAACCAATCCGTTACATCATCGATACAGCGGTGGACGCGGATCATTCGGGCGGCAACGAGGCAATCGCCAAGGCAGGCAAGACCTTCACCGGGGGAAATGTCGCAGGGAATCTCTCGGATGCGGGCGAGGGGGCGGCCGTGCTGGCCCACCAGGCGGTCCTCAACCGGATGACGTCCGCCAAAGCGCCGTTCGGCGTGCTGCCCACCGATACCTATGACATCGATTTGATGAACCTGAGCCACTATTTCAACGGCGAGGGGGTGCAGATGATCCACATGCCGGCAGCGCATACGGACGGCGACACGGTTGTGTGGTTCCGTGGGTCGGACGTGATCAGCGCCGGGGATGTCTTCACGCCCGACCGCTACCCCATGATCGACGTGCAGCGCGGCGGCAGTGTGAAGGGAGAAATTGACGCGCTCAACCGGCTTCTCGACATGGCTATTCCGGAATTCCGGCTGGAAGGCGGCACCATGGTCATTCCCGGCCACGGGCACCTTTCGGACGCGGCCGACGTGGCCTATTACCGCGATATGGTAACGATCATTCGGGATCGCATTCAGGCGCTGATCAAGAAGGATATGACGCTCGAGCAGGTCAAGGCGGCCAAGCCTACGCTCGATTATGACGGCATCTACGGCGCGGTCTCGGGGCCTTGGACAACGGATATGTTTATCGAAGCGGTGTACCGGAGCTTGAGCAATAAGAAGTAAGGATTCACGGATGAAGCGCGGAATTCTATTCATGGCGGCGGGATGCCTGGCGTCCGGATTGCATGCACAACGCGGACCACAAACTGCGAAGGCGGCGGCTCCGGCGGATCTCACGGGCTACTGGGTATCCGTGGTAACGGAGGATTGGCGGTTCCGCATGATGACACCGGCGAAGGGGGACTACCCGAGCATCCCGCTCACACCGGAGGGGAAGAAGGTGGCGGACGCTTGGGATCCGGCGAAAGACCAAGCCGCTGGCGAAGCGTGCCGGGGCTATGGCGCGGGAAACATTATGCGCATGCCGGGCCGTCTCCATATCACGTGGCAGGACGACAACACGCTGAAAATGGAGACCGACACCGGGATGCAAACGCGCATGTTCCATTTCGGCAAGACGCAGCCACCCACCGGCTCGCCGGACTGGCAGGGATTCTCGGTGGCGCAGTGGGAATATGCGGGCGAAGGCCGCGGGCGCGGCGGCCCGGCGCAAGGCGGCGATCTGAAAGTGGTGACCACGCATGTGCGGCCGGGTTATTTACAGAAAAACGGCGTGCCATATAGCGCGGACGCCGTAATTACCGAGCATCTCGACCTGCTGAGCCGCGAGGCTAATGGCGATCGGTGGCTCATTGTGACCACTCTGGTGGACGATCCACAGTATCTCAACCGCCCGTTTCAGAGGAGCACGCATTTCAAACGGCAAGCGGACGCATCAGGCTGGGACCCCATGCCGTGTACCGCACGCTAAGGGTTACCGAGCCTCGACCGCCCGGGAGCTGTGAAAAAATGCGGGGACATTACGGGCCAGTGCGGCCAAATCGTGCCGCTGTACCACGCGGCAGTAGTGTCCCCGGATTTTTTTCACAGCTTCTGAGGGAGTGGTGCCGTGGACGCATTCAGAATGCATGCAAAAGTCTCGTCGTGGTACATTTGAGAACTATCGGAGGTCTGGGTACCAGTTTGAAACTGCGGAAGATCAGTGGGGAAGGATCGGAAGCCAAGGCCTCGTCGCAGACCGAGCGGGCCACCCTGGCGCTGCGCGAGATGCTGGTGAAGGGACAGTTCCGGCCAGGGGAACGGATTCGCGAAGTGCCGTTGGCCGCGGAGTTGAAGGTTTCCCGCATTCCCCTGCACCTCGCGCTGGAGCGCCTCGCGCACGAAGGCTTCCTGGACGTGCGGCCTACGCGCGGTTTCGTGGTGCAACAGTTCTCGACCGAAGACATCTATGACGCTATCGAATTGCGCGGATTGCTGGAAGGAGCGGCGGCGCGCCTGGCGGTGCAGCGGATGAAAGATGTGCGGGACCTGCAGCCCATGCGCGAGGCGGCGGAGGAGATCCTCGCTCTGGTGCGGCGCCCCAAGTTGAACGTCGAAGCCTTTAAGCGGTACATCGGGCTGAACGAGAAGTTTCACGCAGCGCTCCGCGATCTCTCCCGCAGCCGCATGCTCAAGCGCTCGATCGAGCAGGCATGTTCGCTGCCATTTGCTTCGCCTGGAGCCTTTCTCGAACGGCAATTCATCTCCGGGGCGCTGCATGAATTGTTCCTAGTATCCGCGGACCAGCACTGCAGTATCGTAGAAGCGATTGCCAACCGGGACGCGTTCCGGGCGGAGATGCTGACTCGGGAGCACGCCCAGGTGGCCCGGCGCAATCTCGAAGACGCACTGAAGTACCAGGAGCGGATCCCGGACCTGGCGGGGGCGAAACTAGTCTCGCTGTAACACCGGCAAACAGTGCGCGTAATCGTTGTCGGCGGCGGAATCGCGGGACTCACCGCCGCAATTGCTCTTGGAAGGGTCGGCATCGACGCGCAGGTATACGAGCAGGCGCCTGCGCTGCGCGAAGTGGGTGCAGGTATCAGTCTGTTTCCGAATGCGCTGCGCGTCCTCGATGTGCTCGGGCTAGGCGCGGCCATTCGCGCGCAGAGCGTGCAAGGGGTGCAAGGCGCCTTGCTGACGGCTGGCGGGAAGGTCCTCGTGGGGGTTCCGGCCGATACATTTCGCGAGCAGATCGGCAACATCGCCGTCCTCCACCGCGCGGACTTACTGGGTTTGCTGGCGCGGGAGATCACGGGGGAACGGCTCCACTTGGGGCATCAGCTCGTGGGCTTCGAGCAAAACGGTGGCCGCGTGACGGCATGTTTTCATAATGGCCAGGAGGCGCACGCGGATGCGCTAATCGGCGCCGATGGCGTGCGGAGTGCCGTGCGAACACGGATGTTCGGCGAGCGGAGGGTGCATTATGCTGGCTACACCGCCTGGAGGGCTATCGTTGCTTTCGACGGCGCCAAGAGGATCACCGAGACCTGGGGACGCGGTTGCCGGTTTGGAATCGTGCCGATGGGACGGGGAAAAGTGTACTGGTTCGCCACGAACAACGCTGCCGAGGGAGAACGCGACCCGGAAGGGCGGGCCAAAGAAGCGTTGTTGCGGCTGTTCCGGGGATGGCATGCGCCAGTCGAGGCCCTGATCGAAGCGGCGCAGGAAGGCTCCATCTTGCGCAACGACATTTACGACATGGATCCCTTGCCAAATTGCGTTCGCGAAAACGCTGCGTTGGTTGGGGATGCCGCTCACGCGATGACCCCCAACCTCGGACAAGGCGCCTGTCAGGCGATTGAAGATGCCGCGGTGCTAACCGCGTGCCTCAAGAAGCACGCGATCGTGGCGGAAGCCCTGCGGGAATATGAGCGCCGCCGCCAGCCCCGGACTCGCGAATTGGTCTTGCGCTCCCGATGGTTCGGCAGGATCGCGCAGGTCGAGAACGTAGCGCTGCGCTGGGCGCGAGAAGCACTGCTGCGAGCCGCTCCCGCTGGGGCCGCCGCCCGGCAGATGAGAGGGGCCGTGGCGTTTGACCCGATCGACCCGGAGGAGCGGGTCTTGTTCGCGCAGTGATATAATTTCCGGGACTGGTTAAATTGCATGCATTGGGTTGAGACTCGTTCCACCCACTGCCTGAGAGCCAGTTTGCTGCCTTGAAACTCATCTCTGATTTCCGAGCTACTGTTCGTTGGAGGAACGCATGGATTACCCACTGACCGGGTATCACCACATCACCGCTTGCGCCGGGGGCGCCCAAGACGACGTCAATTTCTTTACCAACATTGTTGGCCTGCGCATGGCGAAGCAGACCGTCCTGATGGACGGCAAGATTCCCATCTATCATCTTTATTACTCGAACGCGCAGATCGAACCCGGTTCGATCATGACCACGTTCCCCTATAGCCGCCTGCAGGGCCGCAAGGGCTCGGGCCAGGTTTCGGCCACGGCGTTCACCGTGTCCAAGGGGACGCTGCCGTTCTGGCAGGAGCACCTCAAGAAAAACAAAATTGCGCAGCAGCCGATTGCGGAGCGTTTCGGACAGAAGTTCATCCGCTTCTCGCACCCGGCCGCGTTGGACTTTGAAGTCATCGAAGACAAGGACGATCGCCAGCCGTGGAGCACGCCGAATATTGCGAAGAGCGAGGCGGTCCACGGATTTCACGGATCGGTCCTCTCGGTGCGCGAGATCCCGGAAACCGAGCGGTTTTTTGTGGAAGCGCTGGGGTTCCGAAAGACCGGTGTCGACGGCGCCTACCACCGTTTCGAGACCGGCACGGGCGGGGCGAATAAGACCGTAACGCTGCTCCATGAGCCCGACCGTCCTGCCGGGAGCTGGACCTTCGGCGCGGGCACGGTGCACCACATCGCGCTCTGGGCTGCTGACGACGAAGCCATGGCGCGCCAGAAAGCGATCTACGAAGAACTGGGATACACCGATGCCTCCGAGATCAAAGACCGATTCTACTTCCACTCCATGTATTGCCGCTGCCCCGGCGGTATCCTGGTGGAAAGCTGCTGCAATGTACCGGGCGGTTTCGAGAAGGACGAGAAGGCCTCGGAACTGGGCAAGAACCTGCACCTTCCGCCGTGGTGGGCCGACCGCAAGGACGAGATGATGAAGTCGCTGGAACCGATTCGCGTGCCCGAAACGGCTACGGCTCATTGAGCGGAGGGAACGATCAATGAAGAAGCAACAGAAGCTTCTGGTGGCGGCATGCAGCCTCTTAATGGCTGCTTTGCCGGCGGCGGCGCACCACTCTTTTGCAGCCGAGTATGATGCCAAGAAGCCGATCACGCTGAAGGGGAAAGTCACCCAGGTGGAGTGGATCAACCCGCATTCGTGGGTGCGCATCGACGTGACCGACGAAAATGGCAAGACGGTGAGCTGGCAGTGTGAAACCGCGCCGCCGAACATTTTGTACCGCCAGGGCTGGCGGCGAAGCTCCATTAAGGAAGGCGATGAAGTGGTGATCGAGGGGTTTGCCGCCAAAGACGCCTCTCACACGATGACGGCGTCCAGTGTCACAACGCCGGATGGCCGGCGTTTGCTGGCCGGCTCCCCCACGGACGGTGCACCCCCGGCCCAGAAATCGGATAAGTAAACCTTTCCATGAAAACCAGCACAGACCGCATTCTGACAACCCACGTGGGTAGTTTGCCGCGTCCGCAGGACGTGGTGGACTGCCTCTTTGCCGAGGATCGGGGCGAAGCAGTCGATCCCCAGAAGTTCGATTCCACGCTGCGAAGAGCGGTGGCCGACGTAGTGGCCAAACAGGCCGAAGCCGGCGTGGACGTTGTAAGCGATGGCGAAATGGGCAAAATCAGCTACGCCACCTATATTCGCCACCGCCTGACCGGATTCGAAGGGGATTCGGCGCGTCCCACGCCGCAAGATCTGGACGATTACCCAGAATTTCGCGATCGGCTGGTCCAGGCCGGTGCTTCGGCGAAATACCTGCGGCCAGTTTGCAAGGGACCGATCAAGGTGAAGTCGATGGAGCCGCTGAAGCGGGACATCGCACGGTACCAGGATGCGCTTTCGCGCACCAAGGTGACCGAGGCGTTCATGAACTCCGTCTCACCCGGCACGATCGCGGTGTTCCAACCGAACGAGTATTACAAGACTCACGAAGAGTATGCCGCCGCGCTCTCGGAAGCCATGCGCGACGAGTACGAGACCATCGTAAATTCCGGGCTGCTGCTGCAACTCGACTGCCCGGACCTGGCGATGGGCCGCCATAGCCGGTTCAAGAACGCTACCGAAGCCGAGTTTCTGCGGCTCGCCGAATTGCATATCGAGGCGCTCAACCATGCACTGGCTAATGTGCCGGCGGATCGGGTACGGTTCCACGTCTGCTGGGGCAACTACGAAGGCCCCCATACACACGACCTGCCGCTGACTACGATCCTGCCGATTGTGCTTAAGGCGAAGCCTATGGCCATGCTGCTGGAAGGCGCCAATCCCCGGCACGAACATGAGTGGGAGATCTGGAAGACGCAGAAACTTCCCGCAGACAAGGTCCTCATTCCCGGTGTTCTGGGGACGACCTCCAATTACGTGGAAGCGCCGGAACTGGTGGCCCAGCGCATCACTCGCTTCGCGGAACTGGTCGGGCGCGAGCGCGTGATGGCGGGAAGCGATTGCGGTTTCGGCACATTCGCCGGCTTTGGTCCCGTGCATCCGCCCATCACCTGGTTGAAGCTAAAATCCCTTTCGCAGGGTGCAGCCTTGGCCTCTTCCCGTCTGTGGGGACGCGCCGGGTCGGCGGCCTGAGATGAATTCCAAATCGCTTCTGCTGTTTGCGTTGCTGACCGCCCCGGCGTGGTCGCAAACGCGCCCGGCAGTTCCCCGTCTGCCCGATGGTACGCCCGATTTGCAGGGAATCTGGGAAGCGCACAACACGGCGGATGCGAATCTGGAGCCCCATAGCGCGGCGGCAGGGATTCACGCCGGCGAAGGCGTGATCGTCGATCCGCCGGATGGGAGGATCCCGTATCAACCTTGGGCGGCGGATCAACAAAAGGAAAACTTCACCAAGCGTGCCACCGCCGATCCGGTGAACCGTTGCTTTCTTCCTGGTGTTCCGCGGATCACCTACATGCACTTTCCGTTTCAGATTTTCCAGACTCCCAAGTTCGTGGCCATCACGTACGAATATGTCCACGCTTCGCGCACGATTCATATGAACGGGACGCCGCACCTGGATGACATTGACTTCTGGATGGGCGATTCGCGCGGCCATTGGGAAGGCGACACCCTGGTAGTGGATGTGACGGATAACAATGGCGAGACCTGGCTGGACAGTTCGGGGAACTTTCATAGCAGCGCGATGCACGTGGTGGAGCGGTACACGCGGGCTTCGCCGGACACGCTGCGTTACGAAGCCACAATCGAAGACCCTAAAGTCTTCACCAAGCCGTGGAAGATTGCCATGACGCTCTACCGCAACACGGACAAGAACGCGCAGTTGTACGAGTATGAATGTCACGTGTACCGGGAAAAACAACCGGAGCAAAGCAAATGAAGATTGCCTGGAGCACGATGCTGGCCGCCGTCGTGGGGACGGCCGTGGCGCTGTTGATTCCGCTGCAGATGGATGCGCAGGGGCGTGCTGGCCGCGGCGGCAAGCAGCAACCGAAAGCCGGTCCGTTCACACGGCTTCCCGACGGCAAGCCTGACATGCAGGGCTATTGGGAAACGGCCAACTTCTTCACCGCATTCGATCTGGAGACGCACGAGAAGGCGGAGTTCGGCGTGCCGGCCGGCAAGGGCGTGATTATCGATCCGCCAGACGGCAGAATTCCTTACCAGCCTTGGGCTGCCGCGAAGAAGAAGGACTTGGTGGAACATCATATGTTCGAGGACCCGCAGGCGCATTGCTACCTTTCCGGCGTGCCGCGGCAGATGTACACCCCGTTCGGCTTCCAGATCCTGCAGCCGCCGGGCAGCGTGCTGTTGCTCTACGAGGCCTTTCACTCTTACCGCATCATTCCGCTGGATGGCCGCCCGCACATCTCGGAACCCATCCGGCTGTTCGAGGGAGACTCCCGCGGCCACTGGGAAGGCGACACCCTGGTAGTGGATGTGACGAATCAGAACAGCGACACCTGGTTCGACATGGCCGGCAACTTTCACAGCGACGCGATCCACGTCGTCGAGAGATACACGATGGTCGATGCAAATACCATCGGCTACAAGGCCACCATTGACGATGCCAAGGTGTTCACCCGGCCGTTTACGATCGCTTTTGACCTGGTCCGCAACCGCGACGCTGATTACCAGCAGATGGAGTACGCCTGCGTCGAGGGCGAGAAAGACCTGCAGCACTATACCGAGAGCGAAGGCGCAAAGAAGAAGTAAAGCTGATCAGTTCCTGCCGTACTCCGTGACCCATTTGGGCGGTTCGGTTTCTAAGCTCCCATTCACCGGGATATTTCGTTGCTTCGCCCAGCGGTAGCCCCACATTTGACCAAACTTGGTGATGAATGTGTCCGGAACCTGGTAGGCAGCGTCGGATTGGGCCGCGTCCAGAGACACAAACCGGTAGCCTTTCTTCTCAAACAGTTGGAGCACCTCGTCAATGACGTCTCCATTCAGCCGATTATCGTGTAATAGCATGACCTGGGGAGGCTCATAACCGAAGACCTGCCTGTTCAGGCCGGAATAGTAGTCGATCTCCGTGCTCGTATATGCAAGGTAGTCTTCGCGCAATCGGCCCGCGGATGCAGCGTCGTGGTTGGCCAATATGCGTAGATAGGCATCGTTGAAGATGTAGTCTGAGGTGTCGATGGTACAGGTAGCAATGCTATATCCCCTCTGTTTCAGGAATGCCGCGATTTCGTCGTGCTTCGGCTTAGTCTCTCCTGTGTGGTTGAACGGGAAGCGAAAGAATGCCAGGTTCTCCCCGGCGGCTGTCATGAGCGGCTTGATTACCGACTCCCCTCGCACGATGTCCTGCTCCATCTGTTCCGGGGACAGATCATTGAGGTCGGGGTGAGAGTACGTATGGTTTCCGAGATCCAAGTGGTGGGCGATCCATTCCTTGAGAATGCCGGTTCCGACTACAGCGCCAAGAGACTCGACGGACTGCTGGATGACAAAGCCGGTGACCGGCACGTGATGGGCGTCAAACGCAGATAATAGCTTTCGGTTGGTGATCCCGGCGGCACGTCTCACTTCCGATTCATCGTGAGTGGGCAAACTGCCGCGCACATAAGGCAGATCGTCAACAGTAATCGCCACGGTACGGCGCGGCGGAGCGGATTGCGGGAATTGCGGGACGGAAGCCAGCACCAACAGGCAAAGAGCGAAGGCTACATTCCTCATAATTTCCTGTCTGTAGAATGTTACACTACTCCGGGAAGAGATCCATGCCGTTGCTTGACACCTGGAGTAGGCACCTGCGGATGGCGGTCCGCACGATCTTCCGCAACAAGGCCGAACATTTTCCGGCCGTCGCGATTCTGGCGATGGGCACAGGCATGAGCGTAGCGATGTTCTCGCTCGTGGACACGGTTCTGCTGCGGCCACTCCCATTCCCGAATCAGGAAGCCATTCACGTAATCTGGAAGACAGATCCGCTGGGCGCGAGCAGCGTGGAGGAGTTGGCGTATCCGGAGCTACGCGACCTCCAGCAAGGCATCCCAGACTTTGAGTTTGTGGCCGTGATGCCGACGTCGCTTTATGGCTACTCCCGGGTATTGCAGCGCGGCAGCGCCGAGCCCGTGCAGATCGAAAGCGCGCCGGTCTCGCATGATTTCTTCCGGGTGTTGGGCGTCTCGCCGGTTCTCGGCCGGGACTTCACGGCTTTCGACGAGCGTGTGGGCGCGGAGCCGGTGGTGATTCTGTCGGACTCCGTCTGGCGCAACCAACTGGGCGCGGACCGTCATATCATCGGCCGGGTGATTCGTCTCAACGGCCAAGGTCATACCGTTATCGGGGTGATGGCAGCGGGAGTTGAGTTTCCGCGGGGTGCCGGATTATGGATTCCGCTTGGTGTAGATCGTCCCGTAGTTGAGAGGCGCGGCGCCACCTTCCTGCAAGCGATTGCGCGCGTCAAACGCGGGGTAAGCCGCGAAAAGATTGCCGCGGAAGTGAATGCTCTTTTCATTCGGGTCGCGGCGGACCATCCGGAATTCTATCCCCGGTCGCAGCGCGGAGTGGTGACGCCGCTCGTGGAATACTGGACCGGATCGGCGCGGCTTCATCTTTGGATCATGCTGGCCGCATCCCTGCTGCTATTGATTGCGGCGATGGCGAGCGCAAGCAATCTGCTGCTGTCGCGCACACTGAATCGACGGCACGAAATCGCTACGAGGTTGGCCGTGGGAGCGCGGCGCGGCCAGGTGCTGGCGCACCTTGGCGCGGAAGGGATACTGGTCGCGGTCTTATCCGCGGCGATCGGACTGGGTTTGGCCGAGGCAGCGCTTTGGGCTCTTGTGCGCTGGGCTCCAGGCGACATTCCTAGGCTGCCGCAAGCCGCTCTGAATCTCGAGAGCTTTTGCTTTGCCGCTGGTATTGCCGCTTTGGGGGCAATCGTCTGCGTCGTGATACCCGGGTGGGCAGCCGTCCGAATGGAGCTAGAAGCCGCGCTTCGGGAAGGAGGAGCACGGTTGTCGCCGACTCGCGGCCGAGGCAGGACCAAAAACATTTTCATTCTGGTGCAGTCGGGCGTAACGGTAATGCTGCTCATCCTGGCGTCGCTACTGGTGCTCAGTTATCGCGCCATGATGTCCTCCGATATCGGATTCGCAAACCGCGATGCGCTCACCATGAATCTGCAACTGCACGGGCCTGGGCTGCTTTCAGGACAGGCCTTCGACGCGAAATACCGACGGTTGTTTTATCAGGAACTACTGGACCGCCTGCGGCGTGAGCCGGGAGTCACTTCGGCCGCAGCCGTCTTGCTTCGTCCTCTAGAGGGCACCATTGGTTGGGACGTTTCCTATGAGTTCGAATTCTCGTCAGGCCCGCGGGAAAACGATGCCCTCCCGAAGGCGAATTATGAAGTGGTGACGCCCGGGTACTTTCAGACGGCCGGTACTGCGCTGCTCGAAGGACGCGATTTCTCCGAACACGATACGGAAGACAGTGAGCCCGTAGCCATTATCAGCCGATCGCTCGCGGACCGGATTCCCCAAGCCGGGCACGCGACGCTCGGCGCGAGAATTCGTCTGGGACTGAGCCAGAATCATTGGACCAAGATAATCGGCGTCTCTGGCAATGCCCGTTACCGCAGTATTGCCCAAGAAGGCCCAGACATTTTTGTGCCTTACACGCAGGCAAATCAGCCGACCAACTATGTGCTGATCCGCGGAAGGCAATCCGCGGGCGATCTGGCCACCCTGGTGCGGCGGACCGTATCCTCCATGGATGCCGGTCAGACGACCGCGGGCGTCGCGACACTCGGCGAACTGATCGATGCCAATGCCGCCCGGCACCGGTTCAACATGCTTCTCCTGCTTTGGTTCGGCGTATGCGCGGCGATTTTGGCGGCCGTGGCGGTATACAGTGCGATCGCGGAATCGATTGCGGCTCGAGGACACGAGATCACGATCAAGACCGCTTTGGGAGCCCGGAGAGTTCGGTTGGTGCGTGAAATAATGGGGAGCACGGTGGGGTACGTCCTGATCGGCGAAGTATTGGGTCTGCTGGGCGGGTTTGCCGTGACGAGACTGGCAGCGGAACTCTTTTATGGCGTTTCGCCGCGAGATCCGGTGGTGAGCGGGTCAGTGGCGGTTTTCCTCTTCGCCGTGTCCCTGGCAGCCGGTGCCTGGCCGGCCTGGAACGCGGCCGATCGCGATTCGATGCAGGATATCCTGCGCTCGTGAACACTTTTTCGATGTTCGCGCGTCTGAAACAGGGATGGGGACGATCTTTCTCGACTTGCGCTACGCGTGCAAAACGCTGCTGAGGGTTCCGGCGTTCACCCTCGCTGCTCTGTTGGCTTTGGCGCTGGGTATCGGAGCGAACACCGCGATCTTTAGCGTAGTGGAGAGTGTGCTCCTGAGGCCGCTTCCCTATAAGGACCCTGCCAGCCTGGTGCAACTCTGGAACACCTATCCGCCAATGGTGCCGCTGGGCGCCAACTCCGCGGGCGACTTTCGGGACTTCCGGCAGCGCGCGCAGGCGTTCGCCGGAATGGGCGCGTATGTCGATACGCCGAGAGGTCTCAACCTCACGGGCGCCGGCGAACCGGAGCGAGTGGAGATGCGCTATGTCACTTCGGGCCTCTTTCCCATGTTGGGCATCCGGCCGATTGCGGGGCGTGGCTTCACAGCCGCGGAAGACAATCCCGGAATGCCATTGACCGTGCTGATGAGCTACCAGTTTTGGACGCGGTATTTCGGCTCGAATCGGGAGATCGTGGGCCGTACCGTAACACTGGATGGGCGCGGTTACACGGTAGTGGGCATTCTCCCGGAAAACCTACGGCTGGCGCCGGCAACGGATCTCTGGATGCCGATCGGGCAGTATGGAGCTGGTCCGGACCCGTACCGTTTCCATGAGTTTACGATCGTTGGCCGGCTCAAACCGGGTGTCCGTATCGAGCAGGCGCAGGCGGAACTTACCACGTTGAATGCTCAGCAGCAGAAGAGCTTTCCGGACACGCACAAGAACTTCGGCGTTCTAGTCGCGCGGATGCAAGATGCTCCGGCTCGAAAGATGCGAACGGCGCTGCTGATTCTGTTGGGCGCGGTAGGTCTGGTGCTTCTGGTGGCTTGCGCGAACTTTATCAACCTGCTGATGGCGCGAAATGCAGGCCGGCAAAGAGAGTTGGCGGCACGCGTGTCACTCGGCGCAAGCCGTGGACGCCTGCTCAGCCAACTGCTCACGGAGAGCGTTCTCCTCTCTCTGCTCGGGGGGATCTGCGGGATTCTGCTCGCCGAGGCTGGGCTGCGCCTAATTCGCGCATTGGTGCCATCCGACCTGGCGGCTGTCAAGGATGCCGGATTGGATCTTTGGATCCTGGCATTCACGATGGGGCTCAGTTTGGTTTCGGGAATTGCCTGCGGCTTAATCCCTGCTGTTCAAGTATCGAAGCTCGACGTGCATGGCATGCTCAAGGAAGGCCTCCGGACAACCGGAGGGCTTGGGAAACAAGCGCTCCGCCGGATCCTAGTGGTTTCGGAGATCGCGCTCGCCGTCATCCTGCTAACCGGCGCCGGCTTGCTGATGCGAAGTTTCCAGCGTGTGATCGAGGTGGATCCCGGTTTCCAGCCGCACCACGTCCTCGCGCTGGAGGTCGACCGGCCGCAACTCTCTCCAGCCGAGTTGGCCAAGCTGACGAATGAGCAGAACCTCGCATACCTACGCCGTGAGTCGATGGCGTATGAAGCGCTCATGCAGCGCATCCGGGCGTTGCCAGGAGTAGAGGCAGCGGGCGGAATCAGTGTACTGCCCTTGGGTACAGCGATCCGGTCGGCTTCGCGTTTCCTGGTGGAAGGCCAGCCCGTCCCCGCCGTGCGCCCGGTAGCGGAGACACGGAGCGTGAGCCCCGGATACTTCGCAGCCATGGGTATTCCTTTGCGTCAAGGCCGATGGCTGGATGAGCACGATTTTGCGAGTCAAAACGTGGTAGTCAATCAGGCTTTCGCCGACAGGTTTTGGCCCGGCGGGAACGCCATCGGGAGGCGATTCAACATGTGCTCGCTGGCGCCGGAACCGTGTTGGACTACGGTTGTGGGGGTTGCCGGAAACGTGCACCAGTATGGGCTCGAAGCGGCGCCGACGTTCGATTCCTACGGCGCGGTTGGCTGGGAGCGATACACCGTGGTTCGGACCGGGTCAGATCCCGTCTCCATGACTCAGGCGGTGGTCCAGGAAATTTACAAATTCGATCCAACTTTGCCGGTCACGCATGTCATGACCCTCGACCAATTACTTTCCGACTCGCTTGCCTCGCGCAGACTATCCACATTCTTACTAGGGCTCTTCGCGGGACTCGGACTGCTGCTGGCAACCATCGGAGTGTATGCGGTCATGAGCTACGCGGTGCGGCTTCGAACCAATGAGATCGGTGTGCGAATGGCGGTTGGCGCGCAACCCGGCGACATTTGGTGGCTGGTGATCGGAAGCGGCGCGCGGCTGGCGGCCGGTGGGATCGCCATCGGTACAGGCGGGGCGTGGGCGGTGACCCGGTTGCTTAACTCGTTACTGTATGGAGTCACGGCGACGGACCCACTTACGTTCGCGGGAACGTCGCTGCTCCTCATCTGCGTTGCCCTGCTGGCCAGTTACGTTCCGGCGCGGCAGGCAGTGCGAATCGATCCGGTCGCTGCGCTCCGGCTGGATTGAACGGGGCAGGTTTCCAAACCTGCCCACGATATGAGGCCGGGAAACACGCCGGCCTAGGGCCGGTTGGCCGGATGGAAATCCGGCCGGCAGGTGGAAGGCCTGCCCCACTAGATTCTAGAAATCGAAGCGGGCGTAGAAGGTAACCAGCCGGCTGCCGGCCGCGGAAGTGATGCGGCCGAACAAGGTGGAATCGATGTTCGTGTTGATGCCGAGAGCGCCCGAATTGGGGTTCGAGCTGTAGCCCCACTGCGGCGTATTGGTCAGGTTGATGGCATCAGCGCGGATGGTGATGGATTTCGATTCCTTGATCCGGAAGATCTTACTCGCCGAAGCATTGAAGCCCATCAAGCCCGGACCGCGCAGTCCGGGGAGATTCACCGCGGTATTGCCGAGGGTGCCGGGCGTGGGGTTCACCAGGACCACCTGCCCCGAAGAGTTGACTACCTGCAGGTTGCTGAACCGGGTAGGCAAGGTGGGATCACCGCCATAATTCGGCGCGGGCGCGGCTTGCACGGACAGGCCCGGGAAGTATTGGACGAAGCCGTTGCCCTTAGTCACCTGCGAGAAACCGGAGGGGAGCGGCCCCACCAGGTTCGCGGTTTGGGTTTCGCCAGGGTTATAGGTATAGGTGTACGCATTGGTTTGCGAGAAGGTGAGCGGCACGCCCGATTGTACCTGCATCGAGGAGGAGACTTGCCAGCCGCCGAGCGCCGACGCGATCCAATGCGGCGCATGGCCGAGCAGCGCGTGGTTCAGGCCGATGGGCAATTCGTACGTCACGTTCCATTGAAAAAGCTGCGGGCGATCGATGCTTAAAAGGCTCTTGCTGAGCGACAAGTCCCTGGGATCGCGGTAGACACCGCCATCGCCCAGCGTCTTGGAGAAGGTATAGGCGAACTGGCCCGTGAAACCGTGGCTGAAGCGTTTGGCAATGTGGGCCTGGAACGCGTCATATTCGGAATTACCGTTGTTATCGATAAATGTCACGGTGCTGAATTGGGGATTAACGACAAAGAAGTTCGCCGGCAGCCCGGCATGCGTCAGGACGCCCCCGGCGCCGCCCCCGAAAGTGGTGGTGGTGTTGAAGTAATTCGCTAGCTGCCCGACCGACCCGTTGGCGATGTATTGGTTCGTTACGGAATACTGCCGCAGGGCTTGAGAACCAGTCAGCGTAGTGCCGTTGACGGTGCCTACGCCGGGAACGGTTAGGCCGTTCAACATTTGATCGAACAACGGAGCATTGCCTCCCGAGCGAGTGATATTAAAGGCATTCAGAAACCCGTTTTCGAAAATGTTCGGGTCATTCAGGGGCTGGTTGGTATATAGTTCCGTGCCTTTGTTGCCGATGAAGCTGAAGTCAACGGTAACGGTCGACGTCAGTTCCCGCTGCAGCGAAAAGTTGAAGCTCTGGACATAGGGCGTTCTCAAATTGTCGGCATAGCCATAGATGCCGGTGGACTTCTGGTTGGTGGGGATCGGGGCGAATGGCAGGACACCCTGTGTGCACACGGGCACGATTCCCGCGGAGGCTACCGAGGCCAAATTGACGAAGCTGGGGCCACCGCATAACCCCGCAGTGTATGTGGTGTTCAGCGTCTGGCCCGGCGAGTTGCCAATACCGGTGTTGACGGTAAGGAAGTCTACGTTGCCGATGTAGTTGATGCCGTAGCCGGCACGCACGACCGTGCTGCGCTTGAACCATGGCAGTTCATACGCAACGCCGATGGAGGGGCCGAAATTCTTCCAATAATTGTTGTACACGCCGATGCCGGGATTCGGCGAGTTGGGTCCCACGAACTGCATGGTGCTCAATTTGCCGCCATTGGCATAGGGATCCCACATGGCCGTGGCGAAGCTCGTACCGGAAATTCCAAACAGCCCCGACTGGCCGCCGGCCGTTCGCCCGGCCAGCCCCTGGTCCTCGTACGGCGCGCCGAAAAAGTCGAAGCGCAAGCCGAGGTTCACGGTTAAATTGCGAGTGACCTTCCAGTTATCCTTGACGAAGCTCGACCAGGCGTTGGCGATATTGGTCCGGTAGAACAGAAAGTCGCTTTGATAATTGATCCAATTCGTGGCCGTGGGGCTATTCACCCAATACTGCTCGGCGATACTCGAAATAGAGCCCGCCAGGTTAGCAGATAAGGCCTGCGCGGTGCCAAAGTTCAGGGCGCCCATCCCGGGGAAAGTCGTGGCGGTGTAGGCGGGTGTTACCGCGCCGAGGCCGAGGGTAGCCGAAGGCCGCGTGGTCTGGATGCCGCCGCTGTTGGCCGACTGCGATTTGGTGCGGTCGATCTCGAAGCCGAACTGAATTTGATGGGAGCCATGGATCCAACTGAGCGTATCGCCGAACAGGTTGAAGGGACTAATGGTGACGCGCGGCGTGGAGACGTTCAAGCCCGCGTACAGTCCCAGCGACCCTCCCAAGGCGCCGAGAGAACCCGCCTGAGTGTATAAGAAATAGTTGTTGACTTGAGGATAGGAGTTTCGGGCTGTCTGCGCGTTGGAGGACAAGCCGGTGTTTTCCGGCGCGCCGTTCAAACAGCATCCCACGTCCAGAGCCGACGTCCCTTCCCACGTATCGACTTTATGCCCGAACCGAAATTCATTGAGAAGATTGGGCGTGATGGTCCAGGTCCAGGCGGCGCTGTAGAACGAGGGATCGCGTTCGATATAACCGAAATACCCCGTCGGATAATCCGGTATGCCAGTCTGGCTGGAAACGCCCCAGTCTTTTTCTTTGGTGACGACGAAGTTTACTTTTTGCTTGTCGTTGATCTGATAATCAATCCTCCCGGTAATGTGATTGCGGTTGGTATTCGGACTCTGCCCGGTTGCTCCGTCATATCCGTCGTAACGCTGCTGCCACTGGAAACCGGCCGTGTTCAGCCCGTCGCCGACGGTGTAGTTATTGGGCAGGGGCATGTACTTACCGATGTAGGTCGGACCAAACCAAGTCTGGTCGATGGAGTTGAAATTGGGTCCACCGGCTGCCAGAAGGTTCACGGAATTCAGGTATAGCGGCTGGCCGCCGGCCGAGGTTAGGATGTTGCCGTTGAGATCGACCGAAGGCGTGGTCGAAAAGGCATTTCCATTAGACCGGCTGCCGCCGCCCACCGAACCAGTCGTGAGGTAGCGGAAGATCCCCTGCCGCGCCGGAGCTGTCAGCACGGTGGCGACATCGACGAACCTCTGAATGTCCCGTTGGTCGTCAGTCAGAACAAAGAAAAACAGCTTATTCTTCTTAATGGGACCGCCCACGCGGCCGCCGAACTGGTTGCGGTTGAGGTAGCTTTTCGGCTGACCCTGCAGGTTATTGAAGTAATTGTTGGCGTTGAAAGCGGAGTTATTGTTGCTCCAGAAACCCGCGCCATGGTATTCGTTGGTGCCCGAGCGCGTGCGCAATTGGACCTGGGCGACCCCGCGGCCGAGCGAAGGATCGATCTGGTTGGTGCTGACGCGGATTTCTTCCACCATGTCGGGGCTGGTGAAGATACCCGAATACGCGCCGTTGGCGTACCGGCCGTCGTTGGTCACGACGCCATCACGGGTGGTGTTCACCTGGGTTTGGCTCACGCCTGCAAAATTCAATGTGCTGCTGGTAAAAACCGCCGGCACCGAAATGACGCCGGGGGTCAGAGCGAGAAGATCGAGCACGTTCCGGCTGGCGACCGGCTGCGAAAGCAGATCCTGGGTGCTCAGAACGCCGCCCACAGACGCGGATGTAGTGGCCAAAACCGTGTCCGCTTCCGCGGCAACCTGAACGCTCTGATTTCCGCTGGCAAGCTGCAACTGGAAATTCAAGCGCACCTGCTGGCCCTGACCAAGCTGGACGTCGTTGTAGGTCATGGTCTGAAAGCCGGGAGAGGTTGCCGAAAGGGTGTAGGTGCCGGGCTGCAGGTTGGGAAATTGATAGGCGCCCGCATCGTTGGTCACGCCATTGGTCGCAATTCCGGTGTTGACGTTGGTGGCGGTGACCGCCACTTTGGGAATGAAAGCGCCGGAAGGGTCGGAAACCGTTCCACCGACCGCGCCATTCAACACCTGAGCCCGAGCCGCCGGGCTGAACCCCCACAACCAAGCGCATGCTACGGCGCATGCCAGGACAGACTGTTTCACCATGTTTCTCCTCTTTTCGCAATCCCTACAACCCCTGTGAAGTAGGGCTCTTCTGCCGAACGGTGCACACCGCTTCCCGCGACATTAACCGGGTAACGGCCCCCAAACATCAAAATGCGTGCATTTCCGTGCTAGCGCTGAATTATATGCCGCGGGGAATTACCTGTCAACCGAGTTTTCGAAAGTTTACGCGAATGGAAATTTGCGAATTTTGCATGCAACAAAAGCGGGGTCAGCGGGAGGTAGCGGTCAGCTTTCAGCGATCAGCGTTCAGCGAAGACACCGCTCCCTGACGGTCGCGGGTCGGGTCGAGATTTGACGCGCTCAGCGGCCAAAAACTCTTTAGGCGACGGCCTCCTCGTTGGGTTTGGGGGAGGTTTTTTTGCGGCAGGAGAGGAAACGGTCGCGGTCGTAGTCGAGTTTTTCGGCAATACGAACGTCATCGAGGAGGTCGCGGCGCCGCGCCTCGCGCTCGATTTCGGCGTTCGAAAAAACGAACTGGTGCTCGGCCGGTTGGAAGGGGATGCGCAGCATTTTGTGCAATTTCTGAAGCTTGATAGCCTCGGAGAACTGCACCTGCTCTTCGGCTTTGCGGATCTTCTGCATTTGTTGCAAGCTGCGCATGGCGTGGTCGCGGGCGCGCTGGATGCGCTGCTCGTAGAGCGCGAGGTTGGCGAACTGCTTATGGTTCTCGAAAAAGTGGGCGGCCTCCGTGAAGCCGGCATGGGTTTCGGGGCTATCGGCCTCGAACTCGCCGGCGGGACCGAAGTGCCCCCAACCGAGCATGCCCTGCTCGTAGCCTTTGGCGCGGTTGAGGCGCCATTGGTTATCGACGATTTCCTGGACGAGGTCGCGTTCCACGACGTTGGCCGGCTTCCAAAAATCGAAATATTCCTTGCAATAAGTCCGATAGAAGTTGATGTCTTCATTGGGCAAAAGGCAAAATCTGCCGGTTAACCCGTGGCGGATCGCGTTCAGGGCCGAGCGTGCTTTTCCGGCTTCACTACGGGGTCCCCCCGTGCGCGGCTTCGCGGGCGAGGCTTCAGCGGCCTCGATGGTTTGTGTTTGTTCGATGTTCGTTAGCTCCATGTTGTTCTTCTTTCTGCATAAAAAGTTGGGGAGGGCGCCACGGAATTTTCCGCAACGCCCTCCCTAAGAACACATGTAACACGGCCATATCCGCTTAAAGGCTC
>Ga0070734_10000178_pt1 | contig 169766 bp, 150 predicted proteins | sample Coa_R1_8_FD_66444 | JGI IMG/M metagenome (GOLD analysis project Ga0070734, IMG submission 66444) | Surface soil microbial communities from Centralia Pennsylvania, which are recovering from an underground coalmine fire - Coalmine... | ecosystem: Environmental > Terrestrial > Soil >... | reverse complement strand
CTCTTCGAGCGATGCCAGGGCGTCGAATTCCTGGTGCGGGGCCGCCATCAGCTTGCGTTCCCGAGCGCCGCCTGCGCCTTTTCGACGAGTTGTTTGAACCCTCGCTCGTCGTTTGCCGCCACCTCGGCCAGCACTTTGCGGTCGAGCGTAATACCGGCCTTCTTGAGCCCGTTGATAAACTTGCTGTAGGAGAGCCCCGCCGCTTTGCATCCCGCGCTGATGCGCACGATCCACAAAGCCCGGAAATCGCGCTTCTTCTGCCGCCGGCCGATGTAGGCGAACTTCAGTCCGCGTTCCACCGCCTCCTGCGCCGCGCGATGCAGCTTGCTCTTTGTCAGGAAATAGCCGGATGCCCGCTCGAGCGTTTTCGCGCGGGAGGCTCTACGTTTGGTACCTCGTTTGACTCTGGGCACGTTTTACTCCTTGTAGTATAGTCGCGGCGGCTCGGGCACGTGCCACGCGCACCGTCCACACGCTGTGATCCCTAGTACGGAATCATCCGCTTCAGAGCCGGCTGGTCGGCTTTATCCGCCACCACCTGCTCATGCAGCTTCTTTTTTCTCTTGCGGTTCTTCGACGTCAGGATGTGCCGCGCAAACGCGTGGCCGCGGACCACTTGGCCCGTGCCTGTCTTTTTAAAACGCTTGGACGCACCCTTGTGGGTCTTCAATTTCGGCATAAGAACGGTTCCAATCGGGGGGAACGGCGGAAAGTGAAATTATAGCACGGCTCAGCGATGCTCCTGTTTGCCATTTTCCCCGCAATCCTTACACGATTACCTGAATGAGTCGATTCCCCACTCACTCCACGCTTGACGGTGCAAAGTACTTCACATAAGCTAGCATGGTGTCTCGCATTGTTAAGCGTCTCGCGATTGTCGCCGCCATCTGCCTCGGCGGCATTTTCGCCCTCCTCACCCTCCTCTGGGTCGAACACCGCACCCCCTTCGATCTGCCCGCCTCCACCGGACGCTTCCCCGTCGGGCGCACAACGTATGCCTGGGTCAATGATGCCGCCGGCGACAATCTCGCTCCAACGTCCTCCAAGCGCCATGTCCTCGTCTGGATCTGGTACCCCGCCGCGCCGTCCCCGTCGGCCCAACCGGCCGATTACCAGCCTGCCCCCTGGCGCGCCGCCCTCGCCCGCTACTCCGGCCCGCTCATCACGAACTTCCTCACCCGCGATCCCGCCATCGTCCGCACGCATAGCGCGGCCGATCCGCCCGTCTCCCCCGCTCAGCCCTCATACCCCGTCGTGATCATGCGCGCCGGCGGCGGCGCCCTCACCACCGAGTTCACCACTCTCGCCGAAGACCTCGCCAGCCACGGCTACATCGTTGCCGGCTTCGATGCGCCCTATCGCACCGCCGTCGTCGTGCTGCCCGATGGCCGCGTCATCGAACGTCCACCCGCACTCAATCCCGAAAATCTTCCTGACGCCGATCAGATGCGTCTCATCAACAGAATTCTTCCCATGTGGGTGGAGGACACCCGCTTCGTCGTCGATCAGTTGGCCCGCCTCAACGCCGATCCCACCGGCCGCTTTACCGGACGCCTCGATCTCCAGCACCTCGGCATGTTCGGCCACTCCTTCGGCGGCGCCACCGCCTTGCAGTTCTGCCACGACGACGCGCGCTGCATAGCCGGCATCGATATCGACGGCAATCCCTTCGGCAGCGTCGTTCAGGACGGCCTTACACAGCCCTTCCTGATCCTGTTGAGCGACCACGGCTCCGAAGCCGGCTCCGGCGAGGTCTATGCCAAAATTAGGTCGATTTTTGATCGCCTCCCGAACGGAAGGCTCATGCTAATGATTCGCGGAGCCAATCACTTCAGCTTCAGCGATTCCATTCTTCTGCGCTCTCAATACGTCGTCAATACGATACAGCGCATTCGCCGCGGCCCTGACGCCCGCCGCGGTCTCGCCATCACGGCCGATTACGTCCACACCTTCTTTGACGTGCACCTGAAAGGCGCATTTCCCGAGGGCTTAGACACCCTGCGCACCCGATACCCTGAAGTCCAACTTCTCCATTAACGCCGCTCACTTTTGCCTTTTGCCCTTTGTCTTTTGCCTTCGCTTCTACTCCTGCCCCTCTTTCCACTCCTCGTACCACGCCATCTGAATCGCTTCCAGCTTCCCCTCGCTCGATTTCTTTGGATCGTCCCCGAAATCGTCCAGCTCCGTGATCCACTGGTGCAGATCCGTGAACCGCACCTTCAGCGGATCCACGTCCGGATGCGCCTCGTAAAGTGCCAGCGCGATATTCTCCGTGTGGTCCCAAGTCAATCCCGGCATTAGATTTTCGTCCCCTTCAACGCCCCCGTCACCGCCGTGTTGATCATGTTCTCGGCCAGCTTCATGGTCGCGTTGTTCAACTGATCGATCTTCGCCCGGATCAGCAGATGATCGTCGCCGTGATATACCACCAGCAGCTCATTCAGCGCCCGCGCCATCTCGCGCCGCTCCTCGTCGGAAAGCTCCAGGTATGCATCGTTCTGCTTGGCTTTGTCCACTGCAGCCAGGATGCGGTCTGCTTCCACTCGCGCTTCGGCCGCCTGCCGGGTGTTGAAATCCTCTTCCGCGCGGTCGATTGATTCCGAAATCATCGCCTCCACCTGCTCGTCCGTCAGGCCGTAGCTTGGTTTCACGTCTACCGACTGCTCCTTGCCCGTTCGCGCATCCCGCGCCGTCACGTTCAAAATGCCGTTGGCGTCGATCAGGAATCGCACTTCAATCCGCGCCATCCCGGCGGGCAGAGGATCGATCTCTTTCAAATCGAACCGGGCCAGGCTGCGGTTGTCCTTCACCATTTCGCGTTCGCCCTGCAGCACATGAATCAGTACATTGCGCTGCCCGTCCACCGCCGTGGTGAAGGTTTCCGTCGCGCTCGCCGGAATCGTCGAATTGCGGTGAATCAGCTTCGACACCACCCCGCCCATCGTCTCGATTCCCAGCGAGAGCGGCGTCACATCCAGCAGCAGTTGGTTCTCCACCGCGCCTGACAAAATCCCCGCCTGCACCGCCGCTCCCAGCGCCACCACTTCGTCGGGATTCAGATCCGTGTGCGGCTTGGCGCGAAACAGCGTTTCCACCGCATTCCGCACCATGGGAATGCGGGTCGATCCGCCCACCAGCACGACCTCATCAATCTGCTCCGGTGTCACGCCCGCGTCCTGGATGCATGCCCGGCACGGCCCCAGCGTGCGGTCTACGATGTCCGCGATCAGTTTTTCGAACAGCTCCCGCGTGATCTCCCGCTGGTAGTGCTTGCCCTTGTAATTGAGCTCGATGTTCGTCACGGGCGCGAATGACAGCCGCTCTTTCGCCTCGATCACCGCCCGCCGCAGCGTCTGCACCGCATCCCCGTAATGCGAGATGTCCTTGCCCCAGTCCGTGTGAATATCTTCGAGTGCGATCTGCATCAGCCGGTTGTCGATGTCGTCACCGCCCAGATGCGTATCGCCGTTGGTCGCGAGCACTTCGAAGATGCCGTCGTGCAGCTTAAGAATGGAGATGTCGAACGTGCCGCCGCCCAGGTCGTAAACCGCCACGATTCCGTCCCGACGCTTATCCAGCCCATACGCCAGAGCCGCCGCCGTGGGCTCATTGACCAGCCGTAATACTTCTAGCCCCGCGATGCGCCCCGCATCCTTCGTGGCCTGTCGCTGTGCGTCATTAAAATAAGCCGGAACGGTAATCACGGCCTTCGAAACCGTCTCGCCCAAAAACTTTTCGGCGTTTTGTTTGAGCTGCCGCAGAATGAACGCCGAAACTTCGGGAGGAGTGAACTGGCGCTCCCCCAATTCTACGCGGATTACCGCCTCGCTACCCTGCGCCACACGGAACGGAAACAGCTTCAGCTCTTCCTGGATATCGGCCACGCCGCGGCCCATCAGCCGCTTGATCGAATACACCGTGCGATCCGGCTCGTCGATCAATGCCGCCCGCGCCTTGTTGCCCACCACGATCTCGCCTTTGCGTGTGAGCGTCACCACGCTCGGAACGAGTTTGTCGCCGTCTGCACCCGGAATCACCGCCGGGTGCCCCGTCGCGTCCAGGAACGCGATCAGGCTGTTCGTCGTCCCCAGGTCGATTCCGACCACCCGCTCCGCATTTCCGAAATCGATCTGTAACGGCGTCATGCCACCGCCCCCGCCAGCTCCTTTTCCACTTCGTTCACCAGATTCCTCACATACCGCCGCCGGTTCAGAATCGTGCGAATCTGCGCCAGCACGTTGCGATCCTTCGCACGGTCATACTCCACGAATTTCTCCTGCAGCTCGCTGTCGATGCCTTCACGCATCGCGACGAACCTGTTCCGCGCTTCCTCCAGGCCTCCCCGCGCTGATTCATCCCCGCCGCGCAACTCCTCAAGCGCCATATTTAGTTCAAACACTTCCTCCAGGAGTTCCGGCGGAACGTTCTTTGCTCCCTGTTCCCCGATATCGAAGCCATGCTCTTTGAGCAGATATTCAGCGCGTGCCAGCGGATCACGCAGCGTTCGATAGCCGTCATTCAGAATCGCCGTGGCGTCGAGCGCCTGCTGCTGTTCCTCCGCGCTCTTCAAAGTGAATTTGTCCGGATGCCACTGCCGGCTAAGCGAGTAGAACCGCTTCTCCAGATCCTTCAAATCCAGATTTAGTTTATGCTCAATCCCGAAGAAATCGTAGAAGTTGGAAGACAGTAATCCCATGGCGTGGTGTTTTCTCTGCGCCTCCGCGTCTCTGCGGTGATGTTTAACGCCTACGCCGAGAACGACGTCCCGCAGCCGCAGCTCTTCTGCGCATTGGGATTCTCGAACACGAATCCCGATTGCATGAGCGACTCTTTGTAATCGAGCGTCATGCCGTGCAGGTAGAGCAGGCTCTTGGGATCAACCACAATCCGCACCCCGTCGAACTCGAAAATCTTGTCCGTCGGGCGTGGTTTGACGTCGAACTTGAACTGATAGCTCAACCCCGAGCATCCTCCGCCCAGAACTCCCAGTCGTAGCACTCCGTCCACCCCCTGCTTCGCGAAGGCCTGCCGGATCTTCTCGATCGCTTTCGGAGTTGCATGAACCACCGGTTCCGTCTTTGCAGGCGGCGCGCCCAGCGGCACGAGCTGTTCTACTTCGGTCATCACGCCCGCGCTTCCACCGGCTTCTTCTGATCCTGCTTCTTCTTGTAGTCGGAAATCGCGGCTTTGATCGCGTCTTCCGCCAGCACCGAGCAGTGAATTTTCACGGGTGGCAGGCTCAGTTCGTTCACGATGTCCGTGTTCTTGATGGCCAGAGCTTCGTCCACCGTCTTGCCCTTCAGCCATTCGGTTGCCAGCGATGAGCTCGCGATCGCGCTCCCGCATCCGAACGTCTTGAATTTGGCTTCCGCGATGACGCCCGTAGCTTCGTCCACTTTCACCTGCAGTTTCATCACGTCACCGCACTCCGGCGCGCCCACCATCCCGGTCCCCACGTTGGGATCGTTCTTGTCGAGCGAACCTACGTTCCGCGGGTGATTGTAATGATCCAGAACTTTGTCCGAATAAGCCATTGTGTCTCCTCTAAAAATCTTGTTGTGGACTTTACTCCGCTGCCCACTGCACCTTGCTCAAATCCACGCCTTCCTTCGCCATCTCGTACAGCGGGGAAAGCTCGCGCAGCTTCCGTACCACCTCGATGACGCGGTTCGCTACGTAATCCACTTCTTCTTCCGTGTTGAAACGGCCCAAACCGAAACGAATGGACGTGTGGGCCAAATCGTCGCCTACGCCCAGCGCCTTCAGTACGTAGCTCGGTTCGAGTGTCGCCGACGTGCACGCCGATCCGCTCGACACCGCAACATCATTGATACCCATCAGTAGGGATTCTCCCTCCACGTACGCGAAGCTGATGTTCAGATTGTTCGGCAGCCTGTGTTCCATCGAGCCGTTGATGAAAACTTCGTCCAACTCGGTCTCCAGCCTGTTCTTCAGCTTGTCGCGAAGATACCCCAGCCGTTTGCCTTCTTCCGCCATCTCACGATTGCAGATCGCGCACGCCTCACCCAGACCCACGATGCCCGGAACGTTCAGCGTTCCCGAGCGCATGCCACGCTCATGTCCGCCGCCGTCCATTTGGGCGGTGATCTGCACACGCGGGCTCTTCCGCCGCACGTACAGCGCCCCTACGCCCTTCGGTCCGTAAATCTTGTGCGCGCTGATCGACATCAGGTCGATGTTGTCCTTGATCACGTTCACAGGAACTTTACCAACCGCTTGGACGCCGTCGGTATGGAACAGGATGCCTTTTTCATGCGCCAGCTTTCCGATTTCCGCGACCGGCTGGATGACGCCAATCTCGTTGTTGGCGTACATGAGCGTGATCAGGATGGTTTTATCGGTAATGGACTCACGCAACATGTCGAGGTCCACCAGCCCGTCTGCTTTCAGCGGCAGATAGGTCACGCGATACCCGTGCTTCTCCAGCTTTTTGCAGGTATCGAGCACGGCTTTGTGTTCCGTAGCCGCCGTGATGATGTGATTGCCCTTCTCGGCGTACATCTCGGCCACGCCTTTGATGGCCAGGTTGTCGGATTCGGTCGCGCCACTCGTAAAAACAATCTCTTTGGGCGTCGCTCCGATCAGGTCCGCGATCTTCTTGCGTGCGTCATCTACGGCTTTTTCGGCTTCCCAGCCGAAACTGTGGTTCCGGCTCGCCGCGTTGCCGAATTTCGTCGTGAAGTAGGGCAGCATCGCGTCGACCACTCGTGGATCGGTGGGCGTCGTCGCGTGGTTGTCGAAATAAATGGGCGTCTTCATGAGTTCCTCAAAGAACGTGTAAGGATTCCAGTCTCTCTATCGGTACAGGCGGCGTCCCCGGCTCGCACCCGTCGCCGGCCATCTCCGAAATCGTGATCTTGCCAAGCAATTCAATAATGGCTTCGTGGACCCTGCGCAGCGGTTCCCGAACCGTACATTTATCGGATTGATCGCAGCGGCCGTGCGCCGTAAAACAGGTTGTCAAAATGATCGGCCCGTCAATCGCGTGAATCACTTCGAGTGCGCTGATCTTCTCCGGACGTTTCGCCAGCTTGTATCCGCCGGTCGAGCCGGACACGGAAACCAGCAGTCCGGTCTTGGTCAACTTCTGCAGAATTTTGGCCAGCAGCGGCAGCGGCATACCATACGCATCCGCGATCTCTTTCGCGCTTGCCGCGGCCGAACGGCCCGGCATCGCCAGATGTTTGATGGCAATCAAACCGTAGTCCGCCTTTTTTGTCAGCTTCAGCATCTATCTACGACTGTTTGGGTCTGACATCAGGATACTACCAAATCTCTATAATGGTCAACCAGTTAAATTGCGACCGCTTGTGTCGCATATAATACTTTAAGGCATAATGATCGAGAGGCTGATCGACAGGATGGTGTTGGGAACAATAGGCTTTTTTTACGGCGTTGCCGTGAACGTCCTCCGCCGCCTCAAACGAACCCGGTGATCCGCAACATTATCAGCGTCGACGTCGAGGAGTACTTTCACCCCAGCGAGTTGGCGAAATCCGTTCGCCGGGATGAGTGGAATTCGTTACCGTCATTGGTCGAACCCCAAACCCGGAAGGTTTTGGAAATCTTCGATCGCCACCAGGTCAAAGGAACCTTTTTTATCTTGGGTTGGGTGGCCGAGCGCTACCCGGCTTTGATTCGCGAAATTGCCTCGCACGGCCACGAAATCGGCTGCCACAGCTTTTACCACCGACTGGTTTATGACTTAACCCCCGATGAGTTCCGCGAGGACACGCGCCGCGCCGTGGAAGCTATTGCAAACGCTTGTGGCATCACGCCTAGAGCCTACCGGGCACCCAGTTATTCCGTCACCCGAAAGTCCCTGTGGGCGCTGGAAATCCTTGTGGAACTTGGGTTTACGCACGATTCGAGTATCTATCCCATCGAGCACGACCGCTACGGCATCCCGGGTTTTGGACGGCACTGTCGTGTAATGGAAACGTCGTCTGGTTCACTAACTGAGGTGCCCATCGCCACCGTGCAACTCTCCGCCGGCAATGTGACCCCTGTGGGGGGCGGAGCCTATTTGCGGTTGCTGCCGTATCGCTATACGGCGGCGGGAGTACGGCGGATCAACGCGGAAGACCAGCAGCCCGCCTGCATGTACTTTCATCCTTGGGAGTTGGATCCCGACCACCCGCGGCTGGCCGAGGGTTGGGTGTCAAGGCTGAGAACGTACAGTGGATTACGGTCGATGGGCGGCAAAATAGAGCGTCTGTTGGGCGACTTTGAGTTCGGTCCGTTATCCGGGTAAATACCTGATACATATAGTTTTCCGAATCCCAAAAGATTTTCCCGTGTTCCCACTTCTGTGAGCTGAGAAACACCGTGCAGCAGCTAACCGCAGGATAGTAAAGAGGCATACAATTTGGTGGTAGAATTGCCAAACCGATAGATAACACCGTGTCACTTGTCTGGATGCCGGTAGATGCCGGAGAAAAACCGCTGAAACCTACGCGCTATAGCTTGCTGCGCAGTTTGCTGGATGCGTTTGCCCGGCTATTTCTCTGGAAGCCCGACCGGATCAAGTGACGGTCCTGCGCCTTGCCAGGATTGCTTCGGACTTGGGAATACTGAGCGCCGAGACGGTTCCCTGGTCCAATTTCCGTACTCATCCGCACTGGGCGAAGGTGTGCTGGATCCCATTTCGTGATTACAGAGGAGCCGGCTCGGTAGTGGATTTCTGCCAGAATATCGGGTTAACCCTGCCTTTTGGATGGATGACCGGAACGCTGGGGGCGTGGATGGGCGCTGCAATCGGACTGCAATGGAAATCCAATCATTAGCCACAGAAGACCAGGGGCATTGGGATGAGTTTGTGCAAGCCCACCCACATGGCAGCCCGTTCCACCTTCTGGCCTGGAAGAAAACCATGGAGGAGATCTACGGATACTCCCCGCGTTACCTGGTGGCCCGGCAGGGGGCCTGCATTCGCGGCGTACTGCCGCTGTTTCTGGTGAAGAACTTCGTAATGGGGAAAGTGCTTATGTCCTCTCCCTTCGCGGTATATGGGGGGATTCTGGCGGATGGAGAGGAAGCCAAGCAGGCGCTCGGAGAACAAGCCAAGAAGCTCGGCAGGGAATTGGCAGTGGAGCACATCGAGTTGCGAAACGCGTATCCGGAGCAGGTACTGGCAGAAGCGAACGTTTCCCGCTACGTGACGTTCACGCGGGATGTGACGCCGGATGAAGAAGCCATTCTGGCGGAGCCCTGTTCGAAAAAGAGGCGGAACACGGTGCGTAAGGCGCTGAAGGCGAATTTTTCGATACGCATCGAGCACAACGATTCGCGGGCGTTTGAAGACCTGCACTCACGAACGCTGCGGCGTCTGGGGACGCCGAATTTTCCGCCGCGGCTTTTTGCGGCGTTGCTGCGGAATTTTGCGGGCTCCATTGATATTCGCGAGGTTTTGCTCGAAGACAAGCTGGTCGCGACGAGCATGAATTTTTTCTTTCGCGATCAAATGCACACGTATTACGCGGCATCGGATCCCGAATACCTGCACCTGGTGCCCAACGATTACATGTATTACGAGCATCTGCGCTGGGCGGGGAAAAACGGGTACAAAACGTTCGATTTCGGGCGGTCAAAGGTGGGGACGGGAACAGCGGATTACAAGCGCCACTGGGGGGCAACGTCGCGCGAGCTCCCCTACGAAATTCTCTTGATAAATCGCAAGGAGATGCCGAATTACAGCCCGCAAAACCCAAAATTCGAAATGGCGATTAAAATTTGGAAACGGCTGCCTCTGGCGGTGACACGGGCGCTGGGTCCGCGTATGGTTCGGTTATTTCCCTAACGCCAACGGGGCAGTGGATAACGGTTCGTGCTATCCGCGGCTGTCGAAAGTTTGGCATGAAATCCCAAAGATTGGTGGCTGGAAACGAGGCAGGTTGTCGAACGGGACCAACTGCGCTGCGCCAGAGTCACGGGGCCCACGGTATACCCCCGGTTTTCAATGGGGTAGGGAGAGAGCAGCAATGCGCATGTTGTGTGCTTTTGGCCACCAGATTGCACTTCCGGACAGCCCAAGCGGAAAAGTGTCCGCCGGGAGTGGTAGTTAACCCAAGGAACGAATGATTCGGATTTTCAGTCAGTACGTCTCCCCGAAAAGCCTGCTGCTGATGGCGATTGAAAGCCTGCTGATGTCATTGGCACTGGTGTGCGGCGTGATCGTGCGCTTCTGGAACGAGCCGATCGAGTTCGATTCCTTTGTCCAATTTCCCGATTTCGTCATCCAGATCATCATTTTCGTCACGATTTTCCAAATCTGCTTTTATTACAGCGATTTATATAACGCTCACACGACGCGGACGCGGTACGAGCAGATGTTGTGCCTGGGTCAATCGCTGGGCGCCGGGTGCCTGACGCTAGGCCTGGTTTATTACATCTTTCCGAGCCTGCTGATTGGGCGAGGGGTGTTCTTCATCAGCACGGCACTCACGGCTACGTTCGTGATGATTAGCCGGGTGGCGCTCGACCGGGCGTGGCAGTATGCGGCGCCAAAGCAGAATGTACTGATTCTGGGAACCCATGAGTTGGCGGTAACGGTGGCGCGGGAGCTGACGCGCCGGGGCGACCTGAATTTGAACTTAGTGGGCTTTATGGAAACGGCCGGCTCGGACAATAACCGGCAGGAGCTATTCGGCCATCCGATCGTGGGGAGCGCAGAACATCTGGAACGGATCGCCACGGAGAAGAACGTCGTACGCATCATCGTTGCCCTGGAGGACCGGCGGCTGAAAATGCCGACACGGGATCTGGTAAAGCTGCGGGTGACGGGAGTGCGGGTGGAAGACGCGCACTCGACGATTTCGTCGCTGAGCGGGCGCGTGTGGCTCAACACGGTACAGCCGAGCTGGTTCGTTTTTACGGACGGATTTCACCGCTCGCGAACGACGCTGGTGCTGAAGCGCATGATTGACCTGGCCAGCGCGATTGTGGGGCTGACGTTATCTCTGCCGATCATGCTGCTGATCGCGATTGCGATCAAGCTGGATTCGAAGGGGCCGGTGATTTATCGCCAGAAACGCGTGGGCTATCGCGGTAAGACTTTTGATGTGCTCAAGTTCCGGTCGATGCGCACGGACGCGGAAAAGATGAACGGGGCGGCGTGGGCGGAGAAGGACGATCCGCGGATCACGCGAGTAGGGCGGTTCATCCGCAAGTTCCGGCTGGACGAGATGCCGCAGTTCATCAACATTATTCGTGGGGAGATGAGCTTCATCGGACCACGCCCGGAGCGCCCGGTGTTTGTCGAGCAGTTGCGGCAGCAGATCTCGTACTACGACGAGCGGCACTCGGTGCGGCCGGGACTGAGCGGGTGGGCGCAGGTGCAGTACGGGTACGGGGCGAGCGTAGACGACGCGATCCGCAAGCTGGAGTACGACCTGTTCTACCTGAAGAACATGTCGATCTTCTTCGACTTCGCGATCATTTTGCAGACCGTCAGGATTGTGTTCACGGGCAACGGGAGCCGGTAACGTTTAGCGCCGCGGAGTGAGCGTCGGCTGCAATAGGCTCTCTGCTTCCAGTTGTCAATCCATTAGATTGCTCCCTCAACAGGCGGTTCGCGCACCAAGCCCGCCGATAGTGCCGCCGTCCACAAGATACCTGACGCCCATGCCGGCGGGTTGTCCCGGGGTCCCCAACTAACCTGATTTCACGTGTCACGGAATTGTTCCACCCTTGTCGAGAAGGCGGCTCTCGTCCGGGAAAGAGCGTTGCGAAGAGGCTGACGCCTTTTGTACACTCCGCGTAATGGCATTCGTCGCGGCCCAGCCGAGCTACACAAGACGACCCCGGCCGTGCGTTCGACTGGTCCTGACGGGCTTCGTTCCAGGAGAGATGAACGACAGCCACGCCCCATCAGACGCCGCGCGCGCAAAAGATCTGTAGTGCCGCCCGGCGCGCTAACGTGAACACATATCCAAAAGCGGAAACTGAGTCCCCGGGTACCGCCAGGATCGCTGTGGTTCTGGCTGCGGTTATGTCGCTTTGGGGCGTATTTGAATACTCGAGATTCGAATCGGTCTACCAGCAGCAGTTTCGCGATCCGTATAAGGTCAGCGCGCAGTTTTCCAGACTGGCGGGAGTGCGAGATGCAGTGCCTGAGAACGCAATCATAGGGTACGTGACGGACCTACCGCGCGGAACGATCACGGACAATGCCACGTTCGATGGCGCGCAATACGTTCTGGCGCCGCGCATGTTGCAGAGAACCACATCGAGCGATTGGGTCCTCGGAGATTTCGCGAAACCCGACGATTTCGCCTCCATCGGCCGAAAATACGGCCTCCGAATGGAACGCGATTTTGGCGAAGGCGTTGTGCTGTTCCGGAAGGAGGGCCGGTAGTTGTCCGGTCTGCTTTGGATATTACCTGCCCTGGCTCTCGGCTGCCTGTTCGTGCACCATTGGTTGAGCTTGCTTAGACCGCGGTGGCTCTCGATCCTGCTACTCTTTGGGGCCGGCACGCCGGCCGGCATCGGAATCACATCCTGCCTGTTCTACTTATCCGTTGTCGCGGCACCACGCATCCAAAACCTGTCGATGTGGATCGAGATGGCGCTGCTAGGAGGCCTCGCCTATGCGGCCTTTCGAAAGCGCCAGCCACCGGCCGCGCATTTGCCAGCGCTCCGGTTTCCGTTAAACGCGCTGTTGATCGGGTCTCTGTTGATCGCAGCGGTTGCGGTCACGACCATCATCTCCGGCGCCTGGGAAGCGAATCCGCATGGAAATTGGGACGCGTGGACTTTGTGGAATTTGCGTGCTCGCTTCCTGGCGGCAGGCGGCGAACTGGCGCAGCGGGCCTGGTCGCCCATGCTGGCATCCCATCCGGAGTACCCGCTGCTCGTCTCCGCGTTTGTAGGACGCTGTTGGGCGTACGGTCAGGATGCTTCTACGGCCGTGCCCATCGCGACTTCCTACCTGTACCTCTTGTCACTGCTGGCATTAATGATCGGCGGCATTGGACTCCTGCGCAGCCAGTCCCTCGGTCTGCTGGCGGGGTTGGCGCTGCTGGGGACGCCAACACTGCTGCACGAAGTGCCGGCGCAGTACGCGGATGTTCCGATCACGTGCTACTTTGCAGGAGCAATAGTGCTCATGCTCCTCGATTATCCGCTGCTTGCCGGCTTGTGCGCGTCGATGGCCGCATGGACCAAAGACGAGGGCCTGCTGTTCCTGGTCCTGCTGTGCGCCGCGGCGACCGCATTTCGCCGCCGGGACGTTCCTCGCTTGATCATGGGAGCATTGCCCGTTACGTTCATCTTTCTCGGATTCAAGGCTCTGCTCCACGCCGGGACTCCTTCCATTCTGGGGAACAGCGTGCTCGGACTTGTGCCCAAGCTTGAGGACCCCAGCCGGTACGGACAAGTCATCGGGGCTTTCGGCAGCGAATTCGTGGGCATGGCGTCCGGCTGGTATCACCCGCTGTTGCCCGTGCTGGTCCTCGCAATCGTGCTGCGATTTGACCGTGAGCGCCATCGCGATCTCCTATTCTGCGCCACAGTTGCCGGTTCCCTGATGCTCGCCTACTTCGCCACATATATCATCACGCCTTACGATCTGACATGGCATTTGCAATCCTCGTTAGACCGCATATTTGTGCAGCTGTGGCCCTGTCTCCTGCTGGCTGTTTTTGCCGGTCTGCGGAGGCCGGAAGCCCTGGCGCGTGTAGCAATACAGCCAACTGCGGAGGCCACACCGGACAAAATCCGCAAGAAGAAGAAAACGCCGGGTCGGCGATGAAAGGCCACAGATCTCGTACTACGACGAGCGGCACTCGGTGCGGCCGGGACTGAGCGGGTGGGCGCCGGCGTTTACCAGCACTCGACGCATCCGCGATCACTGTCCACTTCCGTGACGAAGTTTCAGCACCTTCGTTCCCGTCCACATCCATCGGAACAGGTAGAGCAGCCGTGCTCTCGGATGTGCTTTTCGTAAGAGAGCCGGGCTCTTTTCCATGCCGTTGCTGCTGCCAGAAGGTCCGTTCCAAAAGCGCGCCGGAACGATGAGCTACGTTTCGAAGGTAACGGGTGCATATCTGTCATGGGCGTCTCTTGCGCCTCCATCAGCGCCTTTTTCGTTTGCGACATGTAGGAGACCAGACGCTCGCGATGGTCGCAGTAAGATGTTTTAAGCGCAGTCTCGCTCATTCGGCGCCTCCCACTGATTCCTCAGGTAGAACCTGGTAAAGGTGCTCACGGCAGGTTTTTCGTGAGCGACGCGGAGATGAAGCCGGTATGAATCTTCGGCTTGAATCATCCTAACTTGCGTCTCATGTATCGTTAGATCTTGAGCGCGATGGCCACTCCCCAGTATCGGGCGATGTGACCGTACGACACGCCAGTGATCGAGCACTGCATGTCTCAGCCGTTGCTCTTTTTCCGAGCAGACTAAACAATCAGCTGTTGACATCTCTTCCTCCGCAACCAACGCGGGAAAACCTGAGGGGGAGCGACTTCGGGCAGCGGACTGGCCGGTTTTCCCAAGGCCCTAACACGCAGAGTAGGGGCATTTTTCACACCAGGAACCCAAGCATTGGATTCTGAAGAGGATTTTTCGCCATTCCGAGGGCCAGCCTGCCGTATTTGAGCGAAATGACCTAGTCCAAATCACTTCCGGTGGGTGATTATTCAACACCCGTTTCACGACGAATGTTAACGTTGGTTACTGTGTAACAGGCGAAGGGCAGCAAACAGGGCGGCGAGCACAAGAACGCGTTGCCCGGTTCGTCCCTCAGACCACCCTGCGCAGCCGGTGGTTTACGGCGGGCGCTTTCTTAGAAGCACAGTGCCCAGCAACCCCAGTGATCTGCGTGATCTCGATTCCCTTGTTCGCACCTGCGTTGGGATCGTCGAGGAACGTGACTGCTGTGTCCTGTCCGCATTGGAACTGAACCCAACGATCGCTCCGGCATTGCTGATCCCGTTGACGGTTGTGCCCCCTTCATGATCTCCGGGCCCGTTGAACGTCTCGAAATTATACAAAGGCGAAGCGTTCAGAACCGTAGTCAGGACGAATACCGCGCCAGGCAGGGCGGCTAGTTTTCGTTTCAAGGGTAATCCTCCGACCGGATACGCGACGTTTCAGGTTCCCCCCTCTCATCACTTGCAACACATCGGGGGCGAGGAGGTGGTTTACACTAGGCTGCCGAGGCTCACTCATGAACACTCCACTTTCCACGCTGCTACAGCGCCGCCGTGCCCTGTTCGCGGCCGCAAAAAAGCCTTCAACCTTCTTTCTGTTCGTGCTGGTGTTCGCTACCGCAGGGCAGAATATGACGTATGCCACCGACCTCGCTCACTGGGCCGCGAATGGCGGCTGGGTGAGCACCTGGTCCATGGTCAGTACGTGGAACAGTCCACTGGCGTGCACGCTCAGTTTCCGCGACCCGAGCGGGAAACCGTTGAGCCTGAATACGACCGCGGGAAACGGAAGCTCGATCGGCTTTAATCTAGCGGTGGGGGGATCGGCGCGGATCGCAGCCGGCGGCAGTACGGGCAGCGTGCAAACCGGTTCCAGCACGGTGAGCTGCCCGGGCACGTTTACCACAGACGTTACCTACACCTGGGAGCCTGACGGCGTGCCGCTCACTCAGGTAACCGTGCTTCCGACCACTCCGTCCAGCAATTTTGTTTTTGCGGCGAACACGAATACGGGAATTGCCCTGTATGATCCGAGTCCCGTTACGGACAGTGCGACGATCACAGCTTTTGACGCCGGCGGCAACCAAGTAGACTCGGGAACGACTACAATTCCTACGCTCGGAAAGAACACCTTCAACCTGAACCAGTTGCTGACCAAGCTGCCGGACTCGTTCGAGGGGAGTGTGACAGTAGCGGCCAATGGTCCGCTCGAGGCAGCCGTGCTTGACGTGACACTAGGCACGAACGGTTCATTCGTGCTGGGGAATGTACCCGTGATCGGCTTCAACACGCAGGGGAGCAGTTCCGCGTCATATAAGTTCATCAGTGGACCTCTTTCGGGCCAAACCGGGACCTTTTCGGTGGTCAACGCGCAGCCTTTTGGAAACGGACCGGGGTCGGGGTACTACTTTGGGACGGTAACCAGCGGGTCAAGCAGCGGAGGAGTGATTTTCATCGAGATGGGGAACAAGAACACGTTTTTCCGCTTCAATGGTTCTCCCGGATTCCCGCTGTCGGGGGCCATTGGGGCGGTGACGTTCCTTTCAGACGGAAGTTTTACGGGCAGCTTCGTCCTACAAGGGAGTAACGGCATCAACGTTGGAACGATAACCGGAAAATAGACGGATGGCGCGCGAGAAGAGCCGGAGACGGCAGGACCTCGGGCAATCCCTGGTTGAGAGCTACGCGGTCAACGAACAGATGAATCAGATGCTTTTGGAGCATCTGGATCCTCGGGCGTGGAGGGCGAAGGTACAGGGGAACCGGGCGCGGACGATTGCGGCCATTTTCTCGCATGTGCACAACATCCGGCGGAAGTGGCTGCGGTTATCGGCTCCGCATTTAAAGCTTCCGGCGGCGCTGGACCGCGCGCGGTGTACACAGGACCAAGCGAGGGCGGCGCTGGCGGAAAGCGGAGAACGATGCTGCGAGATGCTGGCCGAGGCACTGAAGCCCGGGGGCGGGCGCGTGCAGGTATTCCGACGGGATGGCTGGGCGAAGCCGTGGCCGGTGGACGCGGCGATGGCGGCGTACATGATTACGCACGATGCGCATCATCGCGGGCAGGTGTGTATGCTGGCGCATCAGCTGGGATACCCGCTCCGCGGGCAAGGCGCCTACGGCATCTGGGCTTGGGAAAAGCTGCGAAAAAAGGCTGATTTCGCCGAAGGTTAGGGTATAATCCCGCCGTGGCGGATACGGTTTGGGGGCCGAGTGCAGCGGCAGAGCGGCCGGAGCGGATGGGTGAGCGGCGTCACAGTGCGCTGGTGCGAGTGACGCACTGGGTGACCACGCTGTGCTTCTTTGCGCTGCTGGTGACGGGGATCGAGATTGTCATCTCGCATCCGCGATTCTATTGGGGCGAACAAGGCAACATAAATACCACGCCGCTGTTTAAGATTCCGATACCGGCGTCACGGGAGTCGGTACCGACGGGGTACGGGTACGTGCTGCCGGATCAGAACGGCTGGAGCCGGTATTTGCATTTTCAGTCGGCGTGGGCTTTGGTGTTGACCGGGGTGCTGTACTTTGCGTACGGGGTGATGGCGGGACACTTCCGCAGGAATCTGTTCGCAGGCGCGTTTTCGTGGCGGGAAGTAACGAGCGTGCTGAGGCGGCATCTGTGCTTCCAGCGGGCGGATAGCGAGGAGCCGGGGTCGTATAACGCGCTGCAAAGGCTGACGTATCTGGTGGTGATTTTCGTGCTGTTTCCGCTGGTGATCTGGACGGGGCTGGCGATGTCGCCGGCGGTGGTATCGGCGTGGCCAGTGCTGGTGACGACGCTGGGCGGGCAGCAATCGGCGCGGACGATTCATTTTTTTGTCTCCATTTCTCTTTTCATGTTTCTAGTGGTTCATGTGGCGATGATCGTGTTTTTGGGGTTCACGAACCGGATGCGAGGGATGATCACGGGGCGCACGGGCACGCGGCTGGAGGACGCATGAGCAAAATTTCGCGGCGGAAGTTGATCACGGCGGGCGCGGCGACGGCGGGTTTGTCGGGGCTGGCAGTGGTGGCGGGTGTGGCGAGCCGGCACGGACTGGTGCCACCGGATCACGGCGGCCTTTACGGGCCAGGGGAAACGCTGACATACGGGTTTCACCGGCTCCTGACCCGGCACTCAATGGCTCGGGAATTCGCGGCGAGCGAGATATCAAAAACGCCGTTCGCAAACGGAGCACCGCCGCAGGAAGAAGCATTCAAGCGCTTGCAGGCGGGCGGATTCGCGGATTGGAAACTGGCGGTGGACGGAATGGTGGCCCGGCCCGGGTCGTTTTCCGTGGCCGATCTGAAGCGTTACCCGGCGAGCAGCCAGATCACGCATCTGGCGTGTGAGGAGGGCTGGTCGTACATCGCGCAGTGGACGGGCGTGCCGTTGCATCACGTGCTGAACGCGGTTGGAGCGCATGCGAACGCGAGGTACGTGGTTTATTTTTCGTTCCAGAAGGACTGGTGGGACAGCATCGATATGGCGGACGCGCTACATCCGCAGACTTTGATTGCCCACGGCATGAACGGGAGCGAGCTTCCGGCGGAATTTGGCGGACCGCTGCGGCTGCGGGTTCCGCGACAGCTGGGCTACAAGAACGTGAAATACATTACCCGACTGACGGTGACCGACAGCATGAAGCCATTCGGCAAGGGGTTGGGATCGGCGTCGCCGGAGGGCGGGTACGCCTGGTACGCGGGGATCTAGAAGCACTACTGATGACGGAGAGCGTCCATGGGGTCGACGGACGCGGCGCGATGAAGCGGTACGCCGGAGGCAAGGAGCGCGACAGCGGCGATGACGGCGGCGCCGAACGCCAGGGGCAAGCTGCTATCCGGTTTAAGATCCGGAATCAGGTGAGTGGCGAGCGGCAACGTCCAGAAGATCAGGGCGGCGCCGGCGAGCAGGCCGGGAAAAACCATGCTGGAGACGTCCCGCAAGACGAGGCGGGTGACATCGCCAGGGGTTGCGCCGAGCGCCATGCGGACGCCGATTTCACTTGTGCGGCGAGTCACGGTGTACGCCAACAATCCGTAAACACCGATTCCCGCGAGCACGGTGGCCAATACGCCGAAGAACTGCGAGAGCGTGGCCAAAAGCCGTTCGGGAACGAGGTTCGAGTCAACCTGCTGCTCCAGAGTGCTGACGCCGACTAGGGGCGCTGCCGGGAGCAGTTCATGTAGGATGCGACGCACTGCGGGGGCGAGCGAGGCGGGGTCGATGTTGGTACGGAGCTCTAAATGATCAGCCAGCCGGTTCTCCTGGAACATATCGAAGTAGATGGTGGGATACGGGGCGTCGCGAATTTCGAAAGACTTGACGTCGCCGGCGACGCCGATGATCTCGTAGGGCCGGTCGTCTTCGAACCATTGATCGGTCTGGGAATCGGGATCGATCGCGATGTGTTTCCCGACTGGATCGACGCCGGGAAAGTAATAGCGAGCAGCGCCCCGGCTGAGAATAGCGACGCGGGACCGGCCGGCATCACGAAAGGCGAAATCGCGCCCAGCGATGAGAGGGATGCCGAGGGTTTCGAAGTAACGCGGGGTGACAAGGGCGAGGGCGGTTCGGCGGCGATGTTGGGGATCTTCGATATGGCCTTCAGCTTTCAGAAAACGGCCGCCGATGCCACAGCCTTCGAGCGGCGTGCAACCACTGATGGAGGCCGAGTGCACACCGGGAACGGCTTCAAGCCGCTGCAATAATTCGCGGTAGCGCGGGGCCAGTAGCGCGGGTGGGTAGGTGTTTGGCGGCGGATCAACGGTTAGTTGCATTACGTGATCGCTGCGAAAACCGAGATCGAAGTGACGGAGTGCCGCCAGATGGTTGAGAAAGATAACCGCAGCGGAGAGCAGCAAGACGGAAATCGCGATCTGCCCGGCGACGAGTGTTTTTCCAAAAAGCCTCCAGGACCAACTGTCGCCTTTCCCGGTATGCCGCAGGGTGGAGGCGGGAGCGGAGCGGAACGCGTACCAAGCGGGAGCGAGGCCGAACAGCAAACCGGTGATCAGGGTGGTTCCTGCCGTGAACAGCAGCAGGTGAAGATCGGGTTGGACTTCGACATCTATGTGCTCGAAGGCGCGGCTGCTGGCAAGAATGCGAACGAGAGCGCCTGTGGCGAACCAGGCGACCGCGATGCCGGCCAGTGTTCCCGCGGCGGAGAGAAGAACGGATTCGGTGAGCATCTGGCGAACGAGCCGCCAGCGGCTGGCGCCGAGGCCCACGCGAACGGCGATTTCGTGTTGCCGGCCGGCGGACCGGGCGAGGAGCAGGCTGGCCATGTTCACGCAGGCAAGCAGGAGCAGCATGCCGACAATAGCCAGCAGCAGCATGAGCGGCTTGCCGTACTGATCGCGAATGCGCACCAGGCCTGCGCCTGCGGGGAGCAACTCGAGTTTTCGGTCCCTTGTCGTCGCGCCGGTTTGCTGCAAAAGAGCGGGGTAGAGCACGTCCATTTCGGCCTGTGCCTGCGCGATGGTTACGCCGGGCTTGAGGCGGGCGATCATGGTGAGGTTATTTTGGCTGGCCATCCAGAGATCGGTTCGGGATCCGACGCGCGGGCCGGCATAGGCCCGCGGCGCCACGCCGATGACGATTTTTGGCTCGTTGTTGTAGAAGATGCGCGCGCCGACAACGGAAGGATCGCGGTGGAAACGGCGGTTCCAGTAAGACCAGCTGACTACGACCACGTTGCCATCGCCTGATGAGGGGGCGTCGGCGGGTGTGAAGAAGCGGCCGACGACGGGCTCCAGTCCCAGCACGCGGAAATAATTCGCCGGGACATTTTCGAGGATGAGGGTTTCTGGGTCGACGCCGGCGGTGCGTACCGAGGCAAGATTATCGAAGGACATGCCGGTAACACCGGAGAAGACATGGTTGCGATCGCAAAAGAATTCGTATTTATCCCAGCCCCAATAGCCGGCCCAATGGAACTCGTCCGGCGAATTCCGGACCAGCTCGACGAGCTGCTCCGGGTAAGCCACGGGCAGCGTGCGCAACATGATCGTGTAAAACAGGCTGTAGATAGCGGTATTGGCACCGATGCCGAGGGCGAGGGAGAGAACAGCGACTGCGGTAAAGGTGGGATTACGGCGGAACAGGCGGAGGGCGTAACGGAAATCGAGCGGGAGCATTGCTATTGGACGAAGTATTGATGGTCCAAGTTCCCGGCGAAGGACGAGGCCGGGCGTGCCCGGCCCCTACAGGATCGATCGTTACTCGATGGAGATGGAACTTACGTTGAGGACGTCGCCGTCCATGGAGCCGTCGACCTTGGCTTTGAGGTCGTTATCCTTGCTGGTGGCTTTCAATGCGGCGAGGGCTTTGGCGTTGCCTTTCTCATCAAACTTGAGAAATTTGCCGTCGCTGGTAACGAGGGCGTAGCCCCCCTTGGCGCAACCGATGGCGCACTTTTTGGTGTGGCTGGCTAGGTCTTTGCCTTTGCACTGGACGTCAACCACGGTGCCGGTGTACGTTTCGGCAAACGCGGCGGTAGAGAGCAGGGCAGCGGCAGCCGTAAGCATAGCGATTCGTTTCATTCCTGAATTCCTCCACAATGAATCTAGTGATTTATCCACGGTAGCGGATGGGGACTGAAGGGGCAAGCCGGCGGCCTGATACATGTGTAAATTCGGCAATCACTCATCCTTGATCAACCGGTTAATCTGCTTCAAGCCTGCCTTGACTTCTTCGGTGGCTTCCGCGATCTGGTTGGTGTCATAGATCACGTGAGGGGTAAGAAAGACGATGAGCTCAGTGCGGGAAGTACTGCGCGATTTGTTACCGAAGGCCGCGCCCACGATAGGAAGCCGGTGCAGGAATGGAATGCCGTTGGAGGTGGTGGAATCCGACTCCTGAATAATGCCGCCGATGGAGATGGTATCGCCGTCCTGAATCGTCACCTGTGTTTTGACGTTCCTCTGGGAAAATGAGGGCGAGTTGGCGGGCGTACTGACTCCTGTAGGCGGCGCCGTGGGCGAACTGACATCCTGGTCGATCTTCAGGGTGACCACACCGCTGGGATTGATGCGCGGCGTAATGTTGAGCTTGACGCCGGTATCGACGTTGGAGATGGTATTCGCGAACGCGGTATTGCCGCCCACCTGGACACCGCTGGCGGTTTGGGAAGTCAAGGTTGGCACGGACTGTCCGACATTGATACTGGCTTCCATGCTGTCCGTGGCGATGATGCGCGGCGCGGAAATCACTTTGGCGTGCGTGGTCTGTTCGTTGGCATTCAGGAAAGACAACAGTTCCCGGGCCTGCCCTACGAGTAATCCGGCACTCAGATTCAGCCCGGGGGTAAAACCTTTGTTGCTGCTGCCGGTCCACGCGCGATCGCTGGCAGGCCCACGGCCTTGAATATAGGCTTCCACGCCGGCGGAAAGGCTACCGGTGAGGTCAACCTCATAAACCTTGGCTTCGATCAGAACCTGGCGGGGCGGAATGTCAATCTGCTGGACCAGGTTTTTGATTTGCTCCCACTCCTGCGGCGTAGCCTGGATCAGCAGGGTGTTGTCGAGCGGGTTCGGGATGATGCGGGGGTGGGCCGGCATGTTGTACCCGCCGTACCCCATACCCATGCCGAGGTAATTGCCGGTCATATCGCCGCCAGCTGGCGGGTAGCCGGCGTTGGCAGTGCCCGGCGTGGCACCCTGTCCGGGGAGAGCGCCACCACCATTGATGGCAGCCGAGGGGCTGGTGTTGTATCCGTTCCCGGCACCGAAGAAGCTAGGGTACCCGCCCATGCCGCCCATGCCGTAGGCTCCCATGCCCCCGCCGTAACCGCCCATGCCGTAGGCTCCCATGCCCCCGCCGTAACCACCGCCCATGGCGCCGAAGGGACTCATCCCGCCGCCAAAACCTCCGTAGCCAAATCCATATCCGCCGCCCATTCCCATCATGGGATAGCCGTAGAGTTGCATGATGGCGAAGGCCACGATTTGCGCGGCCTGGTATTTGATCCGCAATAGGTAGTTGTCGATAGCGCCCGCCGTTACCTTCACGGGGATGTCGAGTTTCTTCAGCCATTTCTCCACTTCGGCGAACACGCCGGGGTTGGGAGCGACCGCGATGATGGTGTTGATGCGCTCGATGGGGAGGAATTTCACGGCAGAATTCTTTTCGGAGAGGGAAAAGGCTTTGAAGACGGTTTCGAGCTCTTTGGCGATATCGGTGGGTTTGCCGTGGGTCACTTCGAACGTGCGCACACGCTGGCCGGCGAGCGAGTCGCTATCGAACATGGCGATCAGTTCCATGGTGCGGCGCATGTTCCGGCTGTTATCGAGAATGAGCAGGAGGTTGGCTGGGTCATATGTCATCAGCTTGCCGCTTTCGCCAAGAAACGGTTCCAGCAGCTTGCCGATTTCGGGCGCGGTGACGTATTTCAGGAAAACGAGGTTGAGTACGGTTTGCTCGTCGTTGGGCAGATCCGTGGCGTTAATGCGGGGAGATACCGGCATCTGCGCCACCGCGGCCAGGGGAACGATGCGATACATGTCGCCTACCTGGACCATGGCAGCGCCGTTCATGCGGAGAATAGTTTCGAGGATCTGGCGGATGTCGGTTGATTTGAGCTCGCCGTAAGTATTGACGGTGACGCCTTTACCGCCCACGCGGGGATCGAGGATGTAATTGATCTTGAGATCCCTGGCGAGAATGTCGATGACCTCGACGAGGGAAGCATTGTTCAGATTTAAGGAACCCGTACCGGGCGCCAGCCGGGTTTGGGCGGGCGCGGGAGCAACGGACGGAGCTGCCTGGGGCGGAGCTGGGACTTGAGTCGCCGGCGCCGCTGTTTGCGGCCGGGCGGGCGCGGGATTCTGCGCCCAGACGAGAGCGGCGGCGGTTGTCAACGCGCAGACGGGGCGAAAGAGCCAACGCTTCCTTTGGTAGAGGCTCAGTACGCGTCTGCGAAAGCCCGTTCGAGGCATGGATCAGTCCTTTGCAGCCGCTTGGCCGGCGCCGGCTTTGGCCTGCTCCCGGTTCCAGACGGCTTGTTCGAGATCGTTGAGATCGGTTTTCTTCTTTTGCCAGTCGGTGCGGCCGAACGGCGAATTGCGGACGAAATGAATGGAATCGCCTTGTTCGGTGGCGGTGGTGGAATCGATCACCTGCTGCCGGGATTCCTGCGCTTTTCTGGCCTCTTCTTCGGACAAGGGCTTGTCTTCGGCGCGAGAGACGCCAAACGGGGTCTGGCGATAAATCCAGGTTTTGCCTTTTTCGTCGGTCGCGCGATAGGTGTAAGGCGCTATTTCGACGGCGCCGGCGGGGATGGTGATGACGGTAGTTTTGTTGGTGACGGGCTTGGGCGCGGGTTTTTTGTTCGATTTCTGGTCCGCGGCGGCAGCGAATGTGATCAGTGTAGCGAGGGTGAGAGCTAAAATCGTCGATTTCATAGGGACTCCTTCGAGGGATAGGGAACCGCTCGTTTCGGTCGCGGCTCATTAATGTGCATCACATGGGCTCCCAGCGGCATTGATTGCCGAACGGGGTTTGCGTGACGAGTTTCTTAAAACCGTTGGCCACAGTTCCCGCGGGCGACTCGTCGCCGGGCTGGCACGCCCGCATGCGGTCGTTGATCTGCGTACCCGGCTCCGGCTTCCCCTGAGGCTTCGCGGCCAGTTGCGTGGAAGACTGCCCGGCGGGCGCGGCGGCGCGTGGCGTATTGGCCTCATTAGCGGCCTGCTGCGGGCCGGCGCGATCGATGAGGTCGTCGATTTTCTTGACGAGCTGCTTGCCGTCCCATTCAAGCGTGATGTCGTCGCGATTGACGTCGAGCAAGGTAAACTCGCCGACTTTGTCACCTGGATGTATGCCCAGGTGCCGGCCGCCGGTTTTCTCACTCATAATCGCGGTGGCACCGCCGGGGAGCTGCATCACTCCGTAGAGCAGCGGCAATGGTGGCATAGGCTTGGGCGGCGCGGCTTTCACTTCCACCACGACGTCAGGATTGCGATCTTTCGAAAACAGCATTTTCTGCGCGATGTCGGCGAAGCTGGCGGCCATGACAGGATCCGCGGGCTTACTGAAGATCACGGGAGGCAGGGGCGGGGGGGCCACGTGCCGGTGCAGCAGCGCCTGCTCGCGGGCACGCGCGGCAAGCCAATCCTGGCGCAACTGCCAAACAGCCGCACCAAGAGCCAGAAGCAACACAAGATTCAACAGCAGCAGTTTGCGTTTCAAAACGCCGTGAATCCCTTCTTCACGGGCACGAGGTTTTTGGGAACCACGCCGGCGAGAGTCAAGCGGACGAGAATGGCTTTCTCTTTGCTATTGGCCGCGGAGATGCGCACGTCATTGGTGGCGACAAGTTCGGTTTCCCGGGTCAATGCGGCAAGAAAATTGATGAGCTGTTCGATACGGCACTCGAAATTCACGGAGACGGCAGCTTCGCCATAGTCATCGCCGAGGGGGCGAAGCTCGGGGAAATCGCCACCGCGAACGTCGAGTCCCTCACCTTTCCCGATGCGGCGGATCGTCTCGAGGAGATGAGCCTGGGCCTGCTGGGCTGTGGGCGCCTGGATCACGCCCTTTTCGCGCTGGGCCAAGTCGGCGGAGAGCCGATTCATTAGGGCCTGCTTGGCCGGGCCCGAGACTTCCGCCTGGCGCAGCCGGGCGAGGCGTTTTTCGGCCAGCGGAATCGAGTCCGTGGACTCCACGACGCTGGAAGAGCTGTCACGATAGACGCCAAAGCGGAGAACGACAACCAGCAGCACGCCCGTTCCCAACAAGATGAGTGCGCGGCGATCGCGAGGCGAGAGCGTCATGGACGCGGCCTCCGGGAAGCGCTGATCTGAAACTGCTCGACACCATTGGGCCCGGGAGTTTTGGCGATGGACCCTTGAAAGGCGGATCCCTGGAAATACGGAGACGAATCGAGGAGTTTCAAGAGCGGTGCGGCCTGGTCGGCTTCGCCGGTCATGGTGGCGGCGTCGGGCGTCAGCTGGACCATGCTCGTCCAGACAGGCGGTGCAAGCAGCGAGGTGAGGCCGCTCAAGGTTTCGAGGTCGTGGCGGGTGCGCGCACGAAAGTCATCCAGCAGGCGAGTGCGGTTTTGTGCGCGCATCATTTCCCGATCGAGCGCGACGGCGCGCTTGGCGCGGGGTTCGATTTGCGTGATTTGTTGCTCTAAGGCGGCCAGATAGCGGCGATCCTCCCAGGAGGAATGGAGTGCCAGGGCCGCCAGTGCGACGAGAAGCAGCACGCCGAGGACGATCGAGGGAATATACATGGCGCGCGAGTTGGAACGCCGGAGCTCGGCGGGGAGGAGATTGGCTGATGGCGTGATCCAGGGGCAGGCGCCGGCCAGCGCGGCGGCGTAGGGGAGCGCTCGCTCAGAGAGATTGTTCGTGACCGGGTTCACTCGCGGCGCCGGGAGAGCGCGCTCCAGCGAGACGGCTTCCTGTGCCGGATCGAGCCGTAACTCAGAGATGGCGAGAGCGATGGCGCGATCGGCCGGAGGGTCGAATTCCGCAGAGAAAACGGGGCGGGCGGGGCTTTCGCCGTAAACTTCCAGGACGCCGCCGACGCTGGTACTCAACGCGACGAAGCCGGCGGCGGTGACGGATAGCGTATCGGAGGGAACGCGATGGGCGGCGTATATGGCGGACGCGGAAAACGTGAACGAAGCGACCGCGAGGCCGGCCTCGGCGAAGAGCGCGCAGTACCGGTCGAGCGTAGCCTGGCGCAGAATGCCGACCAAGGCGCCGGTGCCGACGCGGGACCAGCCGGAGACGACGGGCTCGTCGCCATAGGGATGCAGGGTATCGATCTGCAAGGCGATGGCGGACGCAAAGTCGCGGGGTTCGACACCGGGAAGGGAGATCTGGCGGACGATAATTTCACGCCGCGGCAGAAGAACGGTGGCAGCCAGATGGGCGATGTGGTTTTCTTCGAGGAAACGCGCGTATTCCTTGCCCCACTCGGCAGCGGGACGCTGGGCGAAATCGCGAATCGTCAGCAGGCCAGCCACGGTGATGCCGTTGGGCCGCACGCGCACCGCGGTGACTTCCAGATCCTTGGCTCCAATTTCGATGCCAATGCCCGAGCCAGCCGCAATGAACTTTTTCCAGTTGGAGCGTTTAGGGGATCCAGGCATTGTCGTACCAGCGCAGAGTTTGCAGCTTGATGTCCTCTTCGGGGCGGAAGATGATGGTGGTTGCCACGCTGCGGCGCAGATCGGATAGCTGTCCGTTGGGCAGAGTGATACGGGCAGTGGAGCGGAGCGTAAAGATGAACTTTCCGCCAATCCGAAGGTGCGAGAAGCCGGGGCCTCCACCCACCAGATCGACGGCTTCGCCAAGCGACGTAAAGGGCTGGGTCCGCCGCCGGGCTACGATGGCGCGGGCTGCTTCGGGTGAGAACCCCATGGTGACGAGAAGCGCCGGATCGGCGCCATTGACATCGAAAACCGACAGAGTGCCGAAGACCGAAACGCAATCCCGCAGGCCGGAATGGGGTACCAGATGGCCGTTCGCGTCGTGATAGAAGCCGCCGTAATAGAGTTCCCGGGTCATACCGCGCAAAAGCAATAATTCCTCAGTCTCCTCAAAAGACGCATGGCGCGCGAGAAAAGACGGAGTGAGGGTCTGATAAAACGCGTCAAAAGCCGTGGCGCCGGTGGGGGTACGCCAATCGACGATAGCGGCCACAATCTGCTCGGCACGAGCGGGTTCGGCTCCGACGGCGAGCAGCAGGCGCAGGAGCACGTCAGGAGGCGCGGTATTGATGTTCAGCTTGGCAGTTTCCGGGATGATTTCGACCAGCGCCCGCCCGCTGGGGAAGGAAAACGGCAGCACGGCCACACCCGGCTTGTACTTGAACGGAGACGCGGGCGGTGCTCCGTTGCCCCATTGCATATAGAGGATGCCGCGCTCAATGCCGGCGCGGGCGAGGTAATAGGTGCGGAGTCCGTCGACGTCGGTGGAGGTGCGCTCGATCTCACCGCGGACGGTGTTGGCGAGCGAGTAGGCGATGGCCGAGAGAGCCGCGGACAGCCAGAGGACGGCCAACAGGGCGCCACCCCGCCGGAGATTACTGTTGTTCCTCTTCGGCAAGGTAGTCATAAATCGGGAAACGGTCGACGTGGATGGGAACGGAAATAGTAAGCGGCTTGAGACTGCCGGGATTGGTATCGAGCGAAGCCATCTCGATGCGGATGCCCATGGGCCAATGGTCGGTTGGGATCCAGGCGGGTTTCCACTGCTCGAAGGGTGAGCCGGCTTGAATGCCGTAATAGGCAAACCGGCAGTAGGCCAGACGGTCGGCGATGACGAAAGAGGTGGGGCCGACGCTGATGGGCAAATACCGCATAGTGGCTACGCCGAGCTCGGCGTCTATGCCGGGACCCACAGCGAACCGGCCGGCGGAGCGAGGGCCGGTATATACGTTCTCGTTGACAACCAGACGAACGCCGGAGTTAGCGCCGGGGATCACCTGAAATTCGAGAACCTGCGGCAGGCCGCGCGCTGCCTCCTGGAGCGAGTAGCCGGAGACGAAGCGCATGGATTGCGGGCGGCCCTCAAAGAAGGGGAATTTCGGGCCGAGCGCATCCGGTGCGATCACGACCTGGGCCACCACGGGCATGAAACCCGCGAGCTGGTCCTGCAAAATGCGCTGTGCCCCGGCAACGCGGCGATCGTCGATCACCTTCCGATTGGCTTTTTCGAGAGCATTGAGACCGATCCGCAGGGCAACCAGGATGCCGACGCTGATGAAGCTGAGCAAGCCGACGGCGATCAGGACTTCGATCAATGTGACTCCGGCGCGCGGTCGCTTCATGAAAGGGGACCTGTAACCGCGATGTCGTCGGCGCGCAGGACCTTTCGGCGGTACGCGTCAAGCGTGAACGTTCGGCGATCGCTGGAGTCACCCCACCAGACTTCAAGCTCAATACGCTCGAATACAGCCCAGCCGACGCCGGGGACGATGCCCTTCTCAAATGGCGTGACCCGGGCTCGCCAGCCGCCCTCGCGTCCGCCCATGAGGGCGGGATCGAACGTGCCCTGAATGACGGAATTCCAGGGCAGGTGCCGGTTCAGCAGCAGGGTGTCCATTTCGGCGCGCGCCAGCAGAACGACGCGATCGTAATTGGTCACGCGGGCCGCGTTGCGCAGGGAGGTGGTGATGTTGGAAAGCAAACCGACCACGGCCAGCCCCATGATCAGAGTGGCAACCAGGACTTCGAGGAGCGTGAATCCCCGCTCTCTCATGAATGCGGCTCCTGAGGGACACGTTCAATCTCCGGAACGCCGGTCATCGGGTTGACGCGGACGATCCGGTGAACGCCCCTGCGATTCACGATTTCTATGCCGATGCGGGGGACGGCACCGCCGGGCAGAAGCAGGAATAGCCGCGGGGCATCTGTCTCTTCCTGGAGTTTGGGCCAAACGGATTGGATGGTAACGCCGCTGGGCATATCCAGGCGGCGAGAGAGTGATGCCGACGTCAACGTGACGATATTTTCTTTCGTGGAGACGGCGACTTCGACCGGCTCCTGGCGCCGGTGCGCGCGATTGAGACCGGCATTCAGAAAGCTCACGATGGCGTCGGAGGCGGAAGCAAGGCGCAGGCTCTCGATGCCGGAGGAGACAGCGGGGAAGGAAATGGCGGCCATCAGACCGATGATGGTGACGACGATGAGGAGCTCCAGGAGAGTGACGCCGCGTCGATTGAGGTTGGCCGTCGACATCACGAAAGAAGCGCCTACTTGTCCTTCCAGCTCACGATGTCGGCGTTAAAGCCATCGCCGCCAGGTTGGCCGTCAGCGCCGTAGCAGATAATGTCGGGCTCGTCGCCGTGTTCACCGGGATATTTATAAACGTAGGGGTGGCCCCAGGGATCGAGCGGGATGTCTTTGGGCAAATAAGGTCCCTGCCACTGATCGAGATTGGCGGGTTTTACGCGGAGCGCTTGCAAGCCTTCTTCAGCGGACGGAAGGACACCGGTGTCGAGCTTATAGGAGCCGAGGGCAGTTCGGAACGATTCGATCTGTGCTTTTGCCGCGGCTACGCGGGCTTTGTCGCCCTGTTTGAACATGACGGGCGCCACGAGCGCCGCAAAGAGCGCGATGATCGTCACGACCACCAGCATTTCAATCAGCGTGATACCAGCCTGCCGTCTGTCTTTTCGTCGTTTCATCTCACACCACCACATCATTAATGCTCGTAATCGCGAGCAGCATGCTCAAAATCAATGCGCCTACCATAATGCCCATAGTCAGGATGACCATGGGTTCGAAGATGGCTGTGAATCTTTTGATGGCCGCGCGAGTATCGGCTTCGTAGATGTCAGCCATGCGCGCAAACATCTGGTCCAGCCGCCCGGTTTCCTCGCCGACGGTCAGAAGATGCGCCGCAAGGGGAGGGAAGACGCCGGCCTTGCGAACAGGCGTCGCGATGCCTTCGCCGCGCTTCACTCCTTTGGCGACTTCTCCCAGCGCACCGGCGATCATGCGGTTGTTTAAGATGCCGCCCGAGATGCCGATGGACTGCACCAAAGGCACGCTGTTGGCTACGAGCGTGGCCATGGAGCGAGCGAAGCGAGCGGTCTCGGCTTTCCGGAGCGCGATGCCCAGCAGCGGAATCTTGAGGCGCATCGTGTCCCACCAGAGGCGGCCGGCCGTGGTCCGCGTGTAGATGCGAAAACTGACGGCTGCGACGAACGACACGGATGCCACAATCCACCAATAGGCGGTGACGATCTTACTGACCTGAAGCATTACAAGAGTTGGTGTGGGGATCTTCAGGTGCGAGTCTTCGAAGATCGACGCGAACTTGGGAACCACGAAAGTCAGAAGGATAACGATGGATGCGAGACCTACCGTGGCCAGCAACGCAGGGTAGATCATGGATGAAATGATGTAGCTGCGCAGCTCGTCGCGCGACTTCTCGAATTCCGCAAGCCGCTCGAACACCATGGCGAGGCTGCCGCTCGCCTCGCCGGCCCGGACCATGTTGATGTAGAGATCGGAAAAATACCCGGGGTGCGTTGCCAGGCTGTCGGCCAGTGTTTTGCCGCCCTTGAGTACGCGCAAAACATCGAGAACGATGAAGCGGAACTTGGAGCGCTCCGTGAGTTCGCCCGTGATGCTGAGCGCGCGATCGACCGGAATGCCGGCGTTCAGCAACGTGGAAAGTTCCTGGGTAAAGAAAAGGACGTCGCGCCGGCGGCCGCGAGCAAATGCGGGGAGCTTCAGATCAAACGATTTTTTCTGCTCGATGCCGACGTATACGGGGGTGAGGCCCTGCTTGCGGAGGTCGCGCGCTACAGTTTTGTCGTTCTCGCCTGTGAGGCTGCCGGTGCGCAGCTTGCCGTCACTGGCGACCGCGCGGAAGTAGAACGTCGCCATCAGAATTCCTGCGTCACGCGCATGACTTCGGCCACGGTGGTGATACCATCCTGCACTTTGAGCCAGCCGTCTTCGCGGAGATTGCGCATGCCGTTGCGGCGTGCAGCTAGCGTGATGGCGGACGCGTCGGCATTGCTCATGATGAGCTTGCGGATGTCTTCGCTAAGATCCATCAGCTCGAAGATACCCATACGGCCCTTAAAGCCGGAACCGGAGCAGGTGTCGCAGCCGGCACCGCGGAAGGTTTCGATGTTTTCGCCTTCGGGCGAAATGGCGCGGCCCGCCGAAACTTTGCAATTGCGGCAAATGACGCGAACCAAGCGCTGGGCGAGCACTGCAACAAGCGACGAGGTGATCAGGTAGTTCTCCACCTGCATGTCGGTCAGGCGTGTGATGGCGCTGGGCGCGTCGTTGGTGTGGAGCGTTGAGAAAACGAAGTGGCCGGTGAGGGCAGCACGGATGGCGATGTCGGCGGTTTCGCGATCGCGAATTTCGCCGACCATGATGACGTCGGGATCCTGGCGAACGATGTGCCGGAGGCCCGCCGCGAAGGTCAGGCCGATGGAGGGATTGACGTGAATCTGATTAATGCCGTCCATCTGATATTCGACGGGATCTTCGATGGTGATGATTTTCTTGTCGGGGATGTTGATGTTCTTGAGCGCAGAGTAGAGCGTCGTGGACTTGCCGCTGCCCGTTGGACCAGTGACGAGAAAAATGCCGTGCGGGAGCTGCGTATAGTGTTCCATGCGCGCCAGCATGCGATCGTCAAAGCCGAGCCGGCGAAGGTCGTAGAAATCTCCGGCGGAGCGATCGAGCAGACGCATGACGACGCTCTCGCCAAACAAAGTGGGAAGCGTGGAGACGCGGAGGTCGACTTCGCGGCCGAGAATCTTGATTTTGATTCGGCCATCCTGCGGAAGCCGGCGCTCGGCGATGTTTAACTTCGCCATCAGCTTCAAGCGCGAAACGATGGCCGCTTTCAATTCCCGTGGCGGGGCTTCCTGGTTGAAAAGCACGCCGTCCACCCGGTAGCGGACGCGAAATTCTTTCTCGAACGGCTCGATATGAATGTCGCTGGCGCGCTTCTCGATGGCCTGGGCGATGATGGCATTCACCAGACGGATAACCGGCGCCTCGCTGGCCATGTCGCGAAGATGCTCGAGGTTTTCACCCTCTTCGCCGGTTTCAAATTCCGCGAAGCCTCGCTGCGCTTCAGACTCGCCATAGAAGCGATCGATGGCGTCCAGAATTTCCTGCTCGGCGGCCAGCGCCGTTCGCACGCGGAGCCCGCAGAAGCCGCGTACCGCGGCGATGGTCTCGAAATCCAGCGGATCTCCCATGGCCAGCGTGACCGACGAGTCATCGATGGCGACCGGCATAAAAAGGCACTGCCGCATAAAGCGGGGTGAGATAGCCTGAATCTCGGGCGATTCCGGCGGCGGCTGCTCCAGGTCGGCCAACGGCACGCCGAGCTGCTCGGAAAGAGCGGCCAGCACGTCGCGCATGGCGATGAAGCCGAGGTCCACCAGGATTTTGCCGAGTTTGTCGTTGCGCTCCTTCTGAATTTCGAGCGCGCGGTCGAGGTCTTCCTGCGTGATCTGTCGCCGTTCGATGAGCATTTCGCCCAGTCGCATGGGCCGGCGCGGTTCGTCAACAAGAACGGGGGCGGAGGAAACGCTCATCAGAGCTCTTCGACGCGCACGATGGAATCGAGAGAGGCGCGGCCGGCGCGGCCGAGCTGAACATCCAGAAGTTTCTGCCTTTCGGCTTGCATGAGAATTTGCGAAGGCAGGCCAGAGGTATCTTCCCAGGAATGATAGAGAAGCCTCACGCCCAGTGCGATCCGCTCGTTCGCCGGCACGGTATCGAGAGACGATGCCATGGACACCATCTCTTCCTGCATATTCTTCTTGAGAAGCGCGACACGTGCCAGCTTTCGCTGGTGGAGCTTGACGATGTAGTCCTTGGGCATGGTGGTCTGGAACGGGCTGACGTTGGCGCTCAGCAGCAGGTTTACCTCGGCCGTGAAGACGGCGCCGTAACCTTCCAGGTAGACGCCGCGGGTATTGCCTAGCAACTCGAAGGTATCCTGGGCATTCGGAGTGAGGACGCGCTTGTCAAAGCTGGCTTCCATGGCGTGTAGAGCCTCGCGGCTCACGCGCGGTACGGCGGCAAAGGCGATCACGACGGCCAGGAGCAGAGAGGGAACCAGCCGGCGGCTCATCGCAGTCCTCCCGGCTCATAGCTGGCACGGAGCATCATGTTGTATTGTTTCTGGGCGTAATCGTATGCCGCGCGCAGCGTCTTCATGTCGGATTCGTGGCGCTGCTCCAAACGTTTCTCGGCAGCAGCAACAAGCTCGGCCGTTTTCTTTGCCTCCCGAGCTTCGATCTCGGCGGTGGTCTTTTCGATTTCCACGGCAAGCCGTTCGGAAACCTGCCGTTCGATTTGCGCCGTATTCACCGGACTAGTGGATGCTATCGTGGACGGCCGGGCGACAGCGAACACGAGCAGCGCTCCCGAGAGCATGGCCGCCGACGCAAATCCAAGCTTCGGCCCAGACGCCCAGAACGACTGCCAAAAACGTCGCGCCGCCGACGGCTCGAACACCGGATCGGACACAAACCCGATGCGCTGTGGAACTTCTTCATCGCGCAATTCGAGCAGGGTGGCCTGCGTGGCGCGCAAGCGCTCGATCTCTTCCTGGCAGCCTCCGCAAGTTCTCAGGTGGATTTCCAACTGGCGGCGTTCGACCTCCGCCAGTTCACCAAGAAGATAATCGCGTAAATCGAATGGCGAGCAACTCATGACACACCTCTACTTTTGAGCGGAGCCAGTTGCGTTTTGAGCACATCGAGCGCGGCGTAGAGCCGGGATTTCACGGTCGAGACCGGGCAAGAGAGTATCTCCGCCATCTCCTCGAACTTGAAGCCCTGGTAAATCTTCAGAATTACAGCTTCGCGCTGCTCTTCAGGCAGTTTGGATAAGGCAGTGGAAGCCGCGATGGAAAGCTCGATGGGGAAAGCGGGAGTGCGGGAAGGTTCGGCGGCGACAAGATCCGTCGAACCCAACTCCCGATCCGTGCGCCGTTTGCGAAACGCCGAAAACGCTTCGTTATGGGCGATGCGGAACAGCCAGGGTGCGAACCGGGCCGGGTCATCGAGCTTTCTCAGATTTTGATACGCCTTCAGAAAAACATCCTGGCTCAGATCAAGGGCTTCTTCGCGATCACCGGCGATCCGCAGCAGGTAATTGAAGACGCGCTTCTCCCAGCGGGAGATCAGGAGGTTATAGGCCTCCACATCTCCCCGGCACGCCTTACGGATCAGGTCGGTGTCTTCGACCGCCCGAAGAATCAAATGCTCAGGCTCCTGGTGGAATGACGCTCGCCAATGGCAAAAAGTCTGCCACGGGTTCAGAATCCAGTGTAACGCCGGGGTGCACCGGAATCGCGCGTTGGTATCGGCCTATGGGATACTACCTGGAAATCCGGAAAAGATTGAAAATGCGGCGAGTCCATGCGCTCTGCGGCTCGTCTACGGATGAGGATAAAACATGGCCGACGCTGTCGCAGCTCCGCGATCTTCCCCCCTTACCGCCGTCCAATGGACCATTTGCGCCGTCTCGGCCATTGGGTTCATTTTCGACAGTTACGTGCTGCTGGTGCTGCCGCTGATCGTGCGGCCGGCGTTGCTCGAGATCGGAAAGCTGCGCCCCGGAACTCCGGATTTCAATTCGTGGGTGGGTCTTCTGTTCTTCGTTCCGGCGGTGGCCGGCGGCGTTTTTGGCCTGCTCGGCGGCTATCTGACCGATCTTTTCGGCAGGCGGCGAATCCTGGTGTGGAGCATCCTGCTCTATGCGTTTTCCGCCCTGGCGTCCGGGTTCGCTACTTCGCTGCCGATGCTGTTGGTTCTCCGTTGCACGACTTTTGTCGGGGTGTGCGTGGAATTCGTGGCAGCGGTTGCGTGGCTGGCGGAGTTGTTTCCGGACCGCGACCGCCGCGAGCGCATTTTGGGTTACACGCAGGCGCTTTCCTCAATCGGCGGTTTGCTGGTTACGGGCGCTTACTACCTTTGCGTGACCTACGGAAAGTCGCTGCCGGCGATTTTGGGCGGGCACGAAGCGTGGCGGTATACGCTCATATCCGGGGTGATTCCCGCGATTCCACTGATCATTATTCGTCCGTTCCTGCCAGAATCTCCGGTATGGCGGGAGAAGAAGGCGGCGGGAACGCTACAACGACCGAGTATAAGGGAACTATTTCAGCCGGCGTTTCGCAAAACCACCTGGGTGACGACTCTGTTGCTGGCTTGCAGTTTTGGCGCGGCGTTCGGCGCGATTCAGCACGTTCCGCGCATCGTCCCGGGGCTGCCGGAAGTGGCCAAGCTGGCGCGGCCGGCGCAGGAGCAAGCCGTCAGCAGCGTGCAGTTCTTCCAGGAGATGGGCGGACTGGTAGGGCGCATCATCCTGGCGTTTTTAGCGGTACACATCGTCAGCCGCCGCAGGCTGCTGCGCATTTTCCAGGTGCCGGGTCTGGTGTTGATACCGTTGGTTTTTCTGTATCCGGCAATGCACGATCTCCAGATGTTGAAGTGGGGGATCTTCTTTGCTGGGATGCTGACCATCGGCCAGTTCAGCTATTGGGGAAACTACCTTCCCCTGGTTTATCCGACCCACCTGCGCGGAACGGGTGAGAGTTTTGCGGCAAACATCGGCGGGCGCATGATCGGCACGTCATTCGCTTTGCTGACCACACAGCTAGCCAACATCATGCCGGGCGCGGGCGCGTCGCCGAAACTGGCATATGCCGCGGCCACAGTGGGCTTCCTGGTGTTCGCAGTTGGCTTCCTGGCAAGCTTCTGGCTGCCGGAGCCGAGGCAGGATCACTTAATGGAGTGATCTCAGGCCCCCAGGCAGAACAGCTTTCCGTCCTGTGAGCCGATGACCAGTTTTCCGCCGGCAATCGCCGGCGATGCCGAGAGCGGAGCTCCGGCGTTGAACTCACCCAGTTTTTGTCCCGTCGCCAGATCGAGCGTATAAAGCCGGCCGTCGTTCGACCCAACGTAGACACGGCCCCCGGAAACGGCGGGAGACGAATCCACGCGGGCCCCCGTGGTGAATGTCCAAATGGCCTTGCCGGTTCGGGCACTCAGGCAGTGGATCATTTTGTCGCGCCCGCCGATGACCACCTTCCCGTCGGCCACTGCGGCGGAAGAATAGTAGGGAAACTGGCGCACGGGGTGCTCGTAGCGCCAAATCACGCGGCGTGTTGTCAGGCTGACACCTAAAACCTCATTGTTGAAAGTTCCGAAATACGCGGTCTTATCGGCGATCGCCGGCGAGGCGGCGTTATAGCCGCCCGAGGCTACCTGATAAACCTCGTTGCCATCACTGATGCGAATGGCGTGGAAAGCCTCGTCGCAGCTGGCGATGAACGTGAGCCCGTCCGCGACTGCCGGTGTGCAGTGGACGTAGTTGCTGGTATGGAACTTCCAATGCAGCGCACCGGTGCGCGCGGCTACACAATAAAGGGAGCCATCGTAGGAGCCGAATAGCAGCCGGTCGCCCGTGATCACGGGAGATGATTTCACTTCCGCTCCAGTCGGCACCTTCCAGGCATTTTGCCCGTTGTGCGCGTTCACAGCGTGTAGAGTGCCCGATTGATCGCCGACGTACACGAGGCCATCGCGCACGGCAGGCGAAGACTCAGCGATGCCATCATTGACCTTGTATTTCCAGCGAATTTTGGCGGTATCGAGATCAAGCGCCACAAGATCGGATGCTTCCGAGCCGGCGTACACCACACCCTCCACAATTGCCGCGGAGGACTCGATCGAGTCTCCGGCTTCGTATGTCCAAAGCAGCTTCAGTGTGGAGGGGAGGGAAGCGGTGGCTACACCGGTCAGCTGCGGATTACCTCGGAACTGCGGCCACGCATCGCTGGTAGCCGCTTGTTGCGCAGTGCCGGCGGCGGCTCCGATTCCGGCTCCGATGAATGCCCGGCGGGAGATCCTGCCGCAACTATTTTTCTGCAATTGCGTAAAGCTGGTTCCGGTTGCCGATAAACAGCGTGCCGTGGGCGGGTACGACCGTCATATAAACCGAGCTGCCCATGTTGTTCTGCGAGAGCACCTTCTTCTCTTTGCCGGCTTCCAGCACGACCACGTCGCCGTCTTCATCGCCAATGTACACCTTGCCATCGATCACCATCGGCGATCCCCAAACCGCGGCGAGCAGATCATGTGTCCAATACGGCTTGCCGGTGTTGACGTCGAGACAGTGCAGGAACCCGCTGAAATCTGAGTAGAATAACAGCCCGTTGTAGACGGCGCCCGTAGAAATGGAGCGGCGGATCTTGTCGTAATGCCAGAGCCGGCCCGTTTCCGTGATGTTGCCGCGCTTGGTTGCGTCAATGGCATAGAGATGACCGACACCTTCGCCATGTTCGGGGTCCTGGCCGTTTGCGATGAATACCTTGTTGTCGTAAATGACCGGAGTGCTGATGACTTCGTTGCGCGTCTTCGGCCAGACCGAATCCTTCGGGTTGAGATCGAACTCCCAAAGCTTCTTACCGCTTGTTGCCTCGTATCCGCGCACCCAGCCGTCACCCTGGCCGATCACCACCTGCACAACATCACCGATCTTCCCGACTGCCGCGCTCGACCATTGCCCATGAAGAATGCGGTCGCCCACGGAGTTGTCTTCCCACACCAGCTTGCCGGTCTGCTTGTTGACAGCGATGATCGCAGGCGCGCGCGGCGACGGGATATGGAAATGGCTTTCATCCTGGCCGTTGGCCGTGCTGACGAAGATCAGATCGCCGTAGCTTACCGGAGATGAATTCGACATGTTGTGCGGCTGCGAGCCGACCTCCTCCATCATGTCGAATTTCCAGATCAGCTTGGAATGCTTGTTGCCATCGCCATGAACATCGAGGCAGCGAATCTCGCAGCGGTTACTCACATAATAGAGGCGATCGCCTTCCACCAGCGGCGAGGAACACACACCCTGAAAGGGCCAGTCGTTAGCGCGGCCTGAAGGCAGTTTGTCGTTGGCATCCTGCCACTGGAACGCGCCATCCGATTCGCGGAAGGCCATGAGAACTCCCTTATCGCCTTTCACGGCAGGATCCCGCGGGCTCTCGTTATTCGTCCCTACGAACACCAGGCCATCCGCAACCACAGGGTTGCCGTAGCTTTGCGATCCAAGCTCAGCCACCCACTTGATGTTCTTTTTCGTTTTGACATCCCAGGAAGTTGGGACGCCCTTCATGCCAGAGATCATGTTGCGATCCGGCGTACCGCCCCACATGGGCCAGTCCCCTCCTGTATTCGGATCGGACGCCCAGACGATCAGAACGGTTGCGGGAACTACGACGAATAAAGCGAGGATGAATCTTCTGCTCATTGGTTTGCCGCCACCTTCAGGTTGTCAAAGAAAACTCCATATGTTGCGTCGGCGAATAGACCCGGGCTCCCCTCTTTGTTCGGAATGGGATCCGTGCGGTCAATCAGCCAGCCGTCAGGCTCCGTTTCGGCGGTCGGCCATGCTTTTCCCCGAATACGCGCTTTGCCATCGACTGTGTTTTCTACGCGGAGTTTCAGGTGATACCACGTGTCCGGCTTCCAGGTGAAGGGTACATCGACATTCCGCTTCGTCTCTGGCTGCCAGGAGTAAAGTTCGAGTTGCTGGTTGTTTCCAAACAAAACCAGTGTGTATCGTTGGGCGGTAACGCCAACGTCTCCCATCTGGCGACGCTTTTCAGGAGCGCGCACGTCGGCTTCGATCGTGTAGTTCGACCAATTGGTTGGACCAAGAAAGATGCGCATGCGCTTGAACAACGTTTCGTTTGGGGCTTTGGCTAAAACCTTGCCGCCATCCAGTTCTGCCACTTTATATTGACCCGCCGCGGCGCCTATCCAGTGCGCGGGCGCGCTGTTCACGGCATAGGCATCGAAGTTCTCATTCCAGGGCAGCGGTGGAACAACGCGCACGCGCGCTTCCCCGGTAATCGCCCCCACCGTGGCTTTAATAACTCCAGCTTGTCCCACGGGCCCGGCGGTGGTGCTGAACTTGCCGTCATCTATCGAGCCCTTCAGCCCATCCAGTACCCAGTTGGCCTTCTCTTCTCGTAAAAATTCGCCGTGCTCATCAAACAACCGTGCGCGGAAAGTCGCGGTCTGGCCGGCCACCATGGTGACTTCTGTCGGCACCACCTGTACCCATGCCGGCGCTCCGGAAGCGGGTGGCGTGTCGGGGAAGGCAGGTTCGGATGGCACACGCGCCTTCTTGCCGATGGCGTACAGCGTATCGCTCGAAACGAAATACACACGGCCGCGTGCAATGGCTGCGGACGCGACGATCGGCTCGGGTACCCGCTCGTTATAGATTCCCTGCTGGCTGATGGGCATTTCGACTTCGCTCAGGATCTCGCAGCGGTCTGAGTGCGGCCGCAGCACAAAGAACTTGCCTGCTTCCGTGCCAACGTAGATCTTGCCGTCGCCAAACGTTGGGGAAGCTTTTTGCACGGTCCCCAAGTTTTGCTTCCACAGTTCGCGCCCGGTGACCACATCGAAAGCGAATAGATTAGCGCCGTTGTCCACCTGCAGATAACGGTCTCCATCTACGATTCCAGACGAAAATTCGCCGATGAAGCCCTTGTCGGTCCATTTTGCCTGGCTCATGGGGATATTGCCCTTCGCGGTAGCGTCAATCGCGGCCAGCATTCCCATTTCGTTCCCTTCTAAATTCTCCTGGCCGTGGGATGCCAGCACCGTGGTGCCGTTCAGTACCGGCGCGGTGTTGATGGCGCGCTTGCTCATGAGAAAGTGCCAGACGGGCTCGCCGGTTCCGACCTTGATGGCGTGAATGCCGCCATCTCCCAGGCCGGCAATCAGGAGGCGCGTACCGTTGATTCGGGCAATAATCGGGCCGGAGTAGTCGGTGTCGAAAGGACGGCCGCCTGGGGTGCTGACCCATACGATTTCACCTGTCTTCTTATCCAGTGCGATGAACCGAATGGATCGATTCCCTTGGGCTCCCCAGGTGGAGCTCGCCGCTTTCACAATCACCAGATTTCCATCGACAACCGGAGAGGTGGTGCGGCCCCCGTGCGTAGTAAACAAATCGAATTCCTCATCGAGCGAGCGCTCCCACAACTCTTTACCCGAACTCGTGAAGGCCAACAAGGTTCCATTGACGCCGAACGCATACACGTTGCCCGTTTCAGGATCGGCTGCCGGCGAGGCCCAGCCCACGCGATGCGGTGGAACGTCACTCTGGAAGATATTGAAGCGGCGCTCCCAAAGTAGCTTGCCTGTATCGGCGTTGAGGCAGACTAAGCGCTCCTGCTGAGTGGCGCCCTCCCCAGCCGAGTTCTGCAAGTAAAGATGATCGCCCAAAACGATTGGAGCGGAGCGTCCGCCATAGGGTGCCTTCCAGGCGAGGTTCTCCCCGCCCAGCGACCACTTCTCGGGCAGATTCTTTTCACGAGATGCTCCATCGCGTCGTGGGCCGCGCCACTCGGGCCAGTCACCCACCAGGGCTCCGCTTGAAGCGGTCAACAGGAGAGGAACAAGGAGGAACAAAAGGAGGCGCGTCAACATGATAGATGTATCGAAGCCGGATATTCGATTGTGCATCGGATTTGATCCCCAAGATATAACCTGGGCCAATTGCAGTCAAGCTTCAACCCAGTGTACGACGCGGCGGCGCGACATTCGTTTGGATGGGACGTATTACGACGTCAGAAATTTATGCGTCAGGAGATGAAAGTGGTGCACGCCGTTCTCTCTTTTCACCGAGAATCGGCCGCATCGATATGTTCGCGACCGAAGACCGCGCTGTACCGCCTCGCAGACCCGGATGTCTTCCTGCTGAATCTCGTCACTGAATGAGATCGTCTTGAGGGGAACCTGAGGATCCGCTCCCGGATAGAAGAACCACTCGAAAATGGTTAGCGTCCGGTCCTGTCCGAGCGGTACGATGATGTTGCTGCTCAGATTGTCCGGGTAGATATTCAGCATGAAGTTAGGGAAGATCCAGTAATAAAGTGCGGTTCCGGCCTCCACATATCGGCGCTCCGTCCCATCGGCGGGGCGCAGCGGTGCATAGTGGGAAGAATAGTACGGGTAAGTGTCTACGCGATAGTTCTTGTAATCGAGTTCACGAAGTAGTCCCGGATGCGCCGCAGGTACATGGTAGCCTTCCAGATAGTTATCAATGTAGACTTTCCAGTTACAGTCGATCACGTAATCGCGGCGGCCGTAATAGCGGAGCTTGGTAAGATCACAGCCAAGTCCCGTAATTTTCCGAGGAATATCACCCAAATATTCGCTAAGTGCGGGAAATTGCGAATCGAGCTTCACGAACACGAACGGTCCCCACGTATCGACAGGATACGAAGGAAGTGAAATTGATGTCCGATTCCAGTTTTGTACTCCTTCAAATTCAGGCTGTCCGAGTAGGCTTCCATCCAGTCCGTACGTCCAGCCATGGTAAGGGCAGCGCAGGGCGGAACAGCTTCCGTGACCGGTTGCGATGGTACTGGCACGGTGCCGGCATACGTTGCTAAGTGCGCGCAGTTTACCCGTCACGTCACGTGTAATGACGATCGGCTCACCGGCAATGTCACTCGCCATGAAGTCCCCTACCGTTGGCACCTGATGTGTGAACCCGGCCGGCTGCCAGGTCCGCCAGAATATCTTCTCTTTCTCCAGCTCCAAAAACTTCGGGTCGATATACCACCGGGCAGGCAGGGTTGCTGCTTTGGAAAGATCGGGTTCGGGCGTGTAATCGCTCAAGTCCAAGGAACGCCCTAATGTTTCTTCAAAAAGTTATCCAGCCCGCGTTTGTAATCATCGGTAAGTCTCGCGAGGGTGTTGGTTTGTATTCCCGCTGAAACCGCTGCTTCGAACGCCATGCCGTCCGTTTGATAGAGCAGGTTTTTTGTCAATGCAATAGCTGAAGCGGAACGCGACGCGAGTTGGCTGATGTAAGCCTCGGCTTCCGTCTCGAACGACGCGTCCGAAAAAACTCGATTGACCAGTCCGATATGGAATGCCGTGGAGGCCGAAATGGGCTCGCCCATTACCAGAAGCTCGAACGCCCGATGCTCGGTGACCGAGCGGCGCAGCATCGCCATCACCATCGCGGGCACGAAGCCAATTTTGGTCTCGGGATAACCGAATTGTGCCGACTCAGCCGCCAAAATGATGTCGCATGCCGTTGCAATTCCACATCCTCCCGCCAGTGCGCGGCCGCGGACGCAAGCTATGATGGGGCGCGGATGACGGCGCATGGCGAGGAACAGTTCGGCCAGCCGGCGCGCGTCATCCAGATTCTCAATTGGGCCGCCGTTGCGAAGCCCCTGAAGCGCGCCCAAATCGGCGCCGGCGCAAAAGTCCTGGCCGGCTGCCGCAATAACCACCGCACGAACCGCATTATCTTTCGTCGAGTGCTCCAGCGCCTCGTATAGCCCGGCGGTCATTTCGGCGTCGAGCGCGTTTCGCTTTTCCGGCCGGTTCAGTTTGAGGCGAGCTACTCCGGCACTTACTGAGTAAGTAACCTTTTCATCCACATCTCACTCCGGCAGGGCAAACGTAAGGACAGCGGAGCCCGAGGGCATCGTGACATATTGGCGCCCTTTAACCATATATGTCATGGGAGAGTTGACCAGCGCGTTACCCGTGTTCAGACGCCATAGATTTTTGCCCGTGTTCGCATCGAAAGCCATCACATAACCGTCCTGGTCCCCTGCAAATACAAGTCCACCCGCCGTGGATAGGGTTCCCGCCCAGGGTGCATGGAAGTAGCGGAAGTCCCACTTACTCTCCCCTGTAAGCGGATCGAGTGCCTTTAGTAACCCCCATTCCTGTTCTTCAGTCACGCCGCGAGAAACACTGCCCCAATACGGGCGTCCTTGAATATATACAGGCGGATTTGTGTAAAACACGTCGCACTGCTCGCGAACTGCGAAATAGAAAAGCTTGGTCTCCGGGTTGTAAGAGGGCGCCATAAAATTCGTGCCGCCCGCCAATCCTGGGCAAACGCGAGAACCATCCGGTGACGGCTCCTGATTCTTCATCAAGATGGGCCGGCCTTTGGCGTCCAGTTCCGTCGCCCAGTTTTGGCGGGCGAATGGTTTTCCCATCAGAAACTCGCCGGTTTCGCGATCCAGTACATAAAAAAATGCATTGCGATTAGCTTGTACCACGAGCTTCCGGTCGCGGCCTTTCCAATTGAGGTCCAGAAGCATCGGAGTCTCCGCCGCGTCCCAGTCATGGGTATCATGAGGACTGAACTGGAAATACCACTTGAGATGCCCACTGTCGGGATCCAGCGCTACCAGCGAACAAGTGTATAGGTTGTCCCCCCTGCGAACGTTCCCGTCTAAATCCGGCCCTGGATTGCCAACTCCCCAATAGAGCGTGTTCAACTGCGGGTCATATGTTCCGGTCATCCACGTTGACCCGCCGCCTCGCGTCCACGAATCGCCGAGCCAGGTGTCACCGCCCGGTTCGTCCTTTGACGGTACCGTCCAAAAACGCCACGCGCGGGCCCCTGTGTGGGTATCGTAAGCGTCGATGAATCCCCGAATTCCAAATTCTGCGCCCGAGATGCCAACGATCACCTTGTCCCGAATCACGATGGGCGCGAGCGTCGCGGTGTATTGTCCCTTCGTGTAAGGCGCCATTTCTGTCTGCCAGATGAGACGGCCGGTACGCGCGTCGAGTGAGACAACATTTGCATCCGGCGTCACCATAAAAAGCTGGTCACCTAAGATGGCCAGACCGCGGTTGACGCCGTCGCCTTTCCTCCCGGGCGGAAACGCATGCTTGTAAAGCCACAATTGCCGCCCGCTGCGCGCGTCAAGAGCGTAAGCATAGCCGTTAGGACCCGTCAAATACATGACGCCGTCAACCACCAACGGCACGGTTTCAAACGAGCCCGCCTGCCCTGTCTGATAAATCCACTCAACTCTTAAGTCTTTTACGTTTGAGACGTTGATTTGCTTCAGAGTTCGATACCGGACGGCGCTATAGTCACCCCAGTAAGTCAGCCAGTTCTGCTGTTCGTCTAGGGCATGCACTAATCTGTCGTAGCTGACGTTTTGTGCACAGAGTAGGGAACTCAAAGCCAACCCGATCCAAATCGCGCGTTTCATCGGATTCCCTTTTCCTTTTTGACTCCGGCGCCGGCATTCATGTCTCCCCGGAGCGTATCCAGATACGCGATGAGATTCTGCAGATCGCTAGGGCTTAGAGAGCTATAGGTTGGCATCAGCGATTTGGTTTCGGATATGACCTGTTGTACTTCGTTCTTTTGAAACATTTGAAAACTCTGCGACATATCGCGTATCTGCACGGAGAACGTATCCTCATTGATGCGCACGCCAGTAATGTGCTTACCATCGCGAGTAACTACAGTAACTCCGGCGTATTCCTGCGGAACATCCGCCGACGGATTTACAATCGATTCGCGAATATACTCGGTAGAACGTCCGGCTCCAATGCGCGTGAGCTCCGGGCCGTAGACACTGCCCTCGGTTCCAATCCGGTGGCAGCCTCCGCAGCCGCTGCGTTCATAAACCTTTCGCCCGCTTGACGGATCGCCCTGAAGCGAACCCTCCTCGCGCTTGTTCGCCGTTGCCGATAACGTTCGAACGTATACGATGAGATTCTTCAGTTCATCGGCTTCGAACTCAAACGCGGGCATGGTCGTTCCGGGGACGCCGCGCGTGATGACGCTCTTGATATCGTCGTCGGTTGAGCCGTGGAGAAATCGGCCCAGATTGAGTGCCGGACCTCGCCCGCCTCCTCCCACAAGACCGTGGCAGAACGCACAATTGCTCCGGAACGTGGCCTTGCCGTCTGCCAGATCCTGTCCGGTCTGAGCCCAAACGCCCACCGGGGTCCACACCAGAAACGCGATAGTGACTGATTTCATCAAAGGAAATTAGCTATTCTATACGATCGCTGGAGTAGAACCATTGGAATCGCTCGATCTGGCGCGTCAGGTGGTCCGCAAACTCAAGTCGGCGGGACACCAGGCCTACTTCGTTGGCGGCTGCGTCCGCGACGTTCTGCTCGGCGTCGAGCCCCAGGATTACGATATTGCCACCAGCGCCCGCCCGGACGAAATCGTCGCGCTATTCCCTGGTTCCGGCCTCGTCGGTGCCCACTTCGGTGTGGTTTTGGTCCGGCAGGACAACGCGCAAGTCGAGGTGGCCACTTTCCGCAGCGACCACGCTTATGTGGATGGCCGGCATCCTGCTGGAGTCACCTTCGAAACCGATCCACGCCAGGACGTACTGCGCCGCGATTTCACCATCAACGCTCTGCTGCTCGATCCGGACCGCCATGAAGTTCTGGATTTTGTCGGTGGCCAGGATGATCTTCGGAATCGCGTGATCCGCGCTATTGGCGACCCGGAGGCAAGGTTTCGCGAGGATCATCTGCGTATGCTGCGGGCCGTGCGGTTCGCCGCGCGACTCGATTACTCCATCGACGACCATACGTTAAGCGCCATTCAGCGGCTGCATCATTCCATTCAATCCGTCTCTGCCGAACGGGTTCGCGACGAGCTGGTCCGCATTCTCGTGGAGGGCGGCGCACGCCATGGACTCGAGCTCCTCGACCAGGCCGGCCTGCTTGCGGAGATTCTCCCCGAAGTAGCCGCCATGAAGGGTGTGGCACAGCCCCCGGAGTTCCATCCGGAAGGCGACGTGTGGATCCATACGTTGATGCTGCTGGAAAATCTCCGGGATCCCAGCCCTGCCCTTGCTCTTGGAGCTCTACTGCACGATGTCGGAAAGCCGCCGACCTTTCGTCTCGCCGATCGCATCCGCTTCGATGGCCATGTAGAAAAAGGGCTTGAACTGGCCACTGCCATTCTCACACGCCTGCGATTCCCCAATGACCTGATCCGGCAGGTGACGGCTCTGGTCGCCAATCACATGCGTTTTAAGGACGCGCCGCGCATGAAATTAAGTACCCTCAAGCGGTTCCTACGCCTCGAAAATTTTCCCGAGCATCTGGAGCTGCACCGTCTCGATTGCGTCTCCAGTCATGGCCATCTCGAGAATTACGAGTTTGTGCGCCGGAAGATGGAAGACGTGCCGCAAGAACTCCTGAAACCGGCGCCCCTACTCACGGGAGACGATCTGATCGCCGCCGGATATCGCCCCAGCCCGGCTTTTTCCCGCATGCTCGCCGCCGTCGAGGATGCTCAGCTCGAATCACGCCTTGGCTCTCGCGAAGAGGCGCTGGCCATGGTGCAGTCGCAGTTCCAACCCCCCGACGGCGCTCCCGTGCATGCGAAGAGCTCCTAGGCCGTCATCCACGATTCAACGCCGTTCGATGCCCTTCGTGTAATCCGTGCCTGCCTCGCCAGGTATTCCAGGTGGGCCAGTACTTCGAATACGGCGAAGCGGTAATGAAATGGTTCGAGCGTCCGTTCCCAAAGCTCGTCCACCAGCGTCGCTGCCGTCCTCGGGCCCCCGCCGAGAAGCGCCAGAATGCGTCCGCAACGTTCCTCATGATGCTGAATCACCCGCTGAATCCATTCGCGATGTCCGGAGAATGGCGCTCCATGAGAGGGCAGAATCAAGTCGATTTCCAGTTTCGTCAGATCGCGAAGTGACTCCAGGTATTCATTCAATGGATCTCGCTCGGGGTGCCACCCGATGTTAGGCGAAATCTGTTCCAATATTTGATCGCCCGAAAAGAGCACGCGGTGCTTGGGCCCGTACAAGCACACATGCCCTGGAGAGTGCCCCGGGGTCCAAAGTACCTGTAGCTGTTCCATCGACGCCCCAATCGTTTCGCCGCCCCGCAAGGTGACGTCTGGCCTCAACGGTCGAAAGTTTTTGTGAATCTCGTGAGCGCCCGCCTCGATTTTCGCAATTAACTCTTCCGCTACCCCGGCTCGCCGCAACACTTGGCCGGCCCATTTCCGATATTGCTCTGATTCCGCCAGTTGTTCGAGGAACAACGCGTCTTCCTCGTGCAAAAGAAGCTCTGCGCCTGTCAACTTCAACAGCCTCGGGGCCAGCCCCATATGGTCCGGATGAACGTGCGTCAACAGAATCTGGCTTATGTCGCGCCACGCCACTCCGCGTTCCGCAATAGCCAGCCAGATGGCTTCGAAGCACTCCTCCGTGTCCATCCCGCAGTCCACCAGCAGGTATCCCTCACTCAGCCGTACCAGGTAAACGTTGATGGATTTCAGCGCAAAAGGCAGCGGCAGCGCGATGAGAAACACGCCCGGCAGCACTTCACGGCATTCCGGATGATTCGGGATTTTCGCGGACAAGAGCCGATGCTAGCACAGGGTGCCGATCGTGCCGACCATCCGGTTCAGTCGTAAACGAAGTGCAAGACCTTCTTCAGGTCTTCCCAGGCCTCGCGCTTAGCGTTCTGATTGTACGGCCGCAGCAGATACGATGGATGATACGTCACCATCAGCGGAAGATCATGCCACTTGTACCAGTTCCCACGCATTCGTGTCACGCCTTCCTTGCGCCCCAACAAGGCTCGCGCCGCCGTCGCGCCCAAGGCGCAGATGGCTTTCGGGCGAATGATCGAAAGCTGGCGGAACAGAAACTGCCCGCAGATCTCCATTTCATCGGGTTCGGGCGTACGGTTTTCCGGCGGCCGGCACTTGACGACGTTGCAGATGTATACGTCCTTGCGCTCCAGCGGAATGCCCTCCCGCTTGGCCGTGCCTTCGATCATCTGCGTGAGCAGCTGCCCGGCCCGCCCGACAAATGGCAGACCTTGCGCATCCTCGTCTGCACCCGGCCCCTCACCCACGAATACCAGCTTCGCCTGCTCATTTCCCGAGCCAAAAACGATGCTGTGCCGTCCTTGGTGCAGTCGGCATCGTTTGCAATCGCCGATGTCTTCCCGAATTCGCTGCAACGAGTCGTCCGTCGGTGCCAGCCCCGGCAACTGGATCCCCGCTGGTTCATTCATTAGCTGCGGCTCCGGCGCGCCGCCCGCAACAGTTTCGGTCATGTTCGACTGCGATGATTCGGCAACCTCACGGCGATAGATCGACTCGAAACCAAGATCCTGGTAAAACTCCAGTACCGCGCGGATCTTTTCAACGCTCATGGGCCGGTTCGGCTAGTGTGTGACGAAGAATTAACGCCTGCGTCAGAATCTCGTCCGCCAGTTCGCGCTTGGACGCGCGCGGCAGCTTCAGAAATTCACCCGTACGCATGGTCAGGGCGATTTCGTTATGATCCGACTCAAAGCCGCTCTCGTCTCCGCCCACCAGGTTGGCCACGATCATGTCGCAGTTTTTCGTCTCCAGCTTGCGCCGTGCTTCGCGCTCCAGGTTCTCCGTTTCCGCGGCAAACCCGATGAGCAGCCAGTCTTTTTTGTTTCGCCCGAGTTCCGCCAGAATGTCCGGCGTCGGGTCCAGTTCCAGCGACATCCGCGCCGCAGTTTTTTTGATTTTTTGTTGCGGCACTACGGTGAGATGAAAATCGGCGACCGCCGCCGCTTTGATAACCATAGTCGCGCCTGGCAGGTTCGCAAACACCGCCCCGCGCATTTCTTCGGCTGTCCGCACCTGAAAGACCTTGGCGCCCGGCGGTGGTGGAAGGTGAACCGGCCCAGAAACCAGAATGACACGCGCGCCCCGCTCCACCGCGGCTTCTGCCAGCGCGTACCCCATCTTTCCGCTCGAGCGGTTCGAAATGAAGCGCACCGGATCCAGCGCCTCTTGCGTTGGTCCCGCCGTGATCAGGATCGTTTCCCCCTGCAAGTCGCGACGCCGCCCAACAACTTCCTCGATAACGTCAGCGATGCGATCCGGCTCTGCAAGCCGCCCGGGACCCACCATGCCGCAGGCCAGGAATCCGTCCACCGGCTCAACAATCGTGTGTTCGCGACCACGCAGAGTCTCTAAATTTGCCTGGGTCGCCGCATGCTGCCACATAATCGTGTTCATAGCCGGCGCCAGTACCACCGGACCTGCGAAGGCCAGATAAAGTGTGCTGAGGAAATCGTCCGCCAGGCCGTGCGCAAACTTCGCGAGAATATCGGCAGTGGCGGGCGCTACGACCAGCAGATCATTCTCCTGCGCAACCGCAATGTGCTCTACTGCGCTCGAGAGAGTCTCTTCGGAGTTTCCAGAAGAAAACAGGCTGGTAATCACCTTGCGCCCTGTCAGCGCGGCAAATGTCAGCGGTTGTATGAACTGGGCCGCCGCCGCGGTCATCACTACTTGCACGGCAAATCCACGCTGCACGAGCGCGCGGCATAGCTCCGCCGCTTTATACGCGGCAATCCCTCCCGCCACGCCAAGAATTACGCGCGGAGTCTTTGACGTTTCGCTGGCTGGGTCCGCCGCGGACACTTAGATCGCGTCAGGCGCCGGCTCTTCAATTGGCGGCGTCAATCCGGGAATCTCGTACTTCACCAGACCTCGCCGCACCTCTTCTGCCGCAATAATCGTCGGCTTCTTCGAGGAGGTCGGCAAAAACGGCCGCGAACCGCCCTGAAGCTGCCGCGCCCGCTTGGCGGCGACAATAATAAATCGATACGTGCTCTGCTCGGGGTCGTCGGGAATCGTGCAATGTGCATTATTCTTAGGGCCGTGTTCCGCCATGAAATCTTTCAAACCTCTTTCTGAAATGTTGCCAGAATCGGACGAATTTGATCCTCGATTCTGGTGCGACGCACGCGCTCTGCCCGGACGATGGACGCTAACGTCGCCGCCGACTGATCCAAATCTCTGTTGATCACCACGTAGTCGTATTTACAATAGTTCCGGATTTCCTGGGCCGCGTCGCGCAACCGCCTTTCGATCACCGCGTCCGCATCTTCTCCCCTCGCGCGTAGCCGTTGCTCGAGAATCTGACGGGATGGAGCCAGGATAAAAATGGTGACCGCTTCCGGAAGCTTACTCTTTAATTGTGCCGCACCCTGCACGTCAATGTCGAGTACCAGGTCTTTGCCCTCGGCCTTGGCTTCGTCGAGTATGCCGCGGTGCGTTCCGTAATAATTCCCGAATACCTCGGCATGCTCCAGGAATTCGTCCCGTGCCAGGCGTTCTTCGAATTCGGCGCGCGAAATAAAGTGATAGCTTTCCCCGCTCCGTTCGTGGCCTCGCGGCGCCCGCGTGGTGTACGAAACCGAAAACTTCAATCCTGGTACATCCTTCAGTGCCGGGATGTCCTGGAACAGCCGCGCCACCAGCGTCGATTTGCCCGAGCCGGACGGCGCCGAAATGATGAAAACCGTAGACAGCGCTCTACTCCAGGTTCAGCGATTGCTCGCGGATCTTGTCTATTTCCGATTTCGCCGCCAGCGCCCGCTCCGTGATCGTCAAACCCAAATCCCCCAGCCCTCCCGTTTTCGATAAAACCGTGTTCGCCTCCCGGTTCATCTCCTGCAGCAAAAAGTCTAGCTTCTTGCCTACTTCGCCGCCCCCGCGGATCAATTGTTCCAATTCATTAGCGTGCGTCTTAAGCCGGATCAGCTCTTCGCTGATGTCGCTGCGGTCCGCCAGCAGCGCCGCCTCCTGCGCCAGCCGCTGCGGCTCAAGGCTCACCCCTCGCAGCAGTTCCGACAGGCGCTCGTGCAGCCGTTTCTGGAACGCCGGCAGCGCACCCGCCCGAATTTCCTCCATCCGCCCGGCAGCCTGCGTAATTGTCCGGCACCGCTCCAGAATTTCCGCCGCGATCTCGCTGCCCTCCCGCTCGCGAAACCGGTTCAGCTCATCCAATGCCTCTTCCAACGCAGCCACAAGCGGAGCCTCGAATTCCTCGTTCAGCTCCGGAGCGGCCTCTGCCCGGAACATCCCCGCAATCCGAAATGCCACGTTCAGGTCGGGCTCGCCCTTTAACTGAAATTCACTGCGCGCCTGTTCGAAAGCCGCCAGGTACGCCTCCAGCAGAGGACGGTTCAGGCTGGAATCCGCCGCTGATCCGTTTGCCCGGTTCCAGGCCACATTGAGCTGCAAGTGCCCGCGCACCACCCGCCCCTTGATGGTTTTCCGCAGCGCCGTTTCAAAGGCATCCATTTCCGCCGGCAGGTGCAGATGCATATCCAGGCCCCGGTGATTCACCGTTTTCACGCTCAACACCAGTTCCCCCGCCGTTACGTTCTTCCGTACCTGGGCGAATCCGGTCATGCTGCGCACGCTCACAGGTCCACCGCCGCGCCGGCTTCGACGAATTGCAGTTCGTGCAGCCGCTGATAAATACCACCGTTTGTTACCAGATCCGCGTGTGTCCCGGTTTCGCTGATCCGTCCCCGGTCCATCACCACAATCTTGTCTGCCCGGCGAATGGTCGAAATGCGATGTGCGATGACGATCACGGTGCGTCCCGCCATCAGGTTCGCCAGTGCCCGCTGTACCAGCATTTCCGATTCCGTGTCGAGATGCGACGTCGCTTCATCCAAAATCAAAATCGGGGCGTTCTTCAAAAGCGCTCGCGCAATTGCGATCCGCTGCCGCTGTCCGCCGCTCAGCTTGACTCCCCGCTCACCGACCACGGTCTCGTATCCTTGGGGCAGCGCCTCAATGAATTCGTCTGCCAGCGCGCTCTGAGCCGCCTGGATTATCGCCCCGCGGCTAACTTCCGGACGCCCGTACGAAATGTTGCTTGCCACCGTGTCGTTGAAAAGAAACGTATCCTGGGCTACCAGCCCCACCTGTGCCCGCAAAGAGCACAGCGTCAATTCCCGTATGTCACGCCCGTCGATCCTCACCGCGCCTGACGTCACATCGTAAAATCGCGGAAGCAAGTTCGCCAAGGTCGATTTTCCTGCTCCACTCGGCCCCACCAGCGCCACGACTTCGCCTGCCTTCACTTCCAGATCAATATTCTCCAGATGAAATCCGTTCGACCCCGGGTAGTGAAAGCCCGCATTGGCGTAAATAATCGAGCGCTCGAAACGCGCCAGCTTGGCAGCACCCGGAAGGTCCTGCATTTCCACAGGGTGATCCAGATATTCGAAGACCTTCTGCGATGCTCCGAGCGCCTGCTGGAAGATATTGTGAATGCCCGTCAGCCGTTTGAGCGGCTCGTACATCATGAGCAGGGCGATGACGAAGCTGGTGAAATTTCCAGCGGTCAACGCCGCGGTCTTGATTTGCGTGCGCGCATACAGCAGCAGGCCCACGATGGTCAGCGCCCCGAACAGCTCGATCACCGGTGAAGAGACCGCCTGCTGCCGCACGTAGCGCAGGTTATTGCGCAGCAGGCGGCGCGACGCATCCTGAAAACGCCGCGACTCGTATACTTCCGTGCCGAAAGCTTTCACCACCTGGTGCCCGCTTAGCGTTTCCTGAAGGATTTCGTTCACGGCCGCTGCCTGGTCCTGCGCCCCGCGGCTAGTGCGACGGATGCGGCGGCCCAGTCGCGCCGTCGGCACCAGGATCAGCGGCATGACCACCAGGCTGGCTAGCGCCAGTTGCCAGTCTTTGTGCAGCACCACGAACAGCAGGCAGATCACTACAAAAGTCTGCCGCAGCAGGTCAGCCAGTATGTGCGAGACGGCAACCTGGATCTTCTCGATGTCGTTCATGATCGATGACATCAGGCGTCCGGTCGAGTGCGCCTCGAAGAACTCCGACCCGTGGCGGAGAACTTTTTCGAATACTTTGTTTCGCAGGTCCGTGATGGCCGAGAATCCCGCGTAGTTCACCAGGTAATTCGCCAGATAATCGCAAAGGCCCTTGACCGCGAAAACCACCACGATCGCCAGTGCCACCATAGTCGCTACGTTGTGCACGCGCGCTGGCATGAATTCGTTGAGGTATACCGTGCGCCCGAAAACCGGCAACGTGAACAGCGTCACCGGCTTATCTGCCGCACCCGGGTTCAATACGTAATCGAAGATCGGTCCCACCAGTAAAGCGATGGATGCGTGCGCCGCGCCAACCATGGCCATCAGCAGCACCGAAAGAGTCAAGTAGAACCAATACCGGCGCGCATAGGCAAGAAGCCGCAGCAGTTCCCTCATGCGCGCACCCGCAGCCGTTCGAGCGCGTCTTGAACGTCGCGCACGGCTACCGTTTGAATACCGCCCCGCCCGGTCAGTACCTCGGCCTGCGTCCTCCAAGGTGCCCAAACCACCGGATCGGACGAGCCGAAAATCACCACAACTGGAACGCCGAACGCCGCCGCCATATGCGCCGGCCCGGAATCGTTACCTAGGAACAACGCTGCACCCGCAAGAAGCGTTTTAATCTCTCCAAGCGGCGCACCCACGACCTTGCGCCAGGCCCCGAATTCCGAAAGATCCTCTCCCGCTCCGCCCACAAATACCGGCTCCAGTTCGTACGATCGCTCCAGGTATCGGGCCGCTTCCGCAAACCGCTCCGCAGGCCAGGTCTTCTCCGGCAACGCCGCCATCGGATGAATCACCGCATACGGGCGCCCGGCCGAACGGGTTTGTTCCGCAAACAGCCGCGCCTGCGGAATTTCCGTCTGCGGCGCCCCCAGATAAAACATCGCGGACGCGAGATGCTCTGCGGTATGCACCTTCCGGTCAACGCGGAGGATTTCCTGTGCCCGAGGGATCCTGATGTTATACACCCACGGATGCCGGAAATGCGCAAAACCGGCTCGCCATCGCGCCCCCGAGAGCGCCGTCATCCACGCGCTCCGCTCCCCTCCGTGCAGGTTCAGGCATAAATCTGCGTGCCACCGCCGCAACACCCTCCAGTCGGGATCAAGTACCTCGCCGATTTCCGGATTTCCTTCGAAGATCGCCCGAAACCGCTGTTCCACCACAACCGCGACAACTGCATCAGGCCGCGCCCGCTTCAAAATGGCCAGCGCTGGCGTCGTCAGGATGCAATCCCCCATGGAGCGAATCCGGATCACCGCGATTCGTCCCCGTTCCGGGAGACGTTCCAGAGTCGAGCTCATGCAGGCGCGCTATGACTCCTCAATACGGGCTTCATCGATCAGCATCACCGGGATATCATCGCGGATCGGATAAACCCGATGGCATTTTACGCATTTGAGCCCGCTCGAGTCCGGTTTCAGCTCGAGGTCTGCCTTGCAAAACGGGCATACCAGAATCTCCAGCAGCTCTTTACGGATCGCCATATGCGTGTTCAAGTGTAACAACTTACGCGGCCGTCTTCATTTCCGACCGGGCCCGCGCAATCACCGCCAGGTACTCCCGCGCGCGCCCTTCAATCACTTCGAATCGCCCCTCTTTTACGGTCTTGGCGTCCACCAGTTCGCCGCCCACCGCCACCGCGCAGGCTCCGGCTTTCAGAAACTCACCCGCGGTTTCTAGATTCACCCCGCCCGTTGGGATCATTTCGATGTGCGGAAACGGTCCGCGCAACGCCTTGATGTATTTGGGTCCCCCGACGTTCCCGCAGGGGAAGATCTTCACAATATCCGCTCCCGCCTCCCAGGCCGTTACGACTTCTGTCGGCGTCAGCGCTCCGGGGCAGATCACTTTCGAATAGCGTTTCGCCACCTCGATGGTCGACGTCTTCAGGCTCGGCGTTACGAAGAATTCCGCTCCCGCCAGCATGCACGCCCGCGCCGTTTCCGGGTCGAGCACCGTCCCGGCGCCAAGCACCAGTTTGTCGCCGAACTGATCCGCCACTTTCTCTAGAGCTCGGATCGCTCCCGGCACCGTCATCGTGATCTCCGCGGCGCGTATGCCGCCCCGGTAAATCGCATCCACGGCCTTGATCGCGCCTTCTGCGCTCGACGTCCGCACCACCGGCACGATCCCGATCTCCGTGATAAACGACAGTATCTGCTCTTTGGTCATGGCTTCAGATTATCAATTTACAGGGCCGGTCTCTTGATGAAAGTCGGGGTAGGAGGCCTGCTCGGGTCGTCGTCGGGCAGTGAATGCTTCGATTTAATTCCCGTGCGCGCTGCGCACCAGGCTTTCGAGTTGCGCTTCCGGAAGCGCCGCGGCTAGATGCAGCGCGTTGCCCTCCGTCCCTATACGGAGCGTCTGCAGCAGCGATGCGATCGCCGTGGCCGCCGGCGCCGGTGCACTGCTCCGGGCCATGTCGCCGAGAAAACGCACCATTTGGGCCAGTGCCGTCGCATTCTGGCTGGAATCCGCAACCGCCTGCCCGGAAAACTGCACGGTTTGTCCAAACTTCACACCGCCGCTCGACTGTTGAATGGATCTCAAAAGATCCGAGTTCAAAAGCGCGTTCAACTGCTCGTCCTGGATTTTCTCTTGCGCCAAAGCCGCCAGCGGCACCGTCGAAATCGACCATGCATCCAGCGATTCGCTCAATTGCGCCACCTGGGCTGCCAGACCCGCATCAATGGCCACGGAAGTCGCACCTCGCCGGTCGATTGCCGCCCGCACGCTGTCCGCATCGCCCGCGATGGCTATCGTATCTCCTAAAAACGCGACCGCATGCGCTGTGGTGCTTTCTTTGCCCGTCAAAACCGGAATGCCATGGTACGCTTCGATCTTGTGCCCGCTCGCTTCCGCGGCGCCCAAAATCAGCTTGACGTTGAACGTGCCTTTTGCCAGCACCAACCCCCGTTGAGCTGGTTGCCCCGGCGTCTCCATCAGGATTTCCTGCAGATCCGTTCTCGGGTCGAAACCGGCTTTCGCCGTCCAATGGTTTTCTGCCGCCATTCGCGAGAGCAGAAACTGCCCGAACGGTGTTGTCTTCGCCTGGCCTGCGTTCACCCCCGCGACCACTTTGGTGCTCGCCGGCAGCAGGTTCATCAGCTCCGCATCGGCCCCAAACGCGCAAACACCCGGTAACAGGAATGCGCCCACGCACCGAAGCATGCCGAAAATCATGAATTCCCTCTGACGCTAAGACGCAATCGCGTCCGGCCCGGTTCCACAGCGCTCAATCGCCGGACGTCACCGTCGCTTCCGTCACCGGTACCTGATCCACAATCTCGATACCGAAGCCCTCCAGCGCCACGATCTTTCGCGGATGATTGGTTAAGAGCCGGATCGTGTGCAGCCCTAGATCCGACAATATCTGTGCGCCAATCCCGCTTTCGTATTGCAGCTGGCGCTGCCCAGCCGGGTCTTTGTAATGCATAAAGTCCCGCCCGTGCGAAATCATTCGGTTGACTCCCTGTGCGTCTCGTTCCACGCGCAAGCCCGGTCCGGTCTGATGCAGGTAAACCAGCACACCCGTTCCCGCTTCCGCAATCTTGCGCAGCGATTCCCGCACCAGCTTCTGACAATCGCAGAACTTCGAGCCGAACACGTCTCCGTACACACAGTGCGAATGCACCCGCACCAGTACGTTCGCCTGTCCGGCCGGCTCGCCCCGCACCAGCGCCAGATGCGCCTCCGGATCAATCTCGCTCGCGTACGCTACCGTCCGGAACTCGCCGAATTCCGTCTCGATGCAACCTTCGGCGCGCCGCTGGATGTAGCGCCCGTGCTTCATCCGGTAACGGATCAGGTCGGCCACGGAGATCATTTTGAAATCGTGTTTGGTGCAAAATTCTTCCAGCTCCGGCACCCGCGCCATCGTCCCGTCGGCGTTCATGATTTCGCAAATCACTCCCGCCGGCACCAGGCCCGCCAGGCGCGCCAGGTCCACCGATGCCTCGGTCTGCCCCGCGCGCACCAGCACCCCGCCTTCGCGCGATCGTAGCGGAAATACGTGCCCCGGCCTCGCCAGATCGTCCGGCCTCGTCGCCGGATCGATCGCCGTTAGGATCGTCTGCGTACGGTCCGCGGCCGAAATTCCCGTCGTCACACCCTGACGGGCATCGATGGACTCGCAAAATGCCGTCCCGAAATTCGATGTGTTTCGAGGAGAAATCAGCGGGAGCCGCAGGTAATCACATCGCTCCGCGGTCAGCGTCAGGCAGATCAGCCCTCGCCCGTGCGTCGCCATGAAGTTGATGATCTCCGGCGTCACCTTTTCCGCCGCGATCGTTAGGTCGCCTTCGTTCTCCCTGTCCTCGTCGTCCACCACCACCACAATCCGGCCCGCGCGTATGTCTTCTACCGCTTCCGGAACCGAGACAAAAGGCATGACTCCTTTCACTATAGCCGACGTGGAAACGCGGCCGGTAGCCGCGGAATCGCGCCTTCTTCCCCCCTCCTCGTCCTGATAAAATGGCATTTAAGGGTTCTGGGGTGGGTTCTTGTGAGTCCTAAATGCCGTTTTTGCATTCCGTTCTCTCCTCGCTGCCGAAGCTGACCGTCAACGCCATCGTTGACATCCTCGTCGTCGCCTGCGTCATTTACCAGCTCCTCATGATCGTGCGCGGAACCCGTGCCGGCCACATCCTCATCGGCATTCTCACCATGGTCGCCGTTTATGCCGCTTCTGTATGGGCTGGCCTTGAGGCGTTGCGCTCGGTTCTTTCTTACATCGTCCCCTACACTGCCATCGCCGTCATCATTCTGTTCCAGTCGGAAATCCGCCGCACCCTAGCGCGTATCGGCCGCAAACGTTGGTTTGCCCGCGGATTCCGGCGTCCCGAATCTATCGATGAGATCCTGCTTGCCGTGGGCAGGCTCTCCCAGCGCAAAGCCGGCGCGCTGATCGTCCTGGAGCGAGATATCGGCCTCCGTACCTTCGTCGAAAGCGGGGTCCGCCTCGACGCCGAAATCTCCGCCGATCTCCTGTTGTCCATCTTCGAGCCCGGCGGCGCGCTTCATGACGGCTCCGTCATTGTGCAAAAAGACCGCATCAGCGCCGCCGCCTGTTTTCTGCCCCTCACCACCAATCCGGCTGTCCCAGCGAATCTGGGCACGCGCCATCGCGCCGCCATCGGCATCACCGAAGAAAGCGACTGTCTTTCCCTTGTCGTCTCCGAGGAGACCGCTCATCTTTCCATAGCCACTCACGGAGAGATCCATACCAACGTCACTCTCACGGAAATGGATGAGCTCATCAACGCCCATTTCGGCGTCGACAAGCATCCTGCAGCTATTTCCGAAGGCTTCCCCGCGCGCCACGCCGGCGAAGACTCGAACGTTATCCAGAAGGCCGGCTAATTGTGCTTGGTTTACTAACCCGCAATTTCGGCTGGAAGCTGCTCTCCCTGGTTGCCGCCATTGGTATCTGGCTGTCGGTCGCCAGTGAACCGGAATTGGCCACCGTGTCCAAAATCCCTGTCGAGTACAAAGGCATCCCCGACGAGCTGGAAATCAGCTCCGAGGTTCAGGAAAGCGTCACCATCGAAACGCGCGGGTCTGCTGGCCGTTTGCGTGACTTGCCCAGCGCTCGTTCTGCCGTCGTACTCGATTTCTCCTCTGTTCATGCGCCCGGCTCCAGAACATTCGATATTGACGCCCGGAACGTCATCTTGCCCCGCGGCATTACACTGGTGCGTGTTATTCCCGCTCAGTTGCCTTTCACCTTTGAGCGACGGCAGATGCGGGACATACCGGTGGAAGTGCGCCTCGCGCCGCCCCACAAAGGGTACGTCGTGGTCAGCTCCGTAGCCAGCCCGGCAAAGTTGCGTATTGTGGGCCCCGAGTCTGCCGTACTCCGCCCGCAATCCGTCGCCACAGACGTTGTCGATATCGGCGGCGTCGTGAGCAGCGCCCAATACCGTGTCAATACCTATCTGCCTGAGCCTTTGGTGCACTTTCAGGGGCCTTCGCACGTCACCGTGCACGTCGTCGTGAAAAAGAAATAACCATCATGGGAAAACAGCTTTTTGGTACTGACGGAATTCGCGCCGTTGCCGGTGAGTATCCGCTTGATCCGCCCACCGTCCATGCGTTTGGAATGGCCCTGGCGGGGGCGGCCAGTCACCTCCACCCCGATCCCGAAATTCTCATCGGCATGGATACTCGTGAATCCGGCGCCTGGATCGCCGGACAGGTCGCTGGCGGTCTCGCCGATCGCGGGGTCCGCGCTCGTTTGGCAGGGGTTATCACCACCCCTGGGGTGGCTTATCTGACCCGTGCCGACGATTTTGTCGCTGGCGTGATGATCTCCGCTTCTCATAACCCGTATCAGGATAACGGCATCAAAGTTTTCGGTCACTCCGGCTTCAAGTTGCCCGATGCCGAAGAACACGAAATCGAACGCGAAATTTTCCAGTTGCTCGGGAACGGCGCTGTGCAGACCGGACCAAAATCTCTGGCGGTCGATCCCGGGCTCGATCAGCGTTACGTCGATTACCTGCTCTCCACCATCACCGTTCGCTTTGACAAAACTCGCATCATCATCGACTGCGGCAACGGCGCCGCCTCCCACTTGGCTCCCGATCTGTTCCGCCGCAACGGCGCCGAGGTGCATGCCATTTGCGCTTCCCCCAACGGGCGGAATATCAATCTGGATTGCGGTGCGCTTCATGTAGAGACCCTCCGGCAGGCCGTTATCGAGCGCCAGGCCGATTTGGGCGTGGCCTTCGATGGCGATGCCGACCGTGCCATCTTTGTCGACCGCTGCGGGAAAATCGTGGACGGTGATGCCGTCCTGCTCATCGCCGCCCGTTCCCTCAAGGCCGCTGGCCATCTGACCGGCGACGTTGTCGTCTCCACCGTGATGGCGAATCTCGGCCTCGAAACGGCCCTCTCCCGCGACGGCATCCGCATGCTGCGCACACCGGTCGGTGACAAGTACGTGCTCGAAGAGATGATTCGCGTCAATGCCGCGCTGGGCGGGGAACAGTCCGGCCATGTGATTTTCCGCGAGTGGGCCACTACCGGCGACGGGATGCTCACCGCGCTCCGCCTAGTGGAAACCGCGCAGCGTGCCGGCGCCGGTCTCGATGAACTGACCCGCGATCTGCAAATCTACCCCCAGCGCCTCTACAACGTACGCGTCCGCGAAAAGAAACCGCTCACCGACCTCCCCGCCGTAGGCCATGAAATCAGTGCCTGCGAAAAGGCTTTGGGAGCCGCCGGGCGTGTCCTCGTGCGCTATTCCGGCACTGAGCCGTTGATTCGCGTTATGGTCGAAGGCCCTGAGCTCGAACAGGTCGAGAATTACGGCCGGCGTATCGCCCATGCCGTTGAGCGCGAAATCGGCGTACAGTAGACTGTTTGTTTCTTCCAAGGAGAACAAGCATGCGTTTGATCGTACCGGCACTTTTGTTGTGCTCCGCCGCCTGGGCGCAGCACTCGCGTTCCAAGCTCCCCAATGAGCAATGGGTCAAGGTGTTCAATGGCCATGACCTGAGCGGCTGGATTGAAGTGGGCCACGAGAAGTGGACTGTCGAGGACGGCACCATTCACGGCCAGGCCATCACGAAAGAATATGGCTATCTGAAAACCGACAAGAACTACAAGGATTTTGAGATGGCCCTCCGCTTCAAGTGCGAAGGCGATGGCAATAGCGGGGTCTTCTTCCATACCGAATTTAAACCCGGTACCGCCGACGTCAGTCAGGGCTTGCAGTTCGAAATCGATCAGGTCATCGGCCACACCGGCGGCATCTACGGAGACGGACGCCAGTGGATTGTTTGGCCCGCCCCGGAATTCGAAGGCGTCATCCACCGCAACGATTGGAACGATTACCTGCTCAAGGTCACCGAGAATCGGTACATCGCCCGCCTTAACGGCGTCGTGATCGTCGATTTCACAGACCCCACGCCGAAATCTTTCGATGGCTCGATCGCTCTCCAACTCCATTCCGGTGGTGCAGGCAACATGCGCTTCAAAGATATCTATATACGCGATCTCTCCGTGCGATAAGTCTTCGCCATGCGGCCGAGGCTGTTTTATTGTGATCACTGCTCGATCCCGCTGCCGCCGGGGCACAAATTCCCCATGGCCAAGTACCGGCTCCTCCGTGAATCGCTCGCCGCGCACCGGGTCTTTCGCATGGAGCCGTCGCCGCCGGCCACGCCCGAAACCGTAATGGCCGCCCATGATCCCGGATACGTGAATGCGATTCTCGAAGGAACGCTCGACCAGGCTCTGATGCGCCGCATCGGTTTCCCGTGGTCGCGAGATTTGGTCGAACGGTCGCTCGTGTCCGTAGGAGGCACGCTGGCCGCGGCGCAAGATGCCTTGGACACCGGTTTCGGCGGTAACCTGGCCGGCGGCACGCATCACGCCTTTCGCGATGCCGGAGCCGGTTTTTGCGTCTTCAACGATATTGCGGTGGCCATTGTTGCGTCACGTCGATCCGGCCGCCTGCGCCGGGCGGCTGTCATCGATCTCGATGTCCATCAGGGTGACGGCACGGCCGCCATTTTCCGCGACGACCCCTCCGTTTTCACGCTGTCCATACACGGCTGCCATAACTTTCCCTTCCGCAAACAGCAAAGCTCCATCGATGTCGATCTGCCCGACGCCACCTCCGACCAGGAATACCTTTCGGAGCTGGCAAGAGTCCTGCCCCGTATCTTCGCCTTCGATCCGGATCTCGTGTTTTATCAGGCGGGAGTCGATGCCCTGCACGGCGACCGCCTCGGCAGACTGGCGCTGACTCTCAATGGACTGAAAGAACGCGACCAGCTCGTTTTCGACGCTTGCCGCGTCCACCGCGTCCCGGTCGTCGTCACTCTCGGTGGCGGTTACGCCGATCCCATCACCCGAACCGTCGAGGCGCACACGAATACGTTTTTGGCTGCCGCTGAGCAGCTTGCCCTCGCATTGGAGACATTTTCATGCGTTCCTTCCTGATTTTCTTTCTTGCTGTGGCGCCGTTGGCCGCGGAATCCGTTCCGCGAGCCGAATATCCGCAGCCACAGTTCGAGCGCGAGAACTGGGTCAATCTCAATGGCCAATGGGAATTTGAGTTCGATGATGGCAATCGCGGCCTCACCGAACACTGGGCGGCAGGTAAAGCGTTCTCCCGCCATATCACCATCCCGTATTGTTTCGAGAGCAAACTCAGCGGTATCGGCGACACCTCTTTTCATCCCTGGGCCTGGTATCGTCGCACTTTGACCGTTCCGGCTGATTGGAAGGGCCGCCGCGTGGTTCTCCACTTCGGCGCCGTCGATTATCGCGCCATGGTTTGGCTCAACGGCAGCTTCGTCGGAAACCACGAAGGCGGCAATACGCCGTTTCAGTTCGATATTACGGATGACCTGAAGCCGGGCGCCAATGTCCTCACCGTCCGTGCCGAAGATCCGCCCACCGACCGCTACATTCCCCGCGGCAAGCAGTATTGGGAGCGCAAATCCGCAAGCATCTTTTACACGCGCACCAGCGGTATCTGGCAGACCGTGTGGCTCGAAGCTTCGGGCGAGAGTTACCTGCTGGGCGTACGCACCACTCCCAGCATTGATGGCACGGTTCGCTTCGACGCTTCTGTGGCCCGCTCCGTTCCCGGCCTCGAATTCGTCGCGAAAGTGCGGTACGAAAACGCGGAAGTAGCCCAGAGTTCGGTGGGTGTTGATGGCCCGCGCGCCAGTGCTGCCATCGTGGTTTTTGACCCCAAGCTCTGGTCCCCCCAGCGTCCCCGCCTCTACGATGTCACCTTCGAACTGCGAAAGGGCGGAAGCGTACTCGACCGCGTCACCTCGTATTTCGGCTTCCGTTCGGTCTCCACCGAAGGCGGCCGCGTCATGCTGAATCGCGACGCTGTCTTCCTCAAATTCGTACTCGATCAGGGTTATTGGCCGGAAACCATTCTCACCCCGCCCTCCGACGAAGCCATCCAGTACGACATTCGCATGACCAAGGCGATGGGATTCAACGGTGCGCGCAAGCACCAGAAGCTCGAAGATCCCCGCTTTCTCTACTGGGCCGACAAGATGGGTTTTCTCGTTTCCAGCGAGATGGCCAACGCGTATCTGTTTGACGCCGCCTATATTGACCGATTTACTCGCGAATGGACCGAAGCCGTGGAGCGCGATTACAACCACCCCTCCATCATCATCTGGGTTCCCATCAACGAAAGTTGGGGTGTTCCCGACCTATCCGATTCGCGCCAGCAGAATCACCTGAAATCCCTTTATTCCCTTACACATTCGCTGGATGCGACACGCCTCGTGATTGACAACGAAGGCTGGCAACACACGGAAATGACGGATCTTTTCGCCCTCCACGACTACACGCGCACGGGCGAAATCCTCTACGACAAGTACAAGGATTTGGGCAAGTCGGGTATGCGCATCCCCAACGACGGCGTAGCCCCGCTCGTTCCCGGTGCCCATTACAATGGCTCTCCGTTTTATCTGTCCGAATTCGGCGGCATCGCCTTCATCCCGCCGGGTCACGAGGTGCCTAAAGAGTCCTGGGGTTACTCGGGCATCGAAAAGTCACCCGAATCCGTGTTGACCAGGCTCCGCGGTATCTATCAGGCTATCGCCCGGGTGCCCGCCTGGGCAGGTCTTTGCTATACGCAACTTACGGATGTGGAACAGGAAATCAACGGCCTCATGACCTACGATCGGAAGCCCAAGTTCGACGTGAAAGCCATTAAAGAGATTAATGATTTGATCGAGTAATACACGTGCTACGGCTGTGTTAACATGCGGAGCATGCTTGCCGTGATCGAGGGGTCGATGTGTGCGGCCTTGTGCGGCGCCGGTGCCCTGATGGCGTACGGGGTGCGCGGCCGGTCGGCAAGCCTTTTCGCGCCATCGATTTACCGCGGGTCGGCATCGCGCAGGTCGATCGCGCTCACGTTTGACGACGGCCCCAGCGAATCCACACCGGAGATACTGGAAGTGCTTTCCACTCAGGGCGTACTAGCCACTTTCTTCGAGTGTGGCGCTAATGTCCGACGTCTCCCCGAAATCGCCCGCGAAGTCGTGCGCCGCGGACACGAACTGGGGAATCATAGCGATACGCATCCTAAGTTCTATTTTTCCAACGCTCAATTCATCCAGGAAGAGCTGCACCGGGCCCAGCTAACGATTGCGGAGACAACCGGCGCTCTACCAACACTTTACCGGGCTCCGTTCGGTGTTCGCTGGCCGGGAATGCGAGCTGCGCAGGATAAACTTCATTTGCTTGGCGTTATGTGGACGGTGATGGGACGGGACTGGAAACTCGACGCCGCCGCCATCGTCCGCCGTGTGGCCAGCCGGGTCAGGAACGGGGCGATCATCTGCCTTCATGACGGCCGAGAGCTGGAGGCCCGGCCGGCGGTTGGGGCCACGGTGGAGGCCGTGCGGAGCCTCATTCCGATGTTGAAAGCAAAGGGGTTCGGTTTCGAAACAGTAAGCCAATTGATATGTCCAACGAACTGATCCAACGAGTGCGCACCGTCATCGCCAATACCCAGCGGATCCCGGTGGAAAAGGTGACCATCGACAGTACGTTTCAGGAGCTGGGAATCGATTCCATGGATGGTGTGAATATACTATTCGCACTCGAGAACGAATTCGACATAACCATTCCAGACGAGGCTGCTAAGCAAATTCGCGGCGTGCGTCAGGTGATCGAAGGTGTGGAGAAGCTGATTGGAGGCGGCACGGCGGACGCTGCGCCTGTGACGTCGTAAGGATGCATCGGGTTGCCGTAACGGGTCTTGGCGTGATTTGCGCTCTGGGGCGGAGCGCTAGGGAGTTTTGCCATTCGCTGCGCGAGGGACGTAGCGGCATCGGTCCAATTCAATCGTGCGACTGTGGCACGTTGCGTTTTCGGAACGGGGCGGAGATCGCGGGATACGACCACCACCCCTATTTCGACGACAAAAGAGCTGATTTTATCGATCGTTTCGCGCAGTTTGCGGTGATCGCGGCGCGAGAAGCGGTTCAAGATGCCGGCATTGCATGGACGCCAGAACTGCGTGAATCGACCGCCATCATTACAGGGTCTTGCGTAGGCGGGCAGGCGACGGAAGATGTTGGATTTTACAACGTTTACAAGATGGGCCAGACGCGGGTACATCCGCTGACGATTCCCAAGACGATGGCCAACGCGGGCGCGAGCCACATCTCGATGGAGATGGGGATCACGGGGCCAAGCTATACGATCTCCACGGCTTGTTCTTCCGCCTCGCATGCCATCGGGCAGGCGTTCTGGATGGTGCGTTCGGGAATGGCCCCCCTGGCGATTACGGGAGGGAGTGAAGCGCCGTTCAGCTACGGAATCCTCAAGGCATGGGAAGCATTGCGCGTGGTTTCGCCGGACACGTGCCGCCCGTTCTCCAAGGACCGAAACGGAATGATTCTCGGCGAGGGCGGAGCAATACTGGTGCTGGAGCCGCTGGAGGCGGCGAAGGCGCGAGGCGCGAGGATCCACGCGGAGATCGTGGGATTCGGCATGTCGTCAGACGCCTGCCACATCACGCAACCATCCGCCGATGGGGCGGCAAAGGCCATGCGGTCGGCCATCTGCGATGCGCACCTTGTGCCGGAAGCCATCGGGTATATCAATGCGCACGGGACGGGCACGACGGCGAACGACCTGACAGAAACTTCGGCGGTTCGCACGGTTTTCGGTACCCATGCCGAACGTCTGCCGGTGAGCTCGACCAAATCGATGCATGGCCATGCGCTGGGAGCGGCGGGCGCACTGGAGGCGATGGCGTCCATCATTGCGCTGCGCGATGGTTTTTTGCCGCCGACGGCGAATTACACCGAAGCCGACCCGGAATGCGATCTGGACGTCGTGCCGAACAGATCGCGGCCAGCGCAGGTGGAATACGCTCTTTCGAACTCCTTCGCGTTCGGTGGGCTGAACGCGGTGCTTGCGCTGCGAAGGTAGGGTGAGGTCGGGCAAAGGCCTCCTGTTCAAAGTCAAGCCGCGTCGGCCGGGCCAACGGCCTGTGGCAGTGCTCCAACCGGCCTCAGCACCAGCTTCTGCGCTTGCCCATAAGTAATCGATCTCCACAGCCACTCCGCGGGCCCGAACCGGAACCGGGATAGCCACAGCGGGCTGTACCAAAGTTGCAGCCCCCAGATCGCGAACACAATCAAGTACAGTTGCACGCGCGAAAAAGCGCCGAACAGTCCAAATCCGTATCCGTAAAACAGGGTGGTGGTGATCAGCGTTTGGGCCAGGTAATTCGTCAGCGCCATCCGCCCGACCGCTTGCAGTCGCCGCATCCAGCCTTGCACCCACCCGGACTGGCAGAGCAGGATCACCACACTGGCATGCCCGATCCCCACCAGAATGCTGCCCGCACTGTTGACTGGAAAGGCGATGCCGAAGAGGTAAGCCGGATCGAAGCTGTGACGGATCAGTCCAACGCACGCGAACGCGACCAGCGGCCAGCCGGCCCCATATCCCAGCCAGGCCGTCTTGCGATAAAAGCCCCTCGCCTTTGTGCCGGCCATGAACCCCGCCTTGAAAAGTGCCATCCCTAGCAGCATCCGCCCGCTCACTGTCCAGAGCAGGCTCAGAAACAAAAGTCGTGTCTGAACCTGCAAGGCTTCCGGAGCCCGCGCGGCGGCCAGCGCAAGGTAGCCCGAGCGCCGGACCCTCTCGATCTCCTTACGCGCCTCTGCCGCATCCGGTTGGAACGCTTTGGCCAGTTCAGCCGACTGCTCCGAGTGGTTGTTGCGCAACTCGCGCAATGCGATACCGAACCCCACAGTCAATGGCACGGAGACGAGCCACACCAGCACCCCGGCCACCGCCAGGGTTCTCGCCGGTTTGCGCCGCAAGGGATAGATCAGCATTCCGCAGATCGCGTACGTCACCAGGATGTCGCCCTCCCACAGCCCGTAGGCGTGGACCAGGCCGATCAGTAGAAGGATTCCCGAACGCCGGTAAAACAAGCGCGCCGCGCTCACTCCCTGCCGGTCTAATCGCCGGCAGAAAAGCACGACTCCGGCTCCGAAAAGCATGGAGAACAGGGTGATCATCTTCTCGTCGAAAAGAAAATAGCCTGCCACCCACATCGCGAAGTTCGCGCCTTCAAATCCGCCCGAGATGAGCGGATTGAGCCGGGTGGCGCCCGGTTGTCCCAGCGTGATGTTCATGGTCAGGATGCCCAGCAGGGCCACGCCGCGCAACACGTCGATGACCGCCAACCGTTCGGTGGCTGCGGTCGGACGCGGGATCGGGACTTCCGGCGCCTGCGTCGACGGCAGGTTCATATTTTCCCTAACTCTATCACGCACGGCTTTGCTTACCGCTCTGCGCGCGGGAAGAAAGGCCAGGGAAAATGCGGGAGCCGAAATTCGGAACCGGACCGTCCGTTTCCGGTGAGACCACGAAGCGCTCCACTTCGCCACGAAATCGGGAATTGAGGTGTCTGTCCCGGTGGGAGGGACGGCCGCTTCCTTTGGTCGCGGCTTCCATTGTTGCCCTTTACCTTCTCATTGTTTCTGGCTACGTAGGCTTGCGATCGGTGAGCTGAATCTCGTGCCGAAGAAGTCGTCTTTGTTCCACGCAGGGCGCTGGTCTTGCTGTGCCACGCTGTAACCCAATAGAAACAGAAATGCCGCCCCATCCACTCCGGCGTCGTAGTCGATCGGCTGTTCCATGTTGTCCAGCGGTGTGTGGTACCGTGTCTCGATCCATTTCTTAATCACTTCCCCGCCATCGGAGCCGTTGCGAATCAAGATGGAAGGAATCCCCTGCTGTACGAAGAAATAGTGGTCGGAGCGAATGAACAAGTTCTGCTCAGGCATCGGGTCGGGGGTGATTGCATGACCCGTGAGCTGTGCTGCCCACAGCGCATTCTGATTCAGGCTCGAATGTTCTCCGCCAATCGCGTTGAAGTCCTTGCTGGGATAACGCATTCCGGGAGCGACGTCGGTATTGATGTCGGCAACGAGGCCTTGTTTCGGAACCGTCGGGAAGTGAACGAAATAGTCGGCGCCCTCCGAGTTGCCTTCCTCCCCGGTGGGGAAGAAAAAGATGATCGACCGGCGGGGTGGCCTGGACAGTTTCGAGTAGGCCCGAGCGATTTCCAGTACGGTGGCAACACCAGATGCGTTGTCCATTGTTCCATGGCAGATTTTGTCGCTTACCCCTTCAACCGCCGGGCACGTTCCCAGGTGGTCGAGATGCGCGCTGTGAATCACGTACTGAACGCAGAGCTTCGGGTCCGAACCCTGAATCTTCCCGATTACATTCCGGCTGCTGAGAGCTTGATGAGAGGCTACGGTGTGCATCTTTGCGTTCCAGCGCAGGGGAAATGCCTGGGGTTGGCTGTTGCGCGCTTTGATAAAAACGTCTCCAAGGCTTTGGGGTGCATCGGAAAAGAGCAGTTGCGTACCAGGAACACTCAGTGCCGCTGCCGCCCGGAATTCCGGAAAAGAATCGTGCGGCAAGCCGTGGTCAAGCCACTGGCGCGCGCCAGCCTGAACCTGCGGAACGGACCATTCCCAGGGGTTGATCTTTTCGTCTTCGGGTAAGAGAAGAGCCAGTGCGCCGACTGCACCATGCGCGACAGCGTTTTTCACTTTTACGAATCCATCGGCGTAATAGGCTCTCAGTGTCGAAGAAAATCGGGATGGAGCATTTCCCAGCAGTGCGACAACCTTGCCGCGGACGTCCACACCGGTGTAGTCGTCATAATTCTGTTCGGGAGCCGTGACTCCAAATCCAACGAATACAACGGGCGCATCCACGTCGGCCTCGGTGTGTGCCAGGTCGGCGTAAAACACGTAATCAACGGAATCTTTGAGCTGGATCATATGTGCTCCGTTTACCAGGGAGAACGAACTTCTCGATCCATCGCTGATTGCCTTGCGCAGCGGGACATTTTGAAAGTACGTGCCGTGTTCGCCCGCTGGTCGTACGCCCATCGATTCCAATTGGGATGCTACGTACACGGTCGCGATCTCGTGGCCGCGGCTGCCTGTTTCCCGGCCCTCCAACAGCCCATCGGAAAGAAACCTCATGTGGGAGCGCACGGCGGGAACGGTAATTGTCTTTGTGGCGGCGAGAGCGACAACGCGATCAGTACGTGCGAGTTCTTGCGCGAAGCAACCGCCGAACCCTAGAACCGTCAGGAACCAAGCTCTTGCAGAAGGCTGAAATCGAAACGCCCATACTATCCATCGAGCTAATGCTCTCATCAGTCCTTCTTATCATCTCGGAGCAGCCGTCGGGTATTTTGCAGGTAAGAAACAGAAGGTAAGAAACAGAAGGTAAGAAACAGAAGGTAAGAAACAGGGACAGCCTGATCTGCGCAATCTTTCTGAGCATTCCCACAGTTCGCAGCCACTCTCACATTTAGACACAAATTATGCCACGGAGAGAGCGTTGCATCGTCACCGGTGTGCCGCACCACGTCACGCAACGCGGTGTGAACCGTGGCGCGGTGTTCGAAGCCGACTTCGATCGGCGCACCTACCTGCGTCTGCTGAGCGAACAGCGGGGTGCGGCCCGCGTCCGGGTGCTCGGCTGGTGCCTGATGACCAATCACGTTCACCTGATCCTTCTGCCGGAGGAGGTGGATTCTCTCGCTCTTGTGCTGCGGCGCGTCCACGGACGCTATGCGCAATACTTCAACGCGCACACGGGACGCAGCGGCCACCTCTGGCAGAACAGGTACTTCGCCTGCGCGCTGGGTTCCGGACATGTGGCGCGGGCGCTGGCGTATGTAGACAATAATCCGGTGCGGGCGCGAATGGTGGAAGTGGCCAACGAATATCCATGGTCGAGCGCACGCGCTCACGCGGGCGGCACGGACGCGAGGGGGCTATTGGATGCCGACTGGCGCCGCGCGGCTGGAGTTGACGCAGAGTGGATCGGCGGAGTCGGAGAGGCGGCCGGTGACGCTGACCTGGAGAAGTGCACGTATGCCGGCCGGCCTTGCGGCGATGTCGATTTTGTCACGGGCGTGGGCGAGCGCTTTGGACGGCGATGGAGCCGCGGGCGCCCCAAGAAGCAAAGGGACGAGGGAGGCGGGTCCGCAAGCCGGTCGGGGAACCTGTTCGTGGGCTGAGAAAATCGCGCAGATCAGGCTGTCCCTGTTTTTCTCGGCCCCAGGACAAAAGCTGCGGGTATGCCGCCGAAAGGCGCGGTATCCCCGCGCTACAGGAACTGCACTTATAATAATTCAGCACTCTTTACACTTCTGACTCATCTGTTCTTCTTAGAATTGAGGGGTGAGTCAGATGCTCGAATCGGAAGCCTCGACGGGGACTTCGCGGCGTGGGTTTTATCTCACGTTCATCTACGGGTTGTGGAGCTTGATTACCGCGGCACTGGCCGCGCCCGCGCTGCTCTATTTGCTGCTGCCGCCGAAAGTACGGCGCGAATCCGAATGGATTGACGCCACCGACCTCAACAAACTGCAGCTCAAGATTCCGACGGAGGTGGTATTTCGCAAAAACCGGGTGGACGGCTGGAAGGTGACTAGCGAAAAAGAGACGGCGTGGGTCGTGAAGTTATCGGACCAGCAGACGGTGGCATTCGGGCCGCAGTGCACGCACCTGGGCTGCGCCTATCACTGGGACCAGGCAAAGACGCAGTTTCTGTGCCCGTGTCATAACTCGGTATTCGGCGTGGACGGATCGGTGATTTCCGGTCCGGCGCCACGGCCGCTCGACCAGTACGAAACCAAAACCGAAAACGGCAAACTGCTTCTGGGGCAGCTCAAGCCGTCGTCCGGATCGAAAGCATGACGCCAAAAGAGCGGCTCCATCACTGGCTCGACAGCCGGACGGGCGTCGAGACCGCAGTGCGCAATTTTCTCTACGAAAACATTCCGGGGTCGAGCGGATGGCATCAGGTGTTCGGCAGCGTAGCGGTGTTTCTGTTTTTGACGCAGGCTTTCACGGGCGCGCTGCTGGCGTTCAACTACGCGCCGACCCCGGGGGATGCATACAACAGCCTGCGATACATACTGGCGGAAGTCACCGCCGGGCGCCTGATGCGCGGGCTGCACCACTGGGGCGCGAGCATGATGATCGTGGTGGTTGTACTGCACATGACGCAGGTTTTTCTCTGGGGCGCCTACAAAAAGCCGCGCGAAGCGACGTGGATGGTGGGAGTGGTGCTGCTCCTGGTGACGCTGGCGTACGGACTGACGGGATACCTGCTGCCCTGGGACAACCGGGCGTACTGGGGCACGGTAGTGACCACGCAGATTGCGGCGCAGGCGCCCGTGGTTGGCCCGTATCTCATCCGCTTGCTGGGCGGGCAGGGCGCGGTGGGCGTGGTGACGTTCGCGCGTTTCTACGGCATGCATGTGCTGCTGCTGCCGCCGGCGACGCTGCTGCTGATTGCGATCCACATCTACCTTGTGCGGAAGCACGGTGTGGCACCGGAACCGGGGGACGAAGCGCGGCCAGTGAAGAAGTTTTATCCCGAACAGGTGTTTCGCGACACGGTGGCCATCTTCATGACGTTTGCGATTCTGTTCGTGCTGGCGGTGGCGGTGCGCGTGCCGCTGGAGCAGCTTGCCGATCCGACCGACACCAGTTACATTCCGCGGCCGGAGTGGTATTTCCTGTTCCTGTTCCAGAGTTTGAAATTGTTCGAAGGTCCGCTGGAAGTGGTGGGCAGCGTGGTCCTGCCGGGACTGGCGATTCTGGCACTGATTCTGGTGCCGTTCATCGACCGCGGACGCATGCGCAAAGTCACGCAGCGGACGTTTGCCGGAGGCGTGGTGGTACTGGCGGCGATCGGCTGGGGAGGACTGACCGCGGCGGCGGTAATGACGACTCCCAAACCGGCGATTGCGGAGGAGATCGACTTTTCGCAGCCGACGGGTTGGCTGCAGCTATCGCCCGTGGAGATGGCCGGAATCGGTTACTTTCGCGAGGAGAACTGCATTAGTTGTCACAGCCTGGGAGATGGCAAGGGAAAGATCGGGCCCGACCTGGCGGCCGGAACGCATAAGACGGCCGCGTGGATGATCCAGCATTTCAAGCGGCCGTCAACCATGGTGCCGGGCAGCGCCATGCCCGCGATTCAATTGAACGACGCGCAGCTCAATGCGCTGGCGGCGTTTCTGCTGAAGCTGAATTCGCAAAATGCCGAGGCCTTGCAATCGGCGCCGGATTTCGCGGTGCAGGGAGCTGTGATTTATCAGCAAGGCGAATGCGGCGGGTGCCACACAGTGAACGGCGTGGGCGTCAAGCTGGGTCCGCCACTAAACGGCTTGAAGCAGCGGCGCACGAAGCAGTGGGTGGAAGACCATTTCCGTAACCCTCAGGCGCTCTCTCCGGGCAGCATCATGCCGCCGTACCGGTTTAGTCCGGCGGAGATGGAGAAGATTGTGGCGTATTTGTTTGTGCTGCCGGAGTAGACGGCGATGGAGGCGGATCCGGTAAAGTCCTTGACGGCGTCTAAAGAAGAGGATGGCCGCTTTTGGACGACTCTGGCGCGAATTCCGAAGCGCGATTTGTGTTGGGTTCGGAATAGAGGCAGTTGTCGCGTGTCTCTCATACAACGCGAGCTTTCAGCTCACCCCCATAAATTCCTGGCTGTATCTCTCGCAAGAGGTGGGAGTTCAGATTGCTCTGCAGATATTCAGCCATTGGCGCTATGGGTACGTTCCGGCTCTGGTCACGACTTATTGGATTGAAGGAATTTTATACACATCCGTCGCGTTTCTCTTCATCCGAGCTTACCGAGTGATTCGGAGAACCGAGCCGCCAAGTGGGAAGCTATAGGCTTACCAGCGCAACTTCAGTTCTGCTTCCAGCCTTTCATCCGACCGCAGCATTTCGTCCCACGTCACCAGGCGCTGCTGGTAGGCGGCCATGCGGCCGAGGATGGCGGTGAGATTGCTCTCGACGGCCTGATCCGTGTTATTGACGGGCTTGCCGGTGCGAACGGCTTCGATAAAGGCTTTCACATTGGCGATGGCACCCGAGCGGAAGGTATCGTCCTTCTCGGCGCCCATCCACGGGTTCTCGCCGGTGATGCGGACGAGGCCGCCGTAGTGCGTGTCGGCAGTGCCTTTGATACCGACGAGTCGCACGCAGAGATCCGAGAAAGCGCCGTTCAATTGATGCGAACTGAAGCTGGCATGGACGTCGCCGGGGTACCAGTAATTGACCAGGAAATGATCATAGGCGTCACCGGCATCCCAGGGAGTGCCTTTCCAATCGGTGGTACGTCCGCCTGAGCCGGTGGCCTTCGACGGATGCGCGCCGATGTACCAGTTGGCCATGTCGATGACGTGAATGTTCTGCTCGACGATGATATCGCCGCCGAGCACCTGGTCCATGTAGAAGTTGAGGATGCGCTGCTGGCCGTGATCCATACCCGGCGTGCCTTTGTCTTTTGCGGGACGGCCGGCATAGTAGAAGGCCTGGGCGAGGGCCGGGCTGCCGAGATCGCCGCGGCGAATGCGCGAGACGAGTTCCTGAAACACGGGCTGCGAGCGGCTTTGGAAATCGACCAGGAACGAGAGATTGTTCTGAGCGGCTTTCTTTCCGGTTTCCACGATACTGCGGCAGCCGGGAACGTCGACGGCAACGGGCTTGGCGAGATAGACGTGCTTTCCGGCCGCGACCGCCTCCTCGGCTTGGAGCGGGTGGAAGTAGGGCGGCGTCATGATGATGACGGCATCGAGCGAGGAGTGCGCGAGTTCTTTGTAGGCATCGGGTCCGTAGTAGCCGCGAGCGGCATCGACGTGGAAGGCCTCACGGGTGCGGTCGAGGTGCTCGTGAATGACGTCAGCCAGCGCCACCACGCGCGCGCCGGTGAATTCGGGGAAGAACTTACCGATCCAGTTGCCGCGGCCTCCGCAGCCGACGATGCCGACCTCGACAGTGGAGTTCGCTTGGGAGCCGAAAACGGTTTGGGGCTTGAGGATGAGAATACCGCCGGCAGCTTGGAGAAAGGTGCGTCGCGGATGCATGGCAATGGCCTCCGGAGGACATAATATCGCCGGAAAAGCCACGTCGATAGCCGAAGGCGCCGATTGCCTGGAACTATTGCTTCACGGGCACATCGAGCCGCAATTCTTTCATGAACCGCTCGCGCATGTTGCCGAGCCAGGGATCATCGTAGCGGCGGTTGAGATCGACCTTGGCGAGCGCGACGGTGCCGTTGTCGCTGGCGATGGCCTGGGTTTCGCCGTTGGGGTCGAGGACGAGCGAGTTATCGCCGTAAGTGGAGCTGACGAGGAAGACGTGATTCTCGATGGCGCGCGCCTTGGTCAGAGTTTGATCGCCGTCCCAGATGGGCATGAGAATCATCTCAGCGCCCTTCAGGGCGAGGGCGCGGGCGGGATCGGCGTACTCCACGTCCCAGCAGATCATGACGCCGATCTTGCCGAAATCAGTGCGAAAAACGGGGTAGGAGTTGCCGGGGGTGAGGCCGGCTTCGATTTCCTCGCGCGGCAGGTAGACCTTGCGATACTTGCCGGCAAGGCGGCCTTCGCGATCGATCAGAACGGCCGTGTTATAGACGGCGGGGGCTTCGCGCTCGTAGATGCCGGCGATGATGTAGGCGTGCTTGCGCCGGGCGAGCTCGCCGAGTTTCTCCGTGGTCGGACCGGGAACGGATTCGGAGACGTCGGCGTCGCCCTTGCCGGTGCCGGCGACGGTCATGCCTTCGGGTAGAAGGATAACGTCGGTATGTTCAGGCACGGCGCGATCGACGAGCTCGACGAACTGGCGCACATTCTCTTCGGCGGAATGGGTGTGCTGCGGATGGTATTTCACAGTGGCCACGGTTACGCTGCGCGGGCCTGGGTTGGGTATATCTTCGAGCGAAATATCATCCCACCAAAGCGTGGCCTGGGGCGCATTTTCGAGAAACAGCTCGATCTGCACGGCGGCGGCTTTTTCGGGCGCGGGAGCGTCGAGAGTGAGGCGGGTCCAGTCGCCGGCGGGAGTGATGGAGTATGGATAATCGGGGCGGCCGGCGCGCTTGCCATCGGCGGTTTGCCAGTTGAGGCGCGCGACCACTTGCAGGGCTTCGTCCTGGACGCCCTCGGCGCGATAGTAGGCGGTGAAACGATACCAGTTGCCAGGGGTAAGACCAGGAGCCAGATACGTCCAGCCGCCGTACTCGGCCGCATTGCTATTGCCGGATATGGCGAGAGAGCCGGGCGATGTGCGGTAGTGAATGGAATCGACGAATGCGCGCGGCGTGATTTCGGGACGGGCGCCGTAAATAGACCACCCCGCGGGGTAGGTATTCGGTCCCGATTGGAACCACAACTTCTGCACGTGCTCCGACGCTGCCGCGCAGCATGCGGATAACGCGAGGCAGGCGACGAACCGACGCGTGTTTACCATACCCTCATTTTAGTTCTTGGTCTTCACGGGCGCCGGAAGCTCCTTGCGGGGCAGCATTTCCGGACGGTTGGCGGCGTGATAAACGATGGACGCAATCACGGCGGAGGCCTGCATCAGGTCGGCGGGCACGGCGTGATCATAGAGGTCCATGTTGGAGTGATGGGTGGTGGTGCCGTACTCGACGGGATCCTGAATGAACTGAAACCCGGGCAGGCCCACCTGGTCGAAGGAGAGGTGGTCGGTGCCGCCGGTGTTGCGAATGGTGATGGTAGTTGCGCCGAGATCTTTGAACGGCGCGAGCCACGCGGCGAAGATGGGGCGCATGGCGTCATTGTCTTGCAAGAAGACGCCGCGAATTTTGCCAGTGCCGTTATCGTGATTGAAGTAGCCGGAGAGTTTGGCGTGGGCCGGTTTGAGCTGCATGGTCTCGGGGTCGGCGAAGGTAGCTTTAACGTAAGCGCGGGAGCCGAAGATGCCTTGCTCTTCGCCGCTCCACAGGCCCAGGCGGACGGTGCGGTCGAGCTTGAGGTGGAGGGCCTTGAGGATGCGCATGACTTCGATCATGACGGCGCTTCCGGTTCCGTTGTCGGTAGCGCCGGTGCCGCCGACCCAGGAATCGAAATGCGCGCCGATCATGACGATTTCGTCGGGCTTGGAGGAGCCGGGAATGTTGGCGATGATATTTAAGCCCTCGCCGGTAGCGCCTTCGCTGGTGTGTCGCACTTCGAATTCGAGCTTGACGGGAACTTTCTTTTCGAGCAGGCGGGCGAGGCGGTTGTAGTGCTCCACGGTGAGGGCGATGCGAGGCTCGGCCATAGGCTCATCGCTTTTGTAGGTACCGGCGGCTTCGCCGAAGACAGTGCCGGCGTCACCGCGGTAACTGGGGACAATGGCCGCGGCGGCGCCTTCCTGAGCCAGGAAGCGGTTCACTTTTTGAGTGACAGCGTCGGAGACGTATTCCCAGATTTTGGCTTCGGCGTCCAAGGGGAGCAGGCTTAGTAGAGCGTTGCGCTCGGCCGGCTTTTCGGGGAGGATCATTTTTTCGAGATCGAACGCCGGTAAGGCTTGTGGTATAGGCGCCTCAGCTTCTTTTTCGAGATCGAGCGGGGTGAGGCGCGAGGCGGGCGGAGTAGTGACCGGCGTCACGTCCTTGGGCTGGTCGAGCAACACGATCTTGCCGCGCAGCTTGCCCTTATTCTCGCGAAAGTACTTTTCGAGCTCCTCGTCGGTCTTTTTGACGTCGAAGCGGTCAGTGAGCTTGAGGGGCGCGAGGACAGGCTCGGCGGTCACGGGCCCTTTGGTCTCCGATGACCAGGCGAGCGGAAAGCCGATGAGCGGAGCGTACTCGGGTTCTTGGAGCGCAATGCTGAACCTGGTGAGGCGCCAGCTCCGGCCGAACTTGCCCCAGGGCTGGATGGCGGCATCGTCAATTCCGTAGCCTTTCAGTTCTTTCACGGCCCAGTTGGCGGCGGAGGTGAAACCGGGCGATCCGGTGAGGCGCGGCCCGTAGACATCGGTCAGCCAGAACAGGTGATCCATGACCTTCGAGTTGCGGAAGGCCTCGGTTTTGATGCGCTGGACGACGGAAAGGTCGACCGGTTCTTCGCCGTGCAGGGTAATGGCACAGAAGGTCAGGGTCAGTAGAGTTTTCATGGAAACCTCAAAGCGGTAAAGAGGCGCGGAGCGTCACCTGCTGATGGGACTTGTGATCTTCAATGATGATCTGGCCGTTCTCGAGGCGCACGTCATCCACCTTGCGCATGCCTTCGGGTGTGTGGGCGTAAAACATCAGGAAACGGGTTTCAATTTTGGCCCGTGCAGGCAGCCAGCGGAAGGTAGGCGCACCAAACAGGGAGTTCAATTGCACGGCTTCGCGCCGCGGCACATCAAACGGCTGGGTGGCGAACTCCATGCCGCGAGCCAGCTTCTTATTTTTCGGGTAGTACATCCAGCTTTGTGTCCACGGGTATTCTTTGGGACTGAACAGGTAGCCGAGCACCAGGTGCTTGCCGGGATGGAGCGCGGTGATGAACGCGAGCTTGCGCGCGGGGTCCATCAGGCAGGTGGTGTGATCGCCGGAATTGGGGTCAGGCGGGGCGATGCGAACGTCGATCTTGCGCGTATGAAGACCGGGGGCCTCGGGCCAGGTGAAATCCTTGTCGGACGGAAGAATGTGGGGAAGGCCGCCTTCGAGCTCCGCCTCGGTATACGGACGCGTTTTGGCGCGGCGCGCCGACATGTCGACAACGGTTACGCCGGGTTCGAGAAACGGCGAACCGATGGTGGCATGCTCCGCCCAGAAGGCGGGCCGGTCGAACGAAAGGAGACTTTCCAGCTCGCTCTGCACATACACCACGTTTTCACCATCCACCATGCGAATGGTGCGCGAGAACAGTTCCTGGGTGATCGGCAGTTTCGTGCCCAGCGTGAGTGTGGTGTTGCGGCCTTCTTTGCTGTAGAACTTCACTTCGAAGGGCGTCTGGTGGGCTTCGCCGTGGCCCGGCAATCCGGCGGCTTCTTCTTCCTTCGACACAGTTCCAAAACCGTCCACGCAGATAAAGTGGCCGGTTCCGCCGTCGAACTGATTCTTCTCGCCGGCTTCGCGAGCCATGCGGATGGGCTCCCAGAGCGGGTTGAGTTTGTCGGGGTCATCGGTGAGAACGATGCGGGCGAAGGGAGCGCCGGTGGCAAGAACGGTCACCTCGATGGCCCCGTTGGCGAGCAGGTAGCCCGGATGATTCTCAAAACTGGCTTGAGGCGGCTGGCCGGTCTGGGCGCGGGCGATGGAAATCAACAACAGGAAATAGGCAAAACGCATGAAGCTAAGACTAACACCGGTTGCGCTATACTAGCTCACCGCATGTTCTGCACGCGCTGTGGGGCTGATAATTCGGATATCGCGCAATTCTGTTCAGCTTGCGGAACGCCTTTTGCGAGAGTGCCAACGGCGACCACGCCCGCATTCCGTTACAGCGGGTTTTGGAGAAGGCTGGTGGCCATGATTATCGACGGCTTTGTCTTCGCGCCGCTGGCCGTCGTGCTGTTTGCCTCCACGGGAGTCTTCGGTTTGATCATGCATCCGGATCAGGATTTCGGCGCGATGTTTGCCGCGATGTTCGGAATCACAATGATTGCGGCGTTCACGGTGCTGTTCGCGGGAAACTGGCTTTACCACACCGCGATGGAAAGTTCGCGCTACCGGGCGACCCTGGGCAAATTGGCGATGGGATCGATCGTGACCGATCTCAACGGCAATCGCATCTCGTTCGCGCGCGCTAACGGGCGCTTTTTCGGGAAGTGGATTTCGAGCGCGGTGTTCAACATCGGGTACCTGGTGGCGGCGTTTACGGAAAAGAAGCAGGCGCTGCACGATATTCTCGCAGGCTGCCTGGTTATCCAAAAGTAAACTTTGACCGGCCCGAGGGGTGTCCTAGGATAAAAAGAGATGCCGGATTCCGCCGCGGCTATTGAGATCCAGGACCTGCGCAAGGTTTACGGGGCCAAGGCGGCGGTGGATGGCCTGACGCTCACGGTTCCGCGCGGCAGCTTCTTCGGATTTCTGGGCCCTAACGGGGCGGGAAAGTCCACCACCGTTCGCATGCTGACGGGGCTCATACCGCCCACTTCCGGCAGCATCGCGCTGCTCGGTATGCCACTCGCGGAACATGAAATGGCGATCAAGCGGCGCGTGGGGCTGGTACCCGACGAATCGCTACTGTTCGATCGACTCACAGGCGCAGAGTTTTTGGAGTTTGTAGGCCGTATGTATGGGCTGGAGCGTCCGGTGGCGCGAGAGCGCGCGGGCGAATTGCTCGAGCTCTTTGAGCTCACGGCGCAGCCGCGGCAGTTGATCGCGGAATATTCCAAAGGCATGCGGAAACGCGTCGCCATGGCGGCGTCCCTGATTCACAGGCCCGAATTGTTTTTGATGGACGAGCCGTTTGAGGGCGTGGACGCAGTGGGTGCGCGGCTCATGAAGGACATTCTGCTCGACCAGGTCCGGCAGGGCGCCACGATTTTTCTGACGTCGCATGTGCTGGAAGTAGTCGAACGGCTGTGCGACCGGGTGGCCATTATCAACGATGGCAAAATCGTGCGCGAGGGAGCGATGCACGATTTGCGATCAGCCTCGGAAACGCTGGAGGACGTCTTCGTTCGCCTTGTGGGCGCGGGGCACGCCTTTGAAAGACTGGACTGGCTGTGATTGCCGCTATTCTGCGCGCGCAGCTACTCAGCATGCGCAGTTTCCGCCTGGATTCGCGACGGCGCGGGGCCATTTTTTCCATTCTGACTTCCGTCATCTGGTACGGCGTCTGGGTTTTTGTCGCGTTCCTCGCGGCGGGCTTTCTGTCTTCCGACACTCGCGTTGGGATCATTCGCCGCGGACTTCCGGCAGGCCTGATGATCGTCTTTCTCTACTGGCAGGTCTCTCCGATTCTTTCGGCGAGCCTGGGAGCATCACTCGATCTGAAGAAATTGCTCATTTACCCGTTGCCGCACGGAAAATTATTCGCGATCGAAATTCTACTGCGGCTGACCACCGGCGGTGAGATGCTGCTGGTGCTGTCGGGCGTGGCCACCGGCCTCCTTCGAAATGCACACTTCGGCGGATGGATGGCTGTTCCGCGGGTAATCGGGCCGATCCTGGTGTTTGTTGTTTTTAATCTGCTGCTTTCGGCGGGCCTGCGGAATCTGTTGGAGCGCATGCTGAAGTACAGGCGGGTGCGCGAAGTCATCATGCTGCTGCTGGTATCCGCCGCCACTTTGCCGCAGATCCTGTTGTCCACCCCTACGTCAACCCGCGGCTTGCGATACATTTTCACGGAAACGCCGGGCGGGTGGTGGCCTTGGACGGCAGTTTCCAATCTTGCCCTGGGGAATGCCGCGCTAGTCCCGGCTGTGATGCTGACCGGGTGGACGGCCGCGGCCCTGGCCTTCGGGCGATGGCAATTTGAGCGCAGCCTGCACTGCGATGGAGAGGACAGCAGCGCCGCTCCAGCGAACGGCGCCGGCGTGCTCTCGCGGCTCGAGGGCTTTTATCGCCTGCCTGGGCTGCTTTTGCCCGACCCGGTGGCCGCGGTGGTGGAAAAGGAACTGCGCACGCTGAGCCGCACGCCGCGCTTCCGCATGGTGTTCATCATGGGCTTTTCTTTCGGGCTGCTGGTATGGATGCCGGTGACCCTGGGCCGAAGCGGGCATCCCTCGATAGTGGCGGAACACTATCTGACGATTGTGAGCGTTTACGCGTTGACGCTGCTCGGCCAGGTTTCATATCTGAATACTTTTGGTTTCGATCGTTCGGCGGCGCAGGTGTACTTTTCGGTGCCGGTTTCCATCACCCATTGCCTCCTGGGGAAGAACCTCGCCGCGGCGTTGTTTATCTTCGTGGAGATGGTGGCAGTCACGGTGGCATCGTTGGCACTGCGCATTCACCTGACGCCAGATGCAATTCCTGAAGCGTTCACGGTCACGGCGATCGTCGGTTTGTATCTGCTGGCTATCGGCAATTTGAGCTCCGTTCATTTTCCGCGCGCCATGAATCCCGAACGCGTTTCGCAAGGGGGAGCAGCCAGCCGCATGCAGGCGTTGATCTTTCTCTTCTATCCGATTGCCCTTTTGCCGGTGACACTGGCGTTTTGGGCCCGGTCGGTGTTTGACAGCAGATTGATCTTTGCGCTGCTTCTCGTATTTGCCGCGCTTCTGGGAGCAGTGGTTTATTGGATCTCGATGGAGTCAGCGGCCGGCGCCGCGGTCACCCGGCGGGAAAAGCTGATCATGCAATTGTCACGAAGCGAGGGGCCGGTAGAAACGGAGTAGGCCGGGTGCTCGCACATGCTGTCATCTCGATGGCCGCAAGAGGGGCGTCCGGAGAACTGAGTTCAAAGGCGGGAACAGGCCGACTAGAGAGAATTTGCAATCACCGCCTCGAGAGCGGCGTCGCCAATGTAGGGTTGCGTAACGTAACGAAGTCCTACCCCTTCGACGAGGGCTCGCGCAGAGCGTAGCTCCTCATCCGGTACCCAGCATCCCTTTAGATTCTTGAAGCCGGGTGCGACAAGCCCCGACTGCGTCCAAATGATCCGTGCCTGAAGCTGTTTCGCCAGGGAGATGATCTGCGGAAGCTCAGGCAAAGGACGATAGCCGTAAACCAGATCCGCCTGCTCTGGCGCATGGCCGGTTCGACGTGAGGCGATTTCGCCATCTTTCATTTCCCAAGGGAAATGATCCTCCGGTTTGGGACCACCTTTGACCACAACCTGGAACCCGGCTCGTGCGAGAGACTCCGGTACGTCGCGGCTGGGCCAATCGATGACCAGAATCGTTTTCACTCCCCGAAGCAGGTCGGCGGGCATAGGGCCGTGGATATATTTTCCCACGCCGTAGTGCCGGTAAGGCGATCTTTGGTAATGCCTGAAAGGTGCATCTTTCAGGCAGCACCCGATCTTTCTTAGTCACCGATGCGCAATCCCGTCGTCTAACCGTCGAAAGAGAGGCACGATGCACACGATGACCCGTTTTCTGCTTTTGGCGGTTATTCTGGCGGCGCCTGCGGTTTTTGCCCAGGAACCGACGATGCGTTGCGAGGAAGGCAACTGGAACGGCGACCGCGCCAACCACTGCGAAATCAACGAGACGACGCTCGGCGCCCTGAACAGCCTAACCGTGGATGGCGGCTTGAACGGCGGCGTTTCGGTGAAAGGCTGGCAAAAGAACGAGATCTTGGTGCGGGCGAAAGTGCAGACGCAGGCGGATACGGACGCGCGGGCGCGCGATATCGCGCGGGAAGTTACGATTCGTACAGGCGGCGGCCACATTATCGCCGAAGGGCCAACCCACCAGGGTCACGAAAGCTGGGCGGTGAGCTACGAGGTGTTTGTGCCGCAGAGGATCGATCTGAACCTGACGGCGCACAATGGCGGCATTCACATTGGCGGCGTCAACGGGCAGATTGAATTCGCGACAACAAACGGTGGGGTATCGCTGGAACGGCTTGCGGGCAGCGTGCACGGGCACACCGTGAATGGCGGGTTGTCGGTGGAGCTGGCGGGCAACCGGTGGGATGGAGACCGGTTGGATGCGGAAACGACCAACGGCGGCGTCAGCGTGATGGTGCCGGCGGCCTACTCGGCGCATCTTGAGTCAGGTACGGTGAACGGCCACATCAACATCGAATTTCCGGTGACCGTGAATGGTGAAATCAGCCGCCACCTTGCCGTCGACCTGGGTTCAGGCGGGCAATTGGTGCGGGCCGTCACCACCAACGGCGGCGTCTCGATCCGGCGGAAGAATTCGTAGAACGGGCGCCGTTCCGTTTCCCGCTAGAATGGGGCAGGGAAATGGAACAGTACGCGCTGCCGCTGCTGCCCGAACGCCGCGTCTATACGGTCAGCGAGATGAACGCGGCGATTCGCGGCATTCTGGACGAGGAGTTTCCCGATGTCTGGGTGGCGGGTGAAATATCGGGCACGAAACTGGCAACCAGCGGGCATTACTATTTCACGCTAAAGGAGCGCGACTCGCAGCTGCGCTGCGTCTGCTTCCGCTCCACACACCGGTATTTGAAGTTCAAGCCGCAGGACGGGGTGGCGGTGGTAGCGCGCGGGCGCATCGATGTATTTGAGGCACGCGGCGAGTATCAACTGCTGGTGGAATTTCTGGAGCCGCAGGGACACGGCGCTCTGCAGTTCGCATTCGAGCAGCTCAAAAAAAAGCTGGCCGCGGAAGGATTGTTCGACGGGGCGCGCAAGCGGCCGCTTCCGCGATATCCGAGCCGCATCGGCCTGGTGACATCGCCGCGTGGCGCCGTGATCGCCGACATGCTGCACATTCTCGAGCGGCGTTTTCCTGGGCTGCACGTGCGGCTTTTCCCCGCCACTGTGCAGGGCGAGGGCTCGATCGAAGATATCTGCCGCGGAATTGAATATTTCAGCCGCACCAGGTGGGCAGAGCTGGTGATCGTGGCGCGCGGCGGCGGATCGCTCGAAGATTTATGGACGTTCAATGAAGAGGCGGTAGCGCGCGCAATCGCGGCATGCAGTGTTCCTGTGGTGTCGGCGGTGGGCCATGAGACAGATGTCACGATCGCCGACTTTGTAGCGGATTTGCGTGCGCCAACTCCATCGGCCGCCGCGGAGCTGGTAGTGCGGACGCGTGACGAAGTACTGGCGGGGATTGAGACCTGCCGCAGGCATTTGTCGCAGGCAGTCCGCTACCGCCTGGCAATGGCGCGGCGTGAGGTGGATCAGCAGGGCATTCAGCGCGCGCTCGCCGTTTTCCACAGAGCGATCGGGCGGCGTCTGCAGCGGGTGGACGAGCAGGAATACAGGCTGCGCGAGCACGTGCGCGCACTCATCGAGGCGCGGCAACGAATTTTCCGTTCTCTGGAAGCCCGCGTTCGCTACTATGATCCCCGGCCGCGATTCGCACGCGATCACCGGCGCCTGGAAACGGCACGGGCCGCTATGGTGCAGGGGATGAGACTCGATCTGGCGCGGCAGTCGGCGCGCCTGCAGGGGCTTTCGGCCAAGCTGTCACAGCTAAGTCCCTTGCGCATTCTGGAACGCGGATACGCAATCGTGACGAAAGCGCCGGGGGAAATCGTCACCGATGCTCACGCGGCGCCGGCCGGAACCGAGATACAGATCCGCCTCGCCAAGGGCGAGTTGGGCGCGAAGGTGACGCGCAACTGAAGAGCTTGTGACGACGCCGGCGCAAGCCCGGCAGAGGATGGCGGGTAGGCTTGGTCTCCCCCTGCTAAAATGTTGGTAACTTCATGGCGCTGGATACCATTAAGGGTTCGCTGCGGGAAAAAGGCGTCAGGCTCACGCGGCAGCGCGAACTGCTGCTCGAACTGATTGACAAGAGCGGGGAACACCTGGATGCCGAGCGGTTGTATCAATTGGCCAAGGAGAAAGATCCGAAGCTTAACCGCGTTACGGTGTACCGCACGCTCAAACTCCTGAAACAGGGCGGCCTCGTGGACGAGCTGGACCTAATGCACTACGGCGGCGATCAGCACTATTACGAAACGCGCATGAAACAGGAGCATGCGCATGTCATCTGCCTGCGCTGCGGTAAAGTGGAGGAGTTTTTTGGCGAGCCACTGCAAAGGCTGCGCAGACAGATCGAAAGCCACTTCGGATTTCATATTCTGCTGGCGCGCACGGAAGTCGGCGGTTACTGCTCCCACTGCCAATCGCTGCGCGCGCGGGAGATGGAAGAGGTGGCACAGCAGGCGGCTGCCCAGCACGCAGGGGCTGAGGCCGGCGGAATGGGCCATCGCTCGCGGGCCAAGCGGCCTGCTTGATGGAGCGGGACTCCCCCTCTGCGGTAGCGGGCACTGCGTCACTCATTGTGGTTGATCCCAACGGGCACCGGACGCGTGTCGAAATCAAGCCCGTGCCTTTCAAAATCGGGCGGCAATCCGACAACGACCTGATTCTCCGCGACAGCCGGGCCTCGCGCACGCATGCCAAGATCGTCGTGGAGAACGGCCAGTATATTGTCGAGGACGCCGGCAGCCGTCACGGCGTGCACGTCAACGGGACGCGCGTGGAGAGGCAGTTCCTGCGCAACTCCGACCGCATCGAATTTGGCGTTCCGGATTCCTACCAGCTCATCTTCGCCCTCGACGGCGCCGAGCTGAAGCGGCTCATGGAGCAATTGCCCGGCCCGGATCAGGTGGCGCGCACGGGCGCGGGCGGAAATCTGGCGAAGCTGCGCGCCGTGCTGGACGTCGCCAGAACGCTGCAGACGGCGTTTTCGACCGACGATGTATTGAACTCGGTGGTGGATGCCGCGCTCACGGTAACGGGCGCCGAGCGCGGCTTCCTCCTTCTCCGCAAGACGGACGATCTCGAGATGAAAGTGGCCCGCGATAAGTCAGGCAAGCCGCTGGCCGAGTCGGACTTGCGTGTGCCTCGCCGCGTCATACACCGGGCGCTCGAACAGCGCCGCGAACTGCTTTCCATGAATTTCGATCCGCAGGCCACCGGCGAATTCTCAGCCGAGCACAGCGTGGCGGATCTGGAACTGCGCAGTGTGGTTTGCGTTCCGCTGGTGCGCATCAGTAGCGGCGCGGGGCACGATACCAACATCCTTTCGACCCACAACGACACGGTGGGCCTGCTCTATATGGATTCCCGCGGCGTGGCCGCGGACCTTTCCGGCGGCAATCGCGAACTGCTGCAAACCCTGGCCATCGAAGCCTCCACGATTCTCGAAAATGCCCGCTTGATTGAAGAGGAGCGGGCGAAGGAGAAGATTGAGGAGGAGCTCAACGTGGCCCGCACCATCCAGCAGAGCCTGCTGCCCAGAAAGATGCCCGCGGAGGGGTGGTTCCGCGCGTGCGGCTCGAGCCTGGCGTCACACCAGGTGGGTGGCGACTATTTTGATGTTGCCGAGGCGGGTGACTCCTGTTGGGCCACTGTGGTCGCAGATGTTTCGGGAAAAGGCGTCAGTTCCGCGCTGCTGGCTTCCTTGCTCCAGGGTGCGTTCCTTACGATCGCCGGCGAATCCGGCCAGATGGTGGCCCAGATGCAGCGTATCAATCGATTTCTGAATGAACGCACGGACGGGGGCAAATACGCCACCATTTTTTATGGCCTGCTGGACCGCGAAGGGCGGCTCCGCTTCATCAATGCGGGAGGATGCGCGCCGATCCTGTTGGCGCCCGGCGGCGGCTACGAATATCTGGAGGCCGGCTCGATGCCCGTGGGCATGATGCCGCAGGCTGACTTTACGGTGGAAGAAAGACAGCTCGCACCGGGTCACCGCCTGGTACTGTACACCGATGGTGTAACAGAAGCTCAGAATGCGCGAGGGGAATTCTTCGGTCGAAAGCGCCTGCGCGAGCTCGCCGTGGCGCATGCGGCCGAAAGCGGAAGCGCGCTCCACCAGGCTATCCTGAACGCGGTCGACGCTTTCGTCGATCACGCACCGCAAGCCGACGACATCACCCTGGTGGTTATCGAGTACCGGCCGGATGAGGGGCAATGCTTGATCCCCCCAGTGCCAGAAAGAGCTGGCGTGCCTTGAGCGCTTCCTCGTGCCGACCGTTCTTATCCAGTAATTGCGCCTGAAGCTGCAACAACTCGGGAAAGGTCAGGGAGGCAAACAGGTCGGGCGTGGAATCAGGAATGGGATTCCGCAGGAGGAAACGCTCGGCTTCGGCGATGTGTCCCGTTTCCAGCTGCGCCCACCCCAGCAGCACGGGGATTGTTTCATGCGGCTCGGGCAGCGAGTGGTGGTAGACGTCTGCCAGCACCGGTAGGGCGGCGGCGAATTCCCGTTGCAGCAGGAGTGCATAGGCGAGCATCAGGTTGCGCGAGCGTTCTTCTTCAGGACGCGGCAGCAGTTGCTGTGCCCGCCGCTTCCATTCGGCCGCGGGTGCGGGCGGCTGGGTTAGAAAAGCTGAGACTGCCGCCAGCGGGGAAGGAGTCGCGGTTTGGGCTTTTCCGGCAAACTGGCGGGCTCGCGCATGATCACCCAGTTGCAATTCCCACACTGCGAGCTGTGCATCTGTTTGCACCGCCGTATTGGTTGCAAGCGCGGTAGCTGAGTTCGCCCAGGATTCCGCGCGCGCCAGCGCTTGTTGCCGGCGGCCGGTCATAAACTCCCATTCGGCGCGGCGCATCTCTACGAGGGAGTCTTTGTCCTTACGCCGGTTGTCCAGGTGCTGATTAAATATCGCGTCGGCGCCCTTGACGTCGCCCGTCCGCAGGTGCGCATAAGCCGCCTTCATCAGCGGGGCTCCGCCATTGAACGAATTGTCCTTGTCAAAGGACTGGCGATAGTACTGCTCGGCCGCCGTGAACTGGCCGAAGTAAAAGTTGACATCTCCCAGCGAGTCGAGCGCATTGGGATCACCGGGGCGGATGCGCCGGTATTCATCGAGCGCTGTGGCCGCAGCATTGAAGTGTCCCGCGAACATCTCGGCATAACCGAGGTCGTTCCAGAGTTCTGGATTCTCCGGCTCAACGGCGAGGGCGCTCTTCAGACTTTGAGCCGCTTCTGTGTACTCGCGCGCCGCCAGATGGATTCTGTGCAGCTGGCGGAAAAGGGGCACGTCGGCGGGATCCAGCCGCCCGACAGCCTCTAGTGAACGCGTCGTTGCCGCCCGGTCACCGTGCAGTTCCGCCGCAAATGCGGCAAGCCGCGCCCGCTCGATTTCCCGGAGTGCGGCTCCCCGTGCCGACGCCAGAGCCAGGACGCGTTCGGCTTCCGTACGGTCATTCCGGGAGGCGGCTGCCTGGGCCCACGCGGCATACGCCAGGCCAAAGTTGGGGTCGGCGGCCACGGCTCGCGAGAAGGCTGAACCGGCAGCCATCAGGTCCACCGATTCCAGTCCGATAGAGTATTCGCGTAGGGCCTGCTCGCTTTGCGTTTCGTACGTCTGGATGGGAATCGCCAGGTGTTTGGCCAGGGAATCTGCCAGAGGGATCACTCCTTCGCGCTCGGGGCCTGTCGCGGAAAGCACTTGCTCGATCTTCCCGGAACTGCCGAATAAATCACCGTCGAGCTGAAGATTGCTGCCGTTGCGCGACAAACGCCCGTACAAGATCGCTTTGGCCCCCGCAAGCAAAGCTGCCGGACGCTCTGCGGAGATTCCGGGCGCGGCCAGGGTCCGGTCACCCAGCGCGCGATTCGCCCTGTGTATTTGCGAGAAACTGATAATGGCGACGGTTCGCGATCCAACGAGCTCTCCGCTGATCACTTCCGCCACGGCGCGCCCCATCCAATTCAGCGAATCGTCGCCTGTCAGATTTTCAAAACGGAGTATCGCCAGCCGCCGCACTCCCTCTGATTTTTTCTGGCAACTGGAGAATAGCAGTAGTGTAAGAAACGCAAAAACCTGCGCGCCGCACCGCGGGCTACAGAACACGCGGTTCCATCGTCAGCAATTCCTGGAACTCCGGCAATTGCCGGAGAGCGGTAAATCCCGGGTCTTCCATCATCTTCTTGCGATCCGGATATCCTTCTTCGAGAGCCTTGCGAATGTAAGTAATGGCGCGGTCATTCATGCCGGCTTTGGCATAAGTGCGCGCCAGATAATAGTGAAACTTAGCCCGCTCTTCCACGCTGCGTTCCTGCAGCATTACGCCCCAGGAGTTGCGATGCTCAAAGACATCGGGATCGAGCGCCAGCGCCTTCTGATAAGCCACAATGGCGCTCTTGTAATTCTTGCGCGCAAAATACGCTGTGCCGAGATTGCTGTAAATGGACGCCGAAGTCGGCGCCAGCCGCAGCGCCCGCTGGTACAGCTTGGTGGCCCGCCTGTAATTTTTCTGCGTGTAGTAGATGGTGCCCAGGTTGTTTACAGCCTCGGGATAATTTGCATCGAGCTTGATCGCGTGCTCGTAGTATCGCTTGGCCAGGGTCGGCTGCATCATCTGGTGGTACGCAATGCCGATTTTATTCTGTATCACCGCCGAATCGAGCGAGCATTCCTTGTACATTTCCGCGGCTTCACGATACATCTTGCGGGCCATCAGAATGTCGCCGCGCTTTTCCGGGCTCAACGCGGGTGCGGGAGTACCGACGGGAGCGTCCTGATGATCGGGAATTTTCGACGGTTCCAACAGCGTGTTCTGAGCTGGAACCGCTGCGGGTAACCAGAGAACCAACGCAAAGCAAGAACACCGGGCGGAAACCATACGGCCGGCCTCCTTGGACTCTATTTAAACACATCCATCAAGCGTCGGAAGAACCCCTTGCGCTTCTGGGATTTTGGATCCTGCTGATCCTGCGCGGGAGGAACGGCAGGCGGCGGCGCAGCTTGCGGCGCGTGGCGTAGATGGGGATCCGCGGAGGCGATCTGCGTGCCGGGAGCAGGTGCCACCGGCGGTGCCGCCGGAAGCTCCCAGCCGGCCACGTGCGTCGCGGCGGGATTTGATCCGCTGTGGAGCGGGCAAGTACCCACCGGCTGGGTACCCGCGATGAACACTTCCGTCTTGGGGGTCGGGCAGAACGGAGTTGCCGGCATTCCTGACTGTGGATCGATCAGCACGGTAACCACTCCATCCGGCGCCTGGAACGGTTTCGCATCGCGGTAGCTCCGCAACGTGAGGGCGCGCTTCATGAACTCCGCCCAGATGGGGGCGGCGGAATGCGCGCCTTCGAGGTTCAGGTCCATACTGTTGTCGAAACCCACCCATACTACACACAGCAGCTCCGTCGTGAAGCCCGCAAACCAGCCGTCGCGATCCGATGTCCCGGTTTTTCCTGCCGCCGGCACGGTGAAACCGCCCCCGCGAACCGCCGCGGCGGTGCCGGATCGCAGCACTTCCTCCAGCATGCTCACCATAAGGTAGGCCACGCGGGGATCGAGCACCTCTTTGCTTTCCGGCTTGTTGTCGAGAAGCGACGTGCCGTTCTGTGCGCGCACCGTGGTAATCCAGTACGGCTTAAGGTACGTACCCTGGTCGGCGAAAACCGTGTAGGCGCCCGCGATTTCCAGTGGCGTTGTTTCGTACGAACCGATGGCTACAGACGGCGTGGGTTGAATGTCTTCGTTTAGGCCGATCTTCTTGGCAAACTGCACCACATTGTCATAGCCGACCATCTCCGCCACCTTGATGGTCGCAATGTTCATGGAGTGCGCGAGCGCCTGCCGCAGCGTCACGTCCCCGTAATATTCCTGCTTGAAGTTGTGCGGTTCGTAGGGCTTGTTATCGAACCAGAACGTAGTCGGCTCATCCCTGACTATCGTCGCCGGCGTAATGATCTGGTTGCCGCCCGCCACTGCGGTGTCGAGCGCCGTAGCGTAAACGAACGGCTTAAACGACGATCCCGGCTGGCGCAAACTCAACACGCGGTTTACCTGGCTGGTCCCATAGTTTCGTCCGCCCACCAGGGCCTTAACCGCGCCAGTCCGCGGATCCAGGGCAATCAGCGCTACCTGCGGCTCGGGGACGGGCTTACCTTTGAACCGGCGCTGCTTTCTCAGTTGCTCATCCACATGCGGCATACCGGCGCGCACGGCTTCCACAGCCGCTCGCTGCAGGTCGAGATCGAGTGTGGTGTAAATCCGGTATGAAGTAGTTTGAAAATTCCTGTCCTGGAAATGCTGCGTCAGGTTATCGTTCACCAGGTCGACGAAGTAAGGCGCTTCGGAGGATTCCGAAGCCGCGGTGACGAGCTGTACGGGCGCATCGCACGCCACGGCGTACTCGCGCTCGCTGATAAAGCCGTTCTGCCGCATCAACGCAAGCACCACGTTGCGCCGGTCTCGCATCCGGTCCACGTGGTGAAAGGGGTTGTAATAGCTCGGCCGCTGCACCAGGCCCGCCAGCGTGGCCGCTTCGGGAAGCGTCAGCTGCCGGATGTCCTTACCGAAATATACCTGCGCACCCTCCCCGAACCCGCGAATGCCGAACGTGCCTCGCTGACCGAGAGGTATCTGGTTGCAGTAAAACTCGAAAATCTGCTGCTTGGTCAGCTTCTGCTCGAGCTCCAGAGTAATCATGAACTCGGCCGCCTTCCGCCTCCAACTCTTGTCGCTGTCCAGCCAGAACTGGCGCGCAAGCTGCATGCTCAGCGTGGATGCCCCTTCCGCTCTCCGCCCTTCCTTCAGGTCGACATAGGCGGCCTTCACGATGCGGAACGGATCGAAGCCCGAATGTTGAAAGAAGCGCTTGTCTTCGGCCGAAATCACCGCGTGTACCAGAACTTCGGGAATATCGCTGTAGCGAACGATCCGGCGCTTCTCGCGATTGCGGTCATAGAGATTCGTGATCAGCTCCGGTTCCAGCTCAAACTGCTCGCGGTCCGTATTGTCCTGCAGAGAAATGATCTGGGATATCTTGCCTCTGCCGAATTTGATGACGCCCGCCTCGTCGCGGCGGTAGGAGTCGGGGCCGGGAAAAACTTCCACTGCGTCGGGCCGGATGTTGTACCAGCCCATCGGATTCCCGCGCGCATCACTGTATCCGGCGCGGCGCAACTCCATGACCAGGTCTTCGGGCGTGACCGCGTCTCCAACCCCAATCACCTTGGGCGCGGCGTAGATTTTGGAGGTGTTCGCGAACGGACCCGCCCGCAGCTTTTCATCTATGACATGCGAGTAGTGGACGTAGAAATAGGTGAAGCCGACCATCCCCGCCACGGTTAACAGCACGAAACTCGCTAGCAGGGCCTTTCCGAAACGTCCGACGAAGAAGCGGGTCAGTCTGGCGTTTTTGGGGACCCGAACCTTTACCTCGCTCTTGTTACGGGCCATTCGACTTTCTCATTGTAGCAGCGGGCTCCGGATCCACCCCCTGGGAATGTCTGCATTCAGACACTTAGCCTAGCCCACCTGAATTGATAGACGAAGGATCGCGCCTCGGTGTTCCCGGCGATTGAACGCCGTTGGACTACGGCCGGAACTCGGAGTCTTTCGACGCCGCGGCGCAGAGCTCTTCCCACATGTCGCCGCTCTCGGTCCATTCGGGGTTGTCCAGAACCGAGATGTAGAGTTCGTCCTCTTTGAGGGTGCCGTGGCCGTAGGGGCAAATGTATTCAATTCGCGGCCGGCCAAGCTGCAGCATATAGCCCCAAGAACCGGTCTCGATGGGCATCCGCAGCCGCCGCAGGCACACGCGGCAGCGGTACCGCTGGTCCCAAACGCAGACATACAGCATGCCGACCGTAATCAGGAACCACGCGCCCACGGCAAGCGTGAAAGGCAGGTCCACACCGAACCGCGGCAATCGAAAGCCGCGGAACATGAGAGGCGATGACCAGTACCAGTTGATCGCCTTCAGCAGGCCGGCAGATACTGCCCCGGCGATTCCGAGCTTGCCCGCGAGAAGAGCCCAGTACTTCATATCCGTTAGACGCTACTCTCAGTTTAAAGTTTCCCCGCGCCGTGCAAAAGGGCTACGCCCGAAAAATGTTGCGAACCAGAAACAGCACATTGGCCGGACGCTCGGCCAGGCGCCTCATAAAGTACGGATACCACGCCTTTCCGAACGGTACGTAGAGCCGCAAGCGATAACCTTGGTCAACCAATTGCCGCTGTAAATCGCGTCGAATCCCGTAGAGCATCTGAAACTCAAAACTGGCCGGCGCGATGTGCCGCGACCGGGCGAACTGCTTGGTCTGCTCGATAATATTCTGGTCATGCGTCGCGATCGCCGGATAAGTGCCCGCGGCCAGCAGGATTCTCATCAGTCGTCCATAGTTGTGATCCACTTCGGACTTGTCCTGGAATGCCGCTTCCGGCGGTTCCAGATAAGCGCCCTTGCACAGCCGTACACGAATGCCGCGCCGGCACAAGTTTTCCACATCCTGCTCGCTCCGTCGCAAATACGCCTGGATCACTGCGCCGACCGCGCCATATTCTCGATGGAGCGCTTCGACAAGACGAAGCGTGCGATCCGTGTACGCGCTCGATTCCATATCCAGCCGGACAAAATTGTTCTGATCCTTCGCGCGCTTGACCAGTTCCTCCACGTTCGCCCGGCAGGCATCCTCCGAGATGTCGATGCCGAACTGCGTCAGCTTTATTGAAACATTACCGTTGATCCGGTTCTCGGCGATTGCATCCAAAGCTTGCAGATAGACGTCGCGCGACAACTCCGCTTCCGCCAGCGAGGTGACATTCTCGCCTAAGTGATCGATGGTCAGCGCGATTCCTTCGCCGTTGATCCTGCGCCCTGCCGCCAGTACATCCCCGAGTGTTTCGCCGGCGATGAATCGCGACGAGACCCGCCGGGAGATCTTCGAGGTTTCCGCCCAGCGCCGCAGCCACCGCAGACGCGAAAGCAGAAGAAGGAAGGCGCGCACGGAATTTCGCCTAAGACGACTCGAATAGCCCGAGCGTCCGCGGTCGCATGTCCACCCGTTCCGGCTCCGGCGGTTCCTCGGCCGTCGTCGCGCCCAGCTCGCGGATGCGCCGCAGCGACGGATACACGCGCGATTCAAGCGATCCTACGCAGCGGTTGAATGCGTCAACCGATTTCCCGAGTGACCGCCCGATGTCGTTAAAGTGCGTTTGCAGCGTCACAATACGGTCGAACAGCTCCGCCGCAAGCTGCCGGATCTCTTCCGCGTTCTCGGCCAGCTTTTCCTGGCGCCAGCCGTATGCCACGCCCTTTAGAATCGCGATCAGCGTGGTCGGGGTCGCAATCAGGACCTTCAGACGTGCCGCGTCCTCCACCAGCGCCGGCTTGTTCTCTAGCGCCGCGGCAAAAAAAGGATCCCCCGGCAGGAAGAGCACCACAAACTCGGGCGTGGGCTGAAACTGCGCCCAATAGGCTTTGCTGCTGAGCTGGTCCACGTGCTTGGCCACCTGCTGGCTGTGGCGCAATAAGGCATTCCGCCTGTCCCCTTCGCTGTTTGCTCCAACCGCATCCAGATACGCCGTGAGCGGGGCTTTGGCATCCACGATGATCGTCCGCTCTCCGGGCAGCCGCACGGTCATGTCCGGACGGATGCGCCCGGTCTCGGTCTCCGTCGTCTCCTGTTCGCCGAAATCGCAGTGCTCCGCCATTCCGGCCAGTTCCGCCACGCGCCGCAGCGTGATTTCTCCCCAGCGCCCGCGCACTTGCGGCGCGCGCAGCGCCGTCACCAGGGATGCCGTCTCTTTTTGCAGTTCCACTTCGCGCAGCGCCATCGATTGCATCTGCTGGTCGAGCGAGCCGTACGCCTGCCGCCGCGCGGCTTCGAGCTCGTGAATTTGCCTTTCGAGCTTGACGAGCGAGTCATTGAGCGGCTTGACGGTCGTTTCTACTGCCGTCTGGCGCTTTGCCATGTCGCCCGTCATCTCCGCGCGTACCGTGTCGAGAGTCGCACGCGCTGTTTGCAGAAAACTCTGCTGGCTGTTTCGCAGCGCGGCGTCGGCCAGCGCCTGAAACGTCTCCGCCATCTTGGCGGGCCCCGCTTGCGCCGCCGCCAGACTGGTCTCGGCCATTTTCCGCGCCGCATCCAGTTCGACAATCCGCGCCCGCCACCATAACCCGGTCACCAGCGCGCCAAGAAGGAACCCCGACACCAGCAGCAACGCAGCAAGCAGTGGGTTGACCATCCTGACACTCACGGTAGCACGGGTTCCACCTGGCAAATACTCATCGCATCAGCAACACACCGAGTGCGATCGTCAGCGCCGTGAGCGGCGCCCCCACCCTCGTGTATTCCCAAAACGTAATGATCACTTTGGGCCGTGCCCGCTGGATCACAATCAGATTCGCCACCGATCCCAGCACCGTCAGATTCCCCGCCAGTGTCGACGACATCGCCAGGGTCAGCCAGGCATGCACGGGATTGCTCAGGTGTGGAATGAAGGGCCGGAACACCAGTACCGCCGGCACATTGCTCACGATGTTGGAAAGGACGGCAGCGAAAGCGCTCATCACGCCCGTGCGCTCCAGGTGTAGCTGCGATGCGATTGCAAACAAATCGCCCGCCAGGGAGGTCTTCTCCACGCCGCGTACCACGATGAACAACCCGATGAACAGCACCAGCAGCGACCAGTCGATCTCGGCGTAAATCCGCTCCGGCTTCATGCGCCGCGTCAAGAGCAGCAGCGCGCCCGCCACGAGCGCGACCTTCGCAATCGGCCATCCCAGAAAAAACAAGACGATCATGCAGCCCGAAGCCAGGGTCGATTTCCAAACCAGCGCCCGGTGAACGCGCACCGGCGGCGGCTCGATCTTCACACGCGGCGCGCTTGCGAAGAACTCGCCGTGGTAAGAGATCGCGATCATGCCGATCACCGCTGCCAGCCCCACCAGCGCTACCGGCGTGAGCGCTGCCGCAAAGGCGCGATAGGAAATCCCCGAGAAGCTCGCAATCAGCATGTTCTGCGGGTTCCCCGTCACTGTCGCCACACTGCCGATGTTCGACGCCATCGCCACTGCCAGCAGGTACGGCACCGGATTACGGTGCAATTGTGTCGTGATTTCGAGGACCAGCGGCGTCAGCACCAGACACATCGTGTCGTTAACAAAAAACGCGGAAAACACGCCCGATACGGCGGCAATCATCCCCAGCAGCACCAGCGGCCGGTGCGCGTGTTTCACCACCCATTCCGCAACCACCCCGAAAAATCCCGAAAGCCGCAGGTTCGCCACCACGATCATCATGCCGAACAGCAGCAGGATGGTATCCACATTGATGGCCGCCACGGCGTCCTCAACCGTCAATACGTTCAGCCCGACCATCAGCGCCGCCCCAATGATCGCCGCTCCCGTGCGGTCCACGCGCAGCCCCGGCACGCGGCCGATCGCCAGAACGGCATAAGTTCCGGCAAAGATTAGAATCGCGTACAGCGCCGTAGGCGAACCCATGCCATCATCTTAAAGAATGCCAAGAATCGATCTGGTGTTTTTTGACGCCGGCGGCGGTCACCGCGCTGCCGCGAACGCACTTCGCCAGGTCATCGAGGCGCAGCAACTCCCCTGGGAAGTCCGCCTGGTGAATCTGCAGGACCAGCTCGATGCCCTCGACATTTTCCGCCGCCTCACTTCCATCCGTCTCCAGGACATTTACAATCTCATGCTGCGCAACGGATGGACGCTCGGCTCTACCTATTTGCTCGGTATGATGCATGGCGTCATCCGTCTCTATCACCGCCCGGTTGTCCGTATGCTCGAAAAATTCTGGCGCGAAGAACGGCCGGATATTGTCGTCTCGCTCATCCCCAACTTCAACCGCGCTCTCGGCGAAAGCCTTCGACGTACGCTCCCCGGCGCGCCCCTCGTCACCATCCTCACTGATTTTGCCGATTACCCGCCGCACTTCTGGATAGAGCGCCAGCCGCAATATTTCATCTGCGGCACGCCCCGGGCCGTCCGGCAGGCACGCTCGCTCGGCCACGATGACGCGCATGTGTTTCAGGTGTCCGGTATGATTCTCTCGCCCAAATTCTATGAATCGCCCCAAATCGACCGCGCCGCCGAGCGCCGTAAACTTGGCCTCGACCCCGATCTTCCCACGGCTCTCGTTCTGTTCGGCGGTCACGGGTCCCGCGTTATGATCGAAATCGCCAGGCGCCTCGACGCTTCGGGTCTCAAGCTCCAGCTCATTATGATCTGCGGCCGTAACGAAGCCCTGGTGCGTGACCTCCGCAATCTTCCCCATCGCATTCCCATGTTCGTCGAAGGCTTCACCAAGGAAATTCCTTACTACATGAGCCTCGCCGACCTCTTTATCGGCAAGCCCGGACCGGGCAGCATCAGCGAGGCTCTGGCCATGAAACTGCCTGTGCTCGTGGAACGCAACGCCTGGACTCTCCCGCAGGAGCGCTATAACGCGGATTGGATCACCGAGAACCAGGTGGGACTCGTTTTGCGCAATTTCCGTTATATCGTTCAGGCCGTCGCTGAGTTGCTCCAGCCCGAGAACCAGCGCCGGTTCCGTGCCACCGCTGCCGCGTATCAAAACCGCGCCGTCTTCGAGATCCCGGGAATTCTGCAGAAAATCATGGAAAATCATCAGCAGGCTATTTAAAGTCATCTAATAACCTTCAGCAGCGCCACAATGTCACCCAAAGGTGACGAATTGACACCGAATCCGTGGTTCAAGCTTGCGAAGCGGCGCGCTAAGTCCAATCTATATCAGGTCTTACCGCTGTTCTTGGCTTTTGGACAAAGAGTTGCCTTATGGGAATCGCCAAAGGTTAACGGCACGGAGGAGACCGATGAAAAAGCTCATGATTCAATTTGTTCGGGAAGAGCAGGGCCAGGATCTGATCGAATACACGCTGCTCATGGCGTTTGTCTGCCTGACTTCAGCCGCATTGTTCGTCAATGCCGGCACCAGCGTTTCCGGGATCTGGACCTCAGCCAACAGCCAGTTGGCCGCCGCCAACGTCGCGTCCAATAACTGACCCCAAACCGTGTCGCCCTCGAGCCCTGCGCGGGAGCACTGAACTCTCGCGTGTTTTGGAGTATCATGCTGAACACAGCACTGGAGTGTTCACATGAGCCGATTTGCAAGCCGCCGGGATTTCTTTTCGTGGACTAAGGGACTGGTTGCCGCAAGCGTCGCCAGCCGCGCCGTTCCCGTCAGCGCCGCGCCTGCTCCCACGCAGCCCGCTGAAGAGGGTGAAGACTATTACGACAAACTCGGCGTAACCAAAATCATCAACGCCGCCGGCACCTATACCATGCTCACCGCGTCTACCATGCCGCCATCCGTGCAGGCGGCCGTTGCGCGTGCCGCCAAACATCCCGTCCGGTTAGCCGAACTGCAGCGAAAGGCGGGCGAGTATATCGCCAAACGCCTGCGGTGCGAAGGCGCCGTGGTCACGGCTGGAGCGGCTTCCGCCCTCACCTTGGGCACTGCCGCGTGCGTTACCGTGGCCAATTCTGGCGCGGCGCCGCACAACATGCCCACCGAAATGACGGGGATGAAAAATGAAGTCATCGTGCAGAAGGCGCATCGGTATGGCTATGACCACGCGTTGCTCAATTGCGGCATCCGCTTCGTCGAGGTCGAAACGCTGGCCGATTACGAATCGGCATTTACCGATCGAACTGTCATGACGCATTTCTTCAACGCAGCCGAGCAGGGACAGATCGGCCGCGAAGACTGGATCCGGGTGGCCCACAAGCACAACGTGCCCTGCTTCAACGATGCTGCCGCCGATGTTCCACCCATCTCCAACCTATGGAACTACACGCAAATGGGCTTCGATCTTGTCACCTTCTCCGGCGGAAAGGGCATCCGCGGTCCGCAGAATGCCGGACTGCTGCTGGGACGTAAGGATCTGATCGAGGCCGCTCATCTGAACAACAGTCCCAACGACGATGTCGTCGGCCGCGGAATGAAGGTGGCGAAAGAGCAGATCGTCGGAATGGTTGCAGCCGTCGATTGGTTCGTCAATCAATCGGAAGAAGCCATGCAGAGTGAATTTCGCCGCCGCGCCGACCTGATTGCGGAACATCTAAAATCCATTCCCTCGCTCGAGGCTCGCATCGTCGTCCCGCCGGTGGCCAATCAGGTGCCCCACCTGCTCCTGCGGTACGACCAGCAGCGCGTGAAGCTCTCTCCCAAAGAGGTCAAAGACCAGTTGCGCGCCGGTACACCCAGCATTGAATTAAATCCTGCCACGGGCAGCACCCATGCAAGCGCTGGCTTGCCAACCGATGCCAACACCATTGTTGTCGGCGTGTGGATGCTCGAGCCAGGTGAAGACAAAATTGTCGCCGAGCGGCTGCGCGCGGTCCTCTCCAAAGCCGCCGCCTGACCTGATCGTAGGGACAAGGCATGCCCTGTCCATTCGTGAGATCACACTAAAGTTAGGCGCAAGCCGCGCGCGGCGGCGGGAATGAGAGGTCGTATAAAGTCCCGCCGCCCTCGCGTCCGCGATTAGTACCCCTTCGCGGTCTGGTGGGACGTGTCTGTCTGCGACGTCCGGTCCAAAGTCTTCAACCACTCGTCCACTTTCTTCTGGGCATCCTCTCGCGCCATGCCGTACCGCTGTTGCAGCCGGCCGAGCAGTTCGTCGCGTTTTCCGTTGATCTGTTCCAGGTCGTTGTCCGTCAAGTTCCCCCACTGTTGCTTAGCCTGTCCGCGAAACTGCTTCCATTTGCCTTCAATTTGGTCCCAGTTCATACGTGATTGCTTCTCCTTGGTATGAAAATCGGCCAGTAGTATCTGGCCAATGTTCACAAGTGCACCCGCCTTGCCAGTTGCGCTAACACGTGTAGGATCAGCCGAGCCCCCGCCGGACTGAGGGGAAATACCTGCGCACCCGGCAAACCTTGCATGGGTACGCAATCGCACGAGCGCGATTATTTCAGGTGGTGCTTGGCCATTTTGTAGCGCATCCGGTCGCGGCTGATGTGCAACAGCCGTGCCGCCTGCGATTGATTGCCGCTGGCTCGTTCAAGCGCTGAAACCAGTAATCGCCGCTCCTGGTCTTCGAGTGACAGATCTTTCACCGGCTCGCTTGCCGGCTCGGTCAGCGCCTCGCCCCCGGCTCCTTTGCGAATCGTATCCGGCAGATCCATCACGTCGATCACTTCGCCCATCACCATCATGCACGCACTCCCCAGGACGTTCTCCAGTTCCCGTACGTTGCCCGGCCAGGGGTACTGCGACAGCAGAATCTGCGCTCTTTGCGTGAGTCCCTGAATGGGCTTTTGATATTGCTCGGAAAACTTGCGAATGAAGTGATGCTCCAGCAGGGCCAGGTCCTCGGGTCGGTCGGTTAAACGCGGGGTGTGGATCTCGACCATTGACAGCCGGTAGTACAGGTCCTCGCGGAAACGGCTCTGGGAAATTAAGCTTTTGAGATCATGGTTGGTTGCTGCAATCACCCGGGCATCCACTTTGCGCGCGGTGAGGGAACCTACGCGCTGCACTTCCTGGTTCTGGAGCACGCGCAACAGCTTGGCCTGCGTATTCATCGGCATATCGCCGATTTCGTCCAGAAACAAGGTGCCGTTGTGCGCGTATTCGAACAGCCCCATCTTGTCCTGATTGGCCCCCGTGAACGCACCCTTCACATAGCCAAACAGCTCGCTCTCGAACAACGTCTCCACGACGGCCGAACAGTTGCACACCACGTAACGTCCGTTCGCCACCGGGCTAAGCTGATGCAGCGCGCGCGCCACCAACTCCTTGCCGGTTCCCGTCGGGCCCGTCACCAGCAGGCTCCGGTAATGCGGAGCCACCCGCCGGATGCGCGAAAACAATTCCCACATCACCGGGCTGCGCCCCACCATGCCCTCAAACTGGCTTGAGGAGAGCAGTTCGCTGTCCAGGCTGACGGCCTTCTGCCGCTGCCGCGCCGCGTCTGCCAGCTTGCGCACCCGGTCCCGCAACAGCGCGATGGAGACCGGCTTGTTCAAATAATCGCTCGCGCCTTTCTTGATCGCCTCTACCGCCGATTCGGTCGAGTAGTGCGCCGTCATCAGAATCACGTCGATGCTCGGATCGAACTCCACGACGCGCTCCAGTACGTCCATGCCGCCGAGCTTGGGCATTACCAGGTCCAGCAGCACAATCTGCGGCCGCTCGTGGAAGATGACGTCGAGGCCGTCCTCTGGATCGGTCGCCGTGAACACGCGCAGGCCTTGCTCTTCCGACAACGCTTCGGTTATGAGCTCCAGGCTTTCCGGAGTATCGTCAATGGCTACGAGTTTGACTGGATGGGCAGAGTGTGAAGACATAACTCGAGATTTGAGACGGCTAAGATTCTGTTTCCGCTTTTCCCAGTAGCCGGCTCACTTGTTCCCTGAAATCGGCGATTTCGATTGGTTTTGTAATGTAAGAATTGAATCCGCCGGCCAGCGCTCGCTCGCGGTCGCCTTGCATCGCGTAGGCCGTCAGCGCCGCTACCGGAATGTGGGCCACCGACGGGTCCGCCCGAATCTCGCGAATCACTGCGTTGCCGTCCATGACGGGCATCTGGATATCCAGCAGCGCCAGGTCCGGCCGGTGCTCGCGTACCTTCGCCAGCGCCTCGCCGCCATCGCCCGCTTCGATAACCTCGTAGGAGTCGTATTCCAGGATTTCTCGTATGAGTTCGCGGCTGACGGGATTGTCGTCAGCGACCAGGACCTTCTTCTTGTCCTTGTTGGCGGCGTTCACTCGTTCTCCGTCCGGAAGCTGCCGAAACGCGTCGAATCGTGTCAATCAGCCGGTCTTTCGATACGGGCTTTACCAGATAGTCCGCGGCCCCCACCGAAAGCCCCTTCTTCCGTTCTTCGACAACAGAGATAATGATAACCGGAATAGCCGCCGTAGCGGGGGTCTTCTTCAGTTCGTCCAGAGTCTGCCAGCCGCTCCTGCCCGGCATCAGCAGGTCGAGTGTGATCACGTCGGGTTGCAGCCTGATGGCCGCCGCCAATGCCTCACCCCCCGATCCCACCGTTGTCACCCGGTAGCCCGCTTCTTCCAGGTGGCTCACCAGCAGTTCCTGCGCGGCGCCCTCGTCTTCCGCCACCAGGATCAACGGCGCCTCACTCGTCTCAACTGGGGCAGTGTCATCCACTACGGCGGGCCGCAGCGGCAACTCGAAGAAAAAGCGGCTCCCTTTTCCTAGCTCGCTTTCCACCCAGATGCTTCCTCCGTGCTGCTCCACCAGCCGCTTGGTAATCGCTAGACCCAGCCCGGTGCCCTCGCGCACACCTTTCGTTGTTGTCCCCACCTGGTGGAAACTTTCGAAGATCGCCTCCTGCTCCCCCGCCGGAATGCCGATTCCTGTGTCCGCCACGCACAAACGCAGCGTCCCATGTTCCTCGGCGCCCGTGATGGAGACCCTACCCCCTGCCGCCGTGAATTTGATCGCGTTGCTCAGCAGGTTATACAACACTTGTTTGACCCGTAGGCGGTCCGCGTAAAGCACCAGCCCCCCGGGTAACTTGCTTTCAAATTGAATATTTTTGGCGATGGCAATGGGCCGCACCGTCGCCACCACCTCGCCCGCCGCTTCTCCGAAGTTAAAGTCTTCGTACTTGAGCTCCAGCCGCCCAGCCTCAATTTTCGAAAGATCCAGAATGTCGTTGATCAACTCGAGCAGATGGCGTGATCCCTGCTGGATGTGCCCCAAAAAACGCTTCTGCTTGGGATTGAAATTGGCAGCGCCTTGCTCGGCGAGAAGATCCGAGAACCCAATGATCGAATTCAGCGGCGTCCGTAACTCGTGGCTCATACTCGCCAGAAATTCGTCTTTCAGCCGGTTGACGCGCTCCACCTCGCGGTTGCGCAGTGCCAGTTCGTTGTTGGTGGCGCTCAGCTCCGCCGTTCGCTGCTCCAGGTGCTGGTTGAGGGTTTGGATCTGCTCTTCCGCCTGCCGCCTCTCCGTCACGTCGCGAACCACGCAGATCACGCGTCCCGTCCCGTCGGATTCGTAGGGGCTGAGCGTCACATCGACCGCAAATTCGCTTCCGTCGGCGCGTCGCGCGTACAGTTCCAGTCCGGTGCCCATCGGACGCATCACCGGATTCTCGAAGAACATGTCCCGATGTTCCGGATGCCGGGCCCGGACGCGTTCCGGGATCAGGAATTCGATCGGCTTTCCCAGCAGCTCCGCGCGCGAGTAGCCAAACAGCCGTTCTGCTTGCAAATTGACCAGTACGATTTGCCCCTGCCGGTCGACTTCGAGAATCGCATCCGGTGCCGCCTCCAGCAGCTTCCGGTAGCGTTTTTCGACGTCTACTTCCGCCCGTGCCGCCTGTTCGCTGGCCAGCAGTTGGACTTTCTCGCGCTCGGCTTTCTTGCGCTCCGTAACGTCCGCCAGCATCGTCATCATGCCCGTAATTTCGCCCCCCGGGCTGCGTAGAGGAGCGGACCACACGCTGACTTCGATCAGAACCCCATCTTTGCGGATCCGTGTGGTTTCAAAGCCGGATTGGCTCAGCCCTTGCATACGCGACTCCACAAGCGACCGGTATTCCTGCTCAAGCTCGGGGGGTATGGTTGGATTTTGGCGCCCCACCACCTCGGCCTCGTTCCACCCGAAAATCCGTTCCGCACTGGCGTTCCACATGCGCACCGTACCGTCGCCGTCCAGGGCAATGATGGCTACGGGCGAGGAATCCACAATGGCATAAAGCCGCTGCACCATTTCCGCGGCGTTGTCGGAGGGGTTTTGGCTCATGTGCCGGGGCGCGAGAAGCCGCGCCAATAACAAATCCTTACTGTCCCAGCCAGCCGGCACGATCATCGGGCCAGTGCAGGCCGGTGGCCGGAAGCTAACGTATTGATTATGAAAGCTCTAACTATAATACAAAAGCGCTAGTGGGTGCGAGGGTGGGGGTAGTTACCACAAATGGTAGTGTCCGTTGCGCATTTTCACCTCGACAGCTAGCCCGAAAATCCGCGAAAGCCGTTCCGACGTCAGGATTTCGGCTTTGTTCCCGTCGGCGGCAATTCCGCCGCGTTCCATCAGAACAACCCGCTCGATCTCCGGGATAATGTCATTTAAATGATGTGTTACCAGGAGTATGGAGATACCTTCTTGCGCCAGTTTTCCCATGACAAGCTGTAACTCGCGTTGCGCGAGTAAATCGAGCGACGTGCTGGGCTCATCGAAGAGCAGCGCCATGGGTTCGTGGGCCAAAGCCCGGGCCAGCAGAACGCGCCGCGCTTCGCCGGACGACATTTCCGTCGTGGGGCGATCGGCGAGATGTGTAACCTCTAATCGGGCCAGGGCCTTATCGGCCTTTTTCTCCATTTCAGGCGTCACATGATGGTTTGACCAAACACCGACGCTGCTGAAAAAGCCGGACAGGACCACCTCGCGGCCGGTGATTTCGCGGCGAAAAGTATCGCTCAAGTCATTGGAAACAATGCCGAGCATGGATCGAAGCTCGAAGATGTTCCAGGTTTGCCGGCCCATGATGCGGATTCCAGAACCGGCCTGAACCAGTGGGTAACATTCCCGCGCTATCGTTTTGATGAGAGTGGACTTACCGCAGCCGTTAGGCCCCAGAATGGCGACGTGTTCACCCTGAGCGATGCGCAGGGTAATCCTATCGAGGGCGACGCGGTTGCCACGCATGACGGAGACGTTCTGGAAGTCTATGAGAGCCGGAGGGATAGACGCCACGATGCAGAGTTTAGCCTGAAACGATCACTTTGCGGCTTTGAGAGCTGCAGCTACGTTTGTGACACGCGCGCCCTGATGTTTCGCGACTTCGATATCGTCCGGGGTGGGCGGAGCGCTGTTCTGTCCCGAAACGGTCGATGATCCGTAAGGGGTCCCGTGGCCTTGAAAAACCTTTTCATGCGTGTAGCCGTTGGGCACGATGATAAACCCGAGGTGAGCCATGGGGATGAAAAGCGAGATGATCGTGGCCTCGTTTCCGCCGTGCGGGCCCCCCGTGGAAGTAAACGCTCCGCCCGCTTTTCCGTTCAACTTTCCTTGAAACCATAGGCCACCCAGACTATCTATGAAAGCCTTTAATTCGGCAGACGAATTCCCAAAACGAGTCGGGGTTCCGAAAAGGATTCCGTCCGCCCACTCTACATCAGCCGGCGTTGGGGGCCCGTATTGGGCGAGCATCCGCTTGCTTCGCTCCTCCCATCCGGGGACTTTGGCCATCACGTCCGGAGAGACAATCTCGGGCACGCGCCGAAGACGGACTTCCGCTCCGGCTTCACGGGCGCCGTCAGCCACGGCTTTAGCAAGCGCTTCTACGGAGCCGTCACGAGAATAGAACACAACAAGAATGTTGGCTTTCGGCATCGATGTAAAATATAAACTCCGGCGCGGAAATCCTGCTGGCCAATGCAAATCATACCGCAGGAATCCGGCAGCGCCGTAGACTGATTCCACACCGGAGCGTAACGATCAGGACTGATCCGGGCCAACCTCGTCATTGCTTAGCCTCATCAGGTGATGCAGTGCGAAGGGCACTTCATCGGGGTGGGCCGCACACCATGCAACGATCCGCTCGAATTTTACCAGGTCCTCAGGGATAGCACTGATCTCCATCAGTTCGGTTTCGATGGTCTGGGCGTCACGCATGGCTCTTTTTACGATGGCACATCGCGGTCCCGTTTGGGCAGTCTGAGGAGCATGCCTCCCTTCCGAGGTCGCGACCGCAGTGGTTTTTCCGGCATCTGATGAATCGGCTTCACAGTGGCAGCGAACTAGTAATCGATGGAGGGCTTAATCTATAAACGATGAAGGCCGCCAGAATCCATCGTTTCGGTCCGCCGGAAGTGATCGTGATCGACGACCTGCCGGTTCCGGTTCCAGCCGCGGATCAGGTGCTAGTCCGCGTGAAATGCGCAGGGGTTGGACCCTGGGATGCCCTGATTCGGGAGCACAAGAGCGCCGTGGCGTCGTCGTTGCCTTTGATCCTGGGATCGGATCTTGCAGGGGTGGTGGAGGCGGTTGGGTCCGCTAACTGGCCGTTCCGGCCCGGAGATGAGGTTTGGGGGTGTTTTGGTGACGGTCGTTTCAGAACCAGCTGGCAATGCCTCGAAGACCGTGCGGTCTGTGTTCTTTTTCGTCGATGTGACGACCGAGCGGCTCAACCAGATCGCAGAACGATTCGACCGGCGCCAACTGGTCCCACGTGTCGGCACTGTGGTTCCGTTGGAGCAGACGCGCGCGGCGCATGAAATGCTCGCGGGAGCGCCGCACCTGCCCGGAAAAATCGTCTTGAGTATTGGCGATAAGCCGTGACTCCGACGTGTTCGCCGTTCCAAATCAGTGCTGCCACTGGACCTGCTCGCCTTCGCCGGGGAAGGGCCAGCTTTGCGTGTTGAGCAGCAGTTGCTTTTCCCGGACGGCCGGCGGGACCTGGTTGATTTTCAGATTCTCGAAGAAGTGGACGCCGCTTTTGCCGGCGGTGGCGAGGTCGATGTCGCCGTCGCCATCGAAGTCGGCAATGATGAACTGCGTGCCAACTCCCGCGGTGCTGTTTAGCGAAATGGGCACGCGTGTGAACTCGCCGGTTTTGCGGTTGATCTTGTAGTAGTAAACGGCGAGTGGGTCATAGGATCCAGGGTCGCCGCCGTCATGGCCACGGTAGCGCTTGCCGGCGAGCAGCTCCGGTTCGCCATCGCCATCGATGTCGGCAAGGGCGAGGGTGTGGGCCTGAGAATAGGACTCGTCGATGGTATGGCGGGCCCAGTGGCCGGAGCTTTGTTGCTCCAACCAATACAAGCCGTAGCTATGGCCGCGGCCGTAGATGAGATCGAGCTTGCCATCGTGGTTGACGTCGTAGCCGATGATGGGAAATCCGGTCTCGCCGAGGTTCCATTCGGGGCGCCACTCCCACCGGTCATGATCGGCATCGATATTTTTGAACCAGCCGTGGGGCATGAGGATATCGATCTTGCCGTCGCCATCCACGTCGGCCATGCCAATGCCGTGGCCGTCCTGATCGCGCGTGCCGACTTTGTGGACTTTAGGCTCGGGGCCGGAGAAATCGACCCACATGACACCGGCGTGGCCGTAGTGCGCGAGCGCGAGATCGGGCTTGCCATCGCCATTGATGTCGGCCATCCAGCCGCCTTCGGTTTCCAGGGTGTGGGCGATGAGGTGCCGCTGCCACATGACGCCGGGTTTTTTGGGATTTTCGTACCACCAGAGACCGTCGGTCATCCAGCCGACGGTCACGACGTCGGGCGCGCCGTCGTGGTTAACGTCGATGGTCCACTCGCCGCAATCGGAGACGAATTCGCCGACGATTTCGACGGTCCGGTACTGATGACGTTTCCAATCGCCGCCTTGCGGGCCGGGGTTCTCATACCAATAGGCGCCGCTGAGGATGTCGGGGCGTCCGTCGCCGTTCATGTCGAGGGTGGTGATGCCCTCGGCGTGGTCGTCACCGAGGCGGTGAACGAAGAAGGTGTTTTGCGGAATGTTCGAAGGGCCGTTGCCGCGGGATTCATTGAGCTGGGCAACGAGGAAGCGGGAGAAGAGAATGAGAGCGCCCAGGCTGAGACCGATAGCGTAAAGTCGTTTCATGGATTAGCCGTTTGGCGTTTCATCATATCGCCGTTCCCGATACACTGTCTGAAGACCATGCGAATTTTTGTTACGGGCGCCACGGGGTTCATTGGATTTGCGGTAGCGACGAATCTGGCACGGGCGGGGCACAAGGTTTACGGCCTGGCGCGGAGCGCGGAGAAGGCGCTGCGATTGTCGGCGGCGGAAGTGCTGCCGGTGGTTGGCGACATGAGCCAACCGGAAACGTACTTGGAAGCGGCGAACCGGTGCCAGGTGCTGATTCACTGCGCAGCGGAGTATTCGGCGCGGTACGTGGAGCTCGACCGGCTGACGGTAACGGAGCTGCTGAAATCGGCGCAAGCCAGCGGGCAGCCGCGGCTCTTCGTGTATACGAGCGGGATCTGGGTATATGGCAGCACGGGCGCCGCCGCGGCGGACGAATCGACGCCGTTGAATCCGCCTGCGATCGTGAAGGCGCGCGTGGAGACGGAGACGCTGGTCCTGGCAGCGAGCGGCGGGCGGCTGCGGACGCTGGTGATCCGGCCGGGGTGCGTATACGGCGGGCCGGGGAGCCTTACCGCGGACTGGTTCGAGAGCGCGGAGAAGACAGGAGCGGCACGGATAGTCGGCGACGGGAAGTTCCGTTGGTCGATGGTGCACCTGGCGGATTTGGCGGAAGCGTACAGACTGGCGGCGGAATCGGGGCTGGGCGGGGAAGTCTTCAACGTGGCGGATCGCAGCCGGTTTACGGTTCTGGAGTGCGCCGAGGCGGCGAGCGCGGCGGCGACCGGGACGGGGAAGGTGGAGTGCGTGCCGGTAGAGGAAGCGGCGAAGGCGATGGGGCCGATGGCGGAGTGTTTGACGCTCGATCAGCACATCGACGCGTCGAAGGCCGAGAGATTGCTGGGCTGGCGGCCGCGAAACGGCGGTTTCGTCGATGACGTGGCGCGGTACTACCGGTCGTGGAAAGCGGCGGGATAGAGATCGGCCGGGCGTGCCCGGCCGTGCCCGGCCGCTACAACCAGCGTCAGCCGAGCTTGTAAGGCGCGCGGTACTCGTAGTGCAGATATTCGTTGGCCTGCGGGTTATTGGTAAAGCGCTCGACTTCGCCGTCCCAGGTCAAATGGCTGCCGGTTTTGTGGGCGATGTTGCCGATGAGCGAAGGGACCGTTGATTGATGGCCGGTGAGCACGTCGGCATTGCATTTGCCGCGGCTCTTGACGCAATCGAGGAAATTGCGGGCGTGGCCAGTGGTGTCATAGGTGTGGGCGGCCTCCACGGTCTTGGGCTCGATCGCGGTCTTCAGAGATTGGGGGAGGCGCTCACCGCCTTCGCGGTTGGTGGGATTGCCGTAGCCTTTGGCGAGATCGTAGCCCTCGTAGGCGTCGGCGACTTTCTCGGGAACGACTTCCCAGTTCTCGTAACGTATGTAAAGCGTTCCCTTGGTGCCGCGAAGCTCCATCTCGGAGTTTTTAGCGTTACCGGGCGCGGCGTTGGCGTTGTACTGCTCGAACACGACTAGCGTCGGGCCGCCGAACTCCCAGAGAACCTGGAGCGTGTCGGGGATTTCGCGATTGTCTTTGATCCCGGCATATTTTCCGCCGATGGCGGTGACACTGCGCGGCGAATCCTGGCCGAGACACCAGCGAATGATGTCGATGTAGTGGACACCGAAGTTGGTGAGCTGGCCTCCGGAGTAATTATAGAACCAGCGGAAGTTGTAATAAGCGCGATTGGAATCGTAAGGTACTTTGGGTGCGGGGCCGAGCCAGTGGTCCCATTCCCATTCGCTGGGCGCGGGAGTGCTGGCGCCGGGGCCGAGACCGTTGGGCCATTCGTTGTGGATGTGAAAACAGCGGGCAACGGTGACGTGGCCGATGCCGCCGGAGCGTACGAATTCCGAGGCTTCCTTGTACGTTTTCCACGAGCGGCGGTTGGTGCCGACCTGGGTGACGCGCTTCGTGCGCTCGGCCGCCTGCACCATCTTGCGACCTTCAACGACAGTCAGGCTGAGCGGCTTTTCGACGTAGACGTCTTTGCCGGCATTGCAGGCATCGATGAACTGGAGGGCATGCCAGTGATCGGGCGTGGCAATCACAACGGCGTCGACACTCTTGTTCTCGAGTAGCTGTTTGTACTCCTTGTAGCGTGTGGGCGTAGCGCGGGATTTCTTGACGGCGAGATCGAGATAATCGTCCCGGAGATCACAGACGGCAACGGTCTGGCAGTCCCCATGTTCCAGGAAAGCATCGTGCACCTGGTCGCCGCGATTGCCGACGCCGATGTAGCCGAGGCCGACGCGGTCATTGGCGCCGAGGATTCTGGAGTAGCTGAGAGCGGTCGCGAGCGATGCGGAACGAGCGAAATCGCGCCGGGTGATATTCATGAAAGCCTCCAAGGCGGGGCGTGCCCGCCCATACATCTTGTATCACAGCAGAATCAGGCCGCGGCGTATACCGGAGGCTACAGCTTCGGCGCGGCTGGAAACGTTGAGCTTGGCGAATATCGAGGTGATGTGGAATTTGACGGTGTGCTCGGAGATGCCGAGTTTCCAGGCGATGTTCTTGTTGGCGAGGCCTTCGGCAAGAAGGCGCAAGACCTGGATTTCGCGCGGGGTGAGAGAGGAGCTCTCACCGGCTGGAACGGAGGGTGCAAGATCGGAGACGGGCAGGGAAGCCAGGAGATCCGGATGCAGAGCGATGAGCCCTTCAGAGGCGGCGTGGAGCGCGGCGAGGATTTCGCCGGGTGCCGAGTCGAGCGGCAGAATGCCGCGCAGCCCGGAGTGTGCGGAGCCGAGATAAGTGGCGGCATCATCGCGCGCGGTCAGCAGGACGAACACCGGGCCGGACGAGAAGAGCGATTCGAGGGTGTCATCCAGCGCGCCGCGGTGTTCGAACAGCACCAGATCCGGCTGCGACTCGCGAATGCGAGCGGCGAGCGCAGCCGGATCCGCGTTGCCCACCAGCGAGAAGGACTCCGCCTGTGCCACGACGCCTTCAAGGCCGGCGCGCGCGACGGCGGTATCGGCGGCGATCAGAACGCGCACTACGCTCCTACCGGCTGCGGGGCGAACGCGATCTCGCACGTGATGGCGTGACCGCCGCGGAGAACATCAAGAGTTACCGGCCCCCCGGCGGCTTCAAGGGCAAGGGCCAGATCGAAAGGCGCTTCGAAAGCGCGTCCTCCAACGCCCGTAAGAATGTCCCCGATGCGCAAACCGGCGTGGTGCGCGGGACCATCCGGTTCGATTTCGAGAAGCAGCAGGCCAAATTGCGGGCGGGCCACAGGCCGGACAGTGACGCCGAGACGCCGGGGCGGTTGGCCGCGGCGCGCGACAAAGCGCGTGACGATGTTGCTCGGGATGGCAAAGGCGAGACGGCTCACGACCATGGTATTGATCCCGATGATGCGGCCGAGAGCGTCGGCGAGCGGTCCGCCGGAATTGCCGGGAGCCAGGCGAACGTCCGCCTGAATCCAGCGGCTGGTGCCAGCCGCATGGATGATGCCGGCGGTTACGGTACCGGGCTGGCCGTAGGGGCTGCCTACCGCCAGAACGATTTGACCGGCGCGCAGCGGATCGGAATCGGCAATAGCCGCGGCAGGCAGGTTGCGCGCTCCGGTTTCGAGCAGGGCAAGGTCAAGCTGCGGATCGCTTGCGGCGAGGCGTGCGTCGAGCACGCGGCCATCAGAGAGCGTCACACGCGCATTACCGCGGCGAACTACGTGGGCGTTGGTGATGACAGCGCCTTCCGTGCTCCAAAGGACGCCGGAGCCACCCCCGCGGCCGCGTCCTTCCACCTGAACGGTGGAGCGGCGCAGGCGATCCGCGATTTCAGAAAGACCATCGGCGAGCAACAGAGACATCAGCGGTCTCCTTTCGGGCGCTCGCCCACGGTGATTTCGATTTCTTTATCATCGCCGCCGCGCAAAAAAGCTGCCTTGAGTTTGCTGCCCACGCTGGAAGGTCCGAGGTTGGCGTGGACGTCGTCCGTATCAGCCACGGGCGTTCCGTTGAGCTTCAGCAAGACGTCGCCGATCAGCAGACCGGCCTTGCCGGCGGGGCCGTCGGGCTGCACGTCGATAACGATAACGCCGCTGCGGCCGTCGGGAAGGCGGACCGGCTGCATCCCGACGCCAAGGTAACCGCGGGCCACGCGTCCTTTTTCGAGAAGGTCCTGGACGACGCGGTTGACGGTCGAAACGGGAAGCGCGACGGGCATGACGCGCGAGAGGCCGGACGTATTGATGCCAAGCACGCGCCCTTCGACATCCACCAGCGGGCCCCCCGAAAAGCCGGGGTAGAGAGAGACGTCGAGGCGGAGGAGTTGGTCGACATGACCGGATCGCCAGGTTCTCCAAGGGCCGCTCACGCCGCTGATAACTCCGAGGCTGGCACTGACACCGCGCTCGCTCGAACGGCCCAGTGCTACAACGATGTGTCCGGGTTTCACGCCGGCTGCGTCGCCGAGCTCAGCCGCATGAGCCGCTTCCACTTTGAGGACAGCCAGATCGGTTCCGGCGTCCCGGCCGGCAAGTGTAGCGGGCACGTTGCGGCCGTCGGCAAGCGTGACCGTAATTTCCTCTTCGCGCTTGAGCGCGTGTTCGGCAGTGACGACCACGTTGGGCCGCCACAACACGCCGCTGGACGGCAGATGTTGGCGGCCGTGGACCGCGACCACCGCGCGCCCGGCGCGCTCCACCGCGGCGGCAAGATCATTGGATAAAGCGGATAGGGTACTCATGTCTCCAGCGTGACCGAAACCCGAAAAATGCGTAACTCCACAAACGGGCAGGAGGCGACCTAGATGATCGGCCAGGTGCCCTTCTTTATCGTAGAATGCGAGGAATGAAACGGAGAGCTTGTTTGCAGACCATGCTGGCGGGAGCCCTGGCCGGCGCGGCGGGGGCCGAAGAAAAGGGGCCGCCGATTCAGCTTCATGTCGATCTCGCGGTGGACCCGGCGAAAGAGAAGGAGATGCTGCATAACTTCCACAACGTTTTTCGGCCTGCCGCGCGCAAACAGCCGGGATTTATCGATGTGAAGATGCTGAAGCTCCGTTCAGCGCTTGCAGGCGCGGCGCCTTCGGGTGCCAACTATCGTTTTGAACTGACATTTGCAAGCGAAGAGCAGCGCAAAGCCTGGGTGGCGACGGAAACGCACCAGCGTGTCTGGCCCACCATCGAGAAGACGCTGACCTCGAAAGACTACACGATTCTGCTCTACGACGAAGCTTGATCCGGCCGGCAGCCCGGCTCGCCCGTCTTCTACTCGACTTCGAAATCTGCGCTCCGAACCGGGGTCTTGTGGCCCAGCGAATCTTCCGCCCTTAACTCAACTCGATAAGATCCCGCCACCAACTTATCGACGCCCAACTTGAGACCAACCGGCACCAGAGGGCTGCCAGCCTTGTCTACTGGGACACGCATCAGTCCGGTGTCCTGCTTCTTCTCGCCCGTCTTGCGATCGGTGACGGTGAGCTGCAAGCCCACGTCGGGCGGTTTGGCGGAAACGAATGCAGGTTCATAGACTTCAATGTAAAGCACGCCCGTGTCGGAGGTCTTGAAGCGGTACAAACCGCTGGGCGTAATTTGGACGCCCTGGGCCATTAAAGGTGTACGGCCTTCGATCAGTTCGGCGTCGAGACCGCTGTCCAATTGATTGCTGCGGTGAATGTCCTTGCTGAGAGCGACGGCACTAAGGCTGAGCTGTTTGCCGTCAAAAGGATCGACCGTGACCGGGGTTTCGAGTTTACCGAAACTTTCACCGCCGGAGCTGAAGGCGACTTTGAACGTGTACTGTCCGGCGGCGACCTCGAACTGGTCTTCGTAATGCAGAAATGGCTTTTCTTTGAAGGCCTCGAGCTCTTTCTTATTCTCCAGGTCGACTTTTACCGCGTCGCTGAATTTAGCGCCGACCGATCCATCCGGTTTGTAGGCTACTCCCAAGACGTTCACCGTGCCATGGAATTTTCCTTTGACCTTATCGAAATTAATGCCGCTGGTCGGGATTTCGATGGCTACATTCAAACGAGCGATGTTGGGCGACGTATAGAAATACGGAACCTGCATGGAGGCCGTGACATTGCCTGGCGCAGTGCCTTTGACGCGATTCTCCAGATCCTTCTCGGTGGCATTGCCAGCGAGCAGGTCAACGGGCTTGACGTCGCAGTACCCGCTGCGGGAGCGCACGACGGTATTGCCGCGGTCCACCTTAACTTTGATCGTGTGGCAGGTGCCCTCGGGAGCATCGGCGGGCGTGTAGCCCAGGATGTAGTACTCGTTCTGTTCCTTCCCGATTTTTTCGAGCCCGCCAAGCAGGTCATTGGTATTGGCGATGACAAAGCCGCCGGTTCCAGACGCCAGCGCGTACATGATCTCCTGGTTTGTAGTCGCGGTTTGTGGGAACACCATGGGAACAATCTGGCGGGACTGATTGTACGGATTGTTGATGTACTGATTGGCCGTATTGGGACTGCCGCCGCCACCGCGCGAGCCGCCTGTAGAGCCTCCTCCGCCGCCTTTTCCGCCGCCGGCGCCACCGCCGCCACCTTTGCCACCACCGCCGCCAGTTCCTCCACCTCCCCCTTTACCGCCGCCACCGCCTGTGCCACCCCCGCCGCCGGCTCCCCCACCGCCGCCGTGACCGCCACCGCCTCCGGCACCGCCACCACCGCCACCTCCACCACCGCCATGCTGGGGAAGGAATGCCGATCCGAATGAACTGAAGCTGGCAGGCAGCAATCGAAACGAGGGAACGTGGAAAGCCGCAGTCTGGATCGGGGAGTCAGGCGCCGCGAAGCCGATGGGAGAGCTGCCGGTGGTGAGGCCGCGAACATCGATCGGATAGATGGCCACGTTCCAGCGGTTGCATGCATCGATGGTCGCCGTCAGCTCGGAACGAACCTCCTCGGTGAGCGGAAATCCCGACGTCAGCAGAACCAGGATTTTGCGACCCGGAACGGTCCCGAGATTTTTGGCCATAGTGCGGAGGGCCAGCATGACGCTGCGGGCACCGAAATCGGCCTCGGCGTTGCCGATGGGCGGAAAACCCACAGAAGCTACCTGCACAGGCTCGGCGTTGGGATTCACCGCAGAAAACTGGACCCCGCTTACCACTTTTTTGAGGCGCTCGGCATCGGCGGTGAAATTCTGGGCGATGCGGATACTGCCGCCGTAGTTGACGATGGCAATCAGCCGGTTAGGGCCGGTATTAGAATCGATAAATTTGCCCGCGGCCTGGCGGGCTTGGATTTGATCGCCGGGCTGCATGGTCGAGTTATCGAAGAACAGAACCAGATAGTGCTTTTCGTTGTTCTGCGGGGACGCGGGATCGGCGCCGAAAGAGAAACTTTTGAGGGTCTGCTCCTTGTTGTCCTCCCAGACTCTGAAATCTTTTTGCGCGAGGTCGCGGACGTATTCTCCTTTTTTGTCGGTGACCACCGTGTCCACCAGGACCAGCCGGGTCTCGGTGCGGATGACCGGGCCTGATTCGGCCTGGGCGCAGGCCCGCGGAGCCTCGACAAAGGCTGCTGCCCAAACCATCGTCGCAACCAGCAATGCAAAGCGGCGCAATCGCATATTGTTCTCCTACTGAATCTCGACGGATCCGTTCTTGGCGGCCATCATTTGCCCTTCGGTGTCGCGCACCACCAGGCGTACCAGATATGTGCCGGGCTTGACGTCGAAGTTGGTTCTCAGCGTAATCCCGGAAGCCATCTTTTTCTCCAGAGTTTCATCACGCAGCCGCATCTCCAGATGCTTTTCGATTCCCGTGACATAGGTTCCATTGCGGTCGAACAGCGCCGAGATGACGGTGAGATCGTTGCGGTTGCGCCCATCTACCTTGCGATAGTGAATGTGCCGGACATCCACGCGGACGACCACGGCCACGCGCGCGCTCTCTTCGGTCGCCTTGAAAAACTGCGTATGCAGATCGACGGGAATGTCCTGCATTTCTTCGCGAGAGAAAAGGGCGTCCTGGATCTCCTGTTTCGCGGTTTCGGCCGGATCGTCCGGCCGTCTCGGCGCGTAATAGCCGCGGCGCGCTTGGAGGTTAAACTTGGAACCTTTCAGTGTGACCTTGAGTTTGTGATAGGTTCCGTCAAGCTTCAGGTTTTCCGGAGAAAAACCGAGCATATAGAAGAACTCCGGTGCGGCTGCGACCTGTTTGAAACCCGCTTCGAGATCATTGCTGTTATGAAAAAAACTGCCGCCCGTGGCGTGCGCCAGCTCCAGGAGGATGTCGGCCTCGGCGGTCGCGCTGGCGGTGTCGTACAGAGTCTTGAATTGCGCTGTCCGTGGATCCGATATCCGCTGGCTGGCATCGCCGCCCGGAATGACGACGTATAGGCCGCGTGCGTCGAGCGCGCTGATGACGACATTTGTCCGTATGGCTCGTTCTATAAGGTCACTGATTTCCGAAATATAGTCGAACGTGGTGATGAAGCCCGGTGACACAAGAACGATGGAGCGTTGCCCAGGCATGGTTCCCATGCGCCGCACGACTTCCCTGATAACCGACAGCGAGATCCGGGTTTCATGCTCACCCGCGATTAAAGCCTGCCGCGCGGAGGACTGAGCCGCGGATTGCGCAACGGATTGCAGGGAAGCCGCGGTCTGCGGAGTGACGACCAGGTTCATGCAGACGATAGCATCCTGAGTCGCGGCAGCCAGTGCCTGCGGATCATTCTGGTTCACGATCAGGTCCGCCTGGTAAAAAGTGACGTCCGGGCACTGGCTGCCCCTGGGGGCGGCGGAGATGGATCGCGGCTGCAGTTTGAGCAGTGCCTCATGGAGCTTGTCCCGATCGTCGGTGAAATCGAGATTGTTCTGGCCAGAGGTTGTGTAGATGGCGGCGCGCGCTGTGGAATCAAGTGAGGACAGGTGATGAGCGGCGGCAGTGCGCACCTGCGCTAAATCACCAAAAGCCAGATGGACATCGTCGAAAAGGTACGTGGTGTAATGCTCGGGAAGCACGGGCGGCGCGTGTTCTTCATGGGAGCCATCCGAGGGTTTGATCCCCTGCGCGTCTTTGGCTGCCTGCCCGCCGGACTTCTCCATCGAGAACTTGGTAATAACCTGTAGCTTGCCCTTGTCCGTGAGGAGGAAATCCTCTTTCTTGAGGTTTCCCACAGCGTGGCCCTGGTCGTCACGCACCACGACCGGCACCAGCACGAGATTTGTTTTGGCCTTAAACGTCGCCGGTGCCTCATGGGAACTCACTTCAGCCGCGCTTTTATCGGTGATCTCCGTCTGCGTGTATCCCGGCGGAATAAGCGAGCAGAGGACCGCCATGCATAGCGGCAGATGGATGGAGCTCCCGTGGGTTCGTGGGTGAAGCATGCGGATCACTGACTCTCCCGCCTGGCGATCGATCAGACGGCGTTTGACTCGGAAATCAGGTCAATTCTACTCCTTTTTGCGGGCTGTCAGTGGAGCTGTGCCATCATTGGATGTTAAAAGATTGCGGCGCAGAGACGGAACCGGTGAGCATTCTCCAACAATTCAAATTGGACGGGAAAATCGCCCTGGTCACGGGATGCCGGCGTGGTATCGGACGGGCCATGGCGGTGGGATTGGCTGAAGCGGGAGCGGACATTGTCGGGGTGAGCCGCTCGCTCGAGCCGCAAGGAAGTGAGATCGGGAAGGAGATACTCGCGTTGGGCCGCAAGTTTTATCCGTACGCGGTCGATTTCGCGGATCGAGCCGGTGTGCATGCTTTCGCACACAAAGTGATGGCGGATTTTCCCCTGATCCACATCCTGGTGAATAACGCGGGAACCATCCGGCGTGCGCCGGTGGTGGAGCATTCGGACGCCTTCTGGGACGAAGTGCTGGAGACGAACCTTTCAGCGCAATTCGTGCTGAGCCGGGAAATTGGAAGGCGCATGGTGGAGCGCGGCGCGGGAAAGATCATCTTCACGGCTTCCGTGCTCACTTTCCAGGGCGGCCTGACGGTTCCCGGCTATGCCGCTTCTAAAGGCGCGATCGGCCAGCTCACCAAAGCGCTCGCCAATGAATGGGCGGGAAAAGGAGTGCAGGTCAACGCGATCGCCCCGGGTTATATAGCGACCGATAACACAGCGCCGTTGCGCGCGGACGCGGTGCGCAATCCGGCCATCCTCTCGCGCATTCCAGCCGGCCGCTGGGGCGAACCGGACGACCTCAAGGGCGCCGTGGTGTTCCTGGCCTCGCCGGCATCGAATTACGTGAACGGCTCTGTGCTTGTTGTTGATGGCGGCTGGCTGGCACGATAGTCTTCGAAACGGTTCCGTGACACAACTATAGTAGGCTGTTGGTTTGCTCCGATGACTGCGCCGCTTGCGGAAAAATTGCGCGTGATGATTTCCCAGCAGCGCTGGGATCAGGTGGCTACCGCCATGCGCGGGATTGACGCCGCCGAAGCCGCTCGCTTCCTGATGGCCCTTCCATTTGAGGATCAGCAGGAGGTGTTCCGGAACCTGCCGCTCGATTTAGCAGCGCAGCTGGCGGTTGCGCTGCCCTACTACCAAACCTATGTTCTCCTGCATACTCGGCCGGCGCCGGAGATGAAGGCCGTCGTTGACCAGATGAATCCGCCGGATCGTCTGCAGTTCTTCGATGAACTGCCGGAAGAAGCCTGGCAGCGGCTGATGGATGAGCTCTCCGGACAGGAGCCCGCGGAGGGCGTGGCCGTCGGCCATGCGATTCAGCCGGCGGAGCCGATCATCCAGGCCAGAGGAGTGGAAAAGCGGTTCCAGCGGCCCGACGGCGGCGATGTCCAGATCATCGCCCCCACCGATCTGGAGGTAGAGCCCGGCGTTATCGTTGCGCTGCTCGGTCCGTCCGGCTCCGGCAAGTCAACGCTGCTCCGCATATTGACCGGACTTACACCGCCGTCGAGTGGCGAAGTGCTATGGCACGGCAAGCCGCTGGCTCAAGCCAATCCCAATGTCGCCATCGTCTTTCAGAGTTTTGCGCTGTTTCCCTGGCTCACCGTGCTCGACAACGTCGAGGTCCCTCTGATTGCCCGGGGCGTGGCTCCGGAAGAGAGGCGCGATAAAGCCATCAAAGCGCTGGCATCGGTGGGGCTGGAGGGATTTGAAAGCGCATATCCCAAGGATCTGTCCGGCGGCATGAAGCAGCGCGTGGGCTTCGCCCGCGCATTGGCCGTCGAGCCCGAGATTCTTTTCATGGACGAGCCGTTCTCCGCGCTTGATGTTCTTACTGCCGAGAACCTGCGCAGCGAGCTGATGGAGTTGTGGCTCGGCCGCAAGATCCCGACCAAGAGCATCTTCATCGTCACGCACAACATAGAGGAAGCCGTATTGCTTGCCGATCGCATCATCGTTCTGGGGCGAAACCCGGCGCGCATCCGAGCCGATTTCCGCATTCCGCTGAAGCAGTACAGAGACCGGCACTCCGCCGAGTTCCTTCTCTATGTTGATTACATCTACAAGTTGATGACGCAGCCCGATCTCGCGGCCGAGCCCATCGCCGTGAGCGGACGGCCCGCCAAGCCTGCTTACCCGATGCTGCCCCACGCACGCCTGGGCGGAATCGCCGGCTTCCTGGAATTGCTCAACGATCACCAAGGCAGCGAGGACCTCTACCATATCGCCGAGGAGCTGCGCATGGAGGTCGACGACCTACTGCCCATTCTCGAAGCCACCACCATGCTGGGCTTCGCTAAGTCCGACCGGGGCGAGGTGGAAATCACTACGGAAGGGAAAGCGTTCGCCGAGGCGGATATTGCCACCCAGCGCCGGCTCTTTCGTGAGGCCATCCTGGCGCACGTCCCGATGCTTCAGCAGATACACCATGCGCTCTCCAATAAATCCGATCACAGCCTGCCCCTGGAGTTCTTCCGTGACATTTTGGATGAACATTTTGCCGCTGAAGAAGTGGAGCGCCAGATGGAGACGGTCTTGAACTGGGGCCTTTCGAGCGACATCTTCACCTATGATCCGGAGTCGGGACGGCTCACGCTGGATCAACCTACCGTCCCCGTAGCGGCAAGTGAAAGGCCCTCCCAAGGCTGATGCCGGGCCCGTCGAGAGTCTCCTGGGGGTTGCTGCCATGGGGAGCGCTTCCCAACCGTGTTTCCGCGCTGTTGCGCGACCTGCCCATTATCGCCGCCGGTTTGGGTATCTTCTCGGGCGTTCTTTCACTGGCACACTACTGGGCCGGCCCCGTCAGCACCGGCGCCGAGATTCAGCTTGATCCCGCCGTGTTGCCGAAATACGCGCTGTTCTCCGTCGCTCGCATCGCCATCGCTTATTGTCTGAGCCTGGCCCTTGCTCTGACTTACGCTTATGTAGCCGCCAATAATCCCAAGGCCGAGCGTATTCTCATTCCGCTGCTCGATTCGTTGCAATCCATTCCCGTTTTGAGTTTTCTTCCGCCCGTGATGGTCGCCATGGTGACCCTCTTTCCCACGCGGCAGTTGGGCATCGAGCTCGGCTCCATTCTGCTCATTTTGACCGGCCAGGTGTGGAACATGGCCTTCAGTGTCTATTCTTCGCTGAAAAGTATCCCGCGAGAAATGGTGGAAGCGGCGCGTGTTTATCGCCTGAGCTGGTGGCAGCGCTTTCTCCAGCTCGACTTGCCGTATTCCGCCATCGGCCTGGTCTGGAATTCCATGATGTCCGTCGCCGGCGCCTGGTACTTTCTCACAGCGTGCGAAATGTTCGTCCTCGGCAAGCGCGACCTGAGGCTCCCTGGACTCGGCTCCTATCTGCAAACCGCCACCAACGCCGGTGACACACGGGCGATTCTCTGGGGGTTGGCCGTCATGGTCGCCGTAATTGTGTCGATTGACCAGCTTGTCTGGCGGCCCACGATCGCCTGGAGCGAAAAATTTAAGTTCGAGCAGGTGGAAGCCCAGCAAACGCCAACGTCGCCTGTTCTCGATCTGCTGCGGCGATCGCGCGTCGTGTCCCGCGTCACACGGGTCACCTGGCTTCCCGCCCGCGAAGCCTTGATGCGCCATTTTGCTAAAGCTCACGCGGCCGGAAATGAAAAACCGGCGGGCCGCCTCAGAACACGACTGCCGCTGGTGGCAGCCGGCCTCGGTTTAGCCGCCATTGCGTACGCTGTGTTGCGAATGATCGCCATGCTGGCGTCGCTCACCCGTTCCGATATCGGCAATCTCTTTTGGGGCGCCGGAGCAACATTCCTGCGTGTGGAGTTCACACTGCTGCTGGCCGGGCTGTGGACCGTCCCCGTTGGCGTCTTTATCGGCTTGCGCCCGCGCCTAGCCGCTTTTGCGCAGCCCATTGCACAGATGGCGGCCTCCATTCCCGCCGTCGCGGTTTTCCCGATCGTCTTGATGGTTCTGATTCAGATCGGCGGCGGGCTGGGCATTGCCTCCATACTCCTCCTGCTGCTGGGAACTCAATGGTATGTGTTGTTCAATGTGATCGCCGGCGCCACCGCCATTCCTACTGATCTCAAAGAAGTCTGCAACATCTACCACGTAAGCCGATTGGAGCGATGGCGCAGGCTCATACTGCCGGGCATTTTTCCGTACCTGATCACGGGCTTCGTTACTGCCTCGGGCGGCGCATGGAACGCCAGCGTGGTCGCTGAGTACCAGAGATTCCGAGATCAGAGTTTCTCCACCACCGGCTTGGGAGCCATCATCAGCCAGGCTACCGATAGCGAAAACTTCGCACTGTTATTGGGCGCGACCGTAGTGATGTCGCTGGTGGTGGTTACGGTAAACCGTCTGCTGTGGCGTCCGCTCTATTCGTTGGCTTCCACCAAATTCAAGCTCGAGAATTAGACCGCGGGTCTTCACCCCGTCCTTCGTAGTTTCGGGAATAGTAAGTCCGATACTCTTCGGACTTAACGCGCGCCATCCACTCCGTGTTCTTGCGGTACCAGCCAATGGTTTGCGCCAGCCCCTCCTCGAATGACACCTGAGGCGACCACTGCGTTTCCTTAGTGAGCTTTGCGCTCGACAGCGCATAACGGCGGTCATGGCCCGGCCGGTCTGCGACGTACCGGATCAGTGTCTCGGAAGCGCCGGTAGCGGCAATGATCTTACGGACCACATCCAGATTCGGCAAGGAGCGGCTGCCGCCGATATTGTAAATTTCGCCCTCGCGCCCCTTTTTAAGGACGGCATGAATGCCGCGGCAATGATCATCAACATACAGCCAGTCCCGAATTTGCTGCCCGTCGCCGTAAACCGGCAGCGGCTTTCCCTCAAGCGCGTTCGAGATCATCAAAGGCAGTAACTTTTCGGGAAACTGGTATGGACCGTAGTTATTCGACGCCCGGGTGATGACCACCGGTAGTTTGTAAGTCGTAAAGTAAGATCGCACGAGCAAATCCGAGCCAGCCTTTGAAGCTGAATAAGGGCTGCTTGGATTCAGCGGGAAGTCTTCACCCGCTTCCAGCGGCGGCTGTAAACTGCCATACACCTCATCGGTTGAGACATGGACAAATCTAGGCACCCGGAGCTGACGTGCTGCTTCCAGCAGAACGAAGGTACCGCGCAGATTTGTCTCGAACACCGGATCGGGCGAGAGAATGCTCCGGTCCACATGCGATTCGGCCGCAAAGTGCACAATCGCATCCGGCCGTTCTTCCGTCACCACCGATTGCACCAGTGCCGCATCACAGATATCCCCGCGCACGAAACGGTAGCGGCTGTCCTTCGCGATGGGCGTCAAATTTTCGAGATTGCCCGCATAAGTGAGCTTATCCAGGTTGACGATTTGTATCGATTGGTCTGATTGAATTGTAAGGCGCACGAAGGCTGATCCGATAAAACCAGCTCCGCCTGTAACTAGAAGTTTCACGCGAGAATGCGCAGCCGCAGATACTTACTTGTGCTGCGTCTCCCAGTCGTACTGAATGTGAGGATCGTTGTGAGGTATGCGGCCTTCGTCCTTGGCATCATAGAATCGGTCTGTCAGATAGACCAGCATCGCGGGATCCATTCCGATAACCTTGTAACCGTGCGCTACTCCTGGAGGAATGAGGATTTGCCACGGACGAAGAACACCGACGTAGAGTGTATTTCGAGCTCCATAAGTCGGAGATTCCGCCCGGAGATCCACCAGGGCAACTTGCAGAGATCCCGTCACGGGCACCCAGCAATCCGTTTGGTTTAAGTGATAATGAAACGCCTTGATGCTGCCTGGGTAGCTCAATGCTGCCGAAACCTGCGTCGACTCCGGCGGGAACTCGCGAGCCAGCCCACGGCCGATCCGCTGCACCTCTAAAAAATAGCCGCGATCATCGGGCCACAGGGCTAATGGCTCGATCCGGACGCCTTTAATCAACTGGGGCGCATCGGCCTTTAAAATCATCGAGCCGATTCCCTTTGCACATTCGGGCAAAACCAGCTCCATTCCGGTTGCCCCGGCGATTCTTCGATCATTGGAAATCGTTAAGGTGTCGGCCATTAGATGGTTACTCAAATCTTGGGCTCTGCATGCTGCGGTATCACTGGGATCCTTCGGAAACTGGATTGAACATTACAGAACAGATTGTACCTGAGAGTATACCAAAAGGCGGCGATGCCATCCCGCACTCCAATTTTCTTGCCCTCTTCGTAAGTTCTCCCGTAGTAGCTGATGGGAGCCTCGTAAATGGAGCAGTTCAACTTGGCTAGTTTGGCGGTGACTTCGATCTCGAAGCCAAAGCCTTTCGATGTAATGATCATGTTGCGGATGATCTCGCCGCGCAGCGCCTTGTAACCGGTCTCAACATCTGTCAGGTTGATGTTGGTTAGTACATTCGAAGCGAAGGTTAGGGCGCGGTTTGCCAGGTAATGATAGAAATACAGCACCCGGGAGGTCTTGCGCACCAGAAAGCGCGAACCATACACCACGTCCGCGTACCCTTCGATAATGGGCTGTATCAGCGCTGGGATCTCGGTTGGATCGTATTCCAGATCGGCGTCCTGCACGATCACGATCTCTCCCGTAGTGTGCTGAAATCCGGTTTTGAGCGCCTCTGTTTTGCCGGAATTCACAGTATGTCGAACGACGGTGAGTTGAGGATATTTGGCGGAGAGCTCGCGCGCAATCTCATGCGTCCGATCGCTCGAGCAATCGTCTACGATGACGACTTCCAGCAGATGCGGCAGCGCCAGCAGTTTGTGGATGACCGTGGCTATGGTAGCTTCTTCGTTGAAGGCGGGTACTACCACGGAGAGAAACGCCGTCGTAGTATCTATCGCCTCCGTGCGCATTGCTAAAAGGTTGCTTGAACCTGATTGGACGTTCCTGTCGGGTTTGCGATCGTTGCCGAAACCGTGGCTATTCCCGCCGTAAGAGTCTGACCCGTTTTTACTGCCCCGCTCAACGAGAAAGGAACAGTCACCTGAAACTGCCCTCCAAAAGCCGTAGAAGCCGTGCCCGCGAACCACGCGGCGGCTACGTGACTCAGATCGATATCCACGGGGCCGGCCGCTACATTGAAACCCGGGTTGGCCGTGAACTGCACATTCATTGTGGTCAAAGAACGTGTCGTCGTGTATCCCACCACGGTAAGCACAAAACTATTCGTGGTGATGCTTCCCACCTGTACGGAGATCAGTGCGGGAGCTGATGTGGGCACCTTGAGCTGAAGCGTCGCGGGCGAGGCGGGAGTCAGATTGATGTTGCCTGCCTGCGTGGCGAACGCAGGCGTCAGAATCAGAGTCGAGGCCACGGTTCCAGTTTGCAGTTGTATCTGCGGCCCCTGGCTGGCAAAGATCGCGTCCGTTGTATTGGCAGGGATAGCGAAGCTCACGGTGCGCCCGCCGGTCGAAAATTGGACTGCAGGGTCGACGGTCAACTCGCTGGCGGCCGTCAAAGTCAGGGTCCCGGTAAGCGCAGCCGGATATGTCTTCGACAATTTCAGCCCGATACTCGGCTGCGATTGTGCTGGGACGTCTCCGCTGGCCCCGCTGAACGTAAATCCAGGCAGCGCAGGAGGCGAAGTGCCTGATCCGATTAGTCCGATGGTCGTATTGCCCACGCGCAGCGTACCCGTCGTGAAGCCTACCGTCGTTGGGGCAAAGCTGATTGTAAAGCTCGCGTTCGCATTCGGCCCGATGCTGAGCGGCAATGAAGGCAACCCCGTCACCGAAAAAGCACTATTCGGCTCCACGATTCCGATGTTGAAGATATTGGCGGCCACGGTACCCGCGTTGCTGATCGTGAACTGGGCCGATTCCGATCCCGTAACCGCTGCGGGTGTAAAGACAACGGAGTCACCCGTACCCAGCGACACGGTCGTTCCCGCCATGGTATACGCGAACTCCAGGTTCGGTCCCAATCCCCGGCCCGTTAATGTAAAAGCGTCACTGCCGATAGCCAGGCTGGCTTGCTCGGTAACGGCTTGCGTGGGAGTGAAGGTGATTTTGAGTGTAAAGCTTCCGTTGGGGCCGAGAGTGTCCGGTAACACCGGGGTTCCGCTGAGGACAAAATCCTGGTTACCGCTGAGCGTGATGGAGCCGATTGTTGTGCTCAGGTTGCCGGTATTTTGAACCGTCAAAGTGGCCGAGGTCGACTGTTTGAGATTGGTATCCGGGAGCGCAATCTGGCCTCCAGGTGTCACCCGGTTCGTCTGCCCGCCCTCGGTGAGCTGATAGATCAGTCTCGAGGCGCTCAGCGTGCCTTGTAAGCCAAACGTCACCTGCGTGCCCTGACCGCCGAGCGATACCTGAACCTGCCCTGTGTCGGTCCCGGCGCCGCTCGGTTGGTAGCGAATCAGTACCTGGAGAGTTTGCTGCGTATTCACCAGCGCCGGAAGCGCAGGCAGGCCTTGCAGCGAAAAAGCACTCCCGCTGATCGAAATGTTCTGCACCTGCGCCGGCCCGCCCGTGTTTGTAATGTTCAGCGCGGCCTGCGAGACGGAATTCAGCGGGGTCGCCGGGAAGGCAATCCCCCCCCCCGATTGTATCGGTACCGTGTTCTGCGTCGCCGCCAGAATATAGCTGAATGTGAAATTGCTCTGTGCCGGCGCCGGCGCAGCCAGAGCAATCAGCCATAATGCCGCCAGAACGACTGGGCCTCGGGACGTTCCCGCGGATAGGAAACTCATTCCTTTACGGTCCCCCCACGCTGGGAGAACCCGGTGTCACCGTAATCGTGGTGGTACTGGCGCCACCTCCTCCGCCACGCGTGGCCAGAACGATTCCGGCCGCCAATCCGGCACCTCCCGCCACCAGACCGATCTTGAACCATTTGGAAGACCACAGGCTCTTGGTTTGCTGGCGGCGGCTGAGCACGTTATCCGGTGCGCGCTGCACGTTCGACATGTTGATCGTCGTTTCGCCCTGCCGGTTGCCATATGTAGCGGTTACGTGCACTTGGAACGAACCGATCTCATTGTTCGCCATCCATCCGGTCGCCGCGGCTTGGCCCTGACCGTTGCTTCTCATCGTTTTCACGCTTTTTTGGTCGGCGAACACGGCGCCCGGGCCCCGCACGGGAAACCGGAACACGACTTCCGCACCTTCTATCGGCCTGTCTTGCAGGTCCAGAACTTCCACCACCAGCGGAGCCATCACTTTCCGCTCCAGGTCATTCATTTCTCCGTTGCCGGCTAGCGCAACCACTTTGAGATTCTGAACGATTGGCAACGGAGCTACTTCTTGCCCTGCCGGCGCCGCGGCGGGCGTGGGAGGCTGCTGCGCCAGGACGCTGCCAGGCGACGCCAACAAAAGCGAGGTGACCAGACACACACACCTCACACCCAGCCTCTCACCATTTGCTCTCATATTCGAAGTGCCAGTATACCGTAACGATCTGATGCAGTCGTCATTTTCCCTGTATTGCCAGGTAGATGAACGGATTTAAGACGGAAAGTCCGACGGGTACCAAACCGGTGAGAATGGTTCGCGTCGGCGACCGCGGAACGTATAACAGATCGTTCGGCAGCAAGGGAAAATCGTTCACCCGGCCGTCGTATATTCCTGTTAGATTAATCGGGATCTCGGCCCGGCGGTTCGTGCCCAGAACCGGACGCAGTACCCGAACGTCGGATCGCTTGGCGTCGCGGGTAAACCCGCCGACCATTGTAAGTGCCTGTGTTACAGTGAGATAGTCACGCTCTAATAATTCCACCGTCCCGGGCCTCATCACTTCGCCGGCCACGAAAACGGGCTCCGCGCGATCTACCGTCACCACATCGTATGGCTGTAACACAATGTCTTCGGCCGGGTTCACGTTTTCGCGCAAGCTGGCGAAGCTGATTTCGACGGTGCTGGTTTTTCGCTCCGTATCTTCAATCGCTCCGGGAAGGGGAATAGGGCCGTACTCGAGATGCCGGCGGACCCTTATCCGGCGGCTGGCATTGGCCTGCAGGCCGCCTACCAGGGCAAGCATTTCCAGCAAGGTCCGGCGTCCGCGTAAACCGATGATTCCAGGCTTTTGGAACATGCCTTCGAAAAACACAGGCGGCTGCTGAAACTGGGTGATGTTGATGCTCACCTGGGGAGCCACGATGTATTCGCGCAGGCGGTTGGTTATTTCCACTTCCAGTTCATGTAAGGTCAGCCCTGCCGCTTTTACCCGGCCGATTAAGGGAAGGTTGATAAAGCCTTCGGAGTCAATCCGAAAAGGCCGTTCATTAATCTCTTCGGCTTCCGGCGCCCGGATAATCACCTGGTCATTCGCGCCGAGCGTATAGCTGGAGTAGATGTCCGTTGGGAGTTCTGCCGCCGGCTGCGCCTGGTTCGTGCCCGCTGTAGACCGCGGTTGCGGGTTCGCCTGAGCACCCGGTGCGGGTGGCTGCGGCTGCTGTCCGACCACCGGAAAACTGCAGGCGATCACTAAAACCGAAACACCGAATCGGCTTCGAATCTTCATAGCAAGCATCTTATACAGTCTTTCCGTCCGCTTCAAACGGAACAAGGTGGATCCACGTGAAGCGGCCTTGACGACGAGGTTTTGATTGGACGGACCCAGGTTCGGTCCACTTCCGCCGATACCGACCTGTGAAGCAGGGAAATCGAGGCTACCAGCCGGAACTTTCCTTTGACTTCCTCCAGAATCCCTTCCACTCCTGCGAGGGGCCCGCGTTCGATAAGGATCCGCTGACCCACTTCGAGGAAAGGCCAGGGCTTCATTAAAAGGCCGGAATCCAGCATCTTGCGGATGTTGTCAATTTCCTGATCGGGAATTGGGGTGGGCGATTTTCCGAGCCCTACCAGTCCGACCACCCCCGGAGATGTAAGGATCAATAACCGGTTGTGCGGCCTCAAGCGCGCGAATACATACCCAGGAAATAGAAACTGCTCAACAGTTTTGGTGCGATCCGACCATTGCCGTTTCACTGGATAAGATGGCGAAAATTCCTCGTAACCTCGTTCCCGAAGATGAGCCGAGGTGACACGCTCAAAGTTGGACCGTACGCGCACGGCATACCACAAGGGCGGAGCTTCTCCGGGATTTCGCTGATCGTGTAGGTCCATACTCACCCCGAAATTTGCGCTAATTCTTCGCCAATTGTACAAAAATCCGGCAGTGAATGATAAGGGGGAACTCCTGCCCTTAGAACTGATGGAACTAAACGTTCGACCCACCGGCTCTCTCACTGCACATTCCCGGTTCTACAACTCGGATTTCAGGTAGGCGCCACTAAAGCCGTTATATTTGAATGGGTTGTGGTAAAAAACCATAGGATTGAAGGTGTATCAGGCCACAAGCCATTCTCGCCATCGTAAAGCCTAATTTCATAGCCAACGCTGGCCGTATTGTTTGGGATCGCGACCCTGTCCATTCCCCTGATGATTGCGGGTTACATTTGCGCCATGTACTGCGATGCAGGACACGGTGGCAGCGGGCGAACTTCATGCCGTGCCGTCCTGGCTAATGAGGTGTGAGCAGGCCCATAGCGGGTGCATTCCATACGCCTGCGCCCACAACCGGATAGTACACAGCGAAATCGTATGGTCGCTGCCCACGCTGGCGGTGCTGGCAATTTTTTGGCCGGCTCTGCGGGCTCGCTTTTCAGCTGGCGTGGAGCGGAGGAAACGCGAAACCACAATTAGCACCGAGCACTCGAATACCCGAAGACCTTCGATTAAAACCGGTTTAGGCTACCCGCTAAACCCGGACCTCAGTCTGCGCCTCTGCCCGGGCGGCCTGAAACAACGCCTTCATGCAGGCAAATCCATCGGCACATTCGGCGTAGCGCCCGCCTGCCGTAGTGGGTTGGAAAGAACGCAGATGACGCTGCTCGTCAGCATTCGCCAGATCGAGAATCCGCGCGGTGGTCCGGTTTAAGACCTATACGAACGCATCATCCAGAGTGTCACGAATATACCTACCCCTGCCCCTGCGAGAAAACATCGGATTAAGCGAAGCGGGTGCAAATAGTAAGAGCCGATGTGGATCTGCCACAACAGCAGAGCGAAAAACAGTATTCCTGAGATCCCGAGCAATGCCTCCGCCTTGTGTTGCCAGCTTCGACGCCGGCGGCCCGCTGCCAAAGCTGCCGTCAAAATGAGTATGAAGGCGAAAAGACCGATCGACGGCAGCAAGAATTGCATTTTTTACCTGTCTCCGCCCGTCATTCCGGCCACCGGGTCTCCCGCCATGCCATTCCAGCTACCCCTTGATCTTCGCCTGCGCCTCAGCCTGTGCCGCCTGAAACAACGCTTTCATGTAGGCAAATCCATACGCACATTCGGCATAGCGCCCGCCCACCATCTTCGGCGTGTGGTCCCACATCACGTTGCCATCAAAGTTCACTTCCACAAGCGCCTTCGCAATCTTGTACATGTCGTAATAGCCGTTATCGATGAAGGTCTCCACAAAATGCGGCAGCGGCGCGCTGATGTTTCGGAAGTGTATCTGCCATATCTTCTCCGGTCCAAAGTACCGCATCATCTCCACAGGGTCCTTGCCGGTCAGCGTCCGCCCGCCTTCAAGCCAGGTGCCGCAGCACAGGGCAATGCCCACATTGGGGCTATTGGCAATTTCCAGTGCCCTTTTGTAGCCTTCAAAGCTGGTAAAAATGCAGCGCGGAACCCCGGCCAGCACCGGCACCGGCGGATCCTCAGGGTGAATGCCAATGCGAACGCCAACCTCCTCCGCTACCGGAGCAACCTGTTTGATGAAGTAAGTGTAGTTATCCCAAATTTCTTTTTCGGTGAACACTCGCCCGTTGGAGAGCGGCGGATGATACTTGATCCCGTTCCACTCGCCGTAAATGTTCGGACTTGCCATGTCGAATGCGCGCGCCTCGGCTCCGCGAATGGTTTCGCGGCCGCTGTGCCAGATGCCGTTTCCCGAATGCACATAAGTCGTATAGTAGAGTCCCGCCTTACTCAAGTTACGAAGATACTGTTTGTACTCTTCGATTTTCTGGTCGCGGCCGGGCAGGTTCAGCACGATCTCGGGTATGATCTGAACCTCACCGATCGTCCACACCGTAATCCCCGCATCCGCATAACGCTTCTTGATTCTCGTGAACCATTCAAGCGTGCGCTGATCCGGCGCCGTGTCCACGTTCACATACTTGGCGCCAATCTGCGTAAGAAAGAGCAGATGATCGTCGGTGGGCATGGCCGGCTCATCATTGCTCGAGAATTTAATTCCGGGTGCATTGGTATATTCGATTGCCGGTGCGGGGCGTGCCGAGGATAGAAGCGCCGATGCACCCAGAACGCCGCTCACGGCAAGCTTCACGAACTCTCTACGCTCGGGGCTGCTGCTTGAATGAGTCAGGTCGTGTGCGTTTGAGTCAGTCGAACTGGTTCCCATGCCTGTTCCTCTCTGCGTCGTTACAAAATTGAAGTGGTCCGGTCTTTTCCAGCCCATCTATTCTTTTACAGTTTAGCCCGCTGCTTTTCACACTTCTATTGACCCGTCCAACATCACAATGGTGAGAAGTCGACGCTCGAATTCGAGCTTGACCTTCGAAAGGCTGGTACGGTGCGCATATAGCCATGCGCCGGCAGCTGACTACCGGTCGTGCCACTAAGCCGCATCAACGGTTTGTCACGATTTGAATCAACAAAATGAACTGGAGAGCCAATATAGTGAGATACAACTTAGATCAGCAAACAAAGAAGACTGTGCGGCTTCGCAGGCTGCTCGCCGCTGCGGTGGCGCTCGGGTGCGCACTCGGCACGACGACCAACGCAGGGGCACAGAATGTCACACCCCCACCAACCCCCGCCATTATTACCCCACCGGCAGGAAACTCATCTTTCTTGTTGGGCCACGGCGTGGGTACTCAAGGATATGTTTGTCTGCCGAAAGGCGCCGGTGCTTCATGGACAGTGAACGGAGCTCGCCCGGAAGCTACCCTCTTTGCGAGCTTTTTCGGTCAGACCTTTCAGATCATTACCCACTTCTTAAGTCCCGATGCTAACCCGAACGCATTCGCTCCGAACCCGCTACCATTCGGCAACGCCACCTGGCAGAGTTCGGTGGACAGCAGCGCAGTGTGGGCACAGGTTTTGAATGCGAATACCGATCACCCTGCCGTGATTGCCGCCGGCTCTGACCCGAGTAGCTGCCCCAATTCCGGCGCGATCGGCTGTCTTCTGCTGCAAGTCATCGGAGCGCAGCAAGGGCCGGGCGGCGGCAAATTTCTGACCCAAACGACTTTTATCCAGCGCTTAAATACCCGGGGAGGATCTGCGCCGGATCAGGGTTGCCTTGTCCCGGGAGACGTGGGTAAGCAGGCGCTCGTTCCTTACACTGCCGACTACTATTTCTTCCACGGGGACAAATAAGTCCTCCGATCGGTTGTTTCGCGATGTTCGGGCCATGCATGCGAAGATGGACACCACATTTCGTGCGCTTCGCGTGCGCGCCCGTACGGAAACCGGACCCACTGCTACAAACCGGGCCGACTTACTTTTCGGCAAAATGATAACCCAAGTTATTACGCCTCAGGTGCTATGATCCGAGACATGGAACCTTTAGCGCTGTTAGAAGTGACTTCGGGGGTTGTTCAGATGGTAGGTACGCTGAATTCAATCATTTTTGGGATCTTTGTGGCCGGTGTTGCCGCGGCCGTTTTTCTTTTCAGCGTGAACCGGAAACTGAAACGCATCTGTCAGCTCATTGAGAAAAACGGCACGCCGGCATCAAATTGATTTCGGTATTCCGGCTGCCATCTCGTCACCGGAATACAACCATCACCTGAGGCCGGGAAAGGTTTCTCCATCCGGCACTCCAGTCGATTGAACTCCGTGAAACGGAATTCAGTTTTGACGACGAACGTCCGCTTACCCCTTCTGCACACAAAGTTTTCTCAGCTTTACAACTTGCAACCAAAGGCTTAGGCAAACGAAACAGTTGGCGTGCCCGGGTTCTCTTCTCCCAGGTCCTACTCGCGCCCGTCGGAAGTCTGGCGGCGCATGAAAAGTGATTCGACGGGAGCTACATGGAAGCTTCATTCAAAATTAACGCGATTGTAAACCTTGACTGATACGCTACTAACCCTAAGGAGAATCAGTTTGATTAAGAAACTCAGCTTCGGAGCGATTGGTCTAGCCATCGGTCTGGCACCGCAAGTTTACTCGCAGAGCCTGAATCAGAACAATGGAATTCGGCGTGTTCTGCTGATCAGCATCGACGGTATGCACGCAGTGGATTTTGCGAACTGCGCCAACGGTATCAGCACAATCAACAATGGCGCACCGTATTGCCCGGCGCTGGCAGCCCTTGCGAAGACGGGCATCAACTACGTGAACGCCAGCACGTCGAAACCATCGGATTCGTTTCCTGGCCTCACGGCAATCGTCACCGGTGGAAGCCCGGCTTTCACAGGCGTCTACTACGATGTCGCCTATTCGCGGAACTATGATGCCCCCGCGGCCACCACCGGTAATGGTGTGGCGGCAGGTTCCTGCACGATTGGCGCAGCACCCACGGGCACGACAACTGAGTATGAAGAAGGCATCGACATCGACCAGACGAAAGTGAACGGCGGAGCCCCCGGCGCAGCCCTGACCGACGGCGGCCTGGCCTCCATTGACCCCCAGAAGTTGGTCCGCGACCCAGCCAATGGCTGCAGCCCCGTTTACCCGTGGCAATTCGTTCGCGCCAACAGCATCTTTAGCGTCATTCACCAAGCAGGCGGATACGCGGCATGGTCCGACAAGCACCCTGCATATGCCTCGGTGGCCTCGGGCCTCGGTCCCGCTGCGCTCGACGACTTTTACGCCCCTGAAATCAACTCCAACGTGATTGCCCTTCCCAACGTGACGACGCCCACCGGCATATCTTGCGCCACCGTATTGGATCCGGGCTCGGACGTGACGGCGTGGACGAACAGCTTCCAGAACATTCAGTGCTACGACACTTTGAAGGTCAATGCTGTCGTCAACTGGATCGACGGGACGAACCACCTGGGCACTGCGGTGACCAAAGTACCCAACATCTTCGGCATGAACTTCCAGGCCGTCAGCGTGGGCCAGAAGCTGATTGAGACGAGTAACAGTACGACCGGCGGCTACCTGGATGCCGCTGCCACCCCCTCGCCGGCGTTGCTGAACGAAATCCAGTTCGTGGACGCCTCAATCGGGGCTTTCGTTAGAGGGCTGAAAGCGAATGGTCTTCTCAATACGACCCTGATCGTGGTTACTGCCAAGCACGGCCAGTCACCCATCGATCCCAGCCGCTACGTTCCTCAGCTCAGGAACGGCACTTCGCCCGCAACTCTGCTCTCTAACGCGAACTATATTCCCAACTCAGAATCTACGAACAATCCGACTGGTATCGGACCGACAGAAGATGACGTCTCGCTGATTTGGCTGACGAACTCCTCGGATACCTTAGCGGCGGTAAAGATCCTCGAAGATAACGCCACCGCCGCCGGAATCGGGCTGGGGCAGATCTACTACGGCCCGTCGCTCACGCTCAACTACAACGACCCGACCGTAGACCCGCGCACGCCGGACATCATCGTGACGCCCAACGCCGGCGTCACCTTCTCAGGCAGCAAGAAGAAACAGGCGGAGCACGGAGGCTTCTCCCACGACGACACGAACGTGATGCTCCTGCTCTCCAATCCGTCCTTCACACCCCAGACGGTCCGCGCTGAAGTGGGCACTGCCCAAGTGGCGCCGACCATTCTTCACTCGTTGGGTCTCAACCCTTCTGCCCTGACGGCGGTTGTGGCTGAGGGGACGAGCGTCCTTCCGGCCGTGCAATTCTAGAGACTGTTCCAATAGCAGCCTCGGCCGACAGGGGACACTCTTTTGCCAGCGTCCCCTGCCGGCTTCGTGCACCAAGCGGCTCAGGGTAGCGACGGGAACACTCAAACCGACGTCCTCCCCTGAACGGGCGATTGCCGCGTAGTGGATAATACCGCTATAAATAGTCTGCGATGGGTGCCAATCGCGGTGTGCTACGTGTGTGGGTGCTGCCCGCAGGACTGGTTTGGCTACTGGCCGGCTCCGGGTATTGCCAAACCGCGGAATCCGTCTTCGCTTCGGCCGTCCAGGCCTTGAGGAAGGGTGATTCTCAAACGGCGTACACCCTGGCGGAACGTCTTGCGGACTCAAATCCCCGCGACGTCCGAGCCTGGCTGGTGCTTGGGACGGCACTATCGGCATTAAAAAGGAACGGTGAGAGCCTCGAAGCGTTTCGCCGTGCACTCGCGCTGCAGCCAGACTCGCGTGCAGGGCTGGAAGGTGCGGCTCAAGCCGCGTATGCGTTACATGACCCGGAGACGCAAAAGCTGCTGGAGCGGTTACTGGCAACTGACCCGCACAACGAAACCGCTTATGCCATGCTTGGCGCGCTTGCATTCCGGGAGGGGAATTGCACCCGGGCGGCGGATTATTACCGATCTGCGCCGAAACTGCTTTCCCGCAACGTTGAAGCGCTGGGCCAGTACGGAACTTGTCTGGCTCAGACTCATCGCGACGATTCGGCAGTCCCGATTTTCGAGCGGATGCTGGCATTGCAGCCCGACCGCTGGGAGAACCGGTATAACCTGGCCCTGATACGGTTCCGCACGAAGCAATATAAGCAAACCATCGAAATTTTGCGAGGGATCGCGGACGATCAGCCGGAAAAGGGGGACGTCTTGAACCTTTTGGCGGCAGCGTATGAGGCCGACCACGATACCGATCAGGCTGTGGCGACCCTTTATCGCGCCATCGCGGCGCGGCCAGGCGACGTTCGCAACTATCTAGACCTCGCGACCTTATGCATGGATCACTCCGCGGCGCAGACCGGGATCGATGTCGTGAATGCCGCATTGAAAAAGTTGCCGGATGCCACAGAACTTTTCCTGGAGCGCGCGGTGCTTTATGAGCAGGTTGGCCAATACGAGGCGGCACAGCGAGATTTTGACGAGGTGGACCGGCGGAACCCAGGACAAACGCTGGCGACTCTCGGACGCGGGATCGCCCTGCTGCAGAGCAGCAAGCCGGCGGAATCGCTTTCCGTGATTCGCGCGAAGCTCCAGACCTTGCCGAACGATGCAACGCTGCACTATCTCCTTGCCGAAGTCCTCAGCCGGAGCGACGCGGTTCCCGGGCGGCCTGAGTTTCAGGAAGCGGTTGCGTCCGCCGAACGTGCGGCGGCACTTCAGCCCGATCTTGTGGCGGCACATGATCTGCTCGCGGGGCTGCTCCTGAAATCCGGTGAAGCGCTCAGGAGTATCGAGGAATCACATCGAGCTCTAGCTCTCGACCCCGCGGACCGCACGGCTGTGTATCATCTGCTGACCGCCTGGCGGCAGCGCGGCAATGCGGCGGAGGTAGCCGCTGCGTCCCGGCAGCTGCGGGGGTTAATTGAACAAGCTCGCCTGGATCAAGTCGAGAGAAGCCAATTCCGCATCGTAGAATCGCCGCCGGCGCGATAGCCTGGACCGTGCAAGTGGACATAGGACGTCCGACGGCATCGAAGTTCGTCGGTCATGCTGCGCTTTGCCGCCAAAAAAAAACAGCGAGGAAATATTCGTTTTCGCTTGAGATCTTAACTGCTTGCGCCTAAACTATGCGGAAGCTCTCGGCGATCCTTGCGGCTTTATTCATTCGTCAGATCTCGAAATGGAGGGTGCGTGAACTGGTACGTGCGACTAGGGAAAGACCTCGAACTTGGTGGCGCAATAGTGCAGCGCTCCACGCGCATTTCTCCGGGCCGACAGACGACTGTGGCGAAACACCACGGTGCGCTATGTTGGCTGCTTCTGATCCTGTTCTCGTTGGCGGTGCGGCCAGTGGTCGCGCAGTACAGCAGCAACCTTCAAGGCCAGGTGATGGACTCAAGCCGCGCCGCCGTTCCTGGTGTGAAGGCTGAATTGACGAATACCGGCACGCGCGTGACCGTGTCGACAATTACCGATGGCGGCGGCAACTATCAATTCAACAGTCTGGCGCCCGGCGACTACGAGATTGTGGTATCGGCAAGCGGCTTCGAAACGCAGACCGTGAAGTTCACATTGACTACCGCGCAGACGGTCAACCTTCCCATTACACTTTCGGTGGCGGGCAGCCGGCAATCGGTGGAAGTACAGACGCAGGCGCCGGTGGTGGACACCGCCGACAGTCGCTTACAGATGACCATTGAGTCGGAAGAACTGCATTCGCTGCCGTTGCAAGGACGGAACTTCCTGGGTCTCGCGTCGGTAACTCCGGGGGTACAGGGTTTGGGTGTTCTGGTGGGAGCAAATCCAGGAGCTTGTCCCAGCGGGCTTTCCAGTACGATTCCCGACAACTTCGCAACGGAGCTTCCCGTGGAGGCGAGCGCCAATGGAAAGAGCATTCACAGCAATGCATTTCTTCTCGACGGTCTTGACGTCACCAGCAACATCAATGGCGGGCATCTGAACCTCAGCCCCAATCCGGACTCGATTCAAGAGGTTTCCATCGAGACGAACGATTTCAGCGTGGAGTACGGAAGAAACAGCTCGATTACGGTGCGCATGACGACGAAATCCGGGACCGATCAATATCATGGAACGGCGAGCGAGTATTTCACGAATCAGCATCTTTGGGCGCGTTCGGAATTTACCGGGCCATCTTATGCGCCGTTCCACAGCCACAACCTCTCAGGGAGCGTCGGAGGGCCAGTGATCCCGAGCCGCCATACGTATTTTTTTGCTTCTGTAGAGCCGCTGCGGTCGACCTTTTCCACCGGAAATCAGGCGTACACATTCGAAGACCGCCAGTTCGTGCAATGGTCGCAGTCGAATTTTCCCAATACACTCGGCACGAAACTGCTCACCCAATATCCGGTAAAGACATCGGCCACGGGTGTGGTTTCCCAGAGGGCGAGCGACATATTTCCGACAACTTGCGGAACTCCCGCGGCGGCCAATATACCCTGCAGCCTGCCCATGATTGATAACGGGACATACGAAGCCAGCCCTTACCGGAACGCGCTGCAATGGAACGTCCGGATTGACACCTACTTCGGCAAGGACCGGCTGTACGGCAGCATTTTCCGCATGACCCACGACGATCTAGGTTCGCCGGACCGGGTGGGATTCGACACGACAAACCGCTACACTTCCGATTCGGTACAGATCAACGAGACGCACACATTCAGCGGTTCGTTCATCAACGAAGCGATGTTCGGATATCTACGCCCGGAAGGCATCGCTTCGCAAAGCGGGCCGTTTTCGGTGCCGGTCGTCAGCGTCGTCGGGATGAACTCCGGTTTTGGTGTGGGGTTCGCGGACGGGGATTTCATCCAGCATAACTACCGCTGGAGGGACGTCCTTACCCTTGTGCGTGGTGTGCACAACTTCAAGTTCGGCTATGAAGGCTGGCACGGTGACGACCTGGCGCTGTTCGCGACAAGCTACTCGCAGCCGTCGTTCCAGTTCAACAATCTGCTGGAGCTGGTGCAGGACAATCCATATTCGGAATCCAATCTGGCTTACAATCCGCTAACCGGTCAGCCGGCGAAAGGTAATTACATTTACGCAGGCACCAGCAATGGGGCATTTGCGCAGGATACATGGAAGATCAAGCCGAACCTGACGCTCACGGTGGGCTTCCGCTGGGATGCGTTTCCGAATCCCTACCCGGGCAAGGATACTATTCTGGCGAACTTCATATTGGGCTCAGGGTCCACGCTGGATGATCAGGTGCGCAATGGAGCCATCAAGCCTCAGTCCAAGGTCTACAGTTCTGCGGTTATGGCTTACAGCCCGCGCTTCGGCTTTGCCTGGGATCCCACGAAGAAGGGGGACTGGGCCGTACGCGGCGGTGTGGGCGAATACCATGACTGGCTGACGCTGGGCACCAGCGAGAACAGCCTCAAAGGGAATCCGCCTGGCTTTATCCTCCCAACGTTTCTGAGGGGGACCACGAACCCGCCGATCTTTGCGCCAGGATCAAGCAACAATTACCCATACGGCTATCCTTACCCGACCCTCGCGGCTACGACGCTCGATTCGCATGGCGGGCTGGTGGGCGATCAACTCGCCGTGGGCGGCCTGAATCCCCATATGGGTGCGCCTCGAACGTTCAACTACACCGTGTCGGTCGAGCGCCGCCTGCCCGGCCAGATGATGGTGAGCGCGGGGTACGCGGGTTCGCATTCGATCGACCAAATCACCGGTTCCGTAATGAACCAGTTTGGGGGAACGGACATCAACCGTTTTGCCGGCGACCTGATCCAGAACGAGAACGTGTTGACGCGCCTGGTCCCCTCGTTCGGGAGCATCGAGTACACCACCAACGGGGCTAAAGCAACGTACAACGCGCTGGTTTTGAGCCTGGAGAAGCGCTTTGGTGCGCATGCGATGTTTAACGCATCGTATACCCGGTCCAGCGCCTGGTATGACGGCCAGCAATATCCTGATCAGCACCTGATCGGCCATTACTGGCAGCCATCGCTGTTCAGTGCACCCAATCGCTTTTCACTCACGGGGACATGGGCGCCGGCGCCAGCTAAGATCGGCCCTCCCGCCGTGGGCTATCTGACACGCGGATGGGAGCTCTCTTCCACGGTGATCGTGCAGAGCGGTTATCCGTTTACTGTCTACACCACGGCTCCCTTCCAGCCGGTGCAGGACGCCAGCGGGAAGGTCATCGGACTGCAGCCCGGCAGCGGCGACTACAACGCGGACGGTTACAACTACGACTACCCCAACGTGCCTTCGTTCGGCTACAACATCCCGAACACAAGCCGTAGCGCGTATCTGAATGGGATCTTTTCGGCGGCGGATTTTCCGGTTCCCACCATGGGCACGGAGGGCAATGAAAAGCCCGGCCGCTTCCGTGGCCCGGGCTTCTTCGACGTCGATCTGGCAATTCTGAAGAACAACCGCATTACTGAGCGCGTGGCTCTCCAACTGAGATTCGAATTCTTCAACATCCTCAACCATCCGAATCTTAACGGCGTAGACAGCAATCTTGCGGACTCGACATTCGGCCAGACGGTATCAACATTCAATCCGCGATGGCTGCAGCTGGGAGCCAAGCTCACCTTTTGACGAGCGGGGCAGAGAACCATGCCCTTTTGCAGAATGCGCTTTAGGCCTCTGGTATTGTTTCTAGCAACCACGTCCATGCTTAGGGCGGGCGACGCGCTGCGCCCTCCTGCCGTACCTTTGGTGACTTGCGATCCGTATTTCAGCATTTGGTCTTCAACCGACAACCTGGCGGACAGCGACACGACTCACTGGACCGGAGCCCGGCAGGCTCTCAGCAGCCTGGTGAGAATCGACCAGGTTACGTACCGGCTCATGGGAACGCGTCCGGCGAGCGTGCCGGCTCTGCCGCAGGTCGGCTTGGATGTCCGGCCCACGACTACGATTTACCAGTTCGAAGGCGCAGGCGTACATCTCACACTGACGTTCCTGACGCCGTTGTTGGCGCACAACCTCGAAGTTTTCGGTCGTCCTGTCACCTATCTGACGTGGAGAGCGGCAGCCACCGACGCGAAGCTTCACGCGGTGAACATTTATTTCGACACCTCGGCCGAAGCGGCTGTGAATACGCCTGATCAGGCGGTGGTATGGTCCCACGAACAATCCGGCACGCTCCATTGGATGCGGGCGGGGTCTCAAGCACAGGCTGTGCTGGCCAAGTCGGGGGACAATCTACGTATCGATTGGGGCTACTTGTATCTCGCTGTTCCGAATGAACCCGCGGTGCAGGATGTCACCGGCGACGCTGAGGAAATCCAGCTGAGCTTCGCCCGCACCGGTACTTTGCCGGCGGCGGACGACACCCGCATGCCTCGTGCGGTTCGGGACCACACGCCTGCTCTGTCCGTGGCATTTTCCCTGGGGGCGATCGGGCCGAATGCCGTGGAACGGCACGCCATGATGGCCTACGATGATTTGTATTCGGTGGAGCTGTTGCATCGCCGCTTACGGCCCTACTGGCGGCGCCATGGAGACGAAGCCGTCGATCTTCTGCGGAAGGCCGAGTCCGATTATGCAGCGCTGAGAGCCGAAACCCAGGCGTTTGACCGTGAACTGATGGACGATCTGACTCGCCTTGGCGGCCCGCGATATGCAAGCCTGGGCGCTCTCACCTACCGCGAAGCGCTCGCCGCCAACAAGCTGGCTGCCGATGCCGACGGGGAGCCGCTGCTCTTTCCTAAGGAGAATTTCAGCGACGGCAGCATTTCTACACCCGACGTGATCTATCCGGAGTGCCCGATTCTGCTGCTTTTCAATCCGCGGCTACTCAAAGCCTCTCTGGTTCCGGTTTTCCAGTACGTGACGTCGGGCCGGTGGAAGTTCCCGTTCGCGCCGGCGCAATTGGGAACGTATCCGCTTGCGAACGGGCAGACGTACGGGGGAGGAGAAACCTCGGAGAGAAATCAACAGCCCGTGGAGGAAACAGCCAACATGGTAATCATGACGGCTGTACTTGCGCAGATGGGGCAAGCGGGCGATCTGATTACAAAATACAGTTCGGTTCTGGCCGGTTGGGCGCAATACTTGCGGGCAAAGGGAATGGATCCCGACAAACAACTCTGCACGGACGATTTTGCCGGCCCGCTGGCGCTCAATGCGAACCTTTCGTTGAAAGCCATTGAAGCATTGGGTTCGTACGCGCTTCTTGCCAATGCCAAAGGGGATGATCCGGGTGCGGCCGTCTACCATCACGCAGCCACCGAATATGCGTCCGGTTGGATCAGGAAGGCACAGGACGGGGACCACTTTCGCCTGGCCTTTGATCAGCCCGGAACCTGGAGCCAGAAGTACAATCTGGTTTGGGACAAGCTGCTGAACTTTGGTCTGTTCCCGGAAGGTGTCGCGCGCCAGGAGATCGCTTACTATAAACAGCGACTCGCGGCTTTCGGATTTCCCCTGGACAACCGGCACTCGTATACCAAGTTGGATTGGGAAGTGTGGACCGCCAGTCTCGCGGAGTCCCAGGCTGATTTCGATGCCCTCATGAAGCCTGTATACGAGTTCGTCGACCGCACATCCGGCCGCGTCCCCCTGACCGACTGGTACGACACCGCAGACGGCAAGGACATTGTCTACCGCAACGAGTCCGGCGAGAGAATCAGCTTTCGTGCTCGACCGGTGGTTGGAGGAATCTTCATGAAAGTTCTCACCGACGCGCCCACGTGGAAGAAATGGTCCGGAAAGGCAAATGGCGCAGCGCATGCGCGCTAAGCGGCGGTTTCAGCTCCGGACTTTTTTACGAAGAATTTCCACCACCGGCGTTATCAGCGGCCTGATCGCGTGCGCTGGGTACTCCTATTCGCCGTATCCGTGGGCGACCTTTTATGCCACAAAAAGAAAGTTGCCGGTCCAAGTGGATGGCGACCTCAGCGAATGGGCGGCGGTCCCGTCGTTCACCATGGCCCAGGAGAAGTTTTTCTTCGTCGGACAGGGAATGTCCTCCGCGAAATGGGGTGGGCCGAAGGATCTCTCGGCGAACTTCCGCGTGCAATGGGACGAAAAGTACTTATATGTCGCGGTGGAGGTCACGGATGACAAAGTCACCGAGCCGCATGGTTCGCTTGTCAAAGGGATGGATACCGGATCCTGGGATGACGATAGCGTCGAAGTGATGCTGGATAACGACGGTTGTGGGATGTCCCGCTATTACATCGGCGATCCCGCGCATCACGAATTTCACTTCGTTTACAGCGCCAGCCATCCGTTTGTTTTCGACAACTTCTGGAAGCCGCAGGCTGGAGCCAAGCGGGCTATGTTCACCCTTCCGGACGGATCGGAAGAGCCCTTGGCATTCCCGGGTGAGGTGATGGCGAAAAATGATGTCACAAACGTGTTTTCCAAACCGCCCTACAACGGCGCTTTTGCGTTCAAGAAAACCATCAAGGGCTACAATCTCGAAATCCGTATGTCTCTGCCCGATGCAACCATGGCCGCAGTGAACCACGGCGGGCATCCCATCGGGTTCGACATCGCGATCAACGACAACGATGCCGGTACCGGACCGTTGAAGCAAGAGCTACATTGGTCGGGTATTAATGATATGTTTTGGCGCAACTGCCAGTTCTTCGGGACGCTCGTGTTCGTCAATGACTGAGCAGTCCTTTATCCGGGGACGGGGAAGCGCCCTGAGCCTGGGATTGCTGGTGTTCCTTCTGCTGATCCCGGTCTCTGCGCGCCGAGCGAAAGCAGCACAGGCTCTCGACGACTTACTGCGGCAAGCGGAAAGCGATTTTCGCACAGGGCATCTCGACGATGCCCTTCAAAAAGCTAAAGCCGCGCTGGTGAGAAATCCAGCCTCGCCCTCTGCCTACTATCTGATCGGTGCTATCCAGGAGCGGAAGGGCGCGCGCGAGGATGCCAAGATCTCACTTCTTCAGGCTATCCGTCTGGATGGCTCGCTGTTGCCCGCACGAATCTTGCTCGGTCGAATTCTGCTAGCGGGGGAGAAGCTCGATGAAGCAGAAGCGCAGTTCTCGGCTGCCCTGAAGAATGGCGATGATGGCTCCAGGAATGCACAGTACGGTTTAGGGCTCGTCTTACTGGAGCAATCGCGGTCCAAAGAGGCTCTTCCCCACCTTGCCGCCGCATGGGAGGCGCAGCCCAAAGATCTTCCCCGGCTCTATGCGCTGATTTCCGCCGAACTGGACGAAGGTCTCGCCACCGCTAGCGAGCATCGCAGGCTGTTCGACGCCGTGACTCCGGCCAGGCCGGAGATCTCGTACAAGCTCGGCATGTTGTTTCTTCAGCATCACATGGCGCATGAAGCGGAAATCGAACTAGGCGGAGTGGCGCATCTCATCGAAACGGGCCCTCCCGGAGCACTGCCGCAGGATGTTGTAGCCACGACTTTTCTGAGCCTCGCCAGATTGCATTTTCAAGGCCATCGCTACAGGCAAGCACTCGACGACCTTTCGAAAGTCCCGAGTGCTGTATCGAGCGAAAGAAGCGATGGGGAACGCCTGGTACTCGCCGGCCGGTCACTTATCGCCATAGGAGAAACATCTCGAGGTCTGGAAAAACTGAAGGAGGCAGCTTCAAAGGACGGTTCCGATGCCGCGGTCCAGGTTCATTTGGCCTGGGCGGAATTGCTGGCCAACCGCCCGGAGGAAGCGCGAGCGGTAGTGCAAAAGTTACAGGCGCAGTGGCCGCAGGAGGCGGAAGTTGGGCGGATGAGCGCGCTGGTTGCACGCGAGTTTTTAGGGGACAGAACAAAAGTGCCGTGGTCGACAGATTGGCATCTGAGCGGCGCGGGAGCTGTTTGCTGTCCCTGCAAGACTCCGTGCCCGTGCCGGTCTAACGGGATGCCGACAGAGCCGCACTGTGAAGCCACCGGAGCGTACCGCATCACGCACGGCCACTATGGGAACGTTCCGCTAGACAACTCTGTCTTTGTCACCATGGATGCCAACATGGGAACCTCTAAGGCTCCGTTGGTGTTGTTCGCCGGCCCGGAAGCAACGGAAGCGCAATTGATTGCGCTGGAGCGCATTTATCAGGCCTTCAACCCGCTGCAACCGGTCATCTTTCCAACAGTAGTTCGTACCCCAATCTCGTTCGTTGTTCGAAGCGCCAGGGAGTACGAGATCAACATTCCCGGGCGCCTCGAGATGCGGCTCAAAAGGCAGATGGATGGCTCTTCACGCCCGTTGCTTCTGACGGCGGCGGTAGATCCATTTGCCAATGTCCTGGAATACGCCCGCAACATAACCTATAGGGCTTGGGGGCAAACCGGGAATCTGCTGTGGGACTTCAGCGGACGACAGGCCAATGTGCGTTTTATCGACCTCGACGCAAGTGACTACAGGCAAAGCAGCATGTTGTACCAGTTTCTGGATGGCGCGGGATCCTTTAACGAACCGCAGACGGAGCTGATCCGCAAGCTCAACCTGCCATTGTTGCCTGCCTCGGCTGCGGCTGCCCGCTGAACTCAGAAGATGCAAGGGAACTCAAAGATCTGTTGGCGAAGGCAGTTTCTGGTGGGTGTGGCTGTAGCGCCCTTTGCCTTTTCTGCCCGGCTCGCTAATGCCGCTCAGTTGCCCGATCTCCATGGGGCTGACACAGATTCTGCCGCTCTCGACAGCCTGATCACGCCAACCGATCGCTTCTTCATTCGAAACCATTTTTTTCCGCGCGGCTTGCCGCTGGACCAGTGGACGCTGACACTCACGGGGTGTCTTCGCGCGCCGCGCGCCTTCACGTATCCGGAAATCCTGCGGCTACCTCGCCGTCAGGTGACCGTAACCGTCGAGTGCGCGGGAAACGGCGTTGGGGGCGGGGCAGTCGGCACGGCGACCTGGACGGGCATCTCTCTGCGCGACCTGCTCCGCACGGCTCAACTCGATGCGAGCGCACGGTTCATCCGGCTGATAGGCGCCGATTCGGGCAGCGCGGACCTTTCGGGTCCGAAAATTTCTTACGCCCGCAGCGTCCCCGTCGACAAGGCGCTCGAATCGAATACGCTACTGGCTTATGAGATGAATGGCGCCCCTCTTTCAGCCCATCACGGTAACCCGCTGCGTGCAATCGTCCCGGGCTGGTATGGTATGGACTCGGTGAAGTGGCTGACCGCCATCGAAGCATTGGATCACGAAGATTTCAGTCATTTCATGACGGAACGCTATGTGGCGAGCCGCCTGCTCGCCATCGGCACCGAGCGTCGTCCTCTCAGCGGGATACAGGTCAAGTCGCAAATCACTAGGCCGCGAGAAGGAGATCGCGTTCGCGGGCAGACCGCTATCCATGGACTGGCGTGGGCAGGGGAGAGCCGGGTCGTCTCCGTCGAAGTCACGTGGGATGGCGGCAAGCGTTGGGAACCGGCGGTTTTGCACGGCCCGTCTCAGCCCTACGCGTGGGTTTCGTGGGACTGCCCGTGGACGCCTCCCGCTCCGGGGCACTATACGATTTCCGCGCGTGCATCTGACGCTCGCGGTCGTACCCAACCGGCGCTGAAAGATGAGTTTCGTTTTGATGAGTACGAGAACAACTGGTACCACGCAGTGCATTGCGAGGTGCTCTAGCGCTGTTCGCGCCGTTGCGCGATGCGCGGGAGAACCGGCAATCCTGGCTGGGCCGCAAAGGAGACTTATGCGACTTCAAAGTTTGCTGATGGTTGCCGGAATGATGGCTGCAGCGAGCGCCCGGGCGGCGACGGACGTACCAAAGCTGCTGGCGGTGCACGGCAGCAAAGAAGTGGAGGTTTCGTGGCTTGGCACGAAGTCTCTCGTGGGTAAGAATCAAAAAGTCGGCCCCTGGACCCTGATGGCCATCCTCCCGGCTGGCAAAACATCAGAAGCCGTATTCGAAGACTTTACCGAGCGCACCGGCAAAATCGTGATCGTCGGCACGGGAGGGGTTCAAGCCGATTTCACGAAATCGCTGGATCCGACCTTCGCCGAACCCTCGATGCTCTACCGGGGACACAAGCTGGCCGACGTACTCAACAGCGATAAAGATCTATTGGGTGAGGAGTTCCTGGCGAGCGACCAGGATCCGGAGTATGCAGAAGTTGCCGCCTGTTTTCCGCCCATCACCAGCCTGCGAACGCACAATTTCGTGGGGACGCATGAGAATCGCGACAAGGTCGGGTTCGAATATGGAGGGCGGACCCCACACTTCGATGGCGCTGCTTACGCCCCTGAAATCCGTGAGATCCGCCAGCATCAGAAAGTGTGGGAAGGGTTGGTGGGTGGCTGGCTGCCGGTGCTGCGCTTCGTTTATCCGGGGCAGGACGGTAACTGGTGGGAAATGGTGGCATTCGCGCCGCCGCGTATGGATGACGCAAATGATTGGATCCAGCCTGTCTGGTACCGCGTGGTTCGCGTCGAAAACGGCGAATTGAAGTGGGCGCGCTACTTCGACTCCTACCACCCCTTCCCGCCGCGTAGCGAGTCGGCGCCCGAGCCCTTCTTCAAAGATCTCCAAGCGACGCGGCGATACTGGGAGCGCATTACGGCAACACAGATGCGTATCAATGTCCCCGACGAACGGTTGGCAAACATGGCGCGTCTTTCTGTCGTGCGCGATATCATTACCCGCGTCGGCACCGAGCCGAAATACGGCGTATTCGACAAAAACTACGGCGGCAATGAGCACGATGGTTTTCCGGACACCTTCAACGCCGATACCATGACGATGTTGGAGTGGAACCTGCCAAACCTGGCACGGGATTACATCGACAATTACTTTACGAAGTTCGTTCGCGACGATGGAGCGATTCTCTACCGCGGCCCCGAAACGGGCCAGTTCGGCCGCATGTTGACCGTCGTCGCCCAGTATGCGGATTACACAGGCGACACGGCTTTGCTTGTCCGTTTACGCCCCAGGATCGACGCCGTAACCAAGATCCTGCTGGGAATGCGCCGAAAGGCCATGGATCTACCTCGCGAGAGCCCGGCCTTTGGGCTGCTGGCCGGATGGAGCGAGGCGGATGCTTGCCTCGATCCCGAACCGCAACGATACATGCAGCCGTACTTCGGCAACAGTACGGAAACCGTGCGCGGCTTCCGCGATATCGGCCGGGTATGGGAGAGGATCGGAAAGGCAAAACCGGACGCCGAACTGGAAAAATGGGGAGCAACTCTGCAGAAAGAAGCCGCGGCGCTGCGCGAAGACTTGCAGCGGGGAATCGAGCGCTCCGTCCTGCGAGATCAGTTTCCTCCGGTATTTCCCGGAATCGCAGGGGAGAAGGAGCTGTTCACGGATGCTCTGAAGCATGATCCGCTCCATCCCCTGTTCCGGTCTTACCGGACGTACATGGAGATGCTGTTCTCGGGCAACCTGACTCGGGAGCAAGTCGAAATGGTGGTGAACTACCGTGCCGCCCACAGGGACACCATTCTGGCTGTTCCGACGGCGTACGGCTACGCCACCCATGAAATGGCCGGGTTTCTTTCTTATGGCCATGCCTATGGCTTGCTTCAGCACGATTTTGTGCAGCGATTCCTGCTCAGTCTGTACAGTCTGATGGCACATCAGTACACACGCGGCGGATGGGTGGCTCCCGAGACCCGGAACGTTGCCGACGAGCGGCCGGCTGCTCCTTATTGCACACCGGCACAGGTCGTCGTTCCCATGCTGACCCGGTGGATGCTGGTGTTTGAGGATCCGGAATCGGACACGATTTGGCTCGCCAAGGGCACACCGCGCAGCTGGCTCCAGGATGGAAAAACCATAGCGGCGACTGGCGTCCCTACACGCTTCGGACACGTGGGATTCAAATTGGAATCCAGCCTGAAGACGGACCAAATAAAAGGCGAGGTCTTGTTGCCCGCTGCTTTTCACGCGCAAATCAAGATCAGATGCCGGGTTCCGGACGGCCGAAAGATCAAGTCGGCGGAACTAAATGGCCGAACGCTAAGAGACTTTAGCGCATCGCAGGAGACCATAGCCTTACCATCAGGCCTTTCGGGAAAACAGGCGCTTACGGTGCACTACGAACCACTGTAAGTCCTGATTGCAGGAGCGAAGCGAAGCAGTTTTAGTGGTTCGTGACAACTTTCCCAGGCAGTGCTGCCGTCATTTTGCCGTTGTCTATCACAAGAACGCCGTTGACAAGAACAAACTTCATCCCGTCTGAAAGCTGGTTCGGATCTTCGAAGGTTGCGACGTCACGTATGACGTCGGGATCGAAGATAACTACGTCCGCCCACATTCCGGTCTTGAGTACACCGCGATCTCCGAAGCGCATACGTTGTGCCGGAAGAGCGCTGAACTTGCGAATGGCGTCTTCTAACGTGAGCTTGTGCTCTTCACGAACGTATTTCCTTAAGATGCGCGGAAAGGTGCCGTAAGCTCGCGGATGCGGATGTTCCTTTCCGAGAAGGCCTTCCAGTGCCGTGCCGGATGAGTCGTTGCAAATTGACACCCACGGCTGCTGTAATGCCAGCGCGACGTCGGCTTCCGACATGATAAACATGGCAACCTGAGTAAAGGCCTCGTCCTCAACGAGCAGATCGAAAATCGTATCGATTGGGTCTTTGTTCCATAATTTGGCGATTTCGGCAACATTTTTGCCCTGAAGCGCGATCAGCTTCGGGTTCTGCACCGCACAGATGAGAATCGATTCCGGGCCCGTAACCTGTTGCCATTCGTTGTTCCAATCGCTGGATTTGGTTTCCATTTCCCTTCGAATGCACGCTCGGGTCGAGGCATCTCTAAGGCGCTCGATTAGCTTTTGATCACCACCGTCGTGTGCCCAGGGCGGGATGATGGCAGACAAGCTGTTGGAACCGGCGGTATATGCGTATGTGTCCGCGGCGACGTCAACACCGGAGTTGCGCGCCTGTTGGATGCGGGCGATGATTTCCGGCATGCGTCCCCAGTTGGATGTGCCGGCTGCCTTCAGATGCCAGATCTCGATCGGAATACCGGCTTCGCGGCCAATGCGGAAGGCTTCATCGAGCGCATCAACAATGGCGTTACCTTCATCGCGAATGTGCGAGGCATAGATGCCTCCGAACTTTGCAGCCTCGGCAGCCAGCGCGATCAGTTCCCGGGTTTTGGCGTATGGCGCGGGTGTGTATTGCAATGAGGTGGAAACACCTACTGCTCCGTCGCGCATGGCCTCAGCCACTAGAGCTTTCATACGCGTGAGTTCGGCGGGGCCAGGGTCACGGTCGTCGTCGCCCAGAACGACGCGGCGAACCTGCGTGGCGCCCACATAGCTCGCGAGATTGATGCCGATGCCATGTTCTCGAAGCCGGCGAAAATACTCTCGGAATGTGTGCCAGTCAGGTTGGATCCCGTAGTGCTTCCAGGTGACTTGATCAGCCTTAATGATTGCCTCGTTAAGTGGAGCAATCGATCCACCTTCACCCGTGACCTCCGTGGTAATGCCCTGATAGATCTTGGAGGGCAGATGTGGGTTCACCAGGATGGTGACTTCCGACTGGCCGAGCATGTCGATGAAACCCGGTGCAACCACCATGCCTCGGGCATCGATGGCGCGGCGTGCAAGAGAACTGGAAACCTTCCCGATGGCCGCGATCTTACCTTCGCGAATTGCGACATCGGCAGCGTACCAGGGCGAGCCCGTTCCATCGACGACGCGGCCGTTGCGTATCACGACGTCGTACGGCTGGACCGCAGCGGCCAAAAGAACAACCGGGAGCAATATCGGCATCGGTGTCAGTATAGCCCCGGGGTCCGTATGCCCTCTTACCGTGACAAGCGATCGGACGGGAACTGCCCATCTCGCGGGCCTGCTTCCCGGTCTCCGCAAGTCCGATCTTTATTCATTGCGTGCGACGCCAGTCCACCGGCGACGGACGCTGCCCCGCCTCAGCCACGTCCAATGAACGGCATTTTGGTGGCCATGACGGTCATGAACTGCACATTTGCGTCCAAAGGCAAACTCGCCATGTAGAGCACGGCGTCGGCCACATGTTGTACATCCATGCGAGGCTCAATCATCGTCGTCCCATTCGCTTGCGGAACGCCGGCAGTCATTCGCTCTGTCATTTCGGTTGCCGCATTACCGATGTCGATCTGGCCGCAAGCGATGTCATACTTGCGGCAGTCGAGCGATATGCACTTGGTCAACCCTGTAATGGCGTGTTTCGTCGCGGTGTAGGGAGCCGAGTTGGGCCGGGGCACGTGGGCCGATATGGAGCCGTTATTGATGATGCGCCCGCCGCGCGGCTGCTGCGCCTTCATGATCTTGATAGCTGCCTGCGCGCAGAGGAATGCGCCCGTCAGGTTGACATCCACCACCGCGGTCCACTGCTCGTAGCGCAAGTCTTCCATGGGAAGACCCGGTGCGCCGATACCCGCGTTGTTGAACAGAATATCCAGCCGGCCGAAAGCTTCCTCCGTCCGGGCGAACAGTGCCCGTACCGGCTCCGGCTTGCCGACATCGGTGGGAACGATGAGAGATTTGCCTTCACCGGACGCCAGGGTGGCGGTGCGTTCGAGTTCCGCCTGGCGACGCCCGGCCAGCACCACAGAATACCCTGCAGAAATCAGAGTGAGGGCCACCGCCCGTCCTACACCGCTACCTGCGCCCGTCACTACTGCAATCTTTCCGTTGGCCATCATTTTCGTTTCCTCATATTCGAAACCAATGCGCCGAAGCGTATCAAAATCCGCTCTTGCGCGCACGCACGGATGACGACCACGCAAGCACTGACATCGAGACCAGAGCACACGAGGTTCGCCAATCTGCTGCCGAGAGATGGGCCTGGTTTCGGCAATCATCGCTTGGTCGGCAGGTAATGCTCGCTCGGAACACGAACCTGCTAGCATCTTGGCGATAAGATAATGTCGGAATCGAGACGAAACAATGAGATCCACGCCAGCTGATTGCGGAAAACGGATTCGACTGAAACGCCTATTGAACCCGAGGACGAATAAGGGCGTAATCGTCGCATTCGACCATGGTCTGATGGTCGGGCCGATACCTGGCACCTCGCCGCCGCACGAGCGGCTCCAATTGTTTCTAGACGCCGGCGTTGAGGCAATCCTGCTGTCGTTGGGCCTCTTCCGTCAATCCGCCGATTTATTCGCAGGAAGGCGCGCAGGGATCATCTTGCGCCTGGATTGGACCAATCAGTGGCGCGAATCTTCCACTCTGGGTTTCGACGAAGGCCGCACCTCTTCGTTGGCCGCGGTAGAAGACGCTGTACGCCTGGGGGCTGATGCCGTAATGACATATATGTTCGTCGGCCTCGACGACCCAGCCGTGGAAGCGGAGGGCGTCCGCCGCAATGCAGAAGTAAACCGTGCCTGTGAGCGCTTCGGCATGGTGCACATTATTGAATCCATGGCGAGGGGCCGGCGGGTGGATCGGCCAGACCGGAAGGATCTGGTCGCATTCCATACTCGCGTGGCAGGGGAATTAGGTGCCGACCTGATCAAAACCGACATTCTTCCCAGTGAGCAGGACACTGCGGAAATTGTCTCGAACAGTTTAGTTCCGATCTTGCTTGCCGGCGGACCTAAGGGGGAGGAAGCGACCGTCTTGGAAACGGTTCATCGCCTCATGCGGGCGGGCGCCTCGGGAATCATATTTGGAAGAAATGTCTTCCAATCCACAGACCCAGCCGCCTTTCTGCAGGCCGCCCTCAGCGCCGTTCATGAGTGACAAAGCCGCCATGACAAAGGCCAGAAGCTCATGCGCGAATTCGGCGCAACAAACATCGTGGCGGAACGCGGTGACGAGGCAGTGGCCCGCGTCAAGGACACGACGAAAGGTGGCGCCGCCGACTCCGTACGCAGTGGAACGCAGATCATCTAGATGCGATCATGACGCATTATGAGGATGCAATCGAGTTGACCTCACCCGTCGTCACCCGGTTGTTAGGCTGGCAGGGCAGGGTAGTGGGAAAGGCCAACTGCAGAGCTCACTTTCAGCGGGGGATGAAGTTATGAAAAATAAAGAAGACGGCTCCGCGCTACCCACGGACGTGAATCGCCGCGGATTTTTCAAGACCGCGATGGCGGCCGGCGGTGCCCTGGCTCTCCCCGGTCTGCAACGCGCAACCGTGCCCTCCAAAATGATCGGGATACAAGTGGGTGCCGTTTCCTTCGTGGATGAAGGTACGGAGAAAGTTCTGGATATCCTGCAGGAGCGAGCGCACGTCAATACACTGTTCCTGGCCGTGTTCACGTATGGCCGCGGGATTGCCGGCCGGCAGATTCCCGGCCAGCCGCTGCCGGATCACGGCAAGCAGGAGTATGACCTGAAGTACCACGGCGGCAATTTCGCTACGCCGCACGCGCAATTCTACAAGAACACCATTCTCAAAAACACGCGCGCGCCCGACCACGGAGACCTCGACATCCTGGCCGAGGTGCTCCCCGCCGCCAAAAAACGCGGCATGAAAATCATATGCTGGCTGGAAGATGTGTTTCGCACGGATTTACCGGGTATCGAGCAGGTCCAGGAGAGAGACCTTCATGGACGCAGCGCCGAAACGCTTTGCCTGAATAATCCGAACTACAGAAACTTCTTCACCGGCCTGGTTGAGGACTACGCACGGTCCTACGATATCGACGGGATTATGTGGGGCTGCGAGCGGCAGGGCCCGCTTTGTGACAGCCTTGGCGCCACGCACGACGAACCACCCATTGATCCGGGCAATGTTACCTGCTTTTGCGAGTTCTGCCAGCGGAAGGCGAAGGAGCGCGGCATTAACGTGGAACGTGCCCGGCAAGGATTTCTCGAGCTGGAGAAATTCGTGCGCGCCGCGCGCGGCGGCAAGCGCCCAGTGGATGGATATTACGTGCAGTTCTGGCGACTGTTGTTACGCTACCCGGAACTGGCGGCGTGGGAAATGCTGTGGACCGACAGCCTGCGTGAGAATTACGAGGCAATATACAAAACCGTTAAGGCCGCCAGAGCCGATGTGCCGGTGGGCTGGCACATCTGGCACAACAATTCCTTCAACCCGATCTATCGCGCCGAGCAGGATCTCCGCGAACTTTCCAAGTATTCGGACTTTATCAAAGTCGTGATGTATAACAACTGCGGCGGCGAGCGCATGGCGTTATATGTGGACAACATCGGTTCCACGCTGTACGCCGATCTTTCCAAAAAAGACCTGCTCGAGTTCACATACTCGGTCATGAATTTGAAAGAGCGCCGTTACGATCAGGTTCCCTCTACCGGACTTTCGCCTGACTACGTATACAGGGAAACCAGGCGCGCGCTCGAAGACGTAGCCGGCACGCACACCCAGATCTGGCCGGGCATTGACATCGATATTCCCACTGAAGCCAATCACAGCAAATGTACGCCGCAGAGCGTCAAGGAGGCGACGCTGGCCGCATTGCGTGCGGGTGCGCCCGGGGTGCTGCTTTCCCGCAAGTACTCCGAAATGAAACTGAGCAATCTCAGCGGAGCCGGAGAAGCCATCCGGGAACTCCGGCTGGCCGGCTGAGAGTACGCATATGTTTGTCCAAGCTATTTGCACCGCCCAGATCGATCTGCAGCTGATGTAGAACGGCACAGCTTACCAGCAGGATATAAACCCGTTGCCGGCATGCCTTAGCAATCGCTCCGGTTTCGCCTCCCTAGTGCGAAGCGGCGTATCTTGCCATAGCGCGCATGTTTTCCCGCGGGGTGCCGCGTGGTACTTCACATCCGGCCGCGACGATATACCGTTCTCCAGCTTCGAGATGACATGCCGACAGAGCGGCTTCGATGGACTCGGGAGACCCGTTCAGGAGATCGCGTACAGGGTCGAGATTTCCCAGCAGTACCTGGTTCGGTCCCATTTTCTCCCGCGCCAGGGATATGGGCACCGCCGAATCCACATCCACGATGTCGCATCCGAGGCGGCCAATGTCCTCCAGAATGCGACGGGTGCTGCCGCAAATATGCAAGCGGACCCGCGCGCCGGCAGCGTGGAACCCATCAACGAGTCTCTTCTCGTACGGCCAGACGAATCCCCGGTAGAGAGCCGGACCGACAAGAGAAGCGGCAGGGTCTCCAATACCAATCATTTCGGCACCGGCCTCCAGCTGTGCGCGGCCGAAACGGAGCGCGAGCTCTACGACGAACTCGAAAAGGTCTTTTACGAAGGCCCGATCATCATAAAAATCGAGCATAAAGGTGTTAATGCCGCGAAGATCAGCAGCGGCTCCGCACGGCCCTTCCACCCAGCCTTCCACCAGCTTCTCACGCCCCACACGATCCTTAAGCAGGGCAAGACCACGGTGCCGGTCCTGCATATGAGGGGCGCTGTGAGGGTCCGGTATGTTGAGGGTGGTAAGAGTCGCTTTATTCGCGAGCCGCGCGTTTTGTTCGTCCATGGCATACGGCTGGTCGTCGAAATACCGGACTGCCGCGCCACAATCCGGCGCTTCTCGCGTTTCTGTAATTCCCGAGACGTGGTCAAAGGAAAACGTCTCGGCGGTTCGAATCTGCGCATCAACCATCACGCGGTGATCGAGAGCGTACGTGCCGTACTTCGCGCCGATCTGGTCGGCCGCAAACATCATCGTGATGGGCATCAATGGCCGATGGTCCACAGGTAAGCCATCAAGCAGGGCAAGGACTCGTTCGCGTCCGGTCATCTCGCATCCGGCCTCGGCATCGCTATTTTCTCCGCTTGCGAAAACCATATGTAGCTCCTCTCCAGCATGCAGGAAGGAGCAGGAACACGTGGCCGATTTTTAATTCCGATGTTCTTCCTCATTAGGCACAGTACTCAATACAATATCCACGCGCCGCCGGCACAAGGTAGGTTCAGCGCCCCCCTCCGGCTGAGCAGTCGCCTTCAGCAGGCACTTCTCCACCCTTGTGGGGATCGTCAAATCCATGAAGTATGTCTGCTGCCCTGATGCAGCCACCGAAAATGGAATCGACCGGCGCACCAGCGTCTCACCGCTTTGACTCTCGACCACAAGAGCGAGGGAGCCGGCAACCGGCTGTGGATCATCATTGATCATCATCACCGTGAACGTCTGGTTCGATCCCCCTTCGAGAGTCGGGTGCCAGAAGTTGATATAAACTCCGAGCGGCCGGAACGCCTGCGACACGTAGTCCGCGAAGTGCGGCTCGAGCTTCAGATGTTCCAGGTCACGAAAGTGATCGCACGTATATACGCCAGGCCCGCCGGCTGTGAGATATACAAAGTGCAGCACGCCCGCATATACCCGGTGTGCCCTCCAGAATTCGGTCAGCCCGGCCAGCAGGTAGGCATCAAGGGCAAAACGATCTTCGGCCGTCGCATAGGGTCCGAGCAATTTCTGGTAGAGCTCCTCAGTCAGCGCTGTTGGGTTACCGTCCCGATTGAGCCACAGCCAGCCGTACTCGTTGAGAATCATGGCGTGCCCCGATGCTGACCCGGTGTCACCTGCGCCCCCGTTATTTTCCAGTTCGGTCATTTGGAAAGCATCACCTTCCGTGATGACTTGGTGCTCATAGGGGTGATCCTCCACTGGATCGTCCGGGCCCGTGGCGCCGTTATAGCTGTTCTCCCAGGGACGATTCGACAGGTCGAGTCCGCGCACCGCGGGAATGATCTTCGCCGCAAAGTCCGGGTACCAGGTTTCATTGTTCGCGTCCCATATGGCCACACTCGGATGGTTCCAGTTGTCCCGCATCCACTCGCCATATTCGGCGATCATCTGGTCCGTATCGAAACGCTTTTCGTAGCCCTTGTACCAGTCGTGGCCGATCCACACGAAATATTCGTTCTGAATGAGCAGACCTGCTTCGTCGGCGATATCCAGCCAGCGGTCCGGCACAGGTCCGATACAGAAGCGGAAGCTGTTCCAATGCATCTCTTTGGGAATGTCGATGAGTAGCTTGCGCACCCACACTTCGTTCCAAGGAAGCGTTCCCGATTGTGGATCTTCGAAGAACCGGTGCAGCGTGATGTTGGAGCCGCGCATGAAATATGGTTTGCCGTTGAGATAGGCGCGGCGTGTCGGCGTATCGAATCGAAATTCGCGCATTCCGAAACGAGTAGTGATACTGTCGCCGCCGGTGCTGGTCTCCACTACGTAAAGGTTTGGCTGCTCAGGAGTCCACAGCTTGGCATTGGGAATGCGAATTGTTTGGGTGATCGTCTTTTCTTCTCGCGGCTCAAGAAAAATCTGGCGCGACTCCGACCGCGCCAATGACCGTGAATTTTGCCATGCTGTAACGTTGTGCGTCAGCGCGAAAGAGATGGGGGTGGGGCCGTAATTCCGCACTTTTGCTTGCACCACAATCTGGCTGCTTTGAATGCGTGGGGCCACCTGAATCGATTCGATCGCCGGATTATCGGTGAGCACCAGCGAAACACTGTCATATATCCCGGGTGTCCACCGGTTCTTCTCGAAATCTGTGCCCCCGCTTACCTTTGCGGGCAGAACAGCAGGATGTGCGCCCACGCGTACCAATAACTCGTTCTTTCCGCCCCAGCGGATGGCATGGGTGATGTTGAACATCGACGCCGTGAAACAGCCCCAATGCTCACCGGTCTTTTCTCCGTTCAGCCACACGGCCGTTCCGAACTGTGCCTTATTGATCTTTACAAACGCCAGCGCACGCTTTTGGCTTGGGATGAAGCTCGTGCGGTACCAGAAATAGTTCCGGTTCTGGTGCGGTACACCGGCAGTGGTTACCATCGCTGATTCCGGCAATGCGCCTTTACTGATCCGGTTGGCAATCACCTCCTGGCTATCGAACAGGTCCACCCCGGCGAAGGCCGGCGTTGCAGAGTGAGCCAGTCCGGGCACCGGCGTTTTGTGAGTGAATGCGATTGGCATTTCGACCGCGGAAACCGAATCGGCGATATCCCAGGTGCCGTCCAGAGATATGGTTGTACGCGGGCTCGCCGTGACCGGTAGAAGCGTGAAGGTCAGCAAAGCCGCGAGCAGATTCCCCATGGCTCGCCTCCTACTTTTGGTTCAAAAGGTGGTGCGCTGCCAGCACATCGAATATGTAAGTGGCGGCGCCTCCAATCACATATTCGGTTTGGTACCAGAGGAATGGAAATTCTTTAAGTTCCATGTAGTCGGGCTTTATCAGTGATGCGCCCGATATAACCCCTCCCGGAATGTGCGACCAATCGGCCCGGTTGAAGCCGTACGCAACAATCGCAGAATTCACACCCACTCCGGAAACGTAGGATTCATTGCTTCCGGGATGGCAGCCCAGGACAAAATTGACGGTGGCCAGTAGCGGCTCCACCCCGAACAGTTCCGGCAGATGTTTGTGGAAATAGTACTGGTGGAGTGCGTCCTCCTGCAGGTCCCAGCCTGGCCCCCACACAAAGCCCGAATCGACCTCTGATCGCCTCTCCAGGTGATAGTCCGCTTTGATGATCTCCGCGGGGAGGTGCACACCATAAGGATTCGCAGCCGCGCTCTTCTCAGCCTGAGCCTTCCACTGCCTTGCCAGGCCGCGCACCGTTGACTGGAACTCGATGTCAGGAACCTGCGCCAGTATGCGCACCAAACTCCATCCGGGCCCGTGCGCAAACTGCTCAGCGGAAATTTTGCGGAGATCCGGAAGCAGTGCCAGTAAGCGGTCGCGATAACGAGCTTCACCGGTCGTCAGCAGCAGTTCCGCCGATGCCGAAATTTCTTCGCTGCGAAAGCCACTATCCGATGGGTTATAACCGCTTGGCGCATAAACCGGGGCATGCTCCTGCTCGTAATCGAAGAGTTTTCGCGCAGTAGCGATACACTCGGACGCTAACGGTGCGTTAGACTTGGCCAAAACCCGGCCAGCAGCAGCGAGCGTCTGGGCCGTCTGATATTGCAGACCCGTGTTGCGGTTTGTGAATGCCCAGCGATCGTCGAAGGCCTCCGTCCGTCCGTCCCAGATGCGATTGTCTGTGATGTTCACCGGGTCGCCAAGGTGCGAGTACGCGTGGTCATTGCTTTCAATGATGCCGCCAAAGATGTGCCCGGCCACCCGGAAAGAGGCCAGCAGGCCCTCAACGCCATACTCGATCTGTTGGAGGATGTCCTGCTTGCCGTCGGGGACGTGAAGCAGGACTTGCCGTTTGGCGCGATTGATCGATGTCTCGTCGAGATCGGGATGGAACTCTTCCTGCGCCAGCGCCAGGGCAAGCGTAGTAATGGCGATGCTGCCGCCGGGCAGATCGTGGTCGCCGGCATCATGCCAGCCTCCCCAATCGAGACCCGGGATGTGCTGGTTAGCAGCGAATTGCGTCTCGCGTCTTCCCTGCTTGTAGCTGTCGATGTACACCAGGCCTTCGGGCGCCTGTAGCGCATCGTCCAAGTGACAAGCGCCGTGCCAGGTCCGATTCCCCTCCTTCACTGCGACGTGACACATCTGCACAGGAAGAAAATACTGCAAGGTGGGTTTCCAGACGTCACCGTAAATACTCGCGTCAATTCGGAACGGCCCGGCAGTCTGCCCTCTTGATTCAATCAAGTAAACGCCCGGCTCTCGCACATCGGTGAAATCGAAGATTTCGTACCGGTAACGCAGGAATTGTCCCCATGGCAGCGAACTGCCTGATTTCACGAGCTTTCGCCCTCCGCTCAACTGCATGCGATAGAGCGCGACGGGGGCGTTCGCGGTGTCCCGTGGATCGAGTTCAAAAATGGCCCGCTTGCTTTGTGCTGGGTGATAGCCGGTTTGCGAGATCTCAATTGCTGGCCGTCGGCGCCACGAGGAGTCGATGGATGGCGTGATGGCTATGTTGACTTCGGTCTCGGTTGAGCCGGCTTTCAGCGGGGCCAGGATATCGAACCAGCCCTCCGGCCCACCGCGCCTTTCGTCGGCCAGATCCAGCCCTCCATCAGAGCGTGTCACAAGCACGCTGCGCAGCGGATCCTCTTGAGACAAAAGAAGTTGATGCGTGCCACGCACAAGTATCGGCTCACCCGTGTATTGCCGCGGAAAAACCCCGCTCTCTGAATCTCCCTGGAACGACTTAAGGAAATAGGCGCCTGGATATACCGCGATGCGAAAGCCGGCCGTTTCAAACCGGTTCCAATCCACCGGCTGGTCCAGTTTTAGAGTGATCAGGATTCGTGCGCCGTCGGTGCGGTTGATCAGCCGGTAGCCCGAGCCGCCCACGATCTCGCCAAAGACCGTCGCAGTGGAGCGTTCCCGATCGACAACCCTTCTCAAGACACGCAGTTCGGCGCCGTTCTGGCCGAGCTTGGGAACGAGGAAGAGATCCCCGGAATCCAGCAGCCGTTCGCCGTTCTGGATCATCTGTAACCCGCCCTGGTGGCCCACCTGATAATTGTTGTGAAAAATAAGAAGCGAAAAGCCCGGTGCCTCGAAATACTCTTTCTCGTTAAGATTGATCCTGGTTTCGGAGACACAAAATGCCGGGCATGCCAACCATGTGAGAAGCGCGCCGGCCATCAGGGATTTCATGTTTTGTTCTTTCCTCAACTGAAATTGATTGATTCCTGCACATCTCGTTCCCCGGCCCGCCGATCAGAGGTTGTTCGGCAATTGGCAGATAACAGACTCAGCCTATGTGTCTTGTGCTGTTTCCGGAGGGTATTTGCCGCAAGGGACCTGCGTCAAATGCCCCATATCGGTTGCGGGGCTTGCGGTGAAATAATATAGCGGCTGAGAGCCCTAGCGTATGACGGAACCACGCGAACTCTATGACGCCATTTTGACTGGTGATGCGAAGACGGCGGTGCTTGTGACGCGCGAAGCGCTGGCTGAGAAGACCGACCCGATGGAACTAATTACTGGTTACATGATCCCGGCCATGGATGAGGTAGGCCGCTTGTTTCAATGCGAGGAGTACTTCGTTCCTGAGCTTCTTCTCGCGGCGCGCGCTATGAAGGGGTCACTGGAACTGCTTCGCCCGCTGCTCTCGGCGAGCGGGCGAAAACCATTGGGCCGGGTGGTCATCGGCACCGTCAAAGGAGACCTGCACGACATCGGCAAGAACATAGTGGCGTCGATGCTGGAGGGAGGCGGCTTCGAAGTCATCGATTTGGGGGCTGATGTCGCGCCTGAGAGATTCGTGGAGGCGATTCAACGGTCCGACGCGAATCTTGTTTGTCTCTCGGCGTTGCTTACCGTGACGATGCCCGCGATGCGCACCACCATCGAGGTATTGAGACAAGCCGGCATCCGTGATCGCGTAAAGGTACTGGTGGGCGGCGCGCCGGTCACGAGCCAGTTTGCACAGCAGATTGGCGCCGATGGTTACAGTGAAAATGCTCCCGGAGCCGTAACGCTCGCCCGGCAGATGCTAGCAGCCGGTTGAGGTTGAACCGGTCGCCGTAACAGGCGGCCGTGAATTGGCCCAAAAAGCAGAGACCTCCGCCAGCATGACGTCTAGAACCTCATGCAATCTGCGAAGATATCCTGGAAGTGCGGGTCAGCTGCCAGGGACACATGCTGAGTCAAGCCTCTGATCTGCTTCACCACGTTCGGCCCATGCGTCGGGCTGAGCAATAATATCTTCGTTCCACGGAGTGCGGTGTTGCCGACTGGCTCGATCTTCTCCGGTGCGAGCTCCAGTAACCCGATACTGGTGGCGCTGGCGGCGTTGACGTAGTTGCCGAAGGCCCCTGCCAGGTAGATGCAATCAAGTTGCTGCAGCGTCATTCCCCAGCGCTCGAGCAGAATCCTCAGGCCGGCGGCAATCGCACCTTTGGCCAACTGCAGCTCGCGGATGTCCGACTGCACGATGGAGACCTCCGGCGTGAGCTCCAGCGCCTGGATTCCATTGGCCAGTCTGCCATTCGACGAAATGCGGCCGAGCTGCAGTCCGGCAGCCACAGCGTCCACCAAACCACTTCCACAAATGCCGCGGGCCGTGCGTGCTCCCAACACCTGGCAGGCGAATCCGCCGTCTTTCGGCACAACGCGCGAGATCGCGCCGGGTGCTGCGCGCATCCCCATTCGGATACGGCCGGCTTCGAACGCAGGTCCAGCAGCGGTTGATGCGCACAGCGCACGCTGGCAATTTCCGATTACAATCTCGCCGTTGGTGCCGAGATCGATGAGAGCCGCGAGCTCATCACGGCCGGTCCAGTCGAGCGCGACCATCCCCGCGAGCATGTCGCTTCCGACAAAACTACCCAGACAAGGCAGGAACTGGACACGGCACGAAGACCCGAGTTGCCAGCCCAATTCCTTGGCGCTAAATTCGCGGAGCTCGCCGGCTGAGGTTTCAAATGGAACGTGTGATAGCGGCTCTACTTCCTCTCCACAAAACAGGTGATGCATCACCGTATTTCCACAAATGAGGACTTCGCCAACCTCTCGATCCGCCGCGGCATCATGAACCAAAGCGGCCAGTCCTTTGCGGATAGAGTTCGTCAGTACCTGTGGCTCGCGCAACGCAAATTGTATGCGGCTCATAACATCCGCGCCGTGCACGCATTGTGGGTTGAGCGCCGTGCGAACCGAGAGCACATCGCCCGTCGCGAAATCCAAGAGTTGCGCTACGAGTGTCGTGGTACCGAGATCGATGGCAATCCCAAATCCTTCACGCGGCTCATTGGAGACGCGCGCTTCGTCGCCCAGAATGGGGGTTTCCCATTGCTCGATCTCGAACGTGACCCGCCCTCGCGCATGCGCCTGGCAAGCCAATCTCCACCCGGCCTCGATCTCTGGAGGAGTCAGGACAGCCCGCATATCCGCGGTAACCCCGATTTCGCCATCCACGACCCGCAACCGGCAAGCGCCGCATAAGGAAGTCCCGCCGCAGGGAAATTCGACACCGCGTTCGAGCAGTAGGTCAGCCAGCTCAACTCCGGAGGGCACCTCGATGGAGCAGAGTTGGGCCACGGTTATTGATGTTGTTGCGCGTAGCGCACCATCGCTCGCACATTCTCGTGTGGCGTGCCGCGCGGGACTTCACACCCGGCGCCCACGATGTAGCGCTGGCCTGCCGCTCGATGACACGCCCCAATGGCACACTCAACGGACTTAGCATCCCCATCACGAAGCACGCGCACCGGGTCGATGTTGCCGAGCAGCGTTTGGTCGAGTCCCATAACCTCGCGCGCCTCGGCAATGGGTGCCATCCAATCCAGGTCCACGATACCGGCCCCCAGCTTTCCCATGTCACTGAACAGCTTGCGAGTGCTCCCGCAGATGTGCAGGCGGGTCCTGGCACCCAACGCCCGGACCCCCTGTATGAGCCGGCGCTCATAAGGAAAAACAAATTCGTGGTAAAGCTTCGGCCCGATTAAAGATGCTGCCGCATCTCCCACGCCGATCAGAGCAGCTCCGGCATTCACTTGCTCTTCCGCGAAGCATAGCTCCATGCCGATGACGAACTCGAACAAATCCGTTACAAATGCCGAATCATCGAAGAAGTCGAGCATCAAGGTATTGAGCCCGCGCAAATCGGCGGCCATCGCGCACGGTCCCTCCACCCAGCCTTCGATGATTTTTTCGGTGCCGAGTTGCGAGGCCAGCACTTCAATTGCGCGCACACGATCTCCCATGCGTCCCTGAGATGGGTCGGGCGTCTTTAACTCCAGCAGTGTGCTTTTCTCTTGCAGCAATGCGCGACTTTCGATAATGGCAGGCGGCTGATCGTCAAACCACTCGATCGCGCCGCCCAAATCACTCGTCTCGCGTGCCGGATCAGAGATGGCGGACACGTAATCAAGGCCGAAGTTTTCGGCGGTACGCATTTGCGCATCCGCTAGGACGCGGTAATCCGCTGCATATTCCCTATAATGGACGCCGGCGACATCCGCAGCAAACATCATAGTAATGGGCATCACTGCGAGGTGGTCGGCTGGCTGTCCTTCAATGGCTGCCAGAACCCTCTCTCGACCCGTCATGAGGAATTTCCTCCACTCCCAGGATGCGATCGTCGTAGCGGGGCGCCACGCGCCACCCCGGTTTCAGAATCAGAAAATCCTGTTCCGGCCAGTCGCCCGAGACCAGTTGCTCGAAGAGCGACAAGCGCCCGGACACCTTGTCGAATTTCCAGTTCTTTTGCGCCGCCTCGTCACGGGCACGTTGTTCGAAACTGCTGTCGGGTTCGAGGCCGGTCTCAATGAACGTGATTTGCCTGTAAGAGCGTTTGTAGGCGGTCAACTGTTCATAGAGATAGCGGCCGTTGTCTTCGCCATATTGCTTGATCAACTCCTCGAGGGAGTGCCCGACACCGGTCCGGTCCCGAAAGACCTGTTCGAGATTCCCGCCGCGCTCCAGCCAACCGGTCGAGCGGAAATACACGCCGGGGTTGGCGTCAAAATACGCCTGGTACCTTTCACGGCTTCCCATCAGTAGGGCGATGCAGTCGTGCGCGCGCGGGACCACGATAGGCAGGGTCCGTGCGCACAAACCCACGAGGCCATTGCCGCAGAGCCCGTAGCCCATGAGCACCGCTTCGAACTGCCGCTCATCCACATGGTCCACGCATTCCTGCAGCCTGCGGCGCATCGGCTCGCTACCCAGGTCGTGCAGCCCCTTGGGGAGGAATTCCACGTCCACCTGGTGGGGAGATCGGGCGATCGCGAAGCACATCTCGCGGTAGAGCACTTCGCAACTGATCAGTTTCAGGCGCATCGGCGGAGCGCTGCCGCGGCGGCCCGTATGAACTCTGGAGTTGTGCCGCAACAGCCTCCTATAAAACTGGCGCCGGCGTCGCGGAGAAGCGGCGCGGATGCAGCGAACTGCCCGGCGGTCATGCGGTATGCGACGCCGCCGTCGACCACTTCGGGAAGACCCGCATTGGGCTTCATCCAAAGCGGCAGCTTCGTTGCCGCACGCATTCTACGGCACAGTTCGACAAGCTGCTGGATCCCCACTCCGCAATTAGCACCCACGGCATCGGCACCATGCTCACTCATGGCTACTGCCGCTTGCTCTGGTGTCACACCCGTCATCGTACGGTCTTTGTTCTTACCAGTGTCAAATGCGAAAGAGACAATCACAGGCAGGCCCGTAGCTTTGGCGGCCCTCAAGGCTATCAGAGCTTCCTCGAGTTCGCTGAACGTCTCGAGCAGGAGCGCATCCGCACCGCCCGCCGCCAACGCACGGCATTGCATGGCAAATGCCTCGGACAACTCTTCTTCCGATACATCTCCCGCGGCCAAAAGCTTCCCGCTTGGGCCGGCCGAACCAAACACGAGCGCTGCGTCCGCTGCTTTTCTGGACAAACCCACACCGGCCCGGTTGATCTCTGCGGCACGGTCCGCGAGGCCGTGCGCCGCGAGACTGATTGGATTAGCGCGAAATGTGTTGGTTAGAATGACGCGGCTGCCGGCCTGAGAATAGGCGCGCGCCACCTCCGCGACTTGTTCGGGATGGCTCAAGTTCCACGCGTCGGGGCATTCGCCGGCCATCAGGCCGCGGCTCTGCAGCTCGGTTCCCCATGCGCCGTCCGTCACCACTACCCCGTTCGAAACCAATTCGTGCCAGTTCATGCTGCCGCCCTTGAGCTATTGAACTCATGCACGGCATGGAGCATGGCTACAACGTTCTGTACCGGAGTGCGCGCCTGCACATTGTGAATCGTGTTGAATACGTAACCGCCGTGGTCCGAGAAAATACGGCAGCGTTCCAAGACCTGACGGCGGACTTCCTCTGGAGTTCCGAACGGCAGCACTTGTTGCGTATCGATGCCAGCGCCCCAGAACGTGATCCGATCGCCGTAGGTGGTTTTGAGATGCTGCGCATCCATTCCGGCGGCTGAGCATTGCACGGGATTCAGGATGTCGAAACCCGCATCAATCAACGACGGAATGAAGCGTTCCACCGATCCGCAGGAGTGCTTGAAAGTCCTCCACGTGGTGTTCCGGTGAATCCAACCATTCAATTTTTCATAATACGGGAAGTACAGCTCGCGGAAAGTTTTGACCGAGCAAAACGCGGATGTTTGTGTGCCGAAATCAGTCCCGCATACGAAGACGATATCCACGGCATCTCCGATCGCCCGGTGCACCCGCCTCAGATTGTCGACCGCAATCTCGCACTGGCGCGAGAAGATCCGGTGAATATAGTCGCGTCGGCTGCTGGTTGAAACGTACCATTCGGTTACGTCTCGAATACCTTTGGGGTGCTTGAGAAATGGCGCTGGTACGAGCGCAATATCGCCGAAAGCCGTGCCGCCGACGTTCAGGATTACCGCCCGGCCCGTAGTCTCCGCTTCCATCACGGCATGCCGAAGGCCTTCGATATCTGCGTCGGTGAGCGGTTGGAACTCCTCGAGATTATCTTCGGGATCCAATTCTTCCTCAACGATGGGCTCCTGCCGCATGATGGCATCGAAGAAATAACCATCCTTCGGCATTCGCCCGCTGGGCGGCGCAGTCACATCGCCTTCGGGATGGATCAGAATGTCGCCATTGGAATCAGTGGTAACACGGAACTCGTCGGACACCAACACTTCCAGGCCATCCGGCATGCGCCACGGTTTCCAATCGCGGTTGTGATAACCGAACATTGTCGTGGGACGCGAGACGCCCTCCACATCGACGCCCATCGCCTGTTGCAGATCCTCTTCCAGGGTCCCCAGCATCTGGTAGGGCTCGTAAGCCCGTACAAGTCTCTTCTCCAGGCCGAAGTAGTCTCGTAGGGCAGCGATGCAACTGACGTGCAAGCCCGTGACACTGGTGCTCCCGAAATCGACGGGGACACAGTCCGGTTCGCAATGCGACAACGCTGAGAGGACGCGCTCTCGGCTCGTCATGCTCGCCTCCAGGCTCAACCCCATCATATATAAGCGCGACCGGGCCCTGGAAGGGAGTATGCCTATCAGGGGGGACCGGCTGATCGTTAAATGCCGCTACTACTCGCGGGAACAGCGCTGGGCACTACGCACGTGTTGCGATCACCTCGAGCCATTCGGAGTCGACTTTGGTAAATCCGCCCTGTGCGACGTTGTGAGCCGACCACAAGTCTTCCATTTGAGCCTGCAGACGCTGCCTTCCTGCCCGGTTCAGTGATGCGAAGGCGCGGTTAGCCGGCCCGTAGTACAGGCGGAAGAAGCGTACGACTTCGCTCGGCGGGAAAGGAAAATTCAGCGCCGCATTACGGCGGGTAAAGCAAAGTTTCGATACGCCTGTGCCCAACAGCGCACGAACCTCGGCTTCGTCACCCCAAAGCAGGGGATCGCGCATTCCCAAAGGCGCAACGAAGTCTGAAATGAGTCTGAACATTTTGCCGATGAAGCCCTGTGGCGTCCAGTTTGCTATGGCGATGCTGCCGCCCCGACCGCATACCCGCAGGAGTTCCTTGGCAGCCACCTCCGGACGCGGCGCGAACATGACGCCGGCGACGCTCGTGACCACGTTGAAAGTTGCGTTCGTGAACGGCAGGTCCTCGGCGTCGGCTTCGTAGAAGCGGGCGCTCAAGCCTTCAACTCGTGCCCGCTCCCGTGCGCGCTCGATCAGATTCTCGGCTATGTCGATACCCGTCGCATTCACGCCGTCGCGGGCCGCAATAAGTGCCAATTGACCAGAGCCGCACGCGATATCGAGCAGGCTGGACCCAGGCGGCACCGACAGGCGGTGATAGAACCCTTCGGCCTCAAATTGCGTGTACCGTGAAACGCGGTCGTAATCTCCAGCGTTCCAGATACTCCTTAAACGCGACTTCAGCGTGGCGACCTCGGCCGGCCAGGGCCCTCTCGGAAAGCAAGCTCTCACCCGGCTCAGCCAAAGCACTTCGTTGATCATTCTCGCTTGTTCCAGTTCCATCTCCGTTCTCCTGTTGTCCATGCTGCTTAGGCCAGAACGAACTCGGGTCCGCCCGCCGCGCGCGAGCAGCAATCCCGGGATAGATTCATGTTGGCGAAAGAAATGAGCTATGGGCAGATCGTCACGTCTTAACGATCCGCCCAGGATCGAAACCGTTCTTGTGAGTTTAGGCGACAGCCGAGGCGTCCCGGTTTGCTGCCGGCCGGATATTCTGGTTGATGCGGAAAAAGTTGTCAGGATCGTACTTCGCTTTGACCGCCGCCAGACGATCGTAATTCGCGCGGTAGGTGGCTCGAATCCGCTCCTCCCCTTCTTCCATCATGAAGTTCATGTATGCGCCGCCGGCCCCGAACGGATGCAGGGCCTCGTAATAGCTCTTGGCCCAATTGACGATTCGCTCGCGGTTGGCCGGATCCGGATCGACCCCGACAATCACTCCGCTCCACACGGCATCTCTGTGAGCAAACGCAGTGTCGGTTTCGCGGACTCGATGTACCTTCCCGTCCACCGGGTAGAGATGCATGGTCGATTGCCAGGTCGGCAACAACGACGCATGTTCGATATGCTTCTCAATCGCGGCGTCGCTGAGTTCCCTAAAGAAATCCGCCTTCCAGTACCATTGCAGGCCTGGAGGTAAGATCGGGTCGAACATCCCTTGTAGCATCGGAAACGGCATCGGCACGAAGAATTCAAAGGCCGGCGGGCGGTAGCTGCGAATCGGTCCCAATATGTTCTTCGCCTCCTCCATGGGACCTTGGTAGCACCACACGATGGCGCACATCTTCCGCATATGCAGTTCTTCGGGGAACGGCGGTCCCGGAGGCACGGTCATCATGGCGACGAAGCCATTCATCTCTTCGGGCGCCTGCGTGATGAATTGGCGATACCACTTCATCACGTCCGGGGCATCTTCCAGATTCCACAGCATCGGACCGGCGCAAACGGTATGCACCGGTTGTCCTTCGAATAAAAACGAGGTCACGATGCCGAAGTTGCCCCCACCTCCCCGGATCGCCCAAAACAAGTCCGAATTCTCCTCCGCGTTCGCCACGACGAAACTGCCATCCGCCAGCACCATGTCGACCGAGAGGAGGTTGTCGATAGTCAGCCCGTATTTCCGAGTCAGATGCCCGAGTCCGCCACCAAGGGTCAGGCCGGCAACGCCGGTGCTGGAGACAATGCCCGAAGGGACGGCCAGCCCGAAGGCATGGGTGGCATGATCCACATCGCGCCACTTGCAACCCGCACCCACCAAAACCGTACGTGAGGCGGGATCCACCCTTACGTAATTGATGGGGGCGAGATCGATTACGAGACCATCGTCGCAAACACCCAGACCGGCGGCGTTGTGGCCGCCGCCGCGGACCGAAACACGTAAATCGTTGGCCCTGGCAAAGCGCACGGCGGCCATCACGTCGGCAACGTCGGTGCACTGCGAGATGAGTCGCGGCTTGCGATCGATCATGGCGTTGTACACTTTGCGCGCTTCGTCATAGCCGGCATTTCCCGGTTCGTGGACCGTTCCGCGAAACTGGCTGCGGAATTCCTGGATCGCTTCGTGTAAGGACATTGTTCTCTCCTCCTCTGAGGGCGAAGTCGTTTGCCTTCGCCTGGATACGTCTAATGTGCCTGATCTGCCGTTCTGGAAGCGTTCTTAAGACGTGGATACGGCCGTTCCACCCAACAGACGCAGCAATTTACGCTCGAACGCAGGGGAACCCGACCGTAGCGCCGCCTCGATACCCTGCCGGAAACTCGCGCGCGCAGCCTCGGGTTTTCCCTCGCGCAGCAGGAGTTCCCCTTGCGTCCGGTGCAACTCCGCCAGTGCCCAATCCTCGCCGTTTTTACTTGCGAACGCGAACCCGGTAGAGATGGTGGCCAGCGCCTCGCTCATCCTGCCCGCGCGAACGAGTGTCTCGGCCAGCAACGAAAGATAGTACGGCAGCCGAAGCTCAGCTCCCAACGCTCGCAATCCATCTAGTCCGTGCTGCAGCTGTGCCAGTCCGGTTGTCACCCCACCCTGGGCTGCCGTCGCCCACCCGGTGACGATATTTCCCATTGCCAGATAGTACGCCAGACCATGCCGGGTGCACACTTCCACCGCCTCACGCCCGCGGACCAGCGCGGCGGCGCTTTCGGCCCGGAACGCATGCAGCAGTGCAGCGTAGGCAAGTGCGATCGCCTGGCTGAACGGATCGCCTATCCGGTTCGCTGCCGCGATCGCTTCGGCCGCGTAACCGTCCGCTTGGTCCGCTTCCTGCCGGAGCCAGCTGAGATGGGCCAGATAGGAATAGCAAAAGACGCCCAAATCCGGCCCGGCGAACAATGCCAATACCGGGCCCGCAGACCGGCCTTGGGTGCCGATAGCCGCAGCCATATACTTCAGCGCTTCCTCCAGCCGCCCCAGATGAAACAGGCAGCTTCCCGCGAGGAAGTTCGCGGCCAGCAACAGTCCGGCGCTCCCTTCCCGTTCCGCTTCGCTTTGAAATTCCAGGCTCAACTGCCGCGCCGTCTTCAGGTCGCCACGGACTGCGTGAAATGCCCAGGCGCCGCTCAATACCGCGAAAATATTTCGATCCCCGAAATGCCGTGATATTTCCAGAGCGCGATCGTATGTCTCGCCAACTGGCACGGCGGAATAGCCTTCGGTTGCCACCAACGCGGGACCAAGCGTCACCAGCAGGTCGAGCTCCTGCTTCAGCCTTCGCTCCGACTCAGGGAATCCGCGGCAGAGAGCCAGCGCCTTTGCGAGGAGGTCCGCCGCTTCGGCATTCGCGTAGCGCTGCCGCGCATATCCCGCGGCCAGCCGGAAATGCTCGATCGCTTCTTCCGCCATTCCGGCCTGTTCGAAATGCGAGGCAATTTGGCCGTTCCAGATTTCGATATCCGCTCCATAGACCTCCGCGAGGGCCCTGGCCACTCGACGGTGGAAGTAGCGCCGGCGCACCGGGGTCAGCTCGGAGCAAGCCACCTCCCGCAGGCGGTCATGCGTAAAATCGTATTCGGAAACACGCCTGCTTTCGATGATTCGCCGCTGCCAAAGCTCATCGAGCGCCTGGGCGACGCTGAGTTCGTCCCAATCCGTTGCCTTTTCGAGCAATTCGACAGTGAAGGGGCGGCCGATGACGCTCGCAATTCCGGCGAGTTCGTAAGAAGCCGTGGTAAGCTGCCCTAACCGGGCCGCGATAACGGAGTGAACTCGTGTGCTCTGCAGTCCGCCTCGGACACTCTCCACGACAAAAAGCGGATTGCCGCGTGTTGCGGTGAAAATTTCGTCGAGCTTTTCGCTGTCCAGCGGTTGAACGGATTCGCGCCGGGCCAGTTCCGCCGTCTCCTTCGTGCCCAAAGGCTCCAGCGCAATCTCCTCTGCAATCCCCGCTTGTCGCAGCCCGGCCACAAACCGCGTAAACGGATGATCGCGGCTGGTTTCTTCCGCCCGTACCGTTCCAAGCAAAAGCACGCCATTCGCGGCCGGTGAGGTCAAGAGTGCGTTGAGCCACTCGAACGAGGCGGGATCGCACCATTGCATATCGTCCAGGTACAACAGGAGCGGCTTACGGCTCTTTCCTACAGCAGCGTTGATCGAGTCGTAAAACCGCAGACGCTGCCAGCTCTCCGTAAGGGCGAGAGGCTCTCCAGATCCGCGCAGTTCGATTTTGGGGACGTGATCGCGGATCTCCGGGGCAAGCCTAGCCAGTTCTATCGCCTCCACGGGAGTCAGGCTGGACCATCCTGCGCGAATCACGTCCGTGCGCAGCCACTCCGCCACGGGCGCATATGCTACCTGGCCCTGCCCGGCATAGCAGCGGCTGCGCGCAGCCGCATGTCCCTGGCTCATGCACGACTGGAATAACTCGTCCGCGAGTCTCGTCTTTCCAATCCCCGGTTCGCCAGAAATCAGGACTACTCGCGGCCCTGTCTCCGTTGCAGCTTCCCAGGCGGCCGTCAGTTGCTGCCATTCCGCCGTGCGGCCGATCAAAGCGCGAACTCTCTGCGGTGCTGAGACGCCCTTCACAGGAAATCCGGAATTCGTCTCGTGGGAAGCCTCGGGCTCCGGCTTAGCCTTTAGGATTCGCTCAAACAGATCCACCGTTGCCGGCCCGGGATCAATACCCATTTCTCGCCGCAACACGCGCATGCATCGGTGGTAAGCTCGGAGCGCACTCGCCCTGTCGTGATTGGCCGTGTGCAGCCGCATCAGCAACTGATGGTCAGCCTCGCCGAGAGGATCGAGCGCGACTAGGCGTTCGGCAAACCGAATCGCGTTCGCGAATTCGGCTTGCTCCTCGAATAGCGTGGCGAGCCGTCGAAGCGTCTCGCAAACCCGCTGCCGGTACTCTCCACGGAAAGGCGCCAGCCAGTCATCATAAAGAGCGGGCAGGAGGTCGTCTTCATAAAGTTGGGCAGCGGCGGTGAGCGATCGGATCTCCCGGGGCCGATCGTTCAGCATTCGCGCAGAAGCCGCGTCCGCGATAGCTGCCTGGAAATCGACAACATCGATTTCACTTGAGGCGTCCTGCCGCCATCGAACCGAGTAATGGTCGGTCACCAGCGAATTACATTCGGCGGGCAGGGCGCGTTTCAGATGGTGCAGAAGCTGCCGTAGATTCGTACGGGCCTGCGATTCAGTGGATCCAGGCCACAGCACAAAAGCCAGCCGTTCTCGCGGTTGTGGGATATCCCCATGGAGGATCAGATAGGCAAGCAATGATTGGATACGGTTTGTGTTTACAGAAGTGACCGGCTGCCCCGAGTTGCTGATGCGCAGGTTGCCGAACAGGTTGATCCTCATCACTGCTGTTCAGCCTAGTCTACGCCAGCCCTGGGAGGCGACGTTCTTAACGCGCAATGAACCCACGAGATCTTTCGGCTAGCCAAACTGGCTGACCCCAGCACTGGCTGACCTTGTGAACGGATACCGAACCGCCAAACCGTTCCGAATCGAGGCTGGATCCCCGCCGCCCGAAGCGTGTCCGACAGCTGCGGCCAGGGTGGAGATCTGCCGGTCGCACACGGTTCACCTCGCTGTGGATTGGGACCACGGCGGGAGTCCGCCTGGCGGTCGTCTCGCGGTCTGTCCGGTCTCGGAGGCTGCGCGGGAAGCGCTGTTGCCCTCCGATGT